>Ga0208460_10000246_pt1 | contig 39737 bp, 37 predicted proteins | sample AD_STIC10_MetaG_FD_184436 | JGI IMG/M metagenome (GOLD analysis project Ga0208460, IMG submission 184436) | Active sludge microbial communities of municipal wastewater-treating anaerobic digesters from USA - AD_STIC10_MetaG (SPAdes) (version 2) | ecosystem: Engineered > Bioreactor > Anaerobic >... | reverse complement strand
CGATGCGCGCGTGGCCGAGCTCGCCGCGGGCGAGAAGCAGAAGCTGGAGATCCTCAAGGCGCTGTACGCGAAGCGGCGCTTCCTGGTGCTCGACGAGCCGACCTCGGTGCTCACGCCGCAGGAGGCCGACGAGGTGCTCGGCCGCGTCAAGACGATGTGCCGCGCGGGGCTGCTCTCGGTGCTGATCATCACGCACAAGTTCCGCGAGGTGTTCGGCTTCTGCGACGAGGTGACGGTGCTGCGCCGCGGCCGACGCACCGGCGCGGCGAGCGTCGAGGCGACGTCGCGCGACGAACTCGCCGGCTGGATGATGGGCGTGGCCACCGACGCGACGGCGCTGCCGGCCTCCACCTCGGGCCGCGCGCCCAGCCCGGCACCGGTGGCGCAGGACAGCGTGCCGCGGCTGGACGTGCACGGGCTCACGGTGCTCGGCAGCGAAGGCCGGCGCGCCGTCGACGGGCTGTCGCTGACGGTGCGCGCCGGCGAGATCGTCGGCGTGGCCGGCGTGTCGGGCAACGGCCAGCGCGAGCTGGTGGCCGCGCTCACCGGCGCGATGCCGATCGCCGGCGGCGAGGTGCGCATCGACGGCCAGCCGTACCGGCCGACCCGCTCGCAGATGCAGCGTTTCGGCGTGCGCAGCCTGCCCGAGGAGCCGCTGCACAACGGCTGCGTGGGCAAGCTCACGGTGGCCGAGAACCTGGCGCTGCGCAACTTCGACCGGCCGCCGCTGGCGCGCGGCGCGCTGCTGTCGCGCGCCGCGATGCGCGGCCAGGCGCTGGCGCAGATCGAGGCCTACCGCGTGAAGACGCCGGGCCCGGACGCGCCGATCGAGACCCTCTCCGGCGGCAACGTGCAGCGTGCCGTGCTGGCACGCGAGCTGGCGGCTGATCCGATCTCGCCGCGCCTGCTGATCGTCGCCAACCCCTGCTTCGGCCTGGACTTCCAGGCCACCGCCGAGATCCATGCGCGCCTGCGCGCGGCGCGCGACGGCGGCGCCGGCGTGTTGCTGGTCAGCGAGGATCTGGACGAACTGCTCGCGCTGTCGTCGCGGCTGCTGGTGCTGTCGCATGGGCACATCGCGCTGGAATGCCCGACCGCCAACGCCGACATCGGCGCGATCGGCCGAGCCATGGCCGGCGACTCCCATGCGGAGGCTGCGTGATGCCGACCGTGCACGCCCGCCCCTACGACTTCCCGTTCGACCCGGCGCACACCGCCGTGGTGATGATCGACATGCAGCGCGACTTCCTCGAGCCCGGCGGCTTCGGCGCGATGCTGGGCAACGACGTGTCGCTGCTGCGGCCCATCGTGCCGGCCTGCGCGCGGCTGCTCGCGCTGGCGCGCGCAAAGGGCATGGCGGTGATCCACACCCAGGAGGCGCACGATGCGCAGCTGGCCGACTGCCCGCCGAGCAAGCGCGCGCGCGGCGCGCTGAGCTGCGGCATCGGCGACCCGGGCCCGCTGGGCCGCGTGCTGGTGGCCGGCGAGCCGGGCGCGGGCTTCGTGCCCGAGCTGCTGCCGCAGCCCGGCGACATCGTGCTGCGCAAGCCGGGCAAGGGCGCCTTCCACGCCACCGCGCTCGACGCGATCCTGCATGCGCAGGGCATCACGCACCTGCTGATCGGCGGGGTGACCACCGAGGTCTGCGTGCAGAGCACGATGCGCGAAGCCAACGACCGCGGCTACGAGTGCCTGCTGGTCACCGACTGCGCGGCGAGCTACTTCCCGCAGTTCCACGCCGCGGTGGTCGAGATGGTGGTCGCGCAGGGCGGCATCGTCGGCTGGGCCGCTTCGCTGGCGGAGATCGAGAGCGCCTTCGCATGATCAAGGTGATCGCCAGGCGCCTGCTCGGCGCCCTGCCCAACCTGGCCGGCGTGATCGTCGTGACCTTCCTGCTCACGCGTGCGCTGCCCGGCGACCCGGCGGCCTACTTCGCCGGCGGCGCGGCCACGCAGGAGGCGGTGGCCCAGGTGCGCGCGCAGCTCGGCCTGGACAAGCCGCTGGTCGAGCAGTTCTTCCGCTACGTGGCCGACCTCGCGCACGGCGAGCTCGGCACCTCCCTCACCACCGGGCAGCCGGTGCTGCAGGAGCTGATCACGCGGCTGCCGGCGTCGATCGAGATGGTGTTGCTGGCGCTGACGCTGGCCTGCGCGATCGCGCTGCCGCTGGGCGTTCTCGCCGCCACGCGGCCGGGCTCGTGGATCGACCAGCTGTGCCGCCTGGTCACCACTGCGGGCGTGTCGCTGCCGACCTTCTTCACCGGGCTGGTGCTGGCCTACGTCTTCTACTTCCTGCTCGGCTGGGCGCCGTCGCCGCTGGGCCGGCTCGACCCGATGTTCTCGCCGCCGCCGCAGATCAGCGGCTTCTACCTGATCGATGCGGCGCTGGCCGGCGATGCTTCGCTGTGGTGGGCGAGTTTCAAGCAGCTGATCCTGCCGACGCTGACCATGGCGATCTTCGTGCTCGCGCCGATCGCGCGCATGACGCGCGCCTCGATGCTCTCGGTGCTGGGCAGCGACTTCATCCGCACCGCGCGCGCCTCGGGCCTGACGCCCACCACCGTGCTGGTGACCTACGCGCTGCGCAACGCACTGCTGCCGGTGGTCACCACGCTGGGCATGGTGTTCGGCTTCATGCTCGGCTCCAGCGTGGTCATCGAGAAGGTGTTCGGCTGGCCCGGCGTGGGCAGCTACGCGATCGACGCGCTGACGGCCAGCGACTACGCGCCCATCCAGGGCTTCGTGCTGTCGATGGGCGTGCTGTTCGTGCTGCTCAACCTGGTGGTGGACCTGCTCTACACGCTGATCGACCCGCGCGTGACGCTGGAGGGCTCGTGAGCAGCGAAACCATTCGCCACGTGCGCCACGTGCTCTCCGAGAACCCGGTGACGATGGCCGCAGCGGCGCTGTTCGCGCTGTTCATCCTGATCGCGCTGATCGGCCCGGCCATCGTGCCGCACGACCCGCTGGCCAGCAACGCCACCGCGGCGCTGCAGCCGCCCTCGGGCGCGCACTGGTTCGGCACCGACGCGCTGGGCCGCGACATCTTCTCGCGCACGCTGGTGGCGACGCGGCTGGACCTAGGCATCGCCATCTCGGCGGTGGCGCTGTCGTTCGCGCTGGGCATCGCGCTGGGTCTGGCGGCGGGCTTCTTCGGCGGCTGGTGGGACACGGCGATCACGCGCGTCTCCGACACCATCATGGCCTTCCCGCTGTTCGTGCTGGCGATGGGCATCGTCGCGGCGATGGGCAACACGGTGGGCAACATCGTGCTGGCCACGGCGATCATCAACCTGCCGTTCTACATCCGCGTGGCGCGCGCCGAAGCCAACGTGCGGCGCGGTGCCGGCTTCATCGAGGCGGCGCGGCTGTCGGGCAACGGCGACGTGCGCATCCTCGCCGTGCACCTGTTCCCCAACATCCTGCCGCCGGCGATGGTGCAGGTGAGCCTGAACATGGGCTGGGCGATCCTCAACGCGGCGGGCCTGTCCTTCATCGGCCTGGGCGTGCGGCCGCCGACGCCGGAGTGGGGCATCCTGGTCGCCGAAGGCGCGCAGTTCATCGTCTCCGGCGAATGGTGGGTGAGCTTCTTCCCCGGCGCGGTGCTGATGCTGGCGGTGTTCACCTTCAACCTGCTCGGCGATGCCTTGCGGGACATCTTCGATCCGCGGAGGCGGACGTGAGCGCACCACCCCTGCTGGACGTCACCGACTTCGGCCTCGAGTTCCGTACCCGCAGCGGCACCGTGCACGCATTGCAGGGCGTCGACCTGCAGATCCGCAAGGGCGAGATCGTCGGCCTGGTCGGTGAAAGCGGCTCCGGCAAGTCGGTGCTCAGCTATGCCTTGCTCGGCATCTCCGACCGCGCGGCCAAGGTCACCGGCGGCAACGCGATGTTCGGCGGGCTGGACCTGCTCAAGGCCGACGAGCGAACATTGGCCGACCTGCGCGGGCGCGAGATCTCGATGATCTTCCAGAGCCCGCGCACGGCGCTCAACCCGATCCGCCCGGTGGGCCTGCAGATCGAGGACGTGCTGCGCCGCCATGCCGCCGCGCGCGGCGCCGACCTCGGCACCAGCCTGCGCGAGCGCGCCGTGCAGGCGCTGCGCGAGGTGGCCATCTCCGACCCCGAGCGCCGCCATGGCGCCTACCCCTTCGAGATGTCGGGCGGCATGTGCCAGCGCGTGATGATCGCGCTGGCACTGGCCTGCCGGCCGGCGCTGCTGATCGCCGACGAGCCGACCACCGGGCTGGACGTGACCACGCAGGCCGCCGTGATGGACCTCATCACCTCGCTGGCGCGCGAGCGGCAGATGGCCACGCTGTTCATCACCCACGACCTCGCGCTCGCCGCCGACCACTGCGACCGAATCGTCGTCATGCATGCCGGCCACGCGGTGGAGGCGGCGCCGGCGCGCGCCCTGTTCACGCAGGCGCGCCACCCCTACACCGCGCGCCTGCTCAGCTCCACGCCGGGCGAGCGCACGCGCTCGGCGCAGGAGCTCAAGCCGGTGCCGGGCAATCTGCCCGACCTGCGCCGCGACGACCTGCCCGGCTGCCGTTTCGCCGACCGCTGCGAACGCCGCAGCGAGCTGTGCGTGCACGAGCGCCCCGCGCTCGACCCCGTGGCCGCGCACAGCGCCGCCTGCTGGCACCCGTTGTTCGGCCCGCCGGCGCGCTCGCGCGGGAGCGTGCGTCATGCTTGATGCCGCACCGCTGATGAACGGCTTCACTGCGTCGCCCGACAAGCCCGTGCCACCAGCCGCGCCGCTGCTGACCCTCGAACGCTTGCACAAGCGCTTCAACGTCGCCGGCGGCAAGCAATTGCACGCGGTCGACGACCTCAATCTCGGCCTGATGGCCGGCGAGAGCCTCGGCCTGGTCGGCGAGTCGGGCTGCGGCAAGAGCACGCTGGTGCGGCTGATCGCACGCCTGCTCGACCCGAGCGAGGGCCGCATCGTGTTCGAGGGCGTCGACCTCGCCGCGGTGCCGGCGCGGCGATTCGCCAAGGCGGCGCAGCGCAGCGCGATCCAGATGGTGTTCCAGGACCCGACCGACAGCCTGAACCCGCGCTTCACCGCGCGCGAGGCGATCCGCGAGCCGCTCACGCTGCTGTCGCGCCTGGCCCGCGACGCGGCCGACGCACGCGTCGACGAGGTGGCGGCGCAGGTCGGCCTGCCGGCGGCGCTGCTGTCGCGCTTCCCGCACCAGCTCTCGGGCGGGCAGAAGGCGCGCGTGGGCATCGCAAGGGCGCTGGCTGTCAAGCCGCGGCTGCTGATCCTCGACGAGCCCACCGCGGCGCTCGACGTCTCGGTGCAGGCGGTGGTGCTGCAGCTGCTCGAGCAGCTGCGTGCCGAGCTGGGGCTGAGCCTGCTGTTCGTGTCGCACGACCTCAACGTGGTGCGCCTGCTGACCGACCGCGTGGCGGTGATGTACCTGGGCAAGCTGGTCGAGATCGGCCCGTCGGAGCAGGTGTTCCGCTCGCCCAAGCATCCGTACACGCAGTCGCTGGTGTCGGCGATCCCGGGGCAGGGGCCGCGCATCCGGCTCGCCGGCGAGGTGGCCAGCCCGATCGACCCCTCGCCGCAGGCCTGCCGCTTCCACGGCCGCTGCCCGCGCGGCGAGGATCGCTGCGGCCGCGAGGCGCCGGTGCTGCGCGCCGTGGGGCCGCAGCTCGCGGCCTGCCACTTCATCGAACGGCTCGCGCCGTAGACTCGCCCCATGCCCCTGCGCGCCGCGTCCGCCAGCCCCCCGATCAGCATCCGCAGCAACCTGGCCGAGCAGGCCTATGCGCAGCTGAAGGCGCTGATCCACGACTTCCAGCTGCTGCCTGGCGACCGCTTCTCCGAGAACGAGATGGGAACGCGGCTGGGTGTCAGCCGCACGCCGGTGCGCGAGGCCTTGTTCCGGCTGCGCAACGAAGGATTTCTCGAGGTCGAGAGCAAGGCCGGCTGGTACGTCAAGCCGATCGACTTCGACCGCCTCGACCAGCTCTACGACCTGCGCGTGCTGCTCGAACTCGCCAGCGTCGCGCGGCTGTGCGCACGCGAGAGCGACCCGCCCGAGCTCGAGGCGCTGAAGGCCGCCTGGCTGGTGCCGGCCGCCGAGCGGCTGACCGAGATGCGCGAGGTCGGCGCGCTCGACGAGCAGTTCCACGCGACGCTGGTGCGCGCCGCCGGCAATGCCGAGATCGCCAAGGTGCACTGGGACGTGACCGAGCGCATCCGCATCGTGCGGCGGCTGGACTTCACGCGCGAGGACCGCATCGACGCCACCTACGCCGAGCACGCGAAGATCCTGCGCGCGGTGCTGCAGCGCAAGCTCGACCAGGCGCAGCTGCTGCTGAAGAGCCACATCGAGCAGAGCAAGGCCGAGGTGCGCAAGATCACGCTGGGCACGCTGCACGAAGCGCGGCAACGCGCGCGCGCCGCCCGGCGCTAGGCGGCGGGCACCCGCACCCAGGCCTCCAGCCCGCCACCGTCGCGCGGCGTGACACCGACCTGCCAGCCGTTCGCCCGCGCGAGCTGCTGCACGATCGCCAGGCCCAGGCCGAAGGCGCCTGAGGCCGTGTCGCCCTGGTCCGTTGCGCGATGGAACGGGCGGAATACCAGCGCCAGCTGGCTCTCCGAGATGCTCGGCCCGCGGTCGAGCACGCCGATGTAGACATGGCTCACCTCGCCGCCCTGGTCGCCCGACGGCTCCCCCCGGCCGACCAGTTCGATCGGCCCGGGCGCGTAGCGCAACGCATTGCCCAGCAGGTTGTCGACGACACGTGCCAGCGCCCCCGGCGCCGCACGAACCCGGATCGACTGATCGCAGCGCAGCGAGAGTTGCGCGCCGGCCGATCGCGCGGCATCGCCATGCATCTGCACGCGCTCGCGCAGCCAGCCGCAGAGTTCGAAGTCCGTCGCCGTTTCGGTGTTCATGCCGCGCGCGATCTCGAGCATCTGGCCGATCAGCGCATTCATCTCCTCGATGTCGTGCTCGAGCCTTTGCAGCAGCGCCGGATCGGGACGCAGCGTCAGCATCTCGATGGCCAGCCGCATGCGGGCCAGCGGGGTGCGCAGGTCGTGCGAGACGCCGGCGAACAGCGTCGTGCGCGCGTCCAGCAGCTCGCGCACCTGCAGCGCCATGCGATTGAAATGGCGTGCCAGGCCGGCCAGTTCGCGCGGGCCGCTTTCGGCCAGCAAGCCTGGGCTGACGCCGCGCGCCAGCTGCGCCGCCGCCAGCTCGAGCTGCGCGACCGGCTGAGCGATGCGCCGCGCGAGCCACCACGACAGCAGCCCCACCAGCACCATGCCGACGACGAAGGGAAGGGCCAGCGCCCCCAGCGGCTGTGTCTTCATGCGGTCCTCGGCAAAGCCGACGCCGATCGAGCGGCCCGCGGAGGGCACCGTCGTCCACAACCAGAGCCGGCCATCCGCCGCCGTCTCCTCCCGGAAGTACATCGCATGGCCGGTGCGGCGCTCGAAGGCCCGTTCGAGGAAGAGCAGGTAGGGCCCATGGCGCAAGCCCGTGTCCGGCGGCGGTGGCATGTCCGGCCGCAGCGCCAGGTGGTGGCTGCGTTCCAGCTCCTGCTCGAAGGCCGGTCGCGTCTCGGGCGGCAGCTCGCTCCAGGTCTGTGCGGACAGCACCATCAGGCCGGCCAGGTCATCGGCAGCGCGGCGGGCCATCGGCAGGAAGATGAAGCCCAGTGCCGCGGCAGCGGTGATCAGCTCGAGTGCGATGAACAGCGCCGCGAGCCAGCGCGCGTACTGCTGCGCCAGCCCCGGCTGCTGCCGCTGCCGGCCCATCAGGCCGACTCGCCCTGCGGGTTGAACAGGTAGCCCTCGCCGCGCACCGTGCGGATGTAGGCCGGATGCGCCGGGTCGGCCTCGATGCGGCGGCGCAGCCGAGTGACGCGCACGTCGATACTGCGGTCGAAGGCGCTGCGCTCGTAGCCCTTGAGCCGCTCGATCAAGTCGTCGCGCGACAGCACCCGATTCGGGTGCGCGACGAACACCTGCAGCAACTGGAATTCGGCCGTCGAGATGGGCACCTCGGTGTCGCCGCGCATCAGGCGCCACGCCGCGCTGTCCAGCGTGTACGGGCCGAAGGCGGGCAGGCTCGCAGCCGGCGGGCCCGCCGGTGCCGAAGTCAGGGCAACCGGCCGCGCTCGGCGCAGCAACGCGCGCAACCGGGCCAGCAACTCGCGCGGGCTGAAAGGCTTGGGCAGGTAGTCGTCGGCACCGACCTCCAGTCCGACGACGCGGTCGATCTCCTCGCCGCGCGCGGACACCATCAGGATTGGCACCTCGCTGGACTTGCGCAGCTCGCGCGCCAGGCTCAGGCCGTCCTCGCCGGGCAGCATCAGGTCGAGCACGATCGCGTCGGGCGGCACCTGTGCGATGCGCTCGTGCATCTGCCGGCCGTCGCCCGCGGTGTCGACGACGAAGCCGCTGGCGCCCAGGTAGTCGGCCAGCAACTCGCGCAGCGCCGGATCGTCATCGACGACGAGGATGCGGGCAGGCGCGGCGGCATTCATCACGGTGCAGTGTAGCCAGCGTGCCTGCGCGGAAACGCGGTGACTCTTGCTGAAACGCAGAGAAACGCGATGGCGCAGGCTCGACATCGCCAGGCAATGGCGGCCGCGCAGGATGCAGGCTATGGACAGGCACGAACTCGGCACGGGGATCGCACAAGCGGCGCGGGTGCAGTTGCGCATCGCAGCTTGGCTGCTCATCGCGCTGGGCGGTGCCGGAGCGGCACGGGCCGCAGACGAAGCCGCCACGAAGCCACTGGATCTGTCGCTGCCGCGGCAGGCCGGCCAGTGGACTGGCGTGGCCTCGCGGGAGCGCCAGGACGCACGCCCGGCGATGGCCGCCGGCTCGCAGCCGCCGCGCGCGCTGGCCACGCAGGCGCAACGCCAGCCCTATGGCACGGGCTACGAGGCGCGCATGTCTTCGGGTGCCGCGGCGGGAGCGCTCGGCGCAGCGGGGATCGGGCCGCAGGGCACGGCCGCGTCGCCGGCCGGGCCACGCGGCGGCAACGGCAAGGGCCGATGAGGCCAAGAGAGTTTTCGTCGAGGCCGCAGGCCTCTGTTTCAACCCAAGGAGAGATCGAGATGAATGCAAGTCAAACCCTCAAGACCCTGATGGCGGCCGTCGCACTGGCCGCCGCGGCGGGTGTGTCGGCACAGGCACAAGACCAGTCACGCGACCAGGCCCGCGCCGAGGCCAAGGACCAGATCAAGGATCAAACGAAGGATCAGATCAAGGACCAGGATCGCACCCGGGATCGCATCAAGGACCCGTCGAAGGATCAAACCAAGGCCCAGGACCGCGATCGCGTCAGGGACCAGACCAAGGATCAGACCAAGGATCAGGCCAAGGCACAGGTGAAGGCGCAGACGCGAACCAAGACTGAAGCCCAGGTGCGCACCGAAGAACAGGCCCGCAGCCGGCAAGGCACGGCGGCGGGGACGGGTTCGGGCGCGGGCGGTAGCGGCGGTGGTGGTGCCGGTGGTGGAGCCGGTGGCGGCGGCGGTGGTGCCGGCGGCGGTGGCGCAGGCGGTGGTGGCGGCGCGGGTGGTGGTGGTGGTGGCGGCCGCTGATCGCCGCAACGAGCAGGAGATGAAGTCATGAGAACCACGACTCGCAGCCTGGCCGCGGCTCTCGCGGCCCTGGCCCTGCTCGGTACGGCGATGGGGGCCCCGCCGGGCCCTGACCGCCGGGCCGGGCCCGATGCGCGGCGTCCCGCCGCACCGCAGTTCCGCACGCCGCACATCCGCTTCGACGCTCAGTACCAGCACAACCACTACTACCCGGAGCGGGGGTATCTGGTGCCCAGTCTGCCCACCGGCAGCATCAGCGTCGCCTTTCGGGATGGGCGCTACTTCTTCCACGGTGGCGTGTGGTACCGGCCCTCGGGCACGCGCTTCGTCGTCGTGCTGCCACCAATCGGCATCTTCGTGCCGATCCTGCCGGCAGCCTACGTCACCCTGTGGATCGGCGGCACGTACTACTACGCCAACGGCGTTTACTACTCACCGGCGGGTACCAGCGGCTATGTGGTCGTCGAGCCGCCCGCCGAGGCCACAACCGCGTCGGCTGCCGCGGTGCCGGAGCCGGTGATCTATCCGCGCAACGGGCAGAGCGCCGAGCAAACCGAGACCGACCGCCGTGAGTGCAACCGTTGGGCGACAACGCAGCCCTCGGCAATGAACGACGCGGGCGTATTCCAGCGGGCGGTGGCGGCGTGCATGGACGCGCGCGGCTACACCGTGCGCTGAAGCTGCCGACCCCACCACGAAGGACATTCATGCAACGCAAACAGTTTCTGCGCCACCTCGGCGCTCTGGCCGGCAGCGCCGCGATCGGGCCGCTGATCGCGGCCTGCGGCGGCGGGAGCGAGGATCCTTCGGGTGCGACGGCACTCGCTGCGGGCACCGCTGCGCCGACCACGATCAACACGCTGTCGCCCGCCGAGATCGCCGGCCTCAAGTTCATGCGCGAAGAGGAAAAGCTCGCCCATGACGTCTATGTCGCGATGGACGCCTTGTGGAGCCACCGGACCTTCGCGAACATCGCGCTGAGCGAGACGACGCACACCGAGGCCATCCTTGCGCTGCTGACGAAGTACGGTGTCGACGACCCGGCCGCGGGCAAGCCCGCCGGCGTGTTCGAGGATCCGCAGTTGCAGGCCCTCTACGACACACTGGTGGCAGCAGGCGCAGCCAGCCTGGTCGAGGGGCTCAAGGTCGGCGCGCTCATCGAAGAGACCGACATCCGCGACATCGTGCAGCGCCAGGCCGTCACCGACGAGGCGGACATCCTCAACGTCTACGGCAGCCTGCTGTGCGGTTCGCGCAACCACCTGCGCGCCTTCGACAGCGCGCTGGTGAACCAGGGCGTGAGCTATCGCGCGCAGGTTCTGTCGCAGGAGGAATGGGATGCCATCGCCGCTTCGCCGCGCGAAAGTTGCGCCGTGTGAGGTCGAACGAAGTGGATGCGCGTGAAGCGGCGGCCCGGGCCTTCTCTGGCTAGGGATACAGGCCGCGCTCCTCGCGTGCGGTGAGGATGCGCTCGCAGGCCACGGCGAAGGTGGCGGTGCGCAGCGTGATCTTGTGCTTGTCGGCGGTGTCCCAGATGCGCTTGAGCGCGCCGACCATGATCTTGTCCAGGCGCAGGTTGATCTCGTCTTCGGTCCAGAAGAAGGAGCTGAAGTCCTGCACCCACTCGAAGTAGCTGACCGTCACGCCGCCGGCGTTGCAGATCACGTCGGGCACGACGAGGATGCCGCGGTCGGCGAGGATGTCGTCGGCGGCCGGCAACGTCGGGCCGTTGGCGCCTTCGAGCACCAGCCTGGCCGACGTCTTTCTCGCGCGCTCGGGCGTGACCTGGCCCTCCAGCGCGGCGGGGATGAGGATGTCGCACTTGACGTTCCAGAAGGCCTCGTCGTCGGCTTTCTCGGCACCCTTGAAACCACCGACGCCGCCGTACTGCTTGAGCGTGGGCATCAGCTCGGCCATGTCGATGCCGCGGTCGTTGACGATGGTGCCGGTGTGGTCCTGGATGGCAACGATCTTCGCGCCGGCCTGTGCGAACAGTTCGGCCGCCGCCGAGCCGACGTTGCCGAAGCCCTGCACCGCCACGCGTGCGCCGTCGAGATCGAGGTTGATGCGCCGCGCCGCCTCGCGGCCGGTGACGAACACGCCGCGGCCGGTGGCCTTGACGCGGCCCAGCGAGCCGCCCAGGTGGATCGGCTTGCCGGTGACCACGCCGGTGGCGGTGGTGCCGGTGTTCATCGAGTACGTGTCCATCATCCACGCCATGATCTGCGGGTTGGTGTTCACGTCGGGCGCCGGAATGTCCGAATGCGGGCCGATGATGATGCCGATCTCGCTGGTGTAGCGTCGCGTCATGCGCTCGAGCTCCTTGATCGAGAGCAGCTTCGGGTCGACGCGGATGCCGCCCTTGGCGCCGCCGTAGGGCAGGTTCACCGCGGCGTTCTTGATGCTCATCCACGCCGCCAGCGCCATCACCTCTTCCAGCGTCACGTTCGGGTGGTAGCGCACGCCGCCCTTGCCGGGGCCGCGCGACATGTTGTGCTGCACGCGGAAGCCCTCGAAGTGCGCCACGCGGCCGTCGTCGAGCTCGATCGGCACGTCGACGATCAGCGCGCGCTTCGGGCGCTTGAGCGTCTCGACCCAGCGGGCGAGGTGGCCGAGGTAAGGCACCACGCGGTCGACCTGCGACAGGTAGGTCTGCCAGGGGCCGTCGGCATGGTGGGTGACGTAGGACAGGCTGCTTTCGCTCATTCGGTGTCTCCGTGGTGTCTTGATGCGCGCTCCGGCGACGCTCGTGGCGGCGCCGGCTGCATGGGGCGTGACTGTAGGCGCCTCGCCGCCGAGTTTTCCACCGTTCGTCATGCCGGGTTTGCATGGCTTGCGCTGCCACGCACATGAGCCGGGGAATGGACGCCGCGCGGCCCGCGTACACGCTGGACGCGGCGCCTCGCCGCGCCACGACACTCGGAGACCTGCATGAAGCTTCTCGCGATCACTCTCGCCCTGTCCACCACGCTGGCTGCCGGCTCGGCGCTCGCCGGCGATGCCCTCGTCCAGTTCAACGGCGCCATCGGCGTCGACCCGGTGGCCGGCATCGCCAACGGCGCGCCGGTGGCCAACACCGTGCTCGGCGTGCCGCCAGGGGGCCGGCCCTGGATCCTGCGCAAGCTGCGCGCGAGCATCGACCCGGACGGCAGCATCTCCGCCAAGGGCAGTGGCCTGCTGTTCAGCGGCGGCGACAGCATCGGCACGCGCGGCGGTGTGACGCAGGTGTTCGCCACGCTGTTCTGCAGCGGCGTGGCCCATCACTCGCCCTTCGTCGACCTCGACCTGGCGGGCAACTTCCTCATCAAGGGCAAGCTCGGCGCGGTGCCGCCGAGCCCCTGCCTGAGCCCGGTGCTGCTGATCCGCAATGCGGCCGGCGCGCAGTCGTGGTTCGCGGCCGGCATCCCCGGCGGGGATGACTGAACTCAGCCGAACTCGTCGCCGAGTTCCTTCGCGCGCTGCTGCGCGGCCTTCAGCGCCTTCACGAAGGCGGCCTTCACGCCACTCGCTTCGAGCGAGGTGAGCGCTGCGTAGGTGGTGCCACCCTTGGAGGTGACACGTTCGCGCAGCACCGCCGGCGGCTCGCTGGACGCCTGCGCGAGCGAGGTCGCGCCGGCGAAAGTGGCCAGCGCGAGCTGCTGGCCCTGCTCGGCGGACAGGCCCATCTCCTGCGCGGCCTGCATCATCGCCTCGACGAAGTAGAAGACGTAGGCCGGGCCGGAGCCCGAGAGCGCGGTGACGGCATCGAGGTCTTCCTCGCGCGCAACCCACAGCGTGCGCCCGGTGGGGGCGAGCAGTGCCTCGGCAGTCGCCTTCTCGGCCGCGCTCACCGCATCTCGCGCATAGAGCCCGGCGATGCCCTGGCCGATCAGCGCCGGCGTGTTGGGCATGCTGCGCACGACGCGCTGGCTGCCGGTGGCGCGTGCGATCGCGTCGCTGCGGATGCCGGCCATCACGCTGAGCTGCAAGGCGCCGGCGATGTGCGCGGCACACGGCGCCGCGGCAGCCTGGAAGAGCTGCGGCTTGACCGCCCACACCACCACGCCGGCCTGCGCCAGCGCCGCATCGGCGGCGGCGAAGGTGCGCACGCCGTGATCGGCCTGCAGCTTCGCGCGCTGCGCTTCGCCGGGGTCGACGACGAGGATGGAGTCGGCCGGGCGGCCGCTGGCGCGCAACCCGCCGATGATGGCCGCGGCCATGTTGCCGCCGCCGATGAAGGCCAGCACCTCGTTGCTCATCGTTGGTTCCTCAGCCTGTTCCTCGGCTCGTTGCTCATTTCGCGGCCGAAGCGGCCGGCGGCGTGGGTACGACGACGCCGGAGCCAATCGGGATCTCGGTGGTCTCGACGAAGCCGGTGACGAAGTAGCGCGTCTCGCCGAAGCAGCTGGTCGGCAGGCCGACCTTCTCTTCGTAGTGCAGGCTGACGCGCTTGCCCATCGCGGCGCTGAGCTTGTGCGCCAGCGCGTCGTCGTGCACGGTGAAGAAGAACTTCTCGACCGTGCTGCCGGGCAGCGACACCAGCGCCAGCTCGCCCTCCCAGGTCTTGCAGATCCAGCCCTTGTGCGAGAACTTCTGCACCCAGCCGGCACGCTCGCCGCTGGAGTAGCTCCAGTTGAGCGCGAAGGCAAACCAGGCGACGGCCAGCAGCAGCAGGGCGACGACGCCGATGACGATGTTCTTGATCATGACCGTGATCGTCGCATACCGCGCTGCTCCTCAATGCGACAGCCCGGCCAGCAGCTCCGCATTGCCGCCGGCGGCGGCGGTGTTGATGGTCAGCGTCTGCTCGGCGCAAAAGCGGTACAGGTAGTGCGGCCCGCCGGCCTTCGGGCCGGTGCCCGACAGGCCCTCGCCGCCGAAGGGCTGCACGCCGACCACCGCGCCGATCATGTTGCGGTTGACGTAGACGTTGCCGATGCGCGCCGCATTCGCGATGCGCAGCGCGCGGCTGTCGATGCGCGTCTGGATGCCCAGCGTGAGGCCGTAGCCGAGCGCGTTGACCTGCGCCACCACCGCGTCGATGTCGCCCTTCCAGCGCACCACGTGCAGCACCGGGCCGAAGATCTCCTGCTTCACGTCGGCGATCGAATTCAGCTCGAAGGCCACCGGCGCGATCAGTCGCGCGAAGGTGGAGCTCACCGGCGTCTCGCCGATGAGGCGGGCCTCGCGGCGCAGCCGCTCGACATGCGATCGGATGCCGGCGAAGGCCTCGGCGTCGATCACCGGGCCGACGTCGGTGGCGAGCAGCGCCGGGTCGGCGACCACCAGCTCCTGCATCGCGCCGCGGATCATCTCGATCACCGCATCGGCGATGCCCTCGTGCACGACGAGCAGGCGAAGCGCCGAGCAGCGCTGGCCGGCGGAGCGGAAGGCGCTTTGCACCACCGCGTCGACCACCTGCTCGGGCAGCGCGGTGCTGTCGACCAGCATCGCGTTGATGCCGCCGGTCTCGGCGATCAACGGCACGATGGGGCCGTCCTTGGCGGCGAGCGTGCGGTTGATGATCCGCGCCACGGCAGTCGAGCCGGTGAAGCAGACGCCGGCAGTGCGTCGATCGGCGACGAGTGCCGCGCCGACCGTCTCGCCCGGGCCGTGCAGCAGCACCAGCGCATCGGCGGGCACGCCGGCCTCGTGCAGCAGCGCCACCATGCGCTGCGCGACGAAGGGCGTCTGCTCGGCCGGCTTGGCCGCCACCGTGTTGCCGGCCACGAGCGCCGCGGCCACCTGGCCGGCGAAGATCGCCAGCGGGAAGTTCCACGGGCTGATGCAGACAAACAGCCCTCGGCCGTGCAGGCGCAGTTCGTTGTGCTCGCCGGTGGGGCCGGGCAATGTCTGCACGGCCAGGCGCTGCTCGGCCTGGTCGGCGTAGTAGCGCAGGAAGTCGACCGCCTCGCGCACCTCGGCCACGCAGTCGCCGAGTGACTTGTGCGCCTCCTTGACGAGCAGGCCGCAGAACTCGGCCAGCCGCGCATCGAGCGCATCGGCGGCGCGGCGCAGCGTGGCGGCGCGCTCGGCCAGCGGCACCTCGTTCCAGCGCGGGTGGGCAGCGTGCAGGCGCTGCATGATGGCGGCGATCTCGTCAGCGTTTGCTTCCTTGACGGATCCGATGCGGGCGCTTTCGATCGCGCGCATCAAAGGCTCGCGCTGCGCCAGGCAGGCGAGATCGGCACCGGTCGAGTTGGGCCGCGTGCCGTACAGCGCCCCCGGCATCGGCAGGCCCGGCTGCGCCGCCGGCACGAGCGGCGAGGCGAGCAGCGCGTCGACATCGACCTGCGGGTCGGCGAGCTGGTGCACGAAGGACGAGTTGGCGCCGTTCTCGAGCAGCCGGCGCACCAGGTAGGCGAGCAGGTCGCGGTGCTCGCCCACCGGGGCGTAGACCCGCACCGGCGTGTCGGAGGCCGCCATGAACTCGCGGTAGACCCCTTCGCCCATGCCGTGCAGGCGTTGCATCTCGAACTTCGCGCTGCCGCCGGCGGCCATCTGCAGGATCGCCGCGGCCGTGCCAGCGTTGTGCGTGGCGAACTGCGGGTAGATCAGCTCGGCATGGCCAATCAGCGCACGGGCACAGGCGAGGTAGGCGATGTCGGTGTGGTGCTTGTGGGTGAACACCGGGTAGCCGGCCAGGCCGGCCTCCTGCGCACGCTTGATCTCGCCGTCCCAGTAGGCGCCCTTGACCAGGCGCACCATGAAGCGCAGGCCGTGCGCGCGGGCGATGCGCGCGATCTCGTCGACGACCTCCAGTGCGCGCGTCTGGTAGGACTGCACGGCCATGCCGAAGCCGCGCCACTTCGGGTGGGTCTGCGCAATGCGCGCGGCCAGCACCTCGAAGACGTCGAGCGACAACTCGAGCCGGTCGCTCTCTTCGGCGTCGATGGTGAAGTTCATGTCGGCAAGCGCGGCGGCGTCGACCAGCGGCCACACGCGCGGCAACAGCTCGGCGAAGACGCGCTCGCGCTGGCCGTCCTCGTAGCGCGAGAACAGCGCGCTGAGCTTGATCGAGATGCCGTCCGCGGCCTCCGGGCCGTCGGCCCGCCCGGCGGCTGCGATGCGTTCGATCGCCTGCCGGTACGCCGCCAGGTAGCGCTGCGCATCGGCATCGGTGCGCGCGCCTTCACCCAGCATGTCGTAGCTGAAGCGCAGCATGGGCTGATGGCGGCGTTGGGTGGCGGCCTCGGCCATGGCCTCGCCGATGTCTCGGCCGAGCACGAACTGCCGGCCGAGCAGCTGGATGGCCCGCACCGTGGCCGCCACCACCGTCTGCGCGCCCAGGCGCTTGAGCAGGCCGGACTCGCCGTCCGCGCCCGGCAGGAAGCGCTTGGACATCGCGATCGCGCTGGCCGACAGGCTGGCCAGCATGCGGTGCGGGCCTTCGCCGGGAGCGTCGAACTCGGCCTTGCCGAGCTGGTCGGCGGTGAGCGCGATGGCCGTCTCGGCATCGGGCACGCGCAACAGCGCTTCGGCCAATCGCATCAGCGCCAGCCCTTCCGCGCTGGAGATGGGGTACTCGCGCAGCAGCGATTCCATCGCCCAGAAGGGCGCCGGCGTGTCGCGCACGCCGTGCACCCAGGGCGCGGCGCGGCGCATGGCTTCGGGCCAGTCGAGTCGGCCGGACAGTCGTGCCAGCGCGGCATCGAGCACCGCGTGCTCGGGGCGATAGGGGTCGGGCAGGCGGGCGTGGGAGGGCGGGGTAACGAACATGGTGAAGCTCCGAAAATCCGGCGGGCGTCGAATATGTTGCTAGGCTATCAAGGGCCCGGTAGGATTAATCGCCAAACCAACCACTCGCAACCGCGATAACTTCGGCCAGCCCATGACGACCGACGACACCGACCGTGCCTACGCCCTCGACAAGATCGACACCCGCATCCTGCGCGTTCTGCAGAAGGACGGGCGCATCTCCAACCTGAAGCTGGCCGAAGAAGTGCACCTGTCACCCACCGCGGTGCTCGAGCGCGTCAAGCGGCTCACGCGCGACGGCTTCATCCTCGGCTACGAGGCGCGGCTGAACCCCGACAAGCTGGGCGCCGGCATGCTCGTCTTCATCGAGGTGGTGCTCGACCGCACCACGCACGACGCGATGAACGCCTTCAAGGCGGCAGTGCAGGTGCGCGCCGAGATCCAGGAATGCCACCTGGTGGCCGGCGGCTTCGACTACCTGATCAAGACGCGCGTGGCCAACATGCAGGCCTACCGCGAGCTGGTCGGCTCGGTGATCTGGGCGCTGCCGGGTGTGCGTGAGACGCGCACCTATGCGGTGATGGAAGAGGTGAAGAACACCACGCAGCTGGCGATCTGAGCTGCCGACGCGAGCCGCCCGCTCGCGCGGCGGTCACTTCGCCTTCGCGCTGGTCCGCACCGGCTCGGGCAGCGGCTTGGCGGCGAGCACGCGCACCTGCTCGACGAGGTGGTTGTGCGCGTCGAGGAAGGCGGCCGCGATCACCTTGCCTTCGTTGGTGTTGCTCCAGCCCATGCCGCCGGCGCCGCCGGTCTTGCCGATCACCAGGCCGCCCAGGCCGAGGTCGGTGGTGCGCGCCGCGCCGGTGGCCGACGAGAGCTGCTCGGTGGTTTCGTTGTCGGTGAGCAAAAGAACGACTTGCGCCTCCTTGAGCTTGACCTGCTCCGCTGCACCGGCCAGCTTGTTGAGGAAGGGGATCTGCGCCAGGATGCCGCCGATCTGCCGGCCCGCGTCCTGCTCGCTGAAGGTCAGGCTGGGCACCACGCTGTACTGCGCGACGATGCCGCGGCCCTTGCGCACGGTGGTGTCGTCCTGGCGCAGCACGCCCTTGTCCTTCAGCTCCTGCTCGCGCACCGTGGCGTCGAGGCCGGCGTTGCGGTCGACGATGCGAAAGCAGCCGCTCTGCTGCATGAGCACGCGCACCAGCGGCAGCGGCGACTCGGGCAGGCCGCCGCGGCCGATGCCGACGTAGCCACGCTGGTTCTCGACCAGCGAGACCACCGCCACTGGCGCCTCGCAGCGCGCGAGTTCCTTGGCGGCACCCTGGGCCCCCGCCGAGCCGCCCGAGCCGGTGACCACCGAACCGCCCTGGCCGAGTTCCACGCCCTGCTTGCCGCAGGCGGCCAAGAGCATCGCGGCCGCCAGCGCTGCTGCGCATCGAATCATCTTGTCACTCCCTGGCCCGTCTGGTGCGCGGGCTGATCGGCGCGCATTGTGCGGCACCGCCACCGCGGCTGCAGGCCCTGTTCAGCCGCGTGCGCCGAATATCGCGCTGCCGACACGAACGATGCTCGCACCTTCCAGGATGGCCGCGTCGAGGTCGGCGCTCATGCCCATCGACAGCGTGTCCAGCGGCAGGCCCTGCGCGCGCACTTCTTCCAGCAACTCGCGCAGTGCACGGTGCGGCGCGCGCTGGGCCTGCAGGCTGCCGGCCGGCTCGGGAATCGCCATCAGGCCGCGCAGCACCACCCGCGGCAGGGCCGCGACGGCCTGCGCCACCGCGCTCACTTCGGCGGGCGCGAGGCCGCTCTTGCTCGCTTCACCACTGATGTTGACCTGCAGGCACAGTTGCAGCGGCGGCAGGTGCGCGGGCCGCTGCTCGGACAGCCGCTGCGCGATCTTCAGCCGGTCGACCGAATGCACCCAGTCGAACTGCTCGGCCACCACGCGGGTCTTGTTGCTCTGCAGCGGGCCGATCAGGTGCCACTCGATGGACGCGCGCAAGTCGGCCAGTGCGGCGATCTTGTCGAGCGCCTCCTGCACGTAGTTCTCGCCGAAGCAGCGCTCGCCGGCCGCATGCGCGGCACGCACCGCATCCGGCCCGAAGGTCTTGCTCACGCACAGCAGCGTGACGCTTTGCACGGGGCGTCGCGCGCTGTCGCAGGCCTGCGCAATGCGAGCGCGCACTTGTTGTATGTTGCTGGAGATCGTCGCCATAATGCGTCGAGAGTATCCACGCGACGGCGCACGCCGCACCGCTTCCGCGACTCGTACATCCGGTTACCCCATGGACATCACCCAACTGCTGGCGTTCTCGGTCAAGAACAAGGCGTCTGACCTGCACCTGTCCGCCGGACTGCCACCGATGATCCGGGTGCACGGCGATGTGCGCCGCATCAATGTCGACCCGCTCGAGCACAAACAAGTGCACGACATGGTGTACGACATCATGAACGACTCGCAGCGCAAGGCCTACGAAGAAACGCTGGAGTGCGACTTCTCGTTCGAGATCCAGGGCCTGGCGCGCTTTCGCGTCAATGCCTTCAACCAGAACCGCGGCGCCGGCGCCGTGTTCCGGACGATTCCTTCGAAGATCCTCACGCTCGAGCAGCTCAACGCGCCGAAGGTGTTCGCCGAGCTCGCGCTCAAGCCGCGCGGCCTGGTGCTGGTGACCGGCCCGACCGGCTCGGGCAAGTCGACCACGCTGGCGGCGATGGTCAACCACCTCAACGAGAACGAGTTCGGCCACGTGCTGACGGTGGAAGACCCGATCGAGTTCGTGCACGAATCCAAGAAGTGCCTGGTCAACCAGCGTGAGGTCGGCCCGCACACGCTGAGCTTCTCGAACGCGCTGCGCTCCGCGCTGCGCGAAGACCCGGACGCCATCCTCGTGGGCGAAATGCGCGACCTGGAAACGATCCGCCTGGCGCTGACCGCCGCGGAAACCGGCCACCTGGTGTTCGGCACGCTGCACACCTCGAGCGCCGCCAAGACGGTCGACCGCGTGGTCGACGTGTTCCCGGCTGCCGAGAAGGAGATGGTGCGCGCGATGCTGTCGGAGTCGCTGATCGGCGTGATCTCGCAGACGCTGTGCAAGTTGAAGGACGGCAGCGGCCGAGTCGCCTCGCACGAGATCATGCTGGGCACGGCGGCCATCCGCAACCTGATCCGCGAGAACAAGATCGCTCAGATGTACTCGTCGATCCAGACCGGCAACAGCATGGGCATGCAGACACTCGATCAGAACCTCGCCGACCTGGTGCGCCGCAACGTGATCTCGCCGGCCGAAGCCCGCGCCAAAGCCAAGTTCCCCGAGAACTTCCCTGGCTGAGCCCTGAAGGAACGCTGAATCATGGAACGCGACCAGGCATCCAAATTCGTCAACGACCTGCTGCGCCTGATGGTGTCGCGCAATGGCTCGGACCTGTTCCTCACCGCCGACTTCCCGCCCGCGATCAAGGTCGACGGCAAGGTGACGAAGGTGTCGCCGCAGCCGCTGACCGGCGCGCACACGCTGGCGCTGACGCGCTCGGTGATGAACGACAAGCAGGCCGCGGAGTTCGAGCGCACCAAGGAGTGCAACTTCGCGATCTCGCCGCAGGGCATCGGGCGCTTCCGCGTCAACGCCTTCGTGCAGCAGGGCAACGTCGGCCTGGTGATGCGGACGATCCCGCAGACACTGCCGACCATCGACACGCTGAATCTGCCGCAGGTGCTCAAGGACGTGGCGCTGACCAAGCGCGGCCTGGTCATCTTCGTCGGCGCCACCGGCTCGGGCAAGAGCACCTCGCTGGCGGCGATGGTCGATTTCCGCAACGAGAACACGCACGGCCACATCATCACGATCGAGGACCCGGTCGAGTTCGTGCACCCGCACAAGAACTGCATCGTCACCCAGCGAGAGGTCGGCATCGACACCGACGGCTGGGAGCAGGCGCTGAAGAACACCTTGCGTCAGGCGCCCGACGTCATCCTGATGGGCGAGATCCGCGATCGCGAGACGATGGAACACGCCGTGGCCTTCGCCGAGACCGGCCACCTGTGCATGGCCACGCTGCACGCCAACAGCGCCAACCAGGCACTGGACCGCATCATCAACTTCTTCCCGGAAGAGCGGCGTGCTCAGCTGCTAATGGACCTGTCGCTGAACCTCAAGAGCCTGGTCTCGCAACGCCTGCTGCCTCGCCAGGAAGGCAAGGGCCGCGTCGCCGCGGTGGAGATCCTGCTGAACACGCCGCTGATCGCCGACATGATCTTTAAGGGCGAGGTCTCCGACATCAAGGACCTGATGAAGCGCTCGCGCGAACTCGGCATGCAGACTTTCGACCAGGCGCTGTTCGACCTCTACGAGAGCAACCTCGTCACCTACGAAGACATCCTGCGCAACGCCGACTCGGTGAACGACCTGCGCCTGCAGGTCAAGCTGCACAGTCAGCGCGCACGCAGCTCCGACCTCGCGGCGGGCACGGAGCACCTGACGATCGTGTAATCTGGCGCTTCGCCGAACACCGCACGGCCTCGTCAGAGGCCGTGTTCTTTCTGGGACACGACATGAGCACCCGAACCTACGAGCCCACGCCGGCGCGCGACGTCGCCTTCCTCGGCCTGGGCGTGATGGGCCACCCGATGGCCGGCCACCTGGCCCGCGCCGGGCACCGCACCACCGTCTACAACCGCACCGCGGCCAAGGCCGTGCAATGGGCGGCCGAATACGGTGGCGGCCATGCCGCCACGCCGCGCGAGGCGGCGCGGGGTATCGACATCGTCTTCGCCTGCGTCGGCAACGACGACGACCTGCGCTCGGTCACGCTCGGCGACGACGGCGCCTTCGCCGGCATGAAGCCCGGCGCGATCTTCGTCGACCACACCACCGCCTCGGCCGAGGTGGCGCGCGAACTCGGCGCCGAGGCCGCGAGGCGTGGCCTGCAGTTCGTCGATGCACCGGTGTCCGGCGGCAACCTCGGCGCGATCAACGGCGCGCTCACGGTGATGTGCGGCGGCGACGCGGCCGCTTTCGAGAGCATGAAGCCGGTGGCGATGGCCTTCTCGAAAGCCGTCACGTTGCTCGGCCCACACGGGGCAGGTCAACTCGCGAAGATGGTGAACCAGATCGCCATCGCCGGCCTGGTGCAGGGCTTGTCGGAAGCCATCGCCTTCGGCGAGAAGGCCGGCCTGGACATGAAGGCCGTGCTCGGCGTGATCGGCAAGGGTGCCGCGCAGAGCTGGCAGATGGACAACCGCGGCCCGACGATGGTCGAGGGCCGGTTCGATTTCGGCTTCGCGATCGACTGGATGCGCAAGGACCTCGGCCTGGTGCTCGGCGAGGCCCGGCGCAATGGCGCCCGCTTGCCCGTCACCGCGCTGGTCGACCAGTTCTACGCCGACCTGCAGGCGCAGGGCGCCAATCGGCTCGACACCTCGAGCCTGATCAAGCGCCTGCGCTGACCGGCGACCCGGGCCACGGGTCTACTGCTTCGGCGGCGTTTGGGGCTGAGGCTGCGACTGGGTCTGCCCCTGCTTGGGCTGCAGCTCGGCCAGTTCGGCCTCGGTGATCACCTCGAACACGCGAACCACCTTCTGCACGCCGCTCACGGCGCGGGCGATGTCGGAGGCACGGTTGGCTTCGCGCTCGGTGACACGGCCCATCAGGTAGACCGTGCCGCGTTCGCTGACGACCTTGATCGCGTTGGCGAACACGTCCTTCGCGTCGATGAAGCTCGCCTTCACCTTGCTGGTCAGGATGGCGTCGTTCGAGCGGGCCGCCAGCGAGGACGAACCCGCCACCACCAGCTCGTTGACGACGGTGCGCACACCCTCGATCTTGGCCACGGCCTGCTCGACGGCGACCTTGTCGGTGTCGGCCGCCACTTCGCCGGTCAGCAGCAGCGTGCGGTTGTAGCTGGTCGCGTTGACGTGGCCGCGCTCGCCGACGGCTTCGCGCGTGCGCGTCATCGCCTTCAGCTCGATGGACTGGTCCTCGAGCTGCGTGCCCGAGGTGCGGCGGTCGGTCACCATCAGCGAGGTGCCCATCACCGCGCCGCCAACGAGCAGCGGCGCGCACGCCGACATCAGGGTGGAAGCCGCCACGGCGGCGAGCACGAAGGACGGGCGAACGAGTCTGGAGCGAAGGGTCATGTGTTTTCCTGTTCACCGAGCAGTTGAAGGTCGACCGCATCGCACAGGCAGTGGAGCACGAGGATGTGCACTTCCTGGATGCGGGCGGTGCGCTCGTGCGGCACGCAGATGTGCACGTCGGTCTCGCCGAGCCGCTCGCGCAGCTTGCCACCGCCACGGCCGGTCAGCGCGACGACAGTCATGTCCTTCGCGCGTGCGGCTTCCACCGCGGCCAGCACGTTGGCCGAGTTGCCGCTGGTGCTGATGGCCAGCAGCACGTCGCCGGGCGCGCCGAGCGCCTGTACCTGCTTGGAGTAGATCGAGTTGAAGTCGTAGTCGTTGCCGATCGCGGTGAGGATCGACGTGTCGGTGGTCAGCGCGATGGCGGCGAGGCCGGGGCGCTCGCGTTCGAAGCGGCCGACGAATTCGGCCGCGAAGTGCTGCGCATCGCTGGCCGAGCCACCGTTGCCGCAGGCCAGCACCTTGCCGCCCGCGGTGATGCAACCCACCACCGTGTTCACGGCATCAGCGATGGGCTTGGAGAGGATCTCCGCAGCGGCGTACTTCAGATCTGCGCTGTCGAAGAATTGCTGCTGGATGCGTTGTTCGAGCATGGTCGCCGATCATAAGACACGCATCCGTCGTCGCGGTTCCATGCGCCGAGGTGACACCGTGTCACGAAGCGTCGAACGCGCCGCGCAGCCAATCGATGCGCTCGCCATCGATCGCCACCACGTCGAAGCGACAGGGCGGCGGGGCGGCCAGCCGCATCAGGTAGTGACGCGCCGCCAGCACGATGCGGCGCTGCTTGACAGAGCCCACGCTGGCCGCCGCGCCGCCATGGCCGCCGTCGCTGCGCGTACGCACCTCGACGAACACCAGCGTGCCGTCGCGCTCGCGCAGGATCAGGTCGACTTCGCCTCCGCGCGCCCGAGGCCCGCGCGCGACCCGATAATTGCGCTCCACCAGCACCAGGCCCGCACGCTGAAGATGTGTCAGCGCGAGCGCCTCCCCCGCATCCCCGATCGCCTTCGTCGTCTGCCGACCCGTGAACACCATCGACGCCCCGTTGTTGCGGCAGGCCGCCGCTGCGGCGGCCGGCGGCCAGAGTTATCCGGCCGGCGCACTGTACGTCGTGGCCACGCCGATCGGCAACCTCGCCGACCTGACCCTGCGCGCCATCCACGTGCTCGGGCTGGTCGAGGCGATCGCCTGCGAAGACACGCGCCACAGCGCGCCGCTGCTGCGCACGCTGGGCATCGAGGGCAAGCCGCTGCTGGCGGTGCATGAGCACAACGAACGAGAAGCCGCCGCGGGCGTAATCGAGCGATTGGCGCGCGGCGAGCGTGTGGCCTTCGTCAGCGACGCTGGCACGCCGGCCGTCAGCGACCCCGGCGCGGCCCTCGTGGCGGCGGTGGCCGCAGCCGGCATGCGATGCATCCCGGTGCCCGGCGCCAGCAGTGCTGCGGCAGCCCTGAGCGTGGCCGGCGATGCGGACGGCCACGGCTTCGTGTTCCACGGCTTCCTGCCGGCCAAGGCCGGCGAGCGCGCGCAGGCGCTGCAGCGCATCGCTGCCGACGCGCACACCGCCATCCTGTTCGAGGCGCCGCACCGGATCGCGGCCCTGGCCGCGGAACTGGCAACGGCCTGTGGCCCGCGCCGCGTCACCGTGTGCCGGGAGCTGACCAAGCAGTTCGAGTCGGTCACCACCGTGCCCGCCGAAATCCTGCCGCAGTGGCTGGCCGATGATCCGAACCGGCTGCGCGGCGAGTTCGTGCTGGTGATCCACGCGCTCGGGCACAGCGGCGACGAGTCGCGGCCCGATCGCCACGACCGCGTGCTCGATGCGCTGCTCGCCGCGTTGCCGCTGAAGCAGGCCGTGGCGCTGGCGGTCGAGCTGACCGGCGCGCCGCGCAATGCCCTCTACGAGCGCGCCCTCGCGCGCAAGCGCGAGTCGCAAGGCGGCTGACCGGCTCGGGCCGGCCGGCCGCAGGTCACGGCTTCGCGGTCTGCGCGTCGTGCTTCTGGTGGCGGATGTCCTTGCTGGCGTGGTTCTGCATCTTGTGCAGGCGGCGGCGCTCGGACTTGGTGACGGTGCCATCGGCCTTGGCCTGGTTCTCGGCGCGGTTGATGACGTTCTGCTCCTTCTCGAGGCGGCGCGTCTCGCGCTTGTTGAGCTCGCCCGAGGCGATGCCCTGGTCGATGCGCTTTTCCTGGTTGGCCTGGCGCTGGTCGACGCGCGGCGTGGCCGCAGGCGACGAAGCGGCCTGGGCGAATGCACCGGCGGTGGCAACGGCCAACGTAGCGGCGACGGCAAGAGTCTTGAAGGTGAACATGGTGCGTGTCCTTGGGTTGTCGGCGAAGCGTCGTGGGTTTTGCACTTCGTGGGCTTTCAACGAATGCCGCGCGCCGCCCGTGCACGCCCGTCCTGTAAACCCTCGTAAAGACCTGCGAAGCAAGGCCGCTCCTACAATGATCCGCACTTGCCGAGGACGCCGCCATGATCTCCCGTGAACCGACGATCGAACGCCTGGCCATCGCCCGTTCGCTGCTGCTCGAGCCCTTCGGCCTGACCGAGGCAACGCTGGGCAAGGCCTTGGCCACCATCGCGACGCACCGCATCGACGACGCCGACCTGTACTTCCAGTACACGCGCAGCGAGGGCTGGAGCCTGGAAGAAGGCATCGTCAAGAGCGGCAGCTTCGGCATCGACCAGGGTGTGGGCGTGCGCGCAGTGGCCGGCGAGAAGACCGCCTTCGCCTACTCCGACGACATCTCCGAGGCGGCGCTGCTCGACGCTGCGGCCACGGTGCGCACCATCGCCGCCGCAGGCCAGAGCAAGCGCATCAAGATCGACACGCCAACGAAGATCGCGCCCAGCCGCATCCTCTATGCGCCGATGGATCCGATCGCCACGCTGGACAGCACGCAGAAGGTGGCGCTGCTCGAGCGCGTCGAGAAGCTGGCCCGCGCCAGGGACCCGCGCATCGTTCAGGTGATGGCGGGCCTGGCCGGCGAGTACGACGTGGTGCTGGTGGCGCGCGCCGACGGCACGCTGGCCGCCGACGTTCGCCCGCTGGTGCGCCTGTCGGTCACGGTGATCGCCGAGCAGACGGTCGACGGCCAGGTGCGCCGCGAGGTCGGCTCGGGCGGCGGCGGCGGGCGCTTCGGCTTTGGCTACTTCCACGACGCGATGATCGAGAGCTACGTCGACCAGGCGGTGACGGCGGCGCTGACCAACCTCGAGTCGCGCCCGGCCAAGGCCGGAGAAATGAGCGTCGTGCTCGGCCCGGGCTGGCCCGGCGTGCTGCTGCACGAGGCCATTGGGCACGGACTCGAAGGCGACTTCAATCGCAAGGGTTCGAGCGCTTTCTCGGGCCGCATCGGCCAGCGCGTGGCGGCCAAGGGTGTGACCGTGCTCGACGACGGCACCATCCCCGACCGCCGCGGCTCGCTGAACATCGACGACGAAGGCCATGCCTCGCAGCGCAACGTGCTGATCGAGGACGGCATCCTCAAGGGCTACATCCAGGACTCGCTCAACGCGCGGCTCATGAAGGTCAAGCCCACCGGCAACGGCCGGCGCGAGAGCTACGCCGCCGTGCCGATGCCGCGCATGACCAACACCTACATGCTCGGCGGCGACAAGACCAAGGAAGAGATCATCGCGGGCCTGAAGCGTGGCCTGTACGCCACCAACTTCGGCGGCGGCCAGGTCGACATCACCAGCGGCAAGTTCGTCTTCTCGGCGAGCGAGGCCTTCTGGGTCGAGAACGGCAAGATCCAGTACCCGGTGAAGGGCGCCACCATCATCGGCAACGGCCCGGACGCGCTGACGCGCGTCAGCGCGATCGGCAACGACATGAAGCTCGACACCGGCGTGGGCGTGTGCGGCAAGGACGGGCAGAGCGTGCCCGTGGGCGTGGGCCAGCCGACGCTGCGCATCGACCGCCTCACCGTGGGCGGCACGGCCTGAGGCCTGCGCCTCGTGCTAGAGTCCGGCCCATGCGCTCGCAGAAGTCCTTCTTTTTTGCGTACTTTTGGTTCTCGCACCGCCCGGCGGATGGAGAGGCAAGCGCTTAGCCGACAACGACAGCGCACCGAATCCGAAACCGCCGGGCACCCGCCCGGCGGTTTTTTTTCGGCCCGCGCATCCCGATCCCGCCACCCAGAACAGCACGAGGAGCCGTCCGCCATGACCAGCAAACCCACCAGCGAGGCCTGGTATGCCCGCAGCGAGCGCACCAGCCAGACCGACGACCAGCGGATCAAGGACGTGACGCCGCTGCCGCCGCCCGAACACCTGATCCGCTTCTTCCCGATCGCGGGCACGGCGGTCGAGGCACTGATCGGCAACACCCGCGCGGCGATCCGCAACATCATGCAGCGCAAGGACGACCGGCTGCTGGTGGTGATGGGCCCGTGCTCGATCCACGACCCGGCGGCTGCGATCGACTACGCGCGCCGCCTGAAGGTGCAGCGCGACAAGTACGCCGACCGCCTGGAGATCGTCATGCGCGTGTACTTCGAGAAGCCGCGCACCACCGTGGGCTGGAAGGGCCTGATCAACGACCCCTACCTCGACGAGAGCTACCGCATCGACGAGGGCCTGCGCATCGCGCGGCAGTTGCTCGTCGAGATCAACCGCGCAGGCATGCCGGCGGGCAGCGAGTTCCTCGACGTCATCTCGCCGCAGTACATCGGCGACCTGATCTCCTGGGGCGCGATCGGCGCGCGCACCACCGAGAGTCAGGTGCATCGCGAGCTGGCCTCGGGCCTGTCGGCGCCGATCGGCTTCAAGAACGGCACCGACGGCAACATCAAGATCGCCACCGACGCGATCCAGGCTGCCGCACGGCCGCATCACTTCCTGTCGGTGCACAAGAACGGCCAGGTGGCCATCGTCGAGACACGCGGCAACAAGGACTGCCACGTCATCCTGCGCGGCGGCAAGACGCCCAACTACGACGCCGCCAGCGTGGCCGCGGCCTGCAAGGAGATCGAGGCGGCCAAGCTCGACTGCACGCTGATGGTCGACTGCAGCCACGCCAACAGCAGCAAGCAGCATCAGAAGCAGGTCGACGTGGCGCGCGACGTCGCTGCGCAAATGAAGGCCGGCGGCCGCTGCATCTTCGGCCTGATGGTGGAGAGCCACCTCGTCGCCGGCGCGCAGAAGTTCAGCGCCGGCAAGGACGATCCGGCCCAACTCGCCTACGGCCGGAGCATCACCGATGCGTGCATCGGCTGGGACGACTCACTCGAGGTGCTCGAAGTGCTGGCGAACGCCGTCTCGGCACGCCGCAAGGGCTGACGAGCCGCTTCGGCGCTACAGAGCGAGCTCGACCCAGCGGGTGCCCGGCTCCTGGGGGTTGGGCGACTCGGCGAAGCCGAGTTCGCGCGCCAGCTGCAGCATGCGCGTGTTCTCGCTGAGCACGGTGGCGACGAGGCGTTTCGTGCCGTGCTCGCGCAGGTACGCGACCAAACGCTGCAGCAGCAGCTCGCCCAGGCCTTCGCCCTTGATCTCGCTGCGCACGATGATCCCGAACTCGGCCTCGTCGTTGTCGGGGTCGGCCACGGCACGCACCACGCCCAGCGTTTGCTCGGCGCCGTCCGGCCCGGGCGCAGTGGCGACGAAGGCCATCTCGCGCGCGTAGTCGATCTGCGTCAGGCGCGCGAGCTCGCTGCGCTCGATGCTGCGCCGGCTGTAGAAGACGCGCATGCGCACGTCCTCGGGGTCGAGGTGGCTGAGGAACTCGAGGTGCTGCGCCTCGTCCTCTGGCCGGATCGGCCGCAGCGTGAGCACTCGGCCATGCCATTCGAGGCGCTGCGTCAGGTGCGCCGGGTAGGGCCGGATGGCGAAGTTCAGCGCACCGGCAGGCGCAGTGACGCTCAGCCGTATGCGCGCATCGAGCGCAATGGCGCCCTTGGCATCGACGATCAGCGGGTTGATGTCGAGCTCGGCGATCTGCGGCACGTCGGCGAGCAGCTGCGATACCGCCATCAGCACGGCCAGCACGCTGGCCTCGTCGGCCGGTGGCGTGTCGCGGAAGCCGCGCAGCAGCTTGGCCACGCGCGTGCGCGCCACCAGGGCACGTGCCAGCGGCTCGTTCAAGGGCGGCAGCGCGATGGCGCGATCGGCCAGCACCTCGACCGCCGTGCCGCCCTGGCCGAACAGGATCACCGGGCCGAACACGCGGTCGATGCTGGCACCGACGATCAGCTCCTGCGCGCCAGCGCGCTGCACCATCGATTGCACGGTGAAGCCGTCGAGCCTGGCCTGCGGGCGCTGGGCGCGCACGCGCTCGAGCATCACCGCGGCCGCCGCGCGCACCTGCGCCGCGCCCTCCAGGCCCAACACGACACCGCCGACATCGGATTTGTGCGAGATGTCGGTGCTGAGGATCTTCAAGGCCACGGGATAGCCCATCGCATCGGCTGCTGCGGCGGCCTCGGCAGGGTCGGTGCCGACACGCTGAGTGGCCACCACCGGGATGCCATACGCGGCGAGCACCGCCTTGGCTTCGGGCTCGGTGAGCATCTCGCGGCCGCTGCCCAGCACCTGCTGCACCAGCGCACGCACCGCCGGCAGGTCGGGCTCGGTGGCCTGAGCCGGGCGGGCCGGCGCCGCTTCGATCAGTTGGGCCTGGTTGCGGCGATAGGTGGTGAGCATGGCGAAGGCGCGCACCGCTTCCTCGGGTGTCTCGTAGCCGGCGATGCCGGCCTCGCGGAAGATGTCGCGCGCCTGCGCCACCGAGTCTCCGCCCAGCCAGCAGCCGAGCACCCGCGGCGGGCTCTGGCTGGCCAGCGGCACCAGTGCGCGGGCGATGTCGGCGCTGGGCACGATGGCGGTCGGTGCGTGGATGAACAGCACCGCGCCTGCACCGGGGTCGGCATTCAGCGCCTCGAGCGCCTGCACGTAACGTTCGGCCGGGGCGTCGCCGATGATGTCCACGGGGTTGCCGTGAGACCAGTTGGCGGGCATCTGCGCATCGAGCCGCGCGATCGTGTCAGCGTTCAGTTCGGTAAGTTCCACGCCCACGTGCGCGGCGCAATCGGCCGCCATCACGCCTGCACCACCGCCGTTGGTGAGGATGGCGAGCTGCTCGCCGCGGTTGGCGCGAAAGCGCGCCAGCGTCTCGGCGGCCAGGAAGAGCTGCTGCATCGTGTCCACGCGCAGCATGCCGGCACGCGCGATGGCCGCGTCGTAGACGATGTCGGAGCCGGCCAGTGCGCCGGTGTGCGAGGCCGCGGCGCGTTGGCCCTGCGCCGAGCGACCCGACTTGATGACGATCACCGGCTTGTTGCGCGCAGCCGCACGCGCCGCCGACATGAACTTGCGCGGCGCCTCGACCGACTCGATGTAGAGCAGGATGGCGCGCGTCTTCGCATCGCTGCCGAGGAAATCGAGCATGTCGCCGAAGTCGACGTCCGCATGTTCGCCCAGCGACACCAAATGGCTGAAGCCGATGTGGCGCGAGCGGGCCCAGTCGAGCATCGCCGTCATCAGCGCGCCGGACTGGGTGACGAAGGCCAGCTCGCCCGGCAGCGCGTCGATGTGCGCGAAGCTCGCGTTCAGGCCCCGATGCGGCACCAGCATGCCGATGCAGTTGGGCCCGAGGATGCGCAGCAGGTGCGGGCGTGCGGCGTCCAGCATCGCCTGGCGCTGCACAGCGTCCAGCCCCGCGGTGAGGACCACGGCCGCGCGGGTGCCGGCGGCGCCCAGTTCGGCGATCAGCCCCGGCACGGCGGCGGCCGGCGTGCAGACGACGGCGAGTTCGGGCACCTCGGGCAGGTCGGCAACGCGGGCGTAGACCGGCACGCCGTCGAAGCTGCTGTGCCGGGGATTGACGGCGAAGCAACGGCCCTTGAAGCCGTTGCCATGCAGGTTGCGCCAGACGGTGGCGCCGACGCTGCCGGCGCGCTGCGAGGCGCCGATGACCGCCACCGAGGCGGGGTCGAAGAGGTGGTCGAGGTGGCGGATGCTCATGCGGGTCGAGGGAGTTGCGCGCGGGCGCGCCAGGTGCCGATGATGGCCCGGGAAGATGACGACGGCACGATTGACGAACGGCAATTGCAATGCGCGGCGCGGCGCCTAGGCTGAACTGTGCGCCCCGTCGCGGTGCGCTGGAGATTGCCATGGCAGCCGAACCGCCCACCGCCGTGCCCGAAGCGCATCGACACCTGCACATGACGCAGCGCACCTATGCACTGGTGCTGGCCGGCGGGCGCGGCTCGCGGCTGCGCCAGCTCACCGACTGGCGCGCCAAGCCCGGGGTGCCGTTCGCCGGCAAGCTGAAGATCATCGACTTCCCGCTGTCCAACTGCGTGAATTCGGGCATCCGCCGCATCGGTGTGCTGACCCAGTACAAGGCGCAGAGCCTGATCCGCCACATCGAACGCGGCTGGGGATTCCTGGAAGTGAACCTGGGCGAGTACATCGATGTCGTCCCGGCCCAGCAGCGCGTCGACGAACACTGGTACAGCGGCACCGCCAATGCGGTGTACCAGAACCTCGATCTGCTCGGCGAGGCCGGGCCCGACCACGTCCTGGTGCTGGCTGGCGACCATGTCTACAAGATGGACTACGCGGTGATGCTCGCCGACCACGTGGCCAGCGGCGCCGATCTGACGGTGGCCTGCATCGAGGTGCCGGTCGAGCAGGCCAGCGGGTTCGGCGTGATTCAGGTCGATGAACAGCGGCGCGTGCGCGCCTTCGAGGAAAAGCCGGCCCGTCCCGATCCGCTGCCGGGTCGACCCGGCGTGGTGCTCGCGAGCATGGGCATCTACGTGTTCAACGCGAGCTTCCTCGTCGACGAGCTGATCCGCGACGCCCGCGATCCCGACTCGACGCACGACTTCGGCCGCGACCTGATCCCGCACGTGGTGGCGCGGCAGCCCGTGCACGCGCACCGCTTCGAAGACAGCTGCGTTCGCCCGCCCGGCGCGCGGCCCTACTGGCGCGATGTCGGCACGGTGGACAGCTACTGGGAAGCCAACCTCGACCTGACGCAGATCCTGCCCGAGCTCGACCTCTACGACGAGCACTGGCCCATCCTGAGCCTGCAGCGGCAGCTGCCGCCGGCCAAGTTCGTCTTCGACGACCTGGGCCGGCGTGGCATGGCGGTGGACTCGCTGGTCTCCAGCGGTTGCATCGTCAGCGGCGCCACGGTGCGGCGCTCGATCCTGTTCTCGAAGGTGCGCGTGGGCGAGCGCAGCCTGGTCGAGGAATCGGTGGTGCTGCCGGGCGTGAACATCGGCGCTGACGTGGTGATCCGCCGTGCCGTGGTCGACAAGCGTTGCGTGATCGCCGACGGCACGCAGATCGGCGTGGACACGGCGGCCGACCGCGAGCGCTTCCACGTCACCGAGCGCGGTATCGTGCTCGTCACGCCGGAGATGCTGGGTCAGTCGGTCCACACGGTGTACTGATGCCCCGATGCGCGCCCACTGGCACCTGAGAGAAGCTCACGAACTGGCTCGCGAACACGGCGTCGACCCGGCACTCGGGCTCGACGAGGCCGAGGCCGCCCTGCGCGCGCTGAAGCACGGCACGAACGAGATCACCGGTGCCGCACGGCGCACCCCCGTGGCGCTACTGCTCGACCAGTTCAAGGACTTCATGATCCTGGTGCTGCTCGGCGCCGCGGTGGTCTCGGGAGTGATCGGCGAACTGGTCGACACGCTGGCGATCCTGGTGATCGTGTTGCTCAACGCAGTGATCGGCTTCGTGCAGGCCTGGCGCGCCGATCGTGCGCTGGCGGCACTGCAGCAGCTCGCCGCAGCCCGCGCCACCGTGCTGCGCGCCGGGCAGCGGCAGGTGGTGCCGGCAGCCCGGCTGGTGCCCGGCGACATCGTGCTGCTGGAGGCGGGCAACCAGGTGCCGGCCGACCTGCGCCTGATCGAGATCGCCCAGCTGAAGATCGACGAATCGGCACTGACCGGCGAGTCGGTCACCGTCGACAAGCACACGGGCGTGCTGGCGGAAGCCGCATCGGCGCTGGGCGACCGGCTCAACATGGCCTTCAAGGGCACGACGGCGGCGCACGGCCGGGGCACGGGCCTGGTGGTGGCCACCGGCATGGCCACCGAGCTCGGCAAGGTGGCCGGCCTGCTGGATCGCGCCGACGACCTGAGCACGCCGCTGCAGAAGCGCCTGGCCGCCTTCGGCAAGCGGCTGGCCCTCGTGGTGCTGGCGATCTGCGCGCTGATCTTCGTGATCGGCGTGCTGCGCGGCGAGTCGCCGGTGCTCATGATCCTCACGGCCGTGAGCCTGGCGGTGGCCGCCATCCCGGAGTCGCTGCCGGCGGTGGTGACGGTGCTGCTGGCGCTCGGCGCGCGCCGCATGGTCGGGCAGAACGCGCTGGTGCGCCGGCTGCCATCGGTCGAGACGCTCGGCTCGGTCAGCACCATCTGCTCCGACAAGACTGGCACGCTGACGCAGAACCGCATGCAGGCCGAGCTGGTGCACGCCGACGGCCGGGCATGGCGGCCGGGCGAGCCGCTGGCCGACCCGGTGCAGCGCGAGACCCTGCGCGCCGCCGCCTTGTGCAACGACGCGGTGCTCGGCGAAGAGGGCCGCTGGTTCGGCGACCCGACCGAGACCGCGCTGGCAGCGTTGGCCGCCGATGCCGGCCTGGACAAGTCGGCGCTGGAGGCCGAATCGCCGCGGGTGGCCGAACTTCCGTTCGACGCGGTGCGCAAGCGCATGAGCACGCTGCACCCGCACGGGACGGGTCTCCTGGTCTGCACCAAGGGCGCCCCCGAATCGGTGCTGCCGCTGTGCGACTCGCAATGGCGCGCCGATGGAGCGGTGGCCCTCGATCGCGACGCCGCGATGGCACAGGCCGAGACGATGGCGGCGCAGGGCCTGCGCGTGCTGGCACTGGCGCGCCGCGAGGTGGCCCGGGCCGACGTGGGCGCCGATGCGCACGTGCTGGAGCAGGGGCTCGCGCTGATCGGGCTGGTCGCCTTGATCGACCCGCCGCGACCGGAGGCCGCCGCCGCGGTGCACGATTGCCTGGGCGCCGGCATCACGCCGGTGATGATCACCGGCGACCACCCGGCCACGGCGCGCGCCATCGCCCTGCGGTTGGGCATCGTCGGCGACGACAAGGCCCCCGTGCTCACCGGGCAAGCGCTGGCGGAGATGGACGACGCCGCGCTGCGCGCGCGCTGCGGCGAGGTGCGCGTGTACGCCCGCGTCGACCCGGCGCAGAAGATCCGCATCGTTCAGGCGCTGCAGTCGCTGGGCCGCTTCGTCGCGATGACCGGCGATGGCGTCAACGACGCGCCGGCCCTGCGCCAGGCCGACATCGGCGTGGCCATGGGCCGCGGCGGCACCGACGTCGCGCGCGAGGCCGCCAGCCTGGTGCTGCTGGACGACAACTTCGCCACCATCGTGGCCGCGGTGCGCGAGGGCAGGCGCATCTACGACAACATCCGCAAGTTCGTGCGTTATGCGATGACGGGCAACTCGGGCGAGATCTGGACGCTGTTTCTGGCCCCCATGCTGGGCCTGCCGATCCCGCTGCTGCCCATCCACATCCTGTGGGTGAACCTGGTCACCGACGGCCTGCCCGGCCTGGCCCTCGCGGCCGAACCGGCCGAGCGCGGCATCATGCGCAGGCCGCCACGCCCGCCGGGCGAAAGCCTGTTCGCCGGCGGCCTGTGGCAGCACGTGCTGTTCATCGGGCTGCTGATCGGCGGCATGTGCCTTGCCGTGCAGGCCTGGGCGCTGGCCACCGGCCACGCCCACTGGCAGACCATGGTGTTCACCGTGCTCACCCTGGCGCAGATGGCCCACGTGATGGCGATCCGCTCCGAGAGCGAGCCGCTGTGGCGCCAGGGCCTGGCGTCGAACCGCCCGCTGCTCGGCGCGGTGCTGCTCACGCTGGCGCTGCAGCTGGCGACGATCTACGTTCCGGTGCTGCAGCCGATCTTCAAGACCGAAGCCCTGGACCTCGCCGAACTCGGCATCTGCTTTGCCGCCGCCGCCGTCGTGTACCTGGCTGCAGAGGCCGAGAAGGCCTGGCGCCGGGGCCGCAACGAGCGCGGCGCCGACATGGCGCTGGACGCACCGGCTCCGCCGACCAGAATGTAAGCAAGCACTTGCAATGGCAGGTAAGCAGGCTGGCTGCGGCCGTAACGCGGGTAATGTGGGGAAAGAGTGCTGGCCGATGGGGGGGATCGGGGCTGCAATGGCGGCTCTCTCAACCAACCAAGAGGTCACACCATGAACCTTCGCTCCACGCTCATCCGCACTTCCGTCGCCGCTGCCTGCGCCGCACTGGCCACGGCCGCCCTGGCCCAGGACAAGGCTCCGGCCGCAGGCGACGCCAAGGCGCGCATGGCCGCCGAGGCCGCCTTCAGCAAGGCCGACGCCAACGGTGACGGCAAGCTGTCGAAGGACGAAGCCGCCAAGCTGCCGGCGATCGCCTCCAAGTTCGACGCGCTGGACAAGGACAAGGACGGCGCGCTGACGCTGGCCGAGTTCGCTGCCGGCTACACCGCCGCGGGCTGATCGCGGGGCCGCGGCGGCGCTGCTTCAGTCGCCGCCGCGCGCCAGCTTCTCGCTCTTCCAGTAGACGTCGTCACCGCCGCGGCCGTCGAGGTTGGCGCGGTTCAGCACGCGGGCCAGCACGAACAGCAGGTCCGACAGGCGATTCAGGTACTGACGCGGCTCGGCCCGCACCTGGTCGGCCAGCGACAAGGCGACCACCGCACGCTCGGCGCGGCGCGCCACCGTGCGGCACACATGCGCGATCGCCGCGCTGCGGGTGCCGGCCGGCAGGATGAACTCCTGCAGCTTGGGCAGGGTCGCGTTGTGTTGCTCGAGCGCTTCATCCAGGCGCAGCACGGCTTCGACCTTGAGAAGCTCGAAGCCGGGAATCGACAGCTCGCCCCCGAGATTGAACAGCTCGTGTTGGATCACCACCAGCAGCTCGCGCACGCCATCGGGCAGCGTCTCGGCCAACAGCACGCCGATCTGCGAGTTCAGCTCGTCGACGTCGCCCATGGCCTGCACGCGCAAGTGGTCTTTCGACACGCGCGTGCCGTCGCCCAGCCCCGTGGTGCCGTCGTCGCCCGTGCGCGTGGCGATCTGCGTGAGTCTTTGTCCCATGGCCGCGATGGTAGCCAATGCCTAGAATCCCTCGACGCCCTGCGCCTTGCAGGCTGGAGCACGACCATGAACGCCCCGACCGAACTGCCGCATCTCGTCGAGCCCCGCCCGGTGCCCGCGGCCATGCTGGATGCGCTGAAGGCGCGCTTCGGCGATCGATGCACCACGGCGCTGGCGGTGCGCGAGCAGCACGGCCGCGACGAGTCGCCGTTCGACGTGCGGCCGCCCGACGCGGTGGTGTTCTGCGAAAGCACCGACGAGGTGGCCGCGATCGTGTCGCTGGCCGACCGCCACGCGGTGCCGGTGATCCCCTACGGCGTCGGCTCCTCGCTCGAAGGCCACCTGCTGGCCGTGCAGGGCGGCATCAGCATCGACCTGTCGCGCATGAACCGCGTGCTGCAGGTCAACCCGGAAGACCTGACGGCCACCGTCGAGCCGGGCGTGACGCGCGAGCAGCTCAACCGCGAGATCCGCGACACGGGACTGTTCTTCCCCATCGACCCGGGCGCGAACGCGTCACTGGGCGGCATGGCAGCCACGCGTGCCAGCGGCACGAACGCAGTGCGCTACGGCACCATGCGCGAGAACGTGCTCGGCCTGACCGTGGTGACCGCCAGCGGCGAGATCATCCACACCGGCACGCGCGCGAAGAAGTCCAGCGCCGGCTACGACCTCACGCGCCTGATGGTGGGCAGCGAGGGCACGCTCGGCGTGATCACCGGCGTGACGCTGAAGCTGTACCCGCTGCCCGAGGCGGTGAGCGCGGCGATCTGCCATTTCAAGGACATCGGTTCGGCGGTCGACGCGACGATCCAGATCATCCAGATGGGCGTGCCGATCGCGCGCTGCGAACTGCTCGACGTGAACGCCGTGCGCGCGGTCAACGAGCACTCGAAGCTCGGCCTGCGCGAGTCGCCGATGCTGCTGATGGAGTTCCACGGCAGCGAAGCCGGCGTGAAGGAGCAGGCCGAGACGGTGCAGGCCATCGCCGCCGAAGCCGGTGGCGAGAACTTCGAATGGGCCAGCACGCCCGAGGAACGCACGCGGCTGTGGGCGGCACGGCACAAGGCCTACTTCGCCGGCATGACCACCCACCCGGGCTGCCGCACCGTCACCACCGACACCTGCGTGCCGATCTCAAGCCTGACCGAGATCATCGAGGCCTCGGTGGCCGAGGCCGATGCCTCGGGGCTGCCGTACTACATCGTCGGCCACGTCGGCGACGGCAACTTCCACCTCGCCTACATGGTGAAGGACGGCGACGCGAAGGAGCGGGAGACTGCCGAACGCCTGAGCATGCAGATGGTCCATCGGGCGATCGCGCTGCAGGGCACCTGCACCGGCGAGCACGGCATCGGGCTACACAAGCAGGGCTTCCTGGTCGACGAGACGGGTGCCGGCGCGGTCGAGATGATGCGCACGCTCAAGCGCGCGCTCGACCCGAAGAACATCCTCAACCCGGGAAAGATCTTTTCCCTCTGACCACGCGCTAGTTGTGGTTCACCGGGGCCGGCACCGACCAGTGCTTGGTCACCGTGCCCTGCCCGTCGACGCTGTCCAGGTGCACGCCGAAGCCCCACAGGCGCGACACGTGCTTGAGCACTTCCTGCGCGCTGTCGTGCAGCGGCCGGTCGTTGTGCTGGGTGTGACGCAGCGTCAGTGAGCGGTCGCCGCGCAGGTTGACGCTCCACACCTGGATGTTCGGTTCGCGGCTGCCCAGGTCGTACTGGTGCGACAGCGCCTCGCGCACCGCGCGGTAGCCGGCCTCGTCGTGGATGGCCGAGACCTCGAGCTCGCTCTCCTTCTCGTCGTCGACGATGGAGAACAGGCGGAAGTCGCGCATCAGCTGAGGCGAGAGGTACTGGCCGATGAAACTCTCGTCCTTGAAGTTGCGCATCGCGTGGTCGATGGTCTCGAGCCAGTCCTTGCCGGCCATGCCGGGGAACCAGGCGCGGTCTTCGTCCGTCGGCTTCTCGCAGATGCGCTTGATGTCGGTGTACATCGCGAAGCCCAGCGCGTAGGGGTTGATGCCGCTGTAGTGCTTGTGGCCCACCGGCGGCTGGTACACGACGTTGGTGTGCGACTTCAGCCACTCGATCATCATGCCGTCGGTCAGGTGGCCGTCGTCGTACAGCGTGTTGAGCAGCTTGTGGTGCCAGAAGGTCGCCCAGCCCTCGTTCATCACCTGCGTCTGGCGCTGCGGGTAGAAGTACTGCGCCACCTTGCGCACGATGCGCACGATCTCGCGCTGCCAGGGCTCGAGCAAAGGCGCGTTCTTCTCGATGAAGTACAGCAGGTTCTCCTGCGGCTCCTCGGGGAAGCGGCGCACCTCCTTCTCGCTGGCGGCCTTCTCGGCCTTGCGCGGCAAGGTGCGCCACATGTCGTTGACCTGCTGCTGCGCGTAGGCTTCGCGGTCCTTGCTGCGCGCGAGCTCCTGCGTCAGGCTCAGCTTGCTCGGCCGGCGATAGCGGTCGACACCGTGGTTCATCAACGCGTGGCAGCTGTCGAGCAGCTCCTCCACGGCGTCCAGCCCGTGGCGCTCCTCGCAGCCGGCGACGTAGTTCTTCGCATAGACCAGGTAGTCGATGATCGACGCCGCATCGGTCCACATGCGGAACAGGTAGTTGCCCTTGAAGAAGCTGTTGTGGCCGTAGGCCGCATGCGCGATGACCAGCGCCTGCATCGCCATCGTGTTCTCCTCCATCAGGTAGCTGATGCAGGGGTTGGAGTTGATGACGATCTCGTAGGCCAGGCCCATGTGGCCGCGCTTGTAGTTCTTCTCGGTGGAGATGAACTCCTTGCCGTAGCTCCAGTGGCGGTAGTTCACCGGCATGCCCACCGAGGCGTAGGCATCCATCATCTGCTCGGCAGTGATGATCTCGAGCTGGTTCGGGTAGGTGTCCAGCCCGAAGCGCTCGGCGGTGGAGCGGATCACCGCGTGGTATTGCTCTATCAGGTCGAACGACCAGTCGCTCGGAGCCGCCAGCGGCTGCGCAGCACGCGGCGGCGTGACAATGTCGGCAGCGCGCTTGGTGCGCCCCGTCAGGGCCTTGCTCAGCTCGGGCTCGAACAGATCGGCCGTGCCGGCCGGCACGAAGTTGGCCTTGCGCGTCATGCGGGCGTCCCTTCCTTCTTGAACAGATCGCGGAACACCGGATAGATCTGCGAGGCCTCGGTCACCTTGCGGATCGCGAAGGCCTTGGTTTCGGCCGCCAGCGCGGCGTACTCGTCCCATAGG
>Ga0208460_10000237_pt1 | contig 40486 bp, 32 predicted proteins | sample AD_STIC10_MetaG_FD_184436 | JGI IMG/M metagenome (GOLD analysis project Ga0208460, IMG submission 184436) | Active sludge microbial communities of municipal wastewater-treating anaerobic digesters from USA - AD_STIC10_MetaG (SPAdes) (version 2) | ecosystem: Engineered > Bioreactor > Anaerobic >... | reverse complement strand
AGATCCAGGCATTGGCCGAACGCCTGCGCAGTCCGCTGGTGCTGGACAGCATCGACCAATGGATCGACGGTCGCCGCCTGCCTCTCGACAGCGTTCGCCAGCTGGCTCCCGGCACACCGGCGATCTGAACGCCATGCCGCTCGGCCTGACCATGGTGGGCGTATCCGGTGGCGTGGATTCCTCGGTGGCCGCATTGCTTTTGTCGCGCGGGTCAAATCCGCTTGCCGGCATGTTCATGCAGAACTGGGAAGAAGACGAGCGCCTTGGCCCCTGTCGCGCGGACGAGGATCGCCGCGATGCCGTTGCCGTTTGCGCGCGCCTGGGCATCCCGTTTCATGCCCGCAATTTTGCGCGCGAGTACTGGGACCAGGTGTTCGAGCACTTCATCGCGGAGTACCGCGCGGGCCGCACGCCCAACCCCGACGTGCTGTGCAATCGCGAAATCAAGTTCAAGACCTTTCTCGATCACGCGCGCGCGCTGGGTGCCGAACGCATCGCCACCGGCCACTATGCGCGCATCGAGTGTCGCGATGGCCAATGGCTGTTGCTGCGCGCCCTGGATTCCAACAAGGACCAGAGCTACTTCCTGCACGCGCTCGGCCAGCGACAACTGGCGGCAACCGTGTTTCCTTTGGGCAACATGCTCAAGCCAGAGGTGCGCCGGCTCGCGCTTGAGGCCGACCTGCCCACCCATGCAAAGAAGGATTCCACCGGAATCTGTTTCATCGGCGAGCGCGACATCCGCGACTTCCTCGGACGCTACATTCCGGCCCGTGCCGGCGAAATCCACACGCCGGACGGACAGCGCATCGGCGAGCACCCGGGATGCTGGTACTTCACGCTTGGCCAGCGCGGAGGCCTGGGCATCGGCGGCCGGCGCGATTCCAACGGCGAGCCCTGGTATGTGGTTGGCAAGGATGTATCACGAAACATCGTGTACGCGGTGCAGGGCCAGGCCAGCCAGTGGCTGCAATCCCATGCGCTGGTTGCCAGTCGGATCAACTGGATCACCGGCACGCCGTCTGCCCGGGAATTTCGTTGTACGGCGATGATCCGCTACCGGCAGGAGCCGCAGGCGTGCACGGTCACGCTGGTCGGCAACGAGGCAAACGTCCAGTTCGACCAGGCGCAGCGGGCAGTCAGCCCCGGACAGTCCGCCGTCTTTTACCAGGGTGAGATTTGCCTGGGCGGAGGCGTCATCGAATCCAGCGACGCGCCGTTTGGCCGCGTCGACGCCAACATGGCGGTTGCAGCACAGGCAATGGAGGCGAGCCATGCGTGAATCCCGCGTGATCGCGCTTTCCGGCGTGTTCCAGGCCGCCACACTGGTTCACAGCCTGGCACGGGAAGGCCGTTGCGACATGGCCGCAGCCGAATCCAGCCTGGCCAGCATTTTCCGCATCGACAGCGACAGCGCCGCCGAAGTGTTTGGCGGCTTGTCCGGAATCCGCCTCGGCATGGAGGTACTGGTTTCCAGCCTCGACAGCAACCAGCGCGTACCTGCGGTTTCCCGGCTGGTGATTGGTCTCATGCGCCTGGAACGCAAGCTCGCTTCCCGCGCCGACATGCGCGACCAGCTGCGCCAGGGCATCGAATCCATCCAGCGCCAGGTGGATCACCTCGGCCTTACCCACGCCACCGTGCAATCGCGTCTGGCCGAGTTGTACAGCCACACGCTATCGAGACTGCGTCCACGCATCATGGTGCACGGCAATCCCGCACAGCTGGCCGATCCGGCGCGCGTGGAACAGATCCGATCCATGCTGCTGGCCGGCATTCGCGCCGCCGTGCTTTGGCGCCAGGTCGGCGGCAGCCAGTGGCGACTGATCCTGCGCCGCAACGAGTACGCCATGCTGGCGCGCGGATTGCTGGCGCGCAGCACGCTGGACCGGGGCTGACAAGCTGCCGGGAAGCACCTGTGTTGGCATCCAAGCTTGTAGAGCCGAGCTTGCTCGGCTGGATGTCCATCGTTGTCTTCGATGTTGACGCGAGCGGAGCAAGCTCCGCTCTACGGGGAACGCGCAATTCCGCAGGCGATTACCGTGCCGAGCTTGCTCGGCTGGATGTCCGACGTTGTCTCTGAATTTGTCGCGAGCGGAGCAAGCTCCGCTCTACCGGGAGCGCGCAATTCCGCAAGCGAATGCCGTACCGAGCCTTCTCGGCTGCTTGCTATTTCGGCGCAGTGATGCGGATCGAATCGTCGTAGCGGATGGTCTGCACCACGTGGGTCTTGCGCCCCTTGGCTTCGCCGTCGCTTTCACTGCGCACGATTCGGCCCGCCTCATCGAGATACACGGTCACATGCGAATTGACCGTGATGCCCATGATGGTGGTGCTCAGGTCGTAACTGATTGCGCGCAGTTCGGCACCATCTACGGCTTTCATGCCCTCATCCTTGATGTTGCGCGTGCCCGAGCGGACCTCGTTGATGGTCATCGGCAACAGGGCCTTGAACATTGCGCTCATGTCGATTGGCGGCTGCATCCATTCTCCGTCTCCGGAGCGCATCCAGGTTCCTTCCGGAAGGATCACGAAGGAAACCTGGTCGTTTGATACGCGAATACGGTCAAGCGTGTCGAACTCGGTTTGGGTTCGCGTCTGCCTGCCCTTTTCATCACGCGAGAGCGTTTCGGTGGCGCACCGAGAACCGAGCATGGTTTGGTAGGCACTGAACAATGCCTGCTCCACGCTGGTATCCGCAGAAACCTGCAGCGGATACGAACCCATGGCCAGCATGCCGGCCAGCACCATCATTCCGAACATTCGACGCATGCGACACTCTCCGGGTTGGCAAGAGCCTATCCTGCCGATCCGCAGCCACTTCTGCAAACCGCCGAGTCCCGGCAAAACGGGCGCACGGCATGACAGGCGCGCCACTTGATCAGCGTTGCCTTAAACTATGCACCGCTTTCCACAGGCAACAATCCCTCGAAGCCTGAAGTTCCCACCCGCCCACAAAGCTGCCAGGACGTGCGATCCAGTCGGTAAACCGCTGGCTGACGCGTCATGGTCAAGGCGATTTTCCCCTTGCGGAGCCCGTCATGATTTTTGAAACCCTCGCGACCACCGGCCATGAAGAAGTGGTTTTCTGCCACAACAAGGATGCCGGCCTTAAGGCCATCATCGCCATCCACAACACCGTGCTCGGACCTTCCCTTGGTGGCCTGCGCATGTGGCCGTACAAGAGCGAGCAGGAGGCGATCGACGATGTGCTGCGCCTGTCGCGTGGCATGACCTACAAGAATGCGGTGGCGGGACTCAATCTCGGCGGCGGCAAGGCAGTCATCATCGGCGACCCGGCCCGCGACAAGTCCGAAGCCCTGTTCCGCGCCTTCGGCCGATTCGTCAACTCCCTGAACGGGCGATACATCACGGCCGAAGACGTCGGCATCGATGTCAACGACATGGAATGGGTGTTTCGCGAGACATCCTTCGTGACCGGCGTGCACCAGGTCCACGGCGGCTCCGGTGATCCGTCGCCATTCACCGCGTTCGGCGCCATGCAGGGCCTGCTGGCCACGCTTCACGCTTGCTACGGCAATGAGGATGTCGGCAAGTACCGCTACGCAGTGCAAGGTGCCGGCCATGTCGGCATGGAGTTCATCAAGCTGCTGCGCGAGCACGATGCCAAGGTTTATGTCACCGACATCAACAAGGAACTCGTGCAACGCGCTGTCGATGAATACGGCTGCACCGCCGTGGGACTGGACGAAATCTACGATACCGACGCCGAGGTCTACAGCCCGTGCGCACTGGGCGGCACGGTCAACGAGCAGACCCTGAAGCGGCTCAAGTGCAAGGTCATCTGCGGCGCAGCCAACAACCAGCTGGCCAACAACCAGATCGGCGATGAAGTGTCCCGGCGCGGCATCTTCTACGCTCCGGACTATGCGGTGAATGCCGGCGGCGTGATGAACATTTCCCTGGAAATCGATGGCTACAACCGCGAACGCGCGATGCGCATGATGCGCACCATCTATCACAACGTCAGCCGCATCTTTGAGATCGCCAAGCGTGACGGAATTCCGACCTACCTGGCCGCTGATCGGCTGGCTGAGGAGCGCATTTCCACGATCGGCAAGCTGCGCCTGCCACACCTTGGCGTTTCCGCTCCCAGCTTCCAGGGCCGCCGCGGAAGCTGACCTTCCGCATCGCATCCTGATTCCACGCAATTTCCTGCCAACCCGCAACCGATGAGTCCGCGCCATGCAGCCATTCAGACTTGATGACGACCTCGCCGCGCTTCGCGAAGCCGTGCAGACGTTTGCGGACAAGGAAATTGCGCCGCGAGCCGACCTGATCGACCGCGACAACCAGTTCCCCGCGGACCTGTGGCACAAGCTGGGTGACCTTGGCCTGCTCGGCATCACCGTGCCCGAGGAATTCGGCGGTTCTGGCCTCGGCTATCTCGCCCATGTGATTGCCCTTGAGGAAATCTCGCGCGCTTCCGGTTCGGTCGGCCTTTCCTATGGCGCGCACTCGAACCTGTGCGTGCAGAACCTGAGCAACAACGGCAGCGACGAACAACGTCGCAAGTACCTGCCGAAGCTGTGCAGCGGCGAATGGGTTGGTGCCCTGGCCATGTCCGAACCGGGCGCCGGTTCCGATGTGGTGGGTTCGATGACCTGCAAGGCGGAATTGAAGGGCGATGTCTGGGTCGCCAACGGCTCGAAGATGTGGATCACCAACGGACCCGATGCCGATGTCCTGCTGGTCTACATGCGTACCGCGCCACGGCCGGCTGGTTCGCGCTGCATGACCGCGTTCATCGTTGAAAAGGGAATGAAGGGTTTCTCCACGGCGCAGAAACTCGACAAGCTCGGCATGCGCGGATCCAACACCTGCGAGCTGGTGTTCGAGAATTGCGAGATCCCCACGCAGAACGTCGTCGGCCAGGTCAATGAAGGCGTGCGCGTGCTCATGAGTGGCCTCGACACCGAACGCCTGGTGCTGTCCGGCGGGCCAATCGGCCTCATGCAGGCCGCCATCGACATTGCCCTGCCCTATGCGCGCGAGCGCAAGCAATTCAATGCTCCCATCGGCACCTTCGGCATCATGCAGGCCAAGATTGCCGACATGTATACCGCCCTGCAGTCCTCGCGTGCCTACGCCTACATGGTGGCGAGGGATTTCGACCAGAACGTGCGTTCGCGCATCGACCCGGCGGCCTGCCTGCTCAATGCCTCGCAAAGCGCGGTTCGAGTCACCCTGGAAGCCATCCAGACCCTGGGCGGCAATGGCTACATCAATGAGTACGCGACCGGACGCCTGTTGCGCGATGCCAAGCTCTACGAGATCGGAGCCGGCACCAATGAGATCCGGCGCATGCTGATTGGGCGGGAACTGTTCCACGGCAAAACCTGAGATCACCGCTCGCCACCACCGTGCCATTTGGGAAACTCCGCTCCAGGCCGGCCTGATTTTCAAATTTTTGTTACACGCCCCCGATTCCACCACCCGCCAATGGCAGCGGGTGGCAATGGCCCGTTGCAGGAGTAGACTGGCCGCAACCGCAGCCGGGGGGATGCATGGGGCTGATAGACGACAGCCTGGAATTCGTGTCGGAGTCCGAAGGGACCCCGCCCTGGAAAGTGCTGGTCGTTGATGACGAGCCCGAGATCCACCAGGTCACCCGCCTCGTACTTGGCAACTTCCGATTCGCCGACCGCCCCCTGCAACTGATCAGCGCGTATTCGAGCAGCGAGGCCGAAGCTTTGCTGCGCGAGCACGCGGACACGGCCGTGATGCTGCTTGATGTCGTCATGGAAACCGACCAGGCCGGACTCGACCTGGTACGCATTGTTCGCGAGCGCCTCAAGAACCAGTTCGTTCGCATCGTGCTGCGCACCGGCCAGCCAGGACAGGCGCCGGAACACGAGGTTGTCGCTGCCTACGACATCAACGACTACAAGGAAAAAACCGAACTCACCGCGCAGAAGCTTTCCACCACGATGTACTCGGCACTGCGCGCCTACCGCGACATGCGCACCATCGATGCCAGCCGCCGTGGCCTCGAGGTGGTTATCCGCGCCTCCACCGAAGTGTTCGCCCACCACCAGCCACAGCGTTTTGCCTCGCTGGTGCTTGGCAAGATCACCGAGTTGCTCGGCGTGGAAGGGGGCGCCGCCTGCTTTCGCATCTCGCACCCGAACGGGAAGCTCCCCGACCATTTCCAGGTTGTAGCGGCCAGCGGCGAATTCACGCGCTATCTCAAGCGCGATGCCGAAGGCGCGCTGCCTGCGCACATGGTGCAATCCCTGCACAACGCATTCAGCCAGAAAAAGCACGTATTCCGCGATGACCACTACGTGCTGCATTTCATGGACAGCGACGAGACGGAGGCCCTGCTGTACGTCGGTGAAGCACACCAGTTGGACGAACATTCGCATCGCCTCATGCAGGTGTTTTGCAGCAATGTCGCCATCGCCTATGAAAACCTGCACCTGAACCAGGAGCTGTTCGACAGCCAGTTGGACATGGTCTACCTGCTTGCCGGTGCTGCCGAGTCACGCTCGCGGGAAACCGCCAATCATGTGCGGCGCGTCGGCATACTGGCGCAGATGCTCGGCCAGTTGCATGGCCTTGATGAAGCCACCTGTGAAATGCTCCAGCTGGCCGCACCCTTGCACGACATCGGCAAGATCGGCATTCCTGACGCCATCCTCAACAAGCCCGGCCCGCATACACCGGAAGAAATGGTCGTCATGCGCACGCACGCCGAACTTGGGGCAAAGCTGCTTTCCGGCACCCGGCGCCCGGTATTCCAGTTGGCCGCCGTGATTGCGCAGACCCACCACGAGAATTTTGATGGAACGGGCTATCCGGCGGCCCTTGCCGGCGAGCAGATTCCGATAGCCGGACGCATCACCGCACTGGCGGATGTCGTGGATGCCCTGGGCAGTCGCCGCTGCTACAAGGAACCCTGGAGCGACGAAGCGATCCGCAAATTCGTTGTTGACCAGCGCGGACTCAAGTTCGACCCGGCTTTGGTCGACTTGCTGACGATCAATTGGGGCCAGCTGACCGCCTTGCGCCAGCAACTGCCGGACGACTGAGGCCTCCCACGAAGTTTGCGGGCAGCCGCGCAAACACTCGCGCCTCCCTGCTAAACCGCCTGCATCGCGCCGACTTCCCGCGGAGCCATGAAGCGGATGCACAGGTTGATGCCTTTTCCTGGCGCGCTGTCGACCACGATGGTTCCACCCAGCGCCTTGGTCACCAGGTTGTAGACAACGTGCATGCCGAGACCCGAGCCACCCGAGCCACGGCGGGTGGTGAAGAAGGGATCGAACATGCGCGAGCAGGTCGGTTCGTCCATGCCAACGCCGTTGTCGCGGTATTCAATGACGGCATGCTCGCCGTCACGCGACACATGGATATCGATTGCTCCCGTCCTGCCATCCGCAAATCCGTGAATGATCGAGTTCATCACCAGGTTCGAGATCACCTGGTACAGGGCCCCGGGTGCGGTATTGCAAACAACCGGCTCCGCTGCATGCACGGTGATCTGATGCGGGCTCCGCTTCAATGCGGGCCCGAGGGTCACCAGAATCTCCTTGATGCAGACCTCAAGGTCGACCACGCGTCGGGCTTCATCGGATTGATCAACCGCAACCTGCTTGAAACTGCGCACCAGCTGGGCAGCACGCTGCAGATTACGCAGGATCAGCCTGGAACTTTCCAGTGATGCCTGTTCAAAGCGCTGCAGATCGGATCGCTTCAGTTCACCGCTCTCGGTGAGCCTGGAAATGCGCGTCGCCTCTTCCTCCAGGTGGGAGGCCGCCGTCACGCTGATGCCAATGGGCGTGTTGATTTCGTGTGCAACGCCGGCAACCAGACCGCCCAGCGAGGCCAGTCGTTCGGCCTCGACCAGTTGGCCCTGGGTATGGGTCAGGCGATCAAGGGTTTCCTTGAGTTCACGATTTGCCACGCTCAGGTCCGCAGTTCGACGTTCGACCCGCGATTCCAGCTCGTCATTCAGTTTCCGCAGCGCCGCTTCGGCGGACTTCAAGGCACTGATGTCATGCGTCGTCCCCACCATGCGCAACGCGCGACCCTCCGCATCTCGATCCACCACGCGACCGCGGGTGAGCACCCATGCCCAATGACCCTGGGCATCCGGGGTCCGGTAGCTTGACTCGAATACCGGCGACGCCCCGGTTAGGTGGGAGCGAATCGCGGCGTTGAAGGCAGGCAGGTCGTCGGAATGGATGTACGGTCGATAGTCATCCAGGAAATCGCCAACCCGTTCCGTGGTCACCGCGAGCGATGCCAGCTTGTTCTCCCGGTGCAGGTGTCCGGACTTGATATCCACGTCCCACAACTCGCCACCACTGCCCCAAAGCGACAATTTCAGGCGTTCCTCGCTCTCGCGAATGGCCAGGGCAGCCAAATTGCGCCTTCGCCACCCGGCACGTACGCGCCAACCCACCAGCAAGGCAAGCAGGATCGCAGCGGCCAGATAGGCCAGGCCCGCCAGCGGCGACTTCCATGGAGAGGGCTGCACGCGAACATCCAGCACGGTTTCCTCGCCGAATTCGACATTGCCCTCGTAACGCGCCCGCAAGCGCAATCGGTACGATCCGCTGGGCAAGTCGGTGTAGGTGGCTATGCGACGCGATGCCGGTGTTTCGATCCAGTTGGAATCGTGGCCATCGAGCAGGTAGCTGTAACGGATGGATTCGGAATTGACGAAATCCAGGGCGGCAAACTCGAACGAAACATTGTCATCGTCGTATCTCAAGTCAACCAGGCCGCCCTCCCAGATTCTGCTGTCGAGGGGTGAGGTTGCATCCTTCCAGCGCAATGCCACGGGTTCGTTCTGCAGCAGAAACCGGGTTGCGACCACTTTGGGCGGCGGCGGCACCTTCACGTCGCGGGGATTGAAGATGGTGATGCCATCGAGTCCGGCAAACACCATGCGGCCACCCGGCAACCGGCTGCCGCCATTGACCCAATACCCGGTCGGCAGAGTGCCGTCGAACGGCCCGAAATTGGTGAAGGTTCGGCGGAGACGGTCGAACTTGCTGATGCCCACCGTGGTGCTGATCCACAGGTTGCCATCGGCATCTTCAAGGATGGCGCCGACGGCATCCGTGGCCAGGCCATCCCTGGAACCAAACGTCTCGAACCGGGGTTTCCGGTCACTGTCCGGCAGCAAGTGGCTCAAGCCACTACCCTGGGTGCCAATCCACAACTCCCCGCGCGAATCCACCGTGAAAGTCGATATGGAGTCGCCGCCGATCGAGGTGGGATCGCTTCGACTGAAACGGAATTTCTCGTATTGTCCGGTAGCCAAGGTATAGCGCTCGAGGCCGCCAATGAGCGAACCCAGCCACAGCTCGCCATTGACGCTTGAACTGATGGCCCAAATGGACTCGCTGCCGGGCGCCAGTCCATTCGCGGCCTTGGTCGGACTGTGCGGATGATGGACAAAGGTCGAACAACCCGCGCACAACTCGTCGAAGCCGTGGTCACGGGTACCGATCCACAGGGTGCCGGCGCGATCCTCGTACAAGGTGAGAATCGCGTCATCGGCGAGACTGGCCGGATTCTCCGGGTCGTGGCGGAAGCGCTGGAATCCTTCATTGCCCGGCAACATGCGGTTGAGACCGCCACCGATGGTGGCCACCCACAGGCTACCGTCCCGGGTTCGGGTCACATACTGGACAAAATCATGCGAAAGCGAATCGTCACGCGCAGGGTCGTTCCGGTAGCGGGCAACGACTCCCTTGTCCGGGTCCACATGGACCAGGCCGCCGCCTTCCAGCATCCCCGCCCAAAGGGTTCCATCGGCATCGCCGAAAACCGTGCGAGCCTGACGCGTAGGCAAAGTTTTGGGATTTCCGGCAACACTCTCAATACGCGTAAACGAGCGCGTCCGCGGATTGTGTACCGAGAAGCCATTGGCCCAGGATCCCACGAACAGAAGGTCGTCACGCCCGTGCAACAAGGAAGCCAGCCGGTTTGCGGCGATCGTGGTTTCGCGGGAAGGATCGTGCTGGTAATAGGAAAAGGACTCGGACGCCGGGTGGAACCGCGCCAAACCATTGTTCTCACCTGCGATCCACAGGGTCCCATCCGCATTTGCAAGCAGCGCTCGCACCGCCTGATCGTGCAGGGTCGTTCCATCCAGGGGGATCGCGCCACATAGTGCTGGATCTGCGCACCGTCCTGATCCATGGCATACAGACCATCGGCGTTTGTTCCCACCCAGATGCGACCGTCTGGGGTCTGCGCCAGGGCGAAAACGTTGAGCGCCGTGGAAGGCGAGGCACGCAGCTCGCGCAATCCCCGGCCATCGGCATCCACCCGCCAGAGCCCCTCGCGCGTGCCAAACCAGACGCGACCGTCCTGGCTTTGCATCATCGAGCGCACGGCACGCAGCGCGTCGATCACTGGAACCGGGGCAGGTATCAGATGGTTGGCCACGCGATCCAGCCAAAGCACCTGACCGCTGGCATTGGTTACCCAAAGCCTCCGGTCCTTGTCCAGCAACAACGCCGAAATGCGGTCGCTGACTCCTTCCCCGGACCCTGCACCCTCGCGGCTGACACCTTCGAATCGGTCCAGCAACGGGTCGTACCGGCTCAGTCCCGAATTGCGGGTTCCAACCCAAAGTGAGCCATCGCTGTCGCTGGCCAGGGCCAGAACATAGTTCTGCGGCAATGACCAGGGATCGTCTCGGTCCGCCTTGTAGACGCGGAATTCCGAACCGTCAAAGCGGTTGAGTCCATCCTGGGTGCCGACCCAGAAGAAGCCGGTGGTGTCCTGGGCCATGGCCAGCACCGTGGAATGCGACATGCCCTGAGCCGGTCCGAAGGTGCGGAAATGGATGTTGTCCGTACCCGGAACGTTGGTCGCCAGCGATGCCTGGCCCCACGCGATCAGTGCGAACGGCAGCCATCGCCGCAGCCACCGTGCGACCATGGCGGGCCTTCCCCAGGAATCGATGCGCGCGCCTTGCATGATGGTGGAAGGCTAGCCCCAGAGGGGGCAGCGGACAAGCCTCGAACAAGCATCTCCCCCAAGCGATCAGCCGCCATCCATCGGGCGCTGAATGATGCCGTTCATCTGCTGCATTGGACGATCGGCGGTACGCCAGAAATCCCTTGACCACCATCACAATCCCGATCGATCCTTCCAGCATAAGGTTCGCGCATCATCCGGGGTAACGCTCATGAAACGAAGAATCTGCACAGGCCTGTTGGCCTGCCTGGCATGGGCCGGTGTGCCGAATGCCCACGCCCTGCTGCACGAACCCATTTTTGGCAGCGGGTTCGAGATACCCACGGATCTGCCGCAAAGCGATGCAGAAGCGGCGCGGTTCCTGACCCAGGCAACCTTTGGACCCACCCTTGCGGAAGTGGCACGGCTGCGAGCCATCGGCTATTCGGAATGGTTCCGCCAGGAGTTCAACAAGCCGAATACGGCCGTGCGGCCTTTCATGGAAATCGTGGATGACAACCGCGAGGCTGCCGGCGAATCCGGCGTCAGCCACAACCAGCGACTGGATCGCTGGTTCCATACCGCCGCCATTGGCAACGACCAGTTGCGCCAACGCGTTGCCTACGCGCTCAGCCAGATCCTGGTCATCTCCGACCGCAACGGCACCCTCGGTGGCGAGCCGATCCAGGTCAGCGAATACTGGGACATCCTCGCCCGCAATGCATTCGGCAATTACCGCGAACTGCTGGACGAGGTCACCTGGAACCCGTCCATGGGCAAGTACCTCAGCCACTTTCGCAATCGCAAGGCATCGGCGGATGGCTTGCGTCAACCGGACGAGAACTACGCACGCGAGATCATGCAGTTGTTCACGGTCGGCCTGATCGAACGCAACCTCGATTTCTCCCCGATGCTGGACAACGGCCAGACGATTCCGACCTACAACCAGAACACGGTCACCAACTACGCCAAGGTCTTCACCGGATTCAACTACAACAACGCGACCACGATCAGCAACGGGACCAACACCTACCTGCGCATGACCTGCATCGCGTCCGAGCATGACACCACCCAGAAAACAGTAATCGGCGACACCGTCATTCCCGCCGGCCAGAGTTGCGCAACCGACGTGGATGATGGCGTAGACCTCCTGTTTTCACACGCCAACATTGCGCCCTTCATCTCACGCCAGTTGATCCAGCGCTTCACTTCCAGTTCGCCCTCGCCCGCCTACATCCAGCGCGTGGCCGAAAAGTTCGTTGACAACGGTTGGGGCGAGCGTGGCGACATCAGCGCGGTGGTCCGGCAGGTGTTGATGGACCCGGAAGCACGCGGCGCGCCAGGCGCCAACAGTGGCAAACCGCGCGAACCCCTGCTCAAGCTCACCGCGATGTGGCGCGCCTGGGATGCCCAGATGCCGGCCGCCGATGTCTACGGCAACGTGCCCATGGGCATGACCAATCCCGGCCCCAGTTATGGCCAGCGTCCGCTCGGCGCGGACTCGGTTTTCAACTTCTTCGAACCCGATTTCCAGCAACCCGGCCCGATTGCCGATGCCGGACTGTATTCGCCGGAGTTCCAGACCCTCAACGAAACCACCATCACGCTGACCGGCAACAGTCTCTATACCTACAGCTTCAGCAGCTATGTCGGCATGTCCAATCCACCCACCACCCGCCCGCTGCTGAACCTTTCCCCGCTCACCTCGCTGGGCAGCAACTACGCGGCCATGGTCGATGAGGTCAACCGGCGCATGCTTTATGGAACCATGTCGACGACAACGCGCACCGCGCTGATCAATGCCCTCACCTTCATGGATGGCAACGTGTCGGCCAATGAACGCGCCCTGTCGATCATCTACCTCGTGGCGCTTTCGCCCGAATACGCCGTGCAGCGCTGAGGAGAACACGCATGAGCAGCCACACCCATTCGCGCAGAAGGTTTCTCCAGCAGCTTTCCTGCGCGCTCTGCGCAGGCGGTGCCTCCAGCCTGTTTCCCCAGCTCAACCTGATCGGAAACGCGCTGGCGCAAACCACCGTACCCGGCTACAAGGCGCTGGTCTGCATCTATCTTGCCGGTGGCAACGATGCCTGGAACCTGCTGATTCCCTACGACCAGGCCCGCTACGACGTCTACAAAGACGCACGCAGCGGCGAATACAACGCCACCACCAATCCATCCGGCCTCGCCATTCCGCGCAGTTCGCTTGCCGCAACCCAGATCAGCGATGCCGGTGCCAGTTACGCACTGCATCCAAGCGCAGTGGATCGGACCGGCCCCAGCCAGCCCGGACTGCGTTCGCTCTACAACCAGGGCAAGCTGGCCCTGCTCCCCAACATCGGCACCCTGATCCGGCCGATCACCAAGGCCGAATACTCCAACACCGCCAATCGACCGCCACAGCTGTATTCGCACAGCGACCAGGAAAACCTCTGGCACATCGCGCGAACCTCGGCATCGGTGCAAGGCTGGGGCGGCCTGGTTGCCGACCAGGTGCGCACCGGCAATCTCAACCAGATGTTGTCGCCATGCATCTCGATCGGCGGCGGCAACCGCTTCGAAGTCGGCGAGTTGACCTTCCCCTACCAGATGTCATCCAGCGGCGTTACCAACAATTCCGGCACGGGCACCACCGGAGCCAGCTTCCAGCGCGCCACTGCGCTGCAACAGATGCTGGACGCCACCTACACCTCGCCCTACCAGTCCGAATACCGGGACATCCTGCAACGCTCGCGTGATCTTTACACCCTGCTCAATTCCGGGCTGGCCACTGGCGGCATCGCCGCTGCGGACACGTTCGCCACCAATTTCCCAGACGAGTCCCTGTCCAACCAGCTCAAGATGGTCGCGCGCATGATCAAGCTCTCGCGTGCCACCAATTTCAACGTCCAGCATTCGCGACAGATCTACTACGTGCGCCTCGGCGGCTTCGACTTGCATGACGGCCTGATGAGCACCGGCACCTCGGGACATGCGGCGCTTTTGACCCGTGTTTCGCAGGCCTTGGGCGCTTTCTGGCTTGCCCTCGGGGAGATGGGTGCGCAGTCGGAAGTGACGACATTCACCATGAGCGAATTCGCACGCACGCTTTCCACCAACGGCAACGGCTCCGACCACGCCTGGGGCGCGGTCAACATGGTGCTCGGTGGGGCGGTGCAAGGCGGCAGGTTGTACGGCACGTTTCCGGACCAGCATCTGGACGGCCCGGTCAGCCTCAGCCGCGGCCAGTTCATTCCGTCCACCAGCGTGGACCAGATGGCGGCGACGCTGGCCCGATGGATGGGCATCACCAACAACGCCGACCTCAACACGATCTTTCCGAACTTGCCGAACTTCCCGACCAACAATCTCGGGTTCATGGTCTAGGGAGGCAAGCGCGTGACGTGCACTCCCTATGCAAAGGCGCCAGGCGCTGCGCTTGGCCGCCTGCTGTTTGGACTATTCCTGGCATCGGCATGGACACCGCTGCAAGCCGCCAGCGGCTGCGACAGCATTGCCAGCATTCCGATCACCTGGAACATCAACTACACCGTCGATATCCAGAGCGTGTTCAACACGCGCTGCTCCAATTGCCATGTCGATCATGGCGGGAATCCATCGGGTGATCTCGATCTCGACCCCGAGTTTTCCTGGGACAACCTCGTCAACGGACCTTCCAACGAGCAGCCTGGCCGCTACCTCGTGGTTCCCGGGCAACCTCTGGACAGCGTGCTGTTCGAGAAAATCAATTGCGAGATGCCCGGTGCGGGCATGCGCATGCCGCGCATGCGTCCGCCGCTCCCGCTTGCCGAACAGGCCCTGATCTTCGACTGGATCATGCTCGGTGCGCCGCGCGATCCGACCGACTTCATTCTCGCCAGCGGATTCGAGCCGCGCCCCTGAATCAATTGCGCATCAGCAATTGACTGAGGAAATAGCCTCCAAGCCTGGGTTCCATGGCTAGCATGAACAGCACGCCATAGGCAGCGCCCCAGAGATGGGCGCTGTGGTTGATGTTGTCCGTGCCCTTGCGGTCCATGTAGATCGAATAGCCCACGTAGACCACGGCGTAAATGATGGCTGGGCATGGAATGAAGAAGATCAGGATCGTCGCCCACGGCTGCATCAGCACGAAGGCAAACAGCACTGCGGACACCGCACCGGATGCGCCCAGGCTTCGATACAGCGGGTTGCTGGCGTTCTTCAGGTAGGTCGGCAGGATGGATACCAGCAAGGCGGACAGGTAAAACGCCACATAGCCCAGGATGCCGATGTAGCCGGACACGAAGCGCTCGCTGAAGGAGCCGAAAAAGTACAGGGTGAACATGTTGAACAGCAGGTGCGTGCCGTCGGCATGGATGAATCCGTAGGTCAGCAGGCGGTAGTACTGCTTGCCGCGGCTGATTGCCGGTGGCCACAGGATCAGGTCATCGAGCAACTTGCGGTTGCCAAATGCCATGAAGGAAACCACGCAGGTAATGGCAATGATGACCAGGGTTGCAACCATGAATTCAGATTCTCCACTGCAATCGATGCGGACGGGCGTCGCGAAACTTCGCGGAGTATCGCATTCGCCGTACTGATTCGGCATGCGACACTGCACGCATGGATGGCAACCTGAATCGCGAGTTGGTGATCATTGGCGGCGGACCTGCCGGGCTCATGGCAGCCGAATCCGCCCTGGCCAATGGCGCAAGCCATGTTTCCGTCTACGAGCGAATGGGTTCGGTCGCGCGCAAGTTCCTCATTGCCGGCAAGGGCGGACTCAACCTCACCCATTCCGAGCCCATGCCGCAGTTCATCCAGCGCTACCTGCCGCAGACCCGGTCAATCGGACACTGGCTGCGGGATTTTGGCCCCGATGCCGTGCGCGCATGGGCCGCCGGTCTCGGCGTGGAAACCTTCGTCGGCAGTTCGGGGCGCGTATTTCCGCACGACCTCAAGGCCGCTCCACTGTTGCGGGCCTGGGTGCGCCGCCTGCGCGCCCACGGCGTGCGCTTTCATGTCAACCACGAATGGCTAGGCTGGGACGAAAGTGGCAAGCTGCGTTTTTCCCACGGCGACGATGACCTGCGAATTGCCAGCGACGCAACCGTGCTTGCACTCGGTGGCGCCAGTTGGCCAGTCCTCGGTTCCAACGGCGCCTGGGTATCCATTCTTGCTGGTCGCGGCGTGGCGATCACGCCGCTGCAAGCAGCCAACTGCGGATTCGATGTGGCCTGGAGTGAACATCTGAAATCCCGCTTCGCCGGCGCACCGATCAAACCTGTCGCCATCACCTGGACTGAGCAGGCGGGAACGCAGGTTCATCGGCAAGGCGAATTCGTCCTGACCGAAACCGGCATCGAGGGCAGTCTGGTGTATGCACTTTCGGCACCGCTTCGCGAGGCCATCGCGCGCGAGGGCAGCGCGGAAATATTCGTGGACCTGGCGCCTCTGCGCGACCACGCGCGGCTGCTGCGCGATCTTTCCCGGCCACGCGGCAAGCATTCCCTGGCCAAGCATCTGCATCGCCATGCCGGAATCGATGGTGCCAAGTCGGCCTTGCTGCATGAGGTTCTGGACCGCGACAGCCTTCAGGATCCCGCGCGCCTGGCAGCAACGATCAAAGCCCTGCCCCTGCGCCTGGTGCGCCCGCGCCCCATCGGGGAAGCCATCAGCACGGCGGGCGGTGTTGCGCTGGATGCATGCGATGACAGGCTGATGCTGCACAAATTGCCTGGCGTGTTCTGCGCCGGAGAAATGCTCGACTGGGAAGCGCCGACGGGTGGCTACCTGCTCACGGCCTCGATGGCCAGCGGATTCATTGCCGGCAAGGCCGCGGCCAGACATCTCCAGCATCGGAAAACCTGATCACCACTCGGTGCGATTGGGCAGAAGACCGCGCAACTCGGCTTCCGTCAGATTCCGCCACTGGCCGAGCTTGAGCGCGCCCAGCTTGACGTTGACGATGCGCACCCGGCGCAACTGCTTCACCCGATAGCCAAATGCGGCAGCCATCAATCGGATCTGCCGGTTCAATCCCTGGGTCAACACGATGCTGAAGCCGAAGCGGGCAATCTTGCGCGTGCGGCAAGGCTTGGTCATTTGCCCGTGGATACGCACGCCGCGCGCCATGCCGGCAAGGAATTCCGCGGTCACCGCCTGGTTGACGCCGACGAGGTATTCCTTCTCGTGATTGTTCTCCGAGCGCAGCAGCTCGTTGACGATGTCGCCATTGCTGGTCAGCAGGATCAGCCCTTCGGAATCCTTGTCGAGTCTACCGATCGGGAATATGCGCTGCTGGTGATCGATGAAATCGATGATGTTGCCCTTGACCGAAGTCTCCGTGGTGCAGGTGATGCCGACCGGCTTGTTGAGTGCGATATAGACATGCTTGCGAGTGCCCGGCGCGCTCTTGCGCTGCACCAGCGGCCGCCCCTCGACAAGAATTTCGTCGCCCTCGGCTACGCCATCGCCGATGCGCGCGACCGCACCGTTGATCGTCACCTTGCGTGCGGCGATCAGCCGATCCGCTTCGCGTCGCGAGCAATGTCCGCTTTCACTGATGATCTTGTTGAGTCGCATGGCGATCCGTTCCGTTCATGCCGCCGTGCCGCCCCGGCTGGCGGCGCACAGCGGCGCATCCTGTCACGAGCGGCCGGATGCGGTCCATTGCCTGACTTTTGCCATGGGTCGCCCTGGGGCCGGATGGCCTACCATCGGCCCTACCCGTACTCCGGAATCCCGAACCATGTCATTACGCCTGAACCTGGCCACCTCCCTGGCCATTGCGCTTGTTTCCGCCATGCCTCTCGTCGCATTTGCCAGCGAGGACGGCAAGCCCGCGAAAGCGGCGAGCGAAAACCCGTTCTTCTCGCCCAGTCCGTTGCCCTATCACTTTCCGCAGTTCGACAAGATCCACAACGAGGATTACGAGCCCGCCTTCGACAAGGGCATGGCCGACAACCGCGCCGAAATCGAGGCCATTGCCAACAACCCGCAGGCAGCCACTTTCGAAAACACCATCGTCGCCATGGAGCGCAGTGGCCAGGTGCTGGAGCGCGTGTCGCGGGTGTTTTTTTCCCAGGCCGGCACCAATACCAATGACGCGATCCAGGCACTGCAAACCAAGCTGGCTCCGAAGCTGGCCGCGCACAGCGACGCCACCCTGCTCAATGGCAAGCTGTATGCGCGGGTCAAGGCAATCTTCGACCAGCGCGATTCCCTGAAGCTTGATGCGGAGTCCAAGCGCCTGGTCGAGCGTTACCACACCGACTTCGTGCGTGCCGGCGCGCGCCTTTCGGATGCCGACAAGACCCGCCTCAAGGCCATCAATGCCGAACTGGCATCGCTGGCGACGCGTTTCAGCCAGAACCTGCTCAAGGAAAGCAACGCCGATGCGGTGGTGGTGGATGATCGCAGCCAGCTCGACGGCCTCTCCGATGACGCGATTTCAGCGGCTGCGGAAGCGGCCAAGGCGCGCAAGCTCGACGGCAAGTTCGTGATCGCGCTGATGAACACCAGCGGACAGCCGGCGCTGGCATCGCTCACGAATCGCGAACTGCGCGAGCGCATCATGCAGGCTTCCCTGAACCGCGGTGGTCATGGCGGAGACAACGACAACCGCGCCATCGTGGCGCAGACGGTAAAGCTGCGCGCTGAGCGCGCCGCCCTGCTCGGTTACAAGAACCACGCCGACTATGTGTTGCAGGACCAGACCGCAGGCAACATCGAGGCGGTCAACAAGCTGCTGGGGCAATTGGCTCCGCCGGCCGTGGCCAATGCGCGCACCGAAGCTGCGGATATCCAGAAGGTGATCGACGCCGAAGGCGGCAACTTCAAGGTGGATGCTTCCGACTGGGCCTATTACACGGAAAAGGTTCGCCAGCAGAAGTACGCCTTCGATGAACAGCAATTGCGCCCGTATTTCGAGATGAACAATGTGCTCGAGAACGGCGTGTTCTTCGCCGCCAACAAGCTGTACGGCTTGACCTTCAAGGAGCGCAAGGACCTGCCGAAGTATCTGCCCGACACGCGCATCTTCGAGGTGTTCAACGAGGACGGCTCGGCACTGGCCCTGTTCATCGTGGATTACTACGCGCGCAGCAACAAGCGCGGTGGTGCCTGGGCCAACGCCTACGTTTCGCAATCCGGTCTGCTCGGCGACAAGCCGGTGATCGCCAATCACCTGAACGTGCCAAAGCCCGCCGAGGGCGAACCGACCCTGCTCACCTATTCCGAGGTCAACACCGCCTTCCACGAGTTTGGCCACGCGCTGCACGGCATGTTCTCGAACGTGAAGTACCCGCGCTTCTCCGGCACATCGGTGCCGCGCGATTTCGTCGAGTACCCGTCCCAGGTCAACGAGATGTGGGTTGCCTGGCCGGAAGTGTTGAAGAACTACGCCAAGCATTACAAGACCGGTGAACCTCTGCCGCAGGCCCTGCTCGACAAGGTCAAGGCATCGGACAAGTTCAATCAGGGTTTTGCCACCACCGAATATCTGGGTGCTGCCCTGCTCGATCAGGCCTGGCACCAGATCAGCGCCGCGCAGGCGCCACAGGCTGATGGCGTGCTGGCGTTCGAGGCCGCCGCGCTCAAGCGTGCCGGCGTGGACTTCGCCCCGGTGCCACCGCGCTATCGCACCACGTATTTCTCGCACATCATGGGCGGCTACTCGGCCGGTTACTACTCCTACATCTGGAGCGAGGTGCTGGATGCGGACAGTGTGGAGTGGTTCAAGAAGAACGGCGGCCTCACCCGCAAGAACGGCGACCATTTCCGCAACACCCTGCTCTCTCGCGGTGGCTCCGAGGATGCGATGGTCCTGTTTCGCAACTTCAGTGGCGGCGAGCCGTACGTGCAGCCCCTGCTGGAACGTCGCGGCCTGACCCAGCAAGGGCAATGATCTCCGCCTGGCTGGCTCTCGCTCATGCGCGGGCCAGCCATGCGGTGCACTCCCAAACTGTCGCAAGGCGATGCAAGCGACTAAGCTGGCGACATGGAACCCATGCTGAAACTGCACAACTGGATCGATGGACGGCCACAGGCTCCCGCCGAAGGCAGCCATCTGGATGTGTTCGAGCCGGCCACCGGCAAGGTGTTCGCCCACTGCCCGGCCTCCACTGCGACCGATGTTGAAAGCGCGGTGCAAGCTGCTAGCCGCGCCAGCATGGGCTGGGCAAACACCCGACCCGAGGATCGCGCCGGCTGCCTGATGCGCCTGGCCGATCTCATTGAGGCCGAGCTCGATGCGCTGGCCGAACTGGAGTCGCAGGACAACGGCAAGCCGGTTGCGCTCGCGCGCGAGCTCGATATCCCGCGCGCGGTGAGCAACCTGCGCTTCTTTGCCGCCGCCGTCACCCAATGGCCCAGCGAAGCACACCTGACATCGACCGAGACGCTCAACGTCACCCTGCGCCAGCCCATCGGCGTGGTGGGCTGCATCTCGCCATGGAACCTGCCGCTGTACCTGTTCACCTGGAAAATCGCCCCTGCCCTCGCCGCTGGCAATGCCGTGGTGGCCAAGCCTTCCGAGATCACGCCCTGTACAGCCGCCAGGCTCGCTGAGCTGAGCAATGCCGCGGGCTTTCCACCCGGCGTTCTCAACATCGTGCACGGCGAAGGCGCTGCGGTTGGCCAGGCCATCGTCGAGCACCCGAAGGTCAAGGCGATTTCATTTACCGGCAGCACGCGAACCGGCGCGAGCATTGCCAGCAGCGCGGCTCCCATGTTCAAGAAGCTGTCACTGGAAATGGGCGGCAAGAATCCGGCCATCGTGTTTGCCGATTTCGAATTCAACGATGCGAACCTGGCCACCATCGTGCGCTCGGGATTCGCCAACCAGGGTGAAATTTGCCTGTGTGGATCGCGCTTGCTGGTGCAGCGTTCCATCCTTGCCGAGTTCCGCGAGCGCTATCTCGCCGCGGTCAAGGCGCTGCGCGTGGGTGATCCGCGTGATCCGGGCACCCAGCAGGGCGCACTGGTGTCGAAGCCGCATTTCGACAAGGTGATGTCCGCCATTGCAACGGCGCGCGAGGAAGGCGGCACGCTTGCCTGCGGCGGCCATGCGCTGAACCTTTCGGGGCGCTGCGCGGATGGCTGGTTCATCGAACCGACCGTGATCGAAGGACTGGGCCCGGATAGCCAAACCAACCAGCAGGAGATCTTCGGCCCGGTGGTGAGCCTGATTCCCTTCGATGACGAGGAGGATGCCATCCGCATCGCCAACCACAGCGACTATGGATTGGCCGCTTCGCTGTGGACCAGCAACCTCAAGCGCGCACACCGACTGGCTGCACGTCTGGAATTCGGCATCGTCTGGATCAATTGCTGGCTGTCACGCGACCTGCGCACGCCATTCGGCGGCGTCAAGAACTCGGGGCTGGGGCGTGAAGGCGGCGTCGACGCGCTGCGCTTCTTCACCGAGGCGCGCAATGTCTGCATCCAGAGCGGTTGAACAGACGACGACACGCACAATCACACCGCGCCACGGAGGAAAAATCATGCGCATTGCAACTCCGAAACCGTTTCGATCCGCGCACAGGGCGGCACTGCTGACCGCGTGCCTGCTGGCAATGCAGGCCGCATTCGCCATCGCAGAGGAAGCACCCGGCGGACACGCCAGCGTGCATCAACAACAGGAAGCCGTTGCCACTTCCGAGCGCATCATGGCCGAAGCCAAGCGACGCAGCGGGCTGCTGTCCCAGTACCTGTTCATGCGCGATGCCTATGCCAACAGCAACGATTTTGCCTTTCGCGTGATCTTCAACCAGTACCTGAGTTGGTACCAGACCTGGGTTGGCAACTATCCCGGTGCCCGCACCAGTTTCTCCATCGTGCAGAAGGCTGCGCGCGACGATTCCCCATCACCACTGGATGAGGGCGGATACCACGCCGAGCCTGCCGTCGACGCGATTGCACGCCTCGCCAAGGGGCGACAGGCGGTGTTCTTCAACGAGAACCACAGCAATCCGCAAACCCGCAGCCTCACCGTACAGATGCTGGCCCGCCTGCGCGCCGAGGGTTTCGATTCGTTTGCATCCGAAACGCTGTATCCGGACGACATCGAAGATCTGGTCAAGCGTGGTTACACCACATCGGCCTCGGGCTTCTACACAGAGGAGCCGGTCTACTCGGACATGATCAATACGGCAATCAAGTTGGGTTATCGGGTCTATGCCTATGAATCCAGTGATTCGACCGGCGATGCGCGCGAGGCCGACCAGGCACGCAATCTCAAACGCCAGGTCTTCAAGGACCATCCGGACGCTCGCCTCGTCGTCAACGCCGGTTACGCGCATATCCAGGAGCACGGCAAATACCTGGATGGCAAGGCAATGGCCCAGCACTTCGCCCGCATCACCGACATTGATCCCTTGACCATCGAACAGACCATGCTGATCTCGCATGAAAAGACCGCGAGCGACCATCCGTACTACCGTGCCGTGATGTCGAAACTGGCACCGCGCGAACCGATCGTTTTCATCGACAAGCAAGACAAACCCTGGTCGCTCAAGAACGACGCCTACGATGTCAGCGTGTTCTTCCCGGAACAGAGTCTGCAAAAGGGACGCCCGACCTGGCTTGCCCTCGGTGGCTTGCGCAAGCCCTTCGAAGTCACCGGCCACATGTGTGACGAGCAATATCCCTGCATGGTGGAGGCGCGTCCCATTGGCCAACCGGAGGCTGCAATTCCTGCAGACCGCCTGGTCATCGAATTCAAGTCGCGCCTGGTGGGTCATGACGACAAGGTGCGCCAGAGCAGCGACCCTGAACCCGTGGCCGACCTTTGGTTGCGACCCGGCACCTACGAAATCTATTCGCGCGACCGCAGCAACAACATCAGTCATCGTGAACGCATCACCGTGCCAGGGGCAGCGCCGTGAGCGGCATCGTCACCGACGCTGCGCCCAAGGCCGTCGGCGCCTATCCGCATGCCCGACGCGTTGGCAATCTGCTGTTCCTGTCCGGCGTGGGCCCGCGCCGCGCCGGAGACAATTCGATTCCGGGCAACGTGCACGACGAGCAGGGTCGCCTGGTTTCCTACGACATTGAAGCCCAATGTCGGCAGGTTTTCGCCAATGTGCGTGCCGTGCTCGAGGCCAGCGGAGCGCGCTGGGAAGACCTCGTCGATGTCACCGTGTTCCTCACCGACATGCAGCGCGACTTTGCCGCCTACAACCGTGTCTATGCCGAACATTTCACGACAGCACAGCCCTGCCGCACCACCCTGGGCATCACCGCCCTGCCGACGCCGATTGCCATCGAGCTCAAATGCATCGCGGCGATTGCTGCAACCTGAGACTCGGCGCTTTCGATCAACTGCACGAGACCAACATCAGATCCTTCCGATCGGCCGGCGACCGCGCCGAACACCGCGTTTTTCCTTCTCCCATTTCGGGAGAAGGTGCCGAAGGCGGATGAGGGGCTTTTGCTTCGGATTGCTGAGAAGGTTTCAGATCGGCCCGCGGCCGCGCCGAACACCGCGTTTTTCCTTCTCCCATTTCGGGAGAAGGTGCCGAAGGCGGATGAGGGGCTTTTGCTTCGGATTGCTGAGATGGTTTCAGATCGGCCTGCGGCCGCGCCGAACACTGCGTTTTTCCTTCTCCCATTTCGGGAGAAGGTGCCGAAGGCGGATGAGGGGCTTTTGCTTCGGATTGCTGAGAAGGATTCAGATCGGCCTGCGGCCGCGCCGAACACCGCGTTTTTCCTTCTCCCATTTCGGGAGAAGGTGCCGAAGGCGGATGAGGGGCTTTTGCTTCGGATTGCTGAGAAGGATTCAGATCGGCCTGCGGCCGCGCCGAACACCGCGCTTTTCCTTCTCCAATTTCGGGAGAAGGTGCCGAAGGCGGATGAGGGGCTTTTGCTTCGGATTGCTGAGAAGGCTTCAGATCGGCCTGCGGCCGCTCCGAGCTGCCTTTCTTTATTTGGGTAAAGAAAGGTAGCCGAAAGAAAGCCCACCCGGGGTTCGCGCATCGCTTGCTGCGCTGCGCGCTGTACCCTGCGCGACTTGCCCTCCACGGGCCGGCACGAACTCGGCCATCCATGGCCTCGGCAGGAAATTGCTCCTGCATTTCCTGCACGCCGGCCATCCATGGCCTCAAACATGCGTGCCTTGCTCCCATGTCGGGCTGCGTTGCTCGGCGCGCACCACGGGAGTTTGCGCGGGCAGAAATCAAGGCAGCACGAAGATCACGTTCCGCGTAGGAACATGTCGGTAACCTGATGCTTGAACTTGCGATGGCGGCCACGATGGCCGCCAACCGGCAGGAAATTGCTCCTGCATTTCCTGCACTCCGGCCATCCATGGCCATCGGCAGGAAATTGCTCCTGCACTTCCTCCACTCCGGCCATCCATGGCCATCGGCAGGAAATTGCTCCTGCACTTCCTCCACTCCGGCCATCCATGGCCATCGGAAGGAAATTGCTCCTGCATTTCCTGCACTCCGGCCATCCATGGCCATCGGGGCCCATCGCGAGCGGCGAGGCTGCGCAGGAATAGTCCGCAGGATGGCCCACACGAAGTGGGTCGGTTCGCTGCCAGCATGTGCAGATGACACCTCAACCGTCATCGCATAGCATGCAAGCCTTTCCATCCGCGAGCAGTCCACCGTGATTTCTCCCGCCTTCAACTTGCAGGACTGGATAGACCAGCACCGCCACCTGCTCAAGCCGCCGGTCGGCAACAAGTGCGTCGTCGATGGCGACTTCATCATCATGATCGTCGGCGGCCCCAATGCCCGCACCGACTATCATCAGGAAGAAGGCCCGGAATTCTTCCATCAGCTCGAAGGTGAAATGGTGCTGAAGATCCAGGAAGACGGAAATGTGCGCGACATCCCGATACGCGCCGGCGAGATTTTCTACCTGCCGCCACGCGTGCCACACTCGCCGCAGCGTGCGGCGAACTCCATCGGCCTCGTCATCGAACGGCTGCGACTGCCCCACGAACTCGATGGCTTGCTGTGGTACTGCGATCTGTGCAACCACAAGCTCTATGAGGAGTTTTTCGAACTGAAGAACGTCGAGCAGGATTTCCTCGCCGTGTTCGACCGCTTCTACGTTTCGCGCGAGGCGCGAACCTGCAACGCCTGCGGGCACCTCAATCCGGCACCCGCCCGCTACGGCTGAATCAACGAGGATTGCGGCCCGTGATCAAGGACATGACAGGGTAAACTTGCGCCCATGCTGAAGATCGACACCCACGCCCACATCCTGCCGGAATCCTGGCCGAATCTCGCCGAGAAGTACCGCGACGACCGGTTTCCGGTAGTCATCAACACCGAAGGCCGCCATCGCATCTACAAGGACGGCAAGTTCTTCCGCGAGATCTGGGCCAACGCCTTCGATCCGGAAGTGCGTATTGCCGAGTACGCCCGGTTTGGCGTCGACGTGCAGGTGGTTTCCACGGTGCCGGTGATGTTTTCCTATTGGGCCAAGCCGAGCCAGGCACTGGAGCTTCACCGCTTCCTCAATGACCACATGGCCGAAGTGTGCCGCCGCTACCCGCGCAACTATGCGGGCATCGGCACGGTCCCCTTGCAGTCACCGACCCTTGCAATCCAGGAACTGGAGCGCTGCGTCGAGCAATTGGGAATCAATGCCGTGCAGATCGGTTCGCACATCGAGAACTGGAATCTCGACGCACCGGAACTGTTCCCGTTCTTCGAGGCGGCTGCCGATCTTGGCGCGGCCATCCTCGTGCATCCGTGGGACATGATGGGCAAGGAAACCATGCCCAAGTACTGGCTGCCCTGGCTGGTGGGCATGCCGGCGGAGCAGTCGCGCGCGGCCTGCTGCCTGATCTTCGGCGGCGTACTCGAACGCCTGCCCAAACTGCGTGTCTGCCTTGCCCATGGTGGAGGTTCGTTCCCGTATTCGATTGGCCGCATCGAGCACGGATTCCGCATGCGGCCGGATCTCGTGGCGACCGACAATGCGCGCAATCCCCGCGAGTATTTCGGCCGCATCTATTTTGATTCCTGCGTGCACGACGATGCCGCGCTGCGCTACCTGCTGGAGGTGGCCGGCGTGGACACGGTGATGCTTGGCACCGACTATCCGTTTCCGCTCGGCGAGCAGGAGCCCGGGAGCGGCATTGCCGCGCTGGGCCTGGGTTTTGCCGAGCAGGCCCGCCTGTTCCACGGAACGGCCCTGGAATGGCTCAACCTTCCCCTGTCCCGCTTTGCGCGGGAAGCCACGGAGTAACCCGATGAAGCTGATTCCCCTGATCTTCCTGCTGGCCTGCGCACACGCCAGCGCGCAAACCTCCGACTTCAACCTCAATGACGGCCGCATCCGTTTCAGCGTTCCACAAAGCTGGGGCGCGATCATGGAAAAGTCCGATGGCAATCCGCAGGCCATTGCTTTCGCCGTGGCCGACCCCGCCACTGCGGGCACCGATGATGCCGCGCGGGTGACGGTGAAGACCCGCCAGCTCAAGGCACCCTCCGAGTATGCCGATGCCATGCAGAACGAAATGCTCCTGTCCAAGGCCCAGACCGGCTATGCCGCCGAAGTGGAGAGCAAGGAATCCGGAACCCACAACTACACGGTCACCCGCGGTGCAACCACCTATTCGATCAAGGATCAGTTCAAGCTGATCGGCAACATCGCGGTGAAGGTGCGCTGCGAGCGACCCGTACTCAAGGCAACCAGCAAGGCCTGGAGTGCGGATTTCGAGCGTGACTGCGCGGCGGTTTCCGCCTCGATCCGATGAGTGCCCGACATCTGGACCGGTCCAGCGAGGAGTGGGCGCTGGCAGCCGATGCTGCGGATCCGCTGGCCGATTTCCGCAATGAATTCCACATCCCCCAACATGAAGGTGACGATGTCGCCTACTTCTGCGGCAACTCGCTGGGCCTTTTGCCCAGGGCCACGCACCAGGCAGTAACCAACGAGCTTGACCATTGGGCAACCCATGCGGTCGAGGGCCATTTCAACGGCAAGCTGCCGTGGATGGACTACCACGAATTCGTGCGTGACGACCTCGCGGCACTGGTGGGGGCGCAACCCGGCGAAGTGGTGGCGATGAATTCGCTGAGCGTCAACCTGCATCTGCTGATGGTGAGTTTCTATCGCCCCAGCGCCGAACGGCCCGCGATCCTCATCGAAAAGAGCGCCTTTCCCTCTGATCGCTACGCGGTCGAGGCGCAGATTCGCTTTCACGGCTTCGACCCGGACCAGGCGCTGATCGAGTTGGAAGCGGACGAGGCCGATGGAACCCTGAGCGAGGCCGCCATCCTGCGCGCAATCGAGGCGCACGGCGCGCGCGTCGCCTTGGTGCTGCTGCCCGGCGTGCAATACCTGACTGGCCAGGCGATGGATCTGGCGAGCATCACCCGCACCGCCCACGCGCAGGGCTGCGTGGTTGGATTTGACCTCGCCCATGCGGTCGGCAACCTTACCCTGGACCTGCACGACAGCGGCTGCGACTTTGCGGTGTGGTGCAGCTACAAGTACCTGAACTCGGGGCCCGGTGCGGTGGCCGGGGCATTCGTGCATGAACGCCACGCCACCACCACGCGGCCGCGCTTTGCCGGCTGGTGGGGACATGACAAGAGCACCCGCTTCCGCATGGGGCCACAGTTCCAGCCGACGCCCGGAGCCGATGGCTGGCAATTGTCGAACCCGCCCATCCTTGCCCTCGCACCCTTGCGCGTTTCGCTTGAAATCTTCCGTCGTGCCGGACGCAAACCACTGCACGAAAAGTCCACCGCACTCACCGGTTACCTGGAATGGCTGATCAACCAGCGCGTGGCCGATGTGCTCACCGTGGTCACGCCAACCGATCGCGAACGGCGAGGCTGCCAGCTCTCACTGCGCGTCAAGGGCCCTCGTGAATCCGGCCGCACGTTGTTCGAGCACCTGCAGCGCAACGGCATCGTCGTCGACTGGCGCGAACCGGATGTGATTCGTGCTGCGCCAACACCGCTCTACAACCGTCACATCGATTGTCTGCGCCTGGTCGAAGCGGTGGCGCAATGGCGGGATGCGAGCTAGTGGACATGCGCAAACCCGCTCTCACCATCATCGGTGCCGGCCTGGTTGGATCCCTGCTGGCCACCCTGCTTGCCCAGCGCGGCTTTTCGGTGCAGGTATTCGAGCGCCGTCCCGATCCGCGCAAGCACGGGTTTCTCGGCGGCCGTTCCATCAATCTGGCCTTGGCCGAACGCGGCTGGCACGGCCTGCGCGTGGCCGGCCTGCAGGAGCGCATGCGCACTATCGCCGTGATGATGCGCGGTCGCATGGTGCATGACCTCGCCGGAAACACCAACCTGCAACGCTATGGCCGAGATGATTCCGAAGTGATCTGGTCGGTGAATCGGGGCGACCTCAACATGGCCCTGCTGGATGCGGCGGAAGCAGCCGGCGCCAGCATCGTTTTTGATCAACGCCTGGATGGTGTGGACTGGCAACGATCCACCCTCACCCTCCGCGACGCGCAAAACATCCCGCGCACCCATCACGCACAGATCCTGATCGGTGCCGACGGTGCCGGCTCGGCACTGCGCGCGGCCATGGCAAGCATGGCCGATCTTGGCGAGCGCTTCGAGCCGCTGGGCCATGGCTACAAGGAACTGGAGATTCCCGCCCTCACCGATTTTCCCGCGCGGCAACTTCCTGAGCATCTGCGCGAGGCTGCCGCGCGCGGCGAGCGCTTCGCCATGGAAGCCAATGCCCTGCACATCTGGCCACGCGGCAATTACATGTGCATTGCCCTGCCCAATGCGCACGGCAGTTTCACCGTCACCCTGTTCCTGCCCAACGAAGGTGAACCCAGTATCGCCTCCATCAGCGATGCACGGCAGGCGCGCGCGTTCTTCGAGCGTGATTTCCCCGATGCCACTGCGCTGATTCCGCAACTGGAAGAGGATTTCATCGGCAATCCGACCGGCATGCTCGGCACCCTGTATCTGGATCGCTGGCACATCGACGGTCGTGCACTGCTCGTCGGTGATGCCGCGCACGCCATTGTTCCGTTTCACGGCCAAGGCATGAATGCCGGATTTGAAGATGCCGTCGAATTGGCCGAACTGCTGGAGGCCACGCCCTCGGACTTCACGGCCGTGTTCGCCGAATTCGAGCGCCGGCGCAAACCGAATGCCGATGCCATCGCCGCCATGGCGCTGGAGAACTACATTGAAATGCGTGATCGCGTCGACGATGCCGATTACCTCTTGATGCGCGAACTCGACCGTACCCTTGCCGAAAGACATCCTGGCCTGTGGGTTCCGCGCTATGCCATGGTCACGTTCTCGCGCATTCCCTATCGCACCGCGCTGGAACGCGGCGCATCCCAGACGAAGCTCTTGCGCGAACTCGTCGCAGGCAAGTCGCGTATCGGGGATATCAATCTGGTAACTGCCGATTCGAAGGTTCTGGCTTTGGTTGGCAAGTGAATTAGATCACCCGCATCGTGTTTCGCAACGCGGTGCAGCAGCGGGTCATCGCAATGCCAGGCACGGCAGCAGGGCAAGCTCGGCTCTACGAGAACGCGGCGCTTCTCTGAACGTGTCGATGGCCCTGCGAACACCCTTTGCATCACCACACCCCAAGGAAACTCTGAACAACTACGGAACTCATTCATCGCGAGCAAGCTCGCTCCCACAAAATCAAGTACGGGTGGGAGCGCGCTTGCTCGCGACAATACTTGTTCAGACCTTCCCCAAGAGCTCAGAATCCGCCCATTCCCGACTCACCCCCGTGGAGAAATCCCATCAGCACCCTGCCCTTTGACCGCGCCGAGTTCGAACGCAAGGCGCAAAGCATTGCCGACAATGCGCGTGAACTGGCGGCGCTGGGCTGGACGCCGGCCACCAGCAGCAATTTTTCCATGCGCCTGGGAGACGGCTTGGTCGCGGTCACCGTTTCTGGTCGCGACAAGGGTCGCCTGAGCGTGGACGACATCATGGTGGTTGATCTCGACAACCATCCGGTCGCGACGCAGCAACGCCCGTCGGCGGAAACCGCGTTGCACACGCAGATCTACCGACGCTTCGCCAAGGTCGGAGCCATCCTGCACACCCATTCGCGCACGCAGAGCGTGGCATCACGGCTCTATGCCACGAATGGCAGAGTACGGTTCCAGGGTTGGGAACTGCAAAAGGCGATCACCGGCTTCAACACCCACGAAAGCGTGCTCGACTTGCCCGTGTTTCCAAACACCCAGGACATGTCCGTGCTGGTCGATCAGATCGATGCCTGGCTGGATTCCGGCAAGCCCCTGCACGGCTATCTCATCGATGGCCATGGCATCTACGCGTGGGGCATTGACATGGCCGAGGCGCGTCGCCATCTGGAAGCATTCGAGTTCTTGCTGGGCTGTGAGCTGGACCTGAGGAAACTGTCGTCATGAGTCAATTGCGCATCTTTGCCGAGCAGGACGGAGAAACTGTCCTCGAATCCCACACCGATCACGCCGCCATTGCATCGGCACTGGGCGCCGTCGGCGTGCGCTTCGAGCAGTGGCAGGCCAATGCACCCATTGCTCCCGGAGCCAGTCAGGATGAGGTGATTGCCGCCTATCGTCAGGATATTGATCGCCTGATGCGCGAGGAAGGCTACAAGACCGTCGATGTGGTGAGCTTGAACCGTGACCACCCGGACAAGGCGGCGCTGCGCCAGAAGTTCCTGAGCGAACACACCCACAGCGAGGATGAGGTGCGTTTCTTTGTTGCCGGATCCGGCCAGTTCACCCTGCACCTGGGCGACAAGGTCTACGACATCCTCTGTGAACAGGGTGACCTGATCGGCGTGCCGGATGGCACGCGGCACTGGTTCGACATGAGCGAGCAGCCTCATTTTGTCGCCATCCGCCTTTTCAACAACCCGGCGGGCTGGGTAGCCAATTTCACCGACGATCCGATCGCCGAACGCTTCCCGCGCATGCCGCCTGCCGCCAGCGCAGGCTGATTGCCCCGAAGCATGGGCGGATTGTCCTGCGATCGGCTTGCGGCCGCTGCTACGATGATCGTGCAGCGCCTCGGTGCCGTTCATGGTTTCCATCGACAGGCCTGTCCTGAGCAGAGTCGAAGGGCTCAGGGCAGGCTTGGGCTCACCACGAACGGCCGCTTCCTGTTTGCTGTTGCGTTGAACCCACAATGGCAACACAGGCGGTTCTTCTTCAGCCTGCTAGGATGAAGCCTGCATTCAAGGAAGTACCACCATGCCCAGCGTCCGCGCCATCGTCACCGACATCGAAGGTACCACCAGCTCGATCAACTTCGTCAAGGACGTGCTGTTTCCCTACGCACGCGAGCGCCTGCCGGCCTTTGTCGTCACCCACCACGACACCCCCGAGGTACAACACTGGTTGCATGAAGCCGCACGCGAAGCCGGACTCAGCTCGGCCAGCGAGCAGGAAATCATCGAGATTCTGATCCAGTGGATCGACAGCGATCGCAAGTCCACCGCGCTCAAGGCCCTGCAGGGGATGATCTGGGCCGATGGGTATGGTGACGGCGACTTCCGCGCGCACATCTACGAAGACGCCGCACGCTGCCTCAGCACCTGGTCGGCCCAGGGACTTCCGCTGTTCGTCTATTCATCGGGATCGATTCCTGCGCAAAAGCTGCTGTTCGGCAATACCGAAGCCGGCGACCTCACCCCGGTATTCCGTGGCTATTTCGATACCGAAACCGGCCCCAAGCGCGAAGCGGAATCCTACCGGCGCATTGCCGAGGTGATCGGCATGAATGCGGCGGACATCCTGTTTCTCTCGGACATCGTCGAGGAACTGGATGCCGCGCGTGCCGCGGGCATGCAGACGACCCTGCTGGCGCGTGGCGATGGCGGTTGCCCCGCGGATGCGCGCCATCCCTGCGTCACTGATTTCGATGGCATCAGGCTTGCCAATGACTGATCGTTTGCGCACTGTCGGCGGCGTGGTCATCGACGGCATTCGGTCGGCGCTGCTGCGCCGCCCACACGGCCATGCCGCGCAAACCGGGCCGGGCATGTTTGTTGCCATGCTGGTGCTCTATGCCGTGATTCAACTCATCATTGGCTTCAGCACCTCCGATGAGCCACGCATTTTGTCGCCGTGGGGCATCAACACCCTGCTGGCCGATACCCTGCTGACCCTGCTGGCCGCCTGGCTGCTGGCCGTGATGTGCGCGCGCCGGGCCATCACCTGGGGCGTTGCCTCGACCGCGCTTGCGGCAACGACAGCCGTTGGCGTGCTGATTCAATGGCCATTGGACATTCTGGTACTGCGCCTGACGGAAGATGGCAATTTCGGCGCTGCGGGTTGGCTGTACCTGCTGGGACGATGCTGGTGGCTGTTTGCCCTGTTTGCCATTGCGCGCTGGCTGCGGCCGCGCCGACTGCTGGCGAACCTGGCCGCGGCGGCTGTCGCCTTCGCCGTGTCCGCTGCCCCGTGGTGGTGGCTGCCTGCCATTCCCCTGGTGGAACAGGACTACGAGGCACTCGCCGCGCTGGAGAACCAAACGGGCGATGACATCACGGGAACGGGATTCGAGGAGGATGCCAGCGCTCCGAGCTTCAATCCCGAAGACCTCATGTACGCGCAGCCATTGTTGATGCAAAACGCAATTGCGGCACTCAAGCCACGCACGCCCGGGAAGCCCAACCTGTTCGTGATTGCGTTTGCCGGTGATGGCAGCGAGAACGTGTTCCGCAACGAAGTCGAGTACGCCAGCCTGCTGTTCTCTTCACGCTTCGATGCGCAAGGCCACGTGCTGGTTCTGGAGAACAATCCTGCCAGCCTGGAGACCCGTCCCCTGGCGACGCTGACCAATCTGCAGACCGCCCTGGATGCCGTGGCCACGCGCATGGATCCGGCCGAGGACATCCTGCTCCTGTATGTGACTTCGCACGGATCGAAGGAGCATCAGGTTCTGGTGGGACTTGATCCACTGCCTCTCAATCAGCTCGCGCCCGAAGACATTGCGCAAGCGCTGAAGACCTCGCCTTCAATCCGCTGGAAGGTGCTGGTGATCAACGCTTGCTATTCCGGGGGCTTCATCGAAACGCTGCGCGATGATTCCAGCATGGTGATCACGTCCGCGCGCACGGATCGCACGTCGTTTGGCTGTGGGACGCAATCGGAAATCACCTACTTCGGACGCGCCTTCCTCAGCGAGGCGTTGAACCAGACGACCTCGATTCCCGCCGCGTTCGCCGACGCCAGCGCCAGCATCACGCAATGGGAAAAGGATGCCGGTATCGAAACGCACTCCGAACCCCAGTTGGCGAGCTCCGGCAGTATCGAAGCCAAGCTCGAGTCCTGGTCACGCAGCTTGCCTGCGCACCCGCCGATTCCTTTCGCGCCGGCGGACGGAGCCGGGAATGGGCTAACAACCGGGAGTGGAGAATAGGGAATGGGGAATCGTTGAAAGCGACAACAACGAGCTGCCCCGCCTAGCCCTTTCCATTCCCGATTCCCAACTCCCTGTCCTCTATTCCCAGCTCTCCACTAAGGAATCTCTGAACACGTACGGAACTCATTCGTCGCGAGCAAGCTCGCTCCCACAAAATCAAGTAATGGTGGGAGCGAGCTTGCTCGCGACAATACTTGTTCAGACCTTCCCTAACCCAACAATTTCGCCACATCCTTGCCGATGGATTCCGGGGTATCGGTTGGCGCATAGCGCTTGACCACTTTGCCCTCGCCATCGACCAGGAACTTGGTGAAGTTCCATTTGATGGCGCCAATGCCGAGCAGCCCTGATTTTTCCTGCTTCAACCACTTGTACAGTGGATGCGTGGCACTGCCGTTGACATCGATCTTGGCAAACATGGGAAAACTGACATCGTAGGTGAGGCTACAGAAATTCTTTATTTCCGCCTCGTCTCCCGGTTCCTGGTGACCAAACTGATCGCAGGGAAATCCGAGGACTGCAAATCCCTTGTCCTGATATTTGCGATGCAGGGCCTCAAGGCCCGTGTATTGCGGCGTGAACCCGCACTTGGAAGCAACGTTGACGATCAACATCGCCTTGCCCTTCCAGGCGGACAGCGAAACATCCTTGCCATCGATATCGCGTGCGGAAAAATCATGGGCAGTGGTCATGGGCGTTGGCCGGTTGTGGGGAATGGGAAATGGATGCCGCAGAGCGCGACTTTACCAACTCCCGATTCCCGATTCCCGCATCCCTCGCCCCGACGACCAGCACACAGTCGCCCCTGCGGAGGCAGGGGCCCAGTGCCTTGGCGTGAAATCGGGGAAAGTCACTGGGTCCCGGCCTGCGCCGGGACGACAGCAGGTTTCAATTGGCCAATTCCCGATTCCCGACTCCCGGATCCCGGCTACTCCAGTTCCTGCCAGCGGGCGTAAGCAGCATCCAGGTCGGCCTGGGTGCTTGCCATGGTGCGATTTGCGGCGACGATCTCATCGGCGCCCTGGCGGAAAAAGGACGCATCATTCATGGCCCTGGTCAGCTCGGCCATGCGCGCTTCCAGCGATTCGATGCGCGCCGGCAACTGCTCAAGTTCGCGTGCATCCTTGTAGCTCAGGCGGCGCTTTGCCGGCGTCGCCTGCATCGCCTGCGGCTGCGGCTGCGGCGTTTCCTCGCGATCACGCACCGCCACGGGCACGGACCGCTGACGCAGCCAGTCGGAATAGCCGCCCACGTATTCGCCCACCCTGCCCTCGCCCTCAAGCACCAGGGTGCTGGTCACCACATTGTCGAGAAACTCGCGGTCATGCGAAACGAGGATCAGGGTGCCTGCGTATTCGCCCAGCATCTCCTCCAGCAATTCCAGGGTTTCCACATCCAGATCGTTGGTGGGCTCGTCCATGACCAACAGATTCGAAGGCTTGGCAAACAGGCGCGCCAGCAACAGGCGGTTGCGCTCACCGCCGGACAGCGCGGAAATGGGTGCGCGTGCGCGATCCGGCGTGAACAGGAAGTCCTGCAGATAGCCGATGGCATGCTTGCGCGCGCCATTGATTTCGATGAACTCGCGCCCGTCGGCCACGTTGTCCAGCGCACTCAGATCTTCGCGCAATTGCACGCGGTGCTGGTCGAAGTAGGCAATCTCCAGCCGGGTTCCGATTTCGAGGGTGCCGGAATCCGCTTGCAGCTGGCCGAGCAACAGGCGCAGCAGGGTGGTCTTGCCGGAACCGTTCGGCCCGATCAGGCCGACACGATCACCGCGCAGGATGGTGGTCGAAAACCCGCGGATCAGCGTGCGCCCTGCCACGGCGTATTCGAGGTTGCGGGCCTCGATCACTTTGCGTCCCGACGCGGATGCGCTGCCCAACTGCATGCGCACATTGCCGGTCTGTGCGCGACGTTCGCTGCGTTCCCTGCGCATGGATTCGAGCCGCCGGACGCGCCCTTCGTCGCGTGTACGCCGCGCCTTGATGCCCTGGCGGATCCAGACTTCTTCCTGGGCGAGTTTCTTGTCGAACAACGCCGTGGCCTGCGCTTCCGCATGCAGCCTTTCCTCGCGCCGGCGCAGGTAGTTGTCGTAGTCGCCTGGCCAGCTGGTCAGCGCACCCCGGTCAATCTCGATGATGCGCGTGGCCAGGGCGCGCAAGAAGCGACGGTCGTGGGTGATGAAAACCACGCAACCTTCGAAACTGCGAATGAACTCCTCAAGCCAGGCGATGGCATCGATGTCGAGGTGATTCGTGGGCTCGTCCAGCAACAACACCTGTGGGTCCAGCACCAGTGCGCGCGCCAGCAGCACGCGCCGCTTCATGCCTCCGGAGAGGACATCGAACCCGGCATCTTCCGGCAGCTCAAGCCGGCTCAGAACACGCGTCACGCGACGGTCCAGGTCCCAGCCCTGCAGCGCATCGATGCGCGCCTGCACCGCGGCCATGGCTCGCATGCCGGCCTCGTCCTCCAGGCTATGCGTGCAATGGTGATACTCGCCAAGCAACGCGCCGATCTCGCCGAGCGCCGAGGCAACCACATCGAACACCGTGCCCGTGGTGTCCTGCGGAACTTCCTGGGCGAGCCGCGCCACGACCACGCCAGGCGAGACGCGCACTTCGCCATCGTCAGGGCGAATTTCGCCGGCGAGCAGTTTCAGCAGGGTCGACTTGCCGGCCCCGTTGCGCCCGACCACGCACACCCGCTCGCCTGGATCCAGCGAAAACTCGACCTTTTCCAGAAGCAGGGGGCCACCCACGCTGTAGTCCAGCTTGCGGACATCAATCAGGGACATGCGGACAACACCAACGACGCAGGAGGCACGGCGGCTTCACGATCAATGAAAAAAGATCGCCAAGGATACTGTGCTTTGCCTGCGCAGGCGCACCGCGTCGCGGGCTTTACGGGGCGGCGACCCGCTTGACCGCGTTGACGAAATCCGCATCCAGCTCACCCATGCGCTCGGTGCGGGCAACGATGCGCCCTTCGGCATCGAGCAGGATCATTACGCTGGAGTGGTTGTAGTCACCATCGTCACGCAGCTTGTACTGGATACCGAGGACGGCAGCCAGCCTGCGCACGTCGGCATCCTCTGCGCGTGCAAGGGTCCAGCGCATGAGGTCGACCTTGTGCTTTGCGGCTACGTTCTTGAGCGCTTCGGGCGTATCACGATCAGGATCAAAACTCACCATCAGAACGCCCAGCCTCTTGCGATCGGCATCGGGCAGACTGCGTTCGGTGCGACGCAGCGTGTCGATGATCATCGGACACACGAACTTGCATGAGGAATAGAACATGCTGACCAGGCGGGGCTGGCCGCGCCCATCCGCAAAGCGCAGCGTTTTGCCATCCTGATCGACCAGGGAAGCGTCCAGGTTGTAGACGGAATCTCCCGGCAAGGGACCTGTTGCCGGGTTGGCCGGCTGCGCGAGCGCGGTCGCGGCGAACAGCCATCCGGCGATCAGTGAAAACAGGAAAACGGCAGATTTCATGGTGCAACTGCTCCATCGCGCACGCAGCGGAAACCGAGGTTGTTCGTGGTATCCGCCGCCTTCAGGGACGACAACATGGCAACCCGCATGAGCAGGGCATAGTTGTCGCGACCACGCATGCTCATGGCTCCGGCACCGCAAAACTTGAGTCGGTCCGGATCGTTTTGTCCGCGACTGTCTGCGGTCACCATCATCGCGGCATAGTCATCCACCCATTCCCAGACCAGACCGTGCAGGTCACGCACGCCGTACAGGTTGGGCTGCCCACCCACGCTGCCGAGCACGTTGTTCGAAGGTTTCGCGTACCAATCCAGCATCTGCTGGCGCCAAACCGGATCGGAACGTGCGTCATCCCGATTGTCGCTGGCCGAGGCCGCGCGTTCCCATTCAAGCCAGGTCGGCAGACGCGCCTGCTCGCTTGCACAGTAGGCCTCGGCGGCAAACCAGCTGACCCGAGTAACCGGTTGCTCCGGCAGCACGCCAACGCCGAGCTGCTCGACATCCTGCCAATGGCTCAGGTAACGGGAATCGGCGAACACCGAAGGCACGCGATCACGCCTCCACTGCGGATGTTCGCCGACGAAGGCCAGGAACTGCGCATTGGTGACCGGCTCGCTGCGCATGGAATAGGCGGCTATGGCCTGTGGCCTTGCCCCTTCCTCGGTCGCGATCACGCTGATGAACGTGGTGGCGGGGATGTCCCTGTATTCAACCTCCGCCCCGGCCGCCGATGCATTGGCGGCCAGGGTGATCGCGCCGAGCAGACACGACGCCAGCAACGCGGTTCCTGCTGCGTGGCGGGGAGAGCGTGTCACGGACTTGGCGCGATCAGGATTTTCCATTTCCGCTTTTCGACCTCAGTGCTCGGCCTGGGTGGCGTTCGGGTTTGCAGCGCGCACCGTCGCCGCCTGCTCCTTGCTGATCTGGCCACCCGGGTTGCCCCAGCTGTTCAGCACGAAGGTGGAGATGTTGGCGACCTCGTCATCCGTGAGCTGGTTCATCGGCGGCATGACCGAGTTGTACTCGGCACCATTGACCGTAACCTTGCCACTCACGCCATGCAGGATGGCTTCCACCAGGCGCTCGGGATCGCCAGCGATGTAATCGGACTTGGCCAGCGGCGGGAACACGTTGGCCAGGCCCTCGCCATTGGCCTGGTGACATACCGAGCATGTGCCGTTGAACAACTGCTTGCCGGCGGCAACCTGCTCTTCCTTCGTCAACGTGCCTGCGGCATGTGCCTTGGCGGCAACCGTCACTGCCTTGAGGTCAGGCCCGGCGCGATCACTCAGGTACACGGAATCGACTTCCTTGCCGGAGTAGATGGCGAGGTCTTCCGGTCCATCCACCTTGAGGATGGCCAGTGCACCCTTGTTGAATGCGCGGAAGATGGAATGGTCAACCAGCACATAGCTTCCTGGCACTTCGGTGTGGAACTCGACCGTGACCGCGCCACCGGCGGGAATCAGCGTCGTCTGCACGTTTTCCTGGAAGTGCGTGCCGCCTTCCTGTTGCACCTTGTCGAAGATCTCGCCGATCACATGGAAGCTGGAAACCAGGTTCGGACCGCCGTTGCCGACAAACATGCGGACCTTCTGCTTGGTCTTGGCCGTCAGCGCATTGTCGCCCGTGAGCGCACCTTCGGAGCCATTGAACAGCACATAAGTCGGGTTCTCGTCGATGCCCTTTTCCATGTCGAACGGCTGATGGCCCTTCTCACGGTATTTGCCGGTCGTGTAGAAATCACCCTGCATCACGTAATACTCGTGATCGACCGGGCTCAGGCCTTCCGGCGGCTCGACCAGGATCAGGCCATACATGCCATTGGCAATGTGCATGCCGACTGGCGCCGTTGCGCAATGGTAGACATACAGGCCCTGGTTCAGCGCCTTGAAGGTGAATTGCGACTCATGGCCCGGCGCCGTGAAACTCGATGCCGCGCCACCACCGGGGCCGGTTACGCCATGCAGGTCGATGTTGTGCGGCATCTTGCTGTCAGGCGCGTTCTTCAGATGGAATTCCACCGTGTCGCCCTGGCGAATGCGGATGAAGCTGCCCGGCACCGTGCCACCAAAAGTCCAGAACGTGTAGGTGACGCCTTCGGAGATGGGCATCTCCTTCTCGATCACTTCAAGGTCGACGATGACCTTGGCCGGATAGTTGCGGTTGACCGGAGGCGGCACATGCGGCGGGCTGGTCAGCACGGCCTTGATCGGCTCACCCTGCGGCGGTCCGAAATCTCCCTTGGCCGAGCCACCCGTCTCCACCGCGACAGTACCCTCGGCGGCCGACGTGCTACCGGTACCTGCATTCGACGAACAACCGGCCAAGCCGGCTGCAGCGACTATCGCAATTGCCAGTAAAAGGCGTTTCATGGGACGTTTCCTCGTTTCAGAAAAATTGTTCTGTTGCAGGGGATTTTCGTTCCGCGGCCGGACCTTCACCCTGATCTGGATCAATACGCGCGGAAGTCAATCTACAACGACTTGCGGCAATACGTCGCGATCCGGAATCCGGCGCCTCGGACTTGACCGGAATCAATGGCAAGAGCCGTCACGCAGCGCAGATTGTATGCGCAGTTCGGCTTTTCAGCCGACACCGGAAACGAGGTACACCATGACCGCAAAAAGCCGCCACCTTCGCCGTGAACTGACAGCCCTGCTCCTGCTTGCAACCTGCGCCAGCGCCCAGGCGGCGGAAAACGAGATCAAGAGCGGCGCAGTCGTCGAGCTGCGCTATCGCCATGAGACCGTGGATGACGACGCCTTCACGCGCACGGCGCAAGCCGACACCCTGCGACTGCGCCTTGGCTACCTCTGGGCGTTTGCACCCAGCTGGCAAGCATATGCGGACGCAGAACGCGTGCAAACCCTGTTCGGCGACGACTTCAACAGCACGGCCAATGGCGAAACCGACTACCCGACCGTCGCCGATCCGCAGGCAACCGAGATCAACCAGGCTTTCGTGCGCTATTCCGGCAGCGCACTGGGTGCCACGCTTGGGCGCCATCGCGTCTTGCTGGACAACCAGCGCTTTTTCGGCAACTCGGGCTGGCGACAGAATGAACAGACCTTCGATGGTCTTTCCCTGGGCAAAACCTTTCAGGAATCCGGCACAGCCTTGAACTACAGCTGGCTTGGCCGCGTGTTGCGCGTGAATGGACACAACAATCCCAATCCCCTTCTGCGTGAGTGGGATCTCAATGGCCATCTCATCAACCTGTCCCAGCCGCTCGCGCTGGGAAAGCTCACGGCGTATGCCTACCTGGTGGAGAACCACGATCGCCAGGACCTGTCGTCGCGCACTGCGGGCGCGCGCTGGAATGCCGACATGGAACGTGACGGCGTACAACCCGGCTGGACGATTGAGTACGCACACCAGTCCGACTATGCCGACAATCCGTTTTCATTCAGCGAGTCGTACCGTCTGATTGAGGCACGCCTGCGCTGGAGCGGTGTCACCCTCAAGCTCGGTCAGGAAGTGCTCGGCGGCAACGGGCAAAGCGGATTCTCGACACCGTATGCGTCGCTGCACGCATTCAATGGTTGGGCCGATCGTTTTGGCAACACGCCCGCGAATGGACTGGATGACCGCTTCGTGGGCGCCGAAGGCAAATTCGGCAAGGCTTCGTGGGCGGTTCGCTGGCACGATTTCCAGGCCGACCGCGGTGGCGGCGACTACGGCCACGAGCTCGACGCATCCGTGAGCTATCCGCTTTGGAAAGGCGTCACCGGA
>Ga0208460_10000236_pt1 | contig 40578 bp, 42 predicted proteins | sample AD_STIC10_MetaG_FD_184436 | JGI IMG/M metagenome (GOLD analysis project Ga0208460, IMG submission 184436) | Active sludge microbial communities of municipal wastewater-treating anaerobic digesters from USA - AD_STIC10_MetaG (SPAdes) (version 2) | ecosystem: Engineered > Bioreactor > Anaerobic >... | reverse complement strand
GTTCGACGTTGAGGATCTTGCCGCGCAGGGGGAGGACGGCCTGGTTCTCGCGGTTGCGGCCCTGCTTGGCCGAGCCGCCGGCGCTATCACCCTCGACGATGAAGAGTTCGGATTTGGCGGGGTCTTTCTCCTGGCAGTCGGCGAGCTTGCCGGGGAGCGAGGTGATGTCGAGCGCGGTCTTGCGGCGGGTGAGTTCGCGCGCCTTGCGGGCGGCTTCACGGGCGGCGGCGGCCTCGACGATTTTCTGCATGACGAGCTTGGCGGGCTGCGGGTTCTCTTCGAACCAGCGCGAGAGCGCCTCGGTCATCAGGGTTTCGACGATGGGGCGGACCTCGGAGGAGACGAGCTTGTCCTTGGTCTGGGACGAGAATTTCGGGTCTGGCACTTTCACCGACAGGACGCAGGTGAGGCCTTCGCGGGCGTCGTCGCCGGAGATGTCGACTTTCTCTTTTTTCGCGAGGCCGGTTTCCTGCGCGTATTTGTTGATCACGCGCGTGAGGGCGCCGCGGAAGCCGGCGAGGTGCGTGCCGCCATCGCGTTGCGGGATGTTGTTGGTGAAGCAGAGGACGTTCTCGTAGTAGCCGTCATTCCACTGGAGGGCTGCTTCGACGACGACGCCGTCTTTCTTGGTCATCGTGTAGATCGGCTTGGGGATGGCGGCCGAGCGCTGCTTGTCGATGTGCTTGACGAATTCCTCGACGCCGCCCTCGTACTGCATGACGATTTCCCACGGCTCTGCGCCGCGCAGGTCACGGAAGACGATCTTCACGCCGGAGTTGAGGAAGGCGAGTTCGCGCAGGCGGTGTTCGAGCGTGGTGCGGTTGAACTCGACCATCGTGAAGGTCTGCGGGCTGGGCAGGAAGCGGACGGTTGTGCCGGTCTCGTGGCGCGAGCCGTCGGCCTTCATCGGCGCATCGCCGATGATGCGCAGCGGCGCCTCGGGCTCGCCCAGCAGGAAGCGCATGGTGTGGATCTTGCCATTGCGGCGGATGGTGAGGTCGAGGTGTTCGGACAGCGCGTTGACGACGGACACGCCGACGCCGTGCAGGCCGCCGGAGACCTTGTAGGAGCCTTCTTCCTCGGTGTTGGCGAATTTGCCGCCGGCGTGCAGCTGGGTCATCACGACTTCGGCGGCGGAAACACCCTCTTCCGAGTGGATGTCGACCGGGATGCCGCGGCCATTGTCGGAGACTTCGGCCGAGCCATCAGCGTAGAGCGTGACGGCGACATGGTCGGCGTGGCCGGCGAGGGCTTCGTCGATCGAATTGTCGACGACTTCGTAGACCATGTGGTGGAGACCCGAACCATCGTCGGTGTCGCCGATATACATGCCGGGGCGCTTGCGCACCGCATCGAGGCCGCGCAGGACCTTGATCGATTCAGCGTCGTAGCTTTTGGGCTTCTTGGCAGATTCTTCGCCGGCAGCTTCAGTCACGTCAGACATTCAAAACTTCCTTGTGGCGGCGCCTTCTAGCGACCGCTCAGCCTTCCCGCACGACGCCTTCGGACACTTCAAACCGCTGCGCTCGATCGCCGAACGCGTCGAACAGGGAGCGGTCTGTTCCTGTGAGCCAGGCCTGACCGCCGAGCGCGGTCAGTTCATCGTACAACGCTGCGCGCCTATCCGAATCGAGATGGGCGGCCGCTTCATCCAGTAATAGCAGAGGAGAGGGGGCAAAATCACGCTCGAAAAGCGCCTGCGCGTTAGCCAAAATGAGCCCTATTAACAAGGCTTTCTGCTCGCCTGTTGAGCACTGGTCGGCGGGCAGTCCTTTTGGGGCGTGGAAGACGCGCAAATCCGTGCGGTGAACGCCCTGCGTCGTGCGGCCTGCGGCCTGGTCGCGGGAGCGGTTTTCGCGGAGCTGCACAGCGATTTCCTGCTCGATATCGGTGAGGGCCACGCCGTTCGCGGCGTGCGTTTCGAACGCGCCATCGAGATCGATCAGGGCTTTCGGGAAGGCGCCTTCCGGGCGGGCGAGGATGGCTTCCTGCATCACCTTCACGGCGTCGATGCGGTGGATGGCCATGGCGGCGCCGGCGGAGGCCATGCCGAGTTCAAGCGCGTCAAGCCAGACAGGGTCCGCCCTGCCCCTCTCCAGCAGCACATTGCGCTGGCGCATCGCCTTTTCGTAGGCGGCGCCGGCGGAGGCGTGGCTGGGAAAGTGGGCGAGCACCTGGCGGTCGAGGAAGCGGCGGCGATCGCCCGCGGGCCCGGCGAAGACGCGATCCATCGACGGGGTGAGCCAGATGATGCGCATCAGCTCGCCCAGATCGTTCTGCGTGGTGTTGACGCCATCGAGGCGGGCGGTGCGTTTGGACCTGCCCTGCTCGTCCATTTCCAGCGACAGGGCGAGCTTGCGGTCGATGTCGCCGTCGCGCACGTCCGACGAGATCGCCCAGCTGCGCGCGAGCTGGCCGTCGGCGTCGCGGCGGATGAGGTCTGTGAACTCGGCGCCGCGCAGGCCACGGCCGGGCGACAGCATGGAGACGGCTTCCATCAGGTTGGTCTTGCCCGAGCCGTTTGCGCCATAGAGGCAGACGTGACGGCCATCGAGGCGGAGCTGGAGCGTAGCGTAGTTGCGGAAATCCTGCAGCGCGAGACGCGTGAGGCGGACATGCGGGCGGCGGGGGGTGAGGTCAGTCATGGGCTAGCCGGTATATAGGCATCCAGCCGCAATGCGGCTTGCCCCCTCCGTCTTGCGGCTTTGCCGCAATCCACCTCCCCCGCCTGCGGCGGTGGAGGACATGGCCCTACACACGCAGCGGCATGAGGACGTATTGGGCGCCATCGTCCTTGGAATCGAGAACGCGGGCGGGTGAGGCGGCGTCGTTGAACTCGATGCGGGTTTCGTCGGCCTCGATCTGGCTGGCGACGTCCAGGAGGTATTTGGCGTTGAAGCCGATCTCCATCGGTTCGGCATCGTACTCCACTTCGAGTTCTTCGGCGCCCGACCCGGTTTCTGCGTTGCTGACGGCGAGCGTGAGCTTGCCCGGAGAGAGCGTGAGCTTCACCGAGCGCGAGCGTTCGGCCGAAACGGTGGCGACGCGATCGACCGCGTCCTTGAACGGCTTGTTCTCGACGACGAGGATGCGGCCGTTCTCTTTCGGGATCACGCGCTGGTAATCCGGGAAGGAGCCGTCGATCAGTTTCGAGGTGAGCACGGCCTCGCCGATGCGGAAGACGATCTTGGAATCCGAAGCTTCGATCGTGACCAGTTCGGGCGCGTCATCGAGAAGCCGGCGAGCTTCGGCGACGGCTTTGCGGGGGACGATGACGCCCTTGAGCGTGGCGGAACCCTTGGGCGCTTCGGTTTCGGCGAGGGCGAGACGGTGGCCGTCGGTCGCCACGGCGCGCAGCACACTGCCTTTTGCGCCCTTAGCGTGGTGCAGGTAGATGCCGTTCAGATAATAGCGCGTCTCTTCCGTGGAGATCGCAAAGCGCGTCTTGTCGATGAGGCGGCGCAGCTCGGCTGCGTCCATCTCGAATTTCACGGGGGCGGCTTCCTTCGCCATGGTCTGGAAGTCGGAGGCCGGCAGGGTCGGCAGCGCGAATTTCGAACGGCCGGACGAGATCGAGAGGCGGCTTTCCGACAGGTCGAGCGCGATTTCGGAGCCTTCGGGGAGCTTCCGCACAACATCAAAAAGCGTCTGGGCGGGGGCGGTGACGGAACCGGCCTTTTTCACGGAGGCTTCGGCCGCATCCGTCGCCTCGATGTCGAGGTCGGTCGCCGTGAGGCTCAGCCGGTCGCCTTCCGCCACCATCAGGATGTTGGACAGGATCGGAATCGTGTTCCGGCGCTCGACGACTGCCTGGACGTGGGAGAGCGCACGCATCAGGGCGTTGCGGTCGATGGTCAGCTTCATAAGCCCAATCCTGTCAGATGGCGCGCATCTGCTGGCGCCGGCGGTCTGCCGAAAAAGCTTCGGCCCGCCTTAAGGGGGCGGGCTGAGACATTAGCCGATTGCGGCGCTGCGGAAAGAGCCGTTTTGAAAGCTATTCACGCGTTCGGGCGAGGCATCCACAGGCGGCGATTGGTTGTTGGGCGGTCTGGGCCGGGATTTGGGCGGGCGTTTTCTTTGGTTGTCGGATCTGACGGACGTGTCCCCCGCGAAGGCGGGGGTCCAGTTGGGCGCTTCGCACTGGCTTTTGTTCAGGGGGACTGGATCCCCGCCTTCGCGGGGAACGCGGACCTGAAGGTCCGCTTCCAGCGGCGGCGCACCATCCCAAAGCAAAACCCCTCCCCCGTTTCCGGGAGAGGGGTTCAGATTGTCGGTCTTGCAGCAGATCAGCGGCTGTTGCGCGGATCGGCCATGATGCGCTGTTCAAGTTGGCGGAGTTCCTCGGCCATGCCTTCGTTTCCGGCGATCATGGCGGAGATTTTCCGGTAGGCGAAAAGCACCGTCGTGTGGTCGCGATCGCCGAACATGCGCCCGATCTGAGGATAGGAGCACTTGGTCAGCTGGCGGCTGAGGAACATCGCGTACTGGCGCGGCTGGGCGAACTGGCGCTTGCGGCAGGCGGATTCGAGATCAGCCTTGGTGACGCCATAGGCCTTGGCCGTGATGTCCTTGATCGTGTCGATGCGCGGCGCGCGGGCGGGAGCGCCGCCCATCTGCAGCTGGATCGACTTTTCGACCGCGGCCTTGTCGAGCGTTTTGCCCGCGAGGACCGTGCCGCAATAGACGTTGCGCACGGCGCCGCAGAGCGCACGGCCGGACGCCGGCAGACGATCCGCGAGGAGATCGATCCACTCGTCAGTGAGGTGGAACTCCGCATCGATCGCAGTGGCGGCTTCGGAGACGGCATCCGCCTTGGCGCGCAGGATTTCGCGGCGGAGATTGCGCTCGGGCAGTTCCATCTGGGCGATGACGCCGCCATGGATCTCGTCGCGCATACGCTCGTCCAGCTGGTCGATCAGGGCGGGCGTCTGGTCAGCGGCGAGAACGACGACGCCGCCATTCGCGACGATGGCGCGCATGTGGGAGAAGAACTCCACCAACGTGCCGGGCTTGGAGCAGATGAACTGGAAATCGTCGAGCAGAACGACCTTGGCGCGGCGGACGAGCGTGCGCAGATCCGACGTGTCTTTCCGTTTCACGCCGTCGACGAAGGCGACAGTGAAATCTTCCGACGACATGTAAAGGACACTACCCTCGCCCTTCGCGGCCTTGAGCGCGTGCTCGATGCCTTTCAGCAGGTGCGATTTGCCGACGCCGTGCGGGCCGACAATGGTGACGACGTTGGCTTCGACGCCAGCGCCCATGGCGAGGCGGCGGGCAAGGCCGAAGGCGATGCGGTTTGAATCGCCAACGAGGAAGTTCTCGAGCGTGGGCGAGCCTTCGGCCGTGATCGCGACGGCTTCTTCGGCGTCCGCAATCGTGTCTTCGGAAACGTCCGCATCATGCGAAACGTGTTGTGCCGCAGGCTGAACCAGCGCCAGCACGTCCGGCGCAATGCGATCGCGCGTTTCGATGCGCACGGAGCGGCCATTGCGGTCGGCCTGATCCCAGGCCTGCTGGATGATGCCGCCGAATTCGGTGTCGACGCGGCTGCGCTGATAGTCGTCGGACGCTGCAATCAGGATTTCGCCGTTCACTTCGGCGACGAGATCGAGCTTGGCGATCCACGCATCGAACTTCTGGTCGCCAAGACGGCGGCGCAGCGCTTCGCGCACATTGGCCCACACGGCCGGAACTTCATTGCTGGAATCCGGGCCGGAGCCCGAGGCGAACGGCTTCGCCGAATTGGTGCGGGAAATTGAAGACGGCTCCGCATTGCGCGCAGCCCCACCCATCCCGCCAGGTGCAAATTTAGTGGTGTTATATTTGCTGATCATGGCCCCTCATCTACCCTTCTGGTCGATGTTGCCTCCCCAAAATTTGGACAAAAAGTCTCTCTGACGACTCCAGCCCCGGAGCCGCAGAACGTGTCCAAACGAAGGAAGGTTACTCGCTACGGAGGAGAGTTTTTCTCCGATCACCCGTCGTCGTCAACCGAATCAAAAGCCGCATGTGCGATTATATTTTTAACCAAACCGTCGCATTCGGTATTGCCACTGAATCTATTGGCGAAACACAAGACTATAGAGCTCAATCGCGACCGAATAGGCTTAGTATATTGCACCGCATACGGAGCAATATTTCGCATGACTGCGAGCTGATTGAGATCTGATTGGAAGTCTAAAAACTCAACTGCGAAGAGAGCCAAAAAGCAATCCCGGAAAACCCCGGAAAGCTGTTGCTCGCTACGTTGTTACGAGTTCACGGCCTTCACGCGAGCGGCGAGGCGCGAGACCTTCCGCGACGCGGTGTTCTTGTGAAGCACGCCCTTCTGGACCGAGCGCATGATTTCCGGCTCGGCTGCTTTCAAAGCAGTGATGGCGGCTTTTTTGTCGCCGGAAGCAACCGCTTCTTCGACCTTGCGGACGAAGGTGCGGACACGCGACTTGCGCGATTTGTTGACCTCGGTCCGCCGCGCAATCTTGCGCACCATTTTCTTGGCGGATTTCGTGTTGGCCATCGGTCTTCCAAGCTCCGTTTACCCTGTCCCCGGACATTATCCGGGGGTTTTGGGGAGCGGCGTCTTAACAGCGGTCGGCGGACGGGTCAATTCGGGGTTTGCAGGTTTTCGCGACCCTGCCCCAACGCCCGCTTTGAAAGGGCTTTCTCACTTGTTCGAGAATTTGGCGGGGCGCTTCTCCACAAAGGCCGACATGCCTTCTTTCTGGTCATCCGTCGCGAACATGGAGTGGAACAGGCGTCGCTCGAACATGATGCCCTGGCGGAGCATGGTTTCGTAGGACGAATTGACGCTTTCCTTGGTCATCATGGCGATGGGGCGGGACTGGGCGGCGATCTTGTTCGCCACGGCTTTTGCCTCGTCCAGCAGCTTGTCGGCGGGGAGGACGCGGGAGACGAGGCCGGACCGCTCGGCTTCGGCGGCGTCCATCATTCGCCCGGTAAGACACATTTCCATGGCTTTCGACTTGCCGACGAAGCGGGTGAGACGCTGCGTGCCGCCTGCGCCGGGCATGACGCCGAGATTGATTTCGGGCTGGCCGAACTTGGCGGCTTCGGAGGCCAGGATGAAGTCGCACATCATGGCGAGTTCGCAGCCGCCGCCGAGCGCAAAGCCGTTGACCGCCGCGATGATCGGCTTGCGGAAGGTGGAGGCCCGCTCCCAGTTGCGGGTGATGAAGTCGTTTCCGTAGGCGTCCATGTAGGATTGCGGGCGCATTTCCTTGATGTCGGCGCCGGCGGCGAAGGCCCGGCCCGCGCCGGTGAGGATCACGCAGCCGATGTTGGCGTCTTTTTCCCACGCATTCAGCTGGTCGGTGAGTTCGGTGACCAGCTTGTCGTTGAGCGCGTTCAGCGCATCCGGGCGATTGAGCGTGATGATCCCGACCGGGCCATCGACGTCGATCAGCAGCGTTTCGTAGGCCATGAGCGTCTCCTCGCGCCAGTTCGTGCCGGCTTCCGGCCTTATTAGCTGTCGGGAAGGCCGAGTTCCACCCGGCTTGCGCCTGCAAGTCTGAGCACGTCGAACAGCGCCATCACGATGTGGACATCGACGGTGCCGAGATCGGCCTGCACCAGTGACGTTAGGCCTTCGACGACGGGGTCGGACAGGAAGTGCGCGGCGCGCTGGATTTCATCTTCCCTGACGTCGTCGGGCGCGGCGAGCGCGCCATCGAACCATTCGGCAAGCGCCGCGGCGATGGCCCTGGGCTCGCCCTCGATCGCGATGCGCACATTGTCCCACTGGAAGGGGGCGACCATGATGTCGAGGCCGGCGCCGTGAAAGGCTTCGGGCTGGAAATTCAACATGCGACTGGGCGAGAACATGCTGGGCGTCGCGCCCTCGCCCTCCACCATGGCGAGATCGTAGCGCGCGCCGAAATTCATCTCGCCTTCGCGCACAAGCTCGCCCGCCTCGTCCACGACCGGCGGCTCGATGATCAGCGTGTGACCCTTCTCGCGCAGTTCGGCGAGGGCGGCTTCGAACATGTCGACATAGTGCGTGCGCACGGACGCGAGCAGTTCGGCGAGATCGGTCATGTGCTCCTCCGGCCCTATCCGGGCGGCCCCCATTTGGGCGGCCCTGAATCGGGCGCGGGGATGCTTACTCCGGCAGGCGCGTGGAGGCGAGCTTTACGATCAACTCGAAACGGACCTCGACCGGACGGTTCGAGGCGGGCTCGCGGACGCCGATATTGAGGCGTTCGTTCTCGCGTTCGAAGGCGAGGCTGTCAGCGCTGTCGACACGCTTCCAGCCAAGCGACGGCAGGGACGCGATGTAGAAAGCCGAAACCTGCGACGCGCCGACCTGCCCCTCGGCCGACGTGCGCACGACGCGGCCCTGATCGCTTTCGAACACCATGGGTTCGGGAAGCTCGGTGAGGCCGGTTACCAGCGGCACGTCGTCGATGGCTTTCAGGAATTCCGTCGCGTGCGCGGGAGCGGTTGCGAGAACCGCAATGACGGCGAACGCCGCCGGATGGCTGAACTGCTTGAGCACGCGGGCCTCCCGATCCTCCACGAATCTCGCGGAGTTCGGGCATTGTGGCAAACGGGTGCTGCGGAGGTCTTAACTGCCAGGCTTAGGCGACCCGGTCGGCGGGTTTGCGCTGGCCGTCATCATCGCCGCTGTCCTCGTCTTCTTCGCCGGCACGTTCCTGACGCGCTTCGACGGCCGCGCGGGCGGAGGGATCAAGGATCGCGGCGACTTCGAGGATGGAGGTTGCGCCGGAAGACGGGCGCTTGCTGCGATAATAAAGCCAGCCCTTCGTCTCCATCCAGAGGAAGAGCGTGTGGAGCCCGTAGAGGACACCGACTGCAAAACAGATCCACAGCGCGACTTCGATCACGTCCGCCTCCCGAGCCGCTCAAAGATGGGAGTCGAATTCCGGCTTTTGTAGGAGGCCGGGGTTTGGGTAGCCGGAAAATTTGATGGTGTGGGCGATGTGGACGCGCCGCTATTTCTGGCAGGTGCCGCAATAGAAAGTCGAGCGGCCGGACTGTACGAGACGCTTCACGGGCTTTGCGCATGTGATGCACGGATCGCCCTCACGGTCGTAGACCTGGAAGCGGTGCTGGAAGTAGCCGAGTTCGCCGGCGGTGGTTTCGAAGTCGGAGATGGTGGAGCCGCCCGCTTCGATGGCTTCCTCGATCACCTTGCGGATTTCGGCGGCGAGGATTTCGAGCTTGTCGCGCTTGATCGCGCCGGCGAGTTTCGTTGGCGAGATGCCGGAGCGGAACAGTGCTTCGCAGACATAGATGTTACCAAGGCCGGCGACGACATACTGGTCGAGCAAGGCTGCTTTGACGGGCGCTTTCTTGCCGACAAAGGCTTCCTTGAGATAAGCGCCCGAAAACTGGTTGGAGATCGGTTCAGGTCCCATACCATCGAAGGGCGGATAGCGATCGAGATCATCGAGCGGCCAGAGATCCATGAAGCCGAAGCGGCGGGCGTCGTTGAAGGTGACAGTCGCCCCGCCCTGCATGTCGAAGACGACATGATCGTGTTTTTCGGCATCGCCGGCTTCGTGATGGAACTTGCCGGGCTTCTTGCCAGAAACAGTGAAACGGCCGGTCATGCCGAGATGCATGATCAGCGCTTCGCCGCTGGAAAGTTCCGCCACGAGATATTTTGCCCGGCGGCCCATATGCTTGAGCCGGGCGCCTTCGATGCGGTGGTTAAAGTTCTCCGGGAAGGGGAAACGCAGGTCTTTCCGGCGCGTCTGCACACGCAGGATGCGTTTACCTTCCATCGCGGGGGCAAGTCCGCGACGAACAGTCTCGACTTCGGGCAATTCTGGCATCGATCCGCGTATAGCCCCGGTAAGGTCCTTCGCCTATGTCTTGTCGGCGATGGACGAAGACAAGGTCTCCTTTGGGTTCGAGGACGTCAGCCGGGACGAAAAATCCCGCCGCGTCAAAGGCGTATTCGCGTCTGTCGCCGGCAAGTACGACCTGATGAATGACCTCATGTCGGCCGGCGTCCACCGGGTGTGGAAGGCCAACATGATTGCGTGGCTCAATCCGCAGCCGGGCGAAGTGCTGGTGGATGTTGCTGGCGGCACGGGCGACGTTGCGCGGGCGTTCCAGAAGCGCGCCAACGATGTTGGCCGCAGGCGGAAATCCGACGCCGAAACGATGACGTTCGTGTCGGACATCAACGAGGCCATGCTGGTGGCCGGCATCAAGCCGACCGACACGAACATGCCGCGTGTTGCGTGCGACGCCGCCGCGCTGCCCTTCCCGGATCGTTCGGCGGACGCGGTGACGATTTCCTTCGGTATCCGCAATGTCGTGGAGATCGACAAGGCGCTGTCGGAATTCCGGCGGGTGCTGAAACCGGGCGGGCGGTTTGCCTGCCTTGAGTTCTCGCACATGACGCATCGCATGCTGCAGGATGCGTATGACAAGTATTCGTTCTCGGTGATCCCGAAGATGGGCGAGTTCGTGACGGGGGACCGCGCGAGCTATCAATACCTGATCGAGAGCATCAGGCGCTTCCCGAACCAGGATGATTTCGCGGCGCGCATCCGGGCGGCCGGTTTCTCTCAGGTTGGCTACCAGAACTATTCAGCCGGCATCGCTGCGCTTCACACAGGATGGGCGGTGTAGGGCGATGTTCGAAGCGCTCTCCGACTATATGCGCCTCGCCCGCGCGGGCGCTGTCATGCTGCGGAACGACGTTGTCATTCCCGACGATTATCGTTCGCGCCTGCCATGGGCGGCGAAGTTTGCGGGCGGCTTCCTGCGCATGTTGCCGGGCGGCGGCGGCAAGGGCCGGCCGGGACAGCGGTTTGCCAATGCGCTGGAAAAGCTGGGCCCGGCGTGGATCAAGCTCGGCCAGTTCATGGCGACGCGGCCGGATGTGATCGGCGTGCAGGCGGCGAATGACCTGTCGCGGCTGAAGGATTCTGTGCCGCCCTTCCCCAAGGCGCTGGCGATCAAGACGCTGCGGTCTGAGTTCGGCGCGGATGCGGACAGGCTGTTTGCGGGGCTGGGCGATTCCGTGGCGGCGGCGTCGATTGCGCAGGTTCACCGGCTGGAGACGCCGACGGGTCCGCGTGCGGTGAAAATCCTGCGGCCGGGCATCGAGCGGACGATGGAGCTTGAGCTGCGCGCGATGAAGCGCATCGCGTATTCAGCGCAGAAAAACGGCCCGCCGGATGTGAAGCGGATGGAGCCGGCGGCGTTCATCGACACGATGGCGCGGTCGCTGACGCGTGAGATGGACCTGCGGTTCGAAGCGGGCGCCGCTTCAGAATTCGGCGAGATCGCGGCGCTGGACAATTATGTCTATGCGCCGAAGGTCGATTGGGAGCGGACGAGCCAGCGCGTGCTGGTGACGGAGTGGATCGAGGGGCGGTCGCTGACCGATCCGGGCGCAATCGGCAGCGCGGACCGCATCGATCTGGCCAACCGGATCACGCGCGGGTTTCTGGCGTGCGCGCTGGATCATGGTTTTTTCCATGCGGACCTGCATGAGGGGAACATGATCCTCGCGCCGGACGGGCGGCTGGTCCTGGTGGATTTCGGCATCATGGGCCGGATCGCGATGCCGGAGCGGATTTTCCTCGCGGAGATCCTGAAGGGTTTCCTTGAGCGCGACTACAAGCGCGTGTCGGAAGTGCATTTCGAGGCGGGCTATGTGCCGGCCAATCATTCGATGGATGATTTCGCCCAGGCTTTGCGGTCGGTCGGCGAGCCGATCTTCGGGAAAGATGCGACTGAAGTTTCGATGGCGCGCGTGTTGCTGCAGCTGTTCGACATCACGCGGCAGTTCGGGATGCACCTGCGGCCGGAGCTGATCCTGCTGCAGAAGACGATGGTTCAGGTTGAAGGCGTCGCGCGGTCGATCGATCCGGCGCACAATATCTGGCAGGCAGCGAAGCCTGTGGTGGATCGCTGGACGCGGCGCGAGTTCGGGCCGGAGGGTCTGAAGAAGCTGGCGGTTGCGACCGCGCGCGAGGCGATGGCGCGGCTGCGCAAGCTGCCGGAAACGCTGCAGAAGCTGGACGAGGCGCTGAACCGTGCAGCGGCGCCTGCTGCTGCTCCGGTGGTGGTGAAGCGGACCACGGCGTGGGGCTGGGCTTTGACCGGCTTTGCCATCGCTGCGGTTTCGGCAGCGGGGCTCTGGTTCGTGCTGATCTACAAACCGTAGATCGCCTAACCGACCTTCTTCTCGACCACGTCCCACATCCTTGCGACGGCATCGACGCCGCTGAGCCTTTTCAGGGCGCGGGCGCCGGTGGGGCTGGTGACGTTGATCTCGGTCATCATGCCGCCGATGACGTCGATGCCGACAAAGATGAGGCCGCGCTTTTTCAGCTCTGGGCCGATGCGGGCGCAGATTTCGCGCTCGCGGGCGGAGAGTTCTGTCGCTTCCGCCGTGCCGCCGACGACGAGGTTCGAGCGGATGGCGCCAGTGGGCGGCTTCCGGTTGATCGCGCCGACGGGTTCGCCATCGACGATGAGAATGCGCTTGTCGCCTTCGCTGACGGCGGGGAGGAAGGCCTGTGCGATGAAGGGTTCGGGAACCATCTTGTTGAAGAGGTCGACGATGGATTCGAGATTGCCATCGTCGCGGCCGAGCTTGAGCACCCCGGCCCCGCCATGGCCGTGCAGCGGCTTGAGCACGATATCGCCGTGACGCTCGCGGAATTCGCGGACGCGGCCGATGTCGCGCGTGATCAGCGTTGCGGGCTGAAGATCGGGGAACATCAGCGTCAGAATTTTTTCGGGCGATGAGCGGACGCCGGCGGGATCGTTCACCACCAGCGTATCGGGCGTGATCAGTTCGAGCAGGTGGGCGGCTGTGATGTAGCCCATGTGGAAGGGCGGATCCTGGCGCATCAGGACGACGTCGACGTCCTTGCGCAGGTCGATCAGCTTCGAGGCTTCGAAAGTGGCGTGCGGGGTCTGGCCGGGGAAGACCTTGGCGGGGCGGACGCGGGCGGAGACGACGCCTGAGTCATAGGCGAGATCGCCAACGCCGTAGACGACGACCGAATGCCCGCGGCGCTGGGCCTCTTCGATCATCATGAAGCTGGAGTCGCCAGCCGGGTTAACGGACTCGAGCGGGTCCATCTGGACGGCGATGCGAAGGGACATGGACAGGCTCCGGCGGGGAGCCCCTTACGTAGGTCGCCCTGCCCGGCAGCGCAATCTGATCCCGATCACGGACGCTCGCTCACTGTCGCTCTCTGGGCGGGGGCAGCGGCGAGGACTGGAGCAGGTTGATGCTGTTGTTCGTGGCGCCGGGGGGCGGAGCCGCACCCGGGGCGTAAGGGTCGGTGTACTGGCCGCGCGTTGTCGGCTGGCTGACCGGGCCGGTGATGGGCGCGGGCGCAGCGGCGGGCGGCGCGATGCGGATGGCGCCCTGTGTGTCATCGACCGGGACAGGCTGGCCGAGCTGGTCGCTGGGAGGCGCGGCGGCGACGCTGATGTCTGGCGGGGGCGAGCCCCGTTCGCGCATCTTCACGTAGGAGACGACTTTCTGGACGCCGTTCACGAGGCTGGCATGCTCGGCTGCCTTGCGCAGCTCTTCCTCGCTGCGCGCCGTGCCGAGCAGGTAGACGACGCTGTTGTGGACCTGGATGTTGAAATTCGTGCCCTTGATGTCGTTGTCGGCGACAAGGCGCAGGCGGACCTGTTCAGTGATCCAGCTGTCGTTCATGTCGCGACCGATATCCCACTTCTCGATCTGGAGTTCGTTGGCGACTTCATCGACGGAGGCGACCTGCCAGGCGATGCGTTCCGCGTCCTTGCGATCAGCGTCGGTGGGCACGCGCCCGGACAGCAGAACGAACTTGTCGACGACGGCGACATCAACTTCACCGAAGCGGCCGAAACCGCCGGCGCCGAACAGGCGCGTCTTGATCTCGGTTGCAGCGGAACTGTCATCCAGCGACTCGCCGAACGTGCGATCGGAGAGGCAGCCGCCGAGAAGCGGGGCGGCGAGCAGAAGGCAGGCGATAAGGCGCACAGTCATCTTGTTCTCAATAGCTCCGTCAGGCGGCGGTCAGGACAGCTATCCGCACCATAAGGCGATTTTCAGGCCTTTTGCAGGTTTGGACGAGCCCGGTGAATACGCCGTGAACCGGATTTCACCGGCCTTCGCGATCCCCGCCCCGCTTGCGGATCGCATCCGCCAGGCCCACAGCCACACTGTAGAGACCCATCACGAACAGGATTACGCCAAAGCTCATCGCCACAAGGCTAGGCAGACGAATCCAGAGCGGAGGGGGCTGACCCGATTCAGCCAGCAGTAGGCCAAGGCCAATGCTCCCGGCCATGATCGCCAACCAGCAAACAGAAGGACGAATGTTCCCCGCGGCAGCATGCGGCGATCCTACCGGAAGCCGGGCAACCCGCAACCGCGCCTAGTTTTCAGCGCGCCAGGCGTCACGCATGTGGCGGGGGAAGCGGCCCGGCGACAGGAGCACGAGGTCGAAGCGCCAGAGATGGTTTTGCAGCTTGTGGCGGCTGGTGACCCAGATGCGCGCAGCCTGTTCGAGGCGGCCGCGCAGCTGGGGCGTTATGGATTCGAGGGCTGCATCCTGCGTGCGGCGGGACTTCACCTCGATGAAGACCAGCATGTTCTTTTTGACGGCGATCAGATCGATCTCGCAGGCGGGCGTGCGGGCGCGGCGGTCGAGGATGCGATAGCCCTTTAACTGCAACCAGAGCGCAGCCGCGTTCTCCGCACGGCGGCCCTTGCGTTCGCGCAGGCGGCGGAGGATGGCGTTCTCAGGCTTCTTCGTCATCGCTTTCGCGATCACTGGCATCGCGCAATTCGAGCGCGCGTTCGTAGACGTCGCGGCGCTTGAGGCCGAGGGCTTCGGCGATTTCGGCGGCGATTTCTTTCAACGGTCGGCTGTCATCGGCAGCGAGAATGGCGGCGTCGATGGCGTTGGCTTCGGGCGGCCCCTGCTCTCCCGGCGGGCCCACAAGGATGACGATCTCGCCGCGTGGCGGGCCAGCCTCTGTGTAGTGTGCGGCTAGATCCGGAAGCAGGCCGCGGCGGGTTTCCTCGAACTTCTTGGTCAGCTCGCGCGCCACGGCGGCTTCGCGCGCGCCGAACACCTCCGCCATGTCTGCGAGGCTGGCGGCGAGGCGCGAGGGGCCTTCGAAAAAGATAAGCGTTCCTTGCCCCGATTTCATGTCGTTGAGGAAACGCTTGCGGGCGGATGATTTCGGCGGCGGGAAACCAGCGAAAGTGAAACGATCTGTCGGCAGGCCGGAGGATGCCAGCGCGGTCAGCGGCGCGGAGGCGCCAGGGATGGCGTAGATGGGGATCCCGCGTTCGGCGGCTTCGCGCACCAGCTTGTAGCCCGGATCGGAAATCAGGGGCGTGCCAGCATCCGACATCAGGGCGATGCGGCCGCCGCTTTCCAGTTCTTTAAGCAGTCCCGGCCGAGCCTGTGCGCCGTTGTGGTCATGATAAGGGCGCAATCGGGCGGACACTCCGAAGGCCGACATAAGCTTGCCGGCAACCCGCGTGTCTTCCGCGCAGACCACATCGACGGACGCAAGAATGTCGAGGGCCCTGAGCGTGATGTCCCGCAGGTTGCCTATGGGAGTCGAAACAACGTAGAGCCCGGGCTCAAGCCTTGGATCGACACGGAAAAGGCGGGATGAGCCGGCATCCTCAGGTTGCCGGGAATCATCGTCCGCCCTAGCTTCCGCCTCGATATGGGCCGGGTCTGAAGACGCATCCTCAGGAGGGGTCGCGCATGTCATCCAAATCTCGGGTCCGCGGACTTGCCGCTGTTTCGATTGTTGCGCTGGCCTCGCTGGCCGCCTGCACGAGCGGCCCAGTGCGGCCCACCGCGCCTATCTCTAGCAGCGGCATGCGTCCTGATCCAAGCCGTCCTCTTCCGCCGGGGGCGCCGATGCCGTCCGAGCCGGTGTCCGACCGCTATGCCGACAGCCGCAGCGCCTATTTCCCCCGCCATATCCCGCGCAACGAGGCGCAGAACATCAAGCGCGTTGCCGTGCTGCTGCCGTTCAACTCGACCAACGCCGATGTGCAGCGCCAGAGCAAGGGCATCTACAACGCCATCCAGATGGCGCTGTTCCAGGTTGGCGCGCGTGACGTGATCCTGATGCCGCGCGACGCGACCAGCGCCGACCCGCAGGTGATTCAGGGCATTGCCGAAGACGCGGTGAAGGATGGCGCGGTCGCGATCATCGGGCCGGTGTTCGCGCAACAGGTTCCGGCTGTGGCCGCGAAGGCTGCCGAAGTGAATGCGCCTGTGCTGGCTTTCTCGACCGATGTTTCGGCGTTCGGCCAGGGCGCGTATCTGGTCTCGCTGACGCCTTCGAGCGAGATCGAGCGGATTGTCGACTGGGCCGCGAAGGATGGCGTCACGCGCTTTGCGATGCTCGGCCCCGACAATGCCAGCGGGCGCACCATCGAACAGGCGCTGCGCCAGGAAGTGGCCGAGCGCGGCGGACAGGTTGTGAGCGTTGAATACTACACGCCGGGCAACGCCTCGCCGCAGGAACAGGCGCGTCGGACCGCGCAGGTGATCGAGGCGGAAAACCGCTCCTATCCGAACAAGGTGGCCGTGCTGATCCCGGAATCGGGCGTGCAGTTGCGCTCGGTTGGATCGCTGTTGCGCGCGATCGCGAACGTGACGCCGCGCGAGGTTCGCTTCCTTGGCACGGGCCAGTGGAATGATTCGGACATCTGGCGCGAACCGTCGCTGTATGGCGGCGCATTCCCGGCGCCGAACCCGACCGAGTTGCAGGATTTCGAAAAGCGCTATCAGGCGATCTATGGCGAAGCCGCGCCGCGTCTGGCGAGCTTTGGCTATGACGCGGGCGCGCTGGCGGCGACGCTGGCGGCGAATGAGCGGCTTGATGCAGCGATGATCCAGCGGCCGCAGGGCTGGAGCGGCGTCAACGGCCTGTTCCGGTTCAATCCGGACGGCAGCGTGGAGCGCGCGCTGGCGATCATGCAGCTGCAGAACCAGGGCGGCGTGAAGATCATCTCGCCGCCGATCCAGGCGTTTGCGGCGGGCAGTTAGGGCGAGATTTCGGCCGCTATCCGGTCAGCCATCAGACGGCCGCTTCGCGTGAGTGCGATGCGGCCGTTCTCGTTTGTGAGCAGGCCGGTGGCGGCGAACTCTTCGATGCGCGCCGCATCGAGCGACAGGCCGAGTTCGGTGATATCGGACACAGGAAAACCTTCGCTGACGCGCAAGCCCATCGAGACGCGCTCGCGCGCCTGGGCCAGCGGGTCGAGCGCGTCAACGGCGGCCCAGCCGAGGCCGTTGGCGTTGACCTGACGCAGATATTCCGGCGGCTTTTCGGCGGCGACCACGGCCCAGCGTTCCGGGCCGCTGGTGAGACGCCCGTGCGCCCCGGGGCCGACGGCGGCCCAATCGCCTGAGGACCAGTAGATCCGGTTATGCACGGACTGGTGTTCGGGCGCGCGGGCATGGTTGGAGATTTCGTAGGCGGGATATCCGGCTGCGTCCGCCATCTCCTGCGTGATCTCGTAGAGATCGGCGGAACGTTCATCGTCGAGCGGCGCCCAATCCTTTCGCTTCACGGCCTGGAAGAAAGCAGCGCCGGGCTCGATCGAGAGTTCGTAGAGCGAGAGGTGGTCGGCGCCGAGCACGAGGGCGCGGTTGAGTTCGGCGCGCCAGTCTTCGGCGGTCTGGTTCGGCAGGGAATAGATCAGGTCGATCGAGGTGGAGCGGAACTTGCCCTGTGCTTCGCGCAACGCGGCGAGCGCGCTGGCCGCCGTGTGGGTGCGGCCCAGGAATTTCAGGCGCGCATCGTCGAGCGACTGGAGACCGAGTGACAGGCGGTTGACGCCGGCGGCGGCGAAATCGGCAAAGCAGGCGGCGTCATCGGGATTGGCTTCGAGTGTGATTTCGGCGCCGGGCTTCAGGCCCCAGAGATCGTTGATCCTGGCGATGAGGCGTTCGACCTGCTCGCCGGTCATCAGCGAAGGCGTGCCGCCGCCGAGGAAGATCGCATCGGCCTGACGCGCGCCGGTGCGTTCGCGCCAGCCGCCGAGATCCTTCAGGATGGCGTCGAACAGCGGCGCGGTATCCCGCGCCTTGGCGGCGTAGACATTGAAGTCGCAATACGGGCACACGCGCGCGCAATACGGCCAGTGGACGTAGACGCCGAAACCGCGCTGGGGATTGAAGCCGGACATGACGGGATCGCAGACGCCGAAACGGCGCGCGCGTCAACTCGGCATTGGGGCGCTTCAACCGTGGGGCTTGTCGGGAACGGTAAATTCCACCCGCGCGCCGTTGCGCCAGTTGGGATCGACGCGGATCTCGCCGCCATGGCTCTGGATGATGGTGCGGCAGGTGGCGAGACCGATGCCTGTGCCCTCGCCGGCAGTGTGAATGCCTCTGGCGAGCGGGTTGAAGGCGACGATGGCGAAGTCGGGATCGAAGCCGACGCCATTGTCCTCGACGGAAATGCGGATGCCCGTTTCCTCGCGTACGCCATCGATGCGAATGGCCAGCGGCTTGTCGCGGCGGCGGTTCTTGATCGCGTTGGCGATGAGGTTCTGGAACACCGTGGTCATCAGCGTGGAGTCGCAGTGCATGCGCACTTCGTGCAGGACCGTGATCTGCGCGCCGGTGGTTTCGAGATCGCTGGCGTGCTGGAGGGCGGCGGCCTGGACGAGCTCGCTGAGCGAGTTGTCGCTGAGCGAGATGCGCGTGAAAGCCGACCGGGAATAATCGAGCATGCCTTCGATGATCTTCGGCATCTCGATCGCGCTCTCGCGGATCGAGCGCGCATGCCGCCGGGCTGTGTCGATATCGTTCTTGCCGAGCGCTTCCTCGAGCAGCTCGCCGTAGAGCAGCACGTGACGGGCCGGCGCCTTGAGATCGTGAGCGGCGGAGGACGCGTACTGTTCAAGCGCTTCATTGGCGCGCGAGAGGCGCGAGGCCTGGTCGTTCGCTTCCGATTGCCACCCCTCGACCAGGCTGGAGAGCCACCAGATCAGCAGCGCCGCGAGGATCACGCTGATCGACGCATTGATGGCGAACAGGCCTTCCTCGGCCCAGCCCTGTGTTTCCGACAGCGCAAGACATACCGCTGCGGCGACGACAGGCAGCATGACAACGAGCGGCAGTGCGCGCCGCAAAAGCCGGCCACGCAGGCTGGCCTGCAGCACGACGCGACCAAAGCCGAGACGCGGATGGAGCATCACGCAGACCAGCATGAACCACGCGATCAGCGTAGCCGTGTGCAGCGCCATGGTGTTGAGCGGACTGCTCTCGTCCGGCACGCCCTGAAACAGGATGAGGCCGAAGATGCGAAATAGCGCGGGCGTCGCCGCCACCAGCGCCATGATACCCGCCGCCAGCGACCAGTGTGGCTTCAGGTTGATGATGATCAGCGCCACGGAACCAATCATCAGGCAGAAGATCGAAGCGTCAGATGGAATGATCGACCACGGGTCAGAGCCGGTCGACTCACTCCGCGTCAGCAGCATGTGACCGAGCAGCACGACGAGCACAGCCGCAATCGCAGCCGATCCCCAGCGCGAACGCCTGGATTCGCGCAGAGACATGAGGAAGCTGACCGACAGCGCCATGAGCGCTGCGGCCGTGCGCGCCTTCATCGTGGGAAAGCCCGGGATGATGTTCTGCAGCGGCTCAAAGCCAAAGCCGTAGCCGATGATCAGGACGGCGGCCGCGACGCTGCCGATGGCGACGGCATGCCATTCGAGCGCCGAGAAATAGCGGCGGCGCGGCAGGCGGAGATACATGTCGAGCGTCGTTTGCACCATGGCGCGGGCTTTACCGGCAGACGTGAAAGATTGAAACCTCAGTGGCGCGGAAGTTCGCCACGGCTCCAATAGTCAACGATTGTGCCCGCCATGGCGCGGTAATCCTCGAGCGTGGTGGGCTTTTCGACATAGCCGCTGCAACCGCCGGCATAGGCGCGGTCGATGTCCTTCTGCAGCGCGGAGCCGGAGCACATCACCACCGGCACCGGATTGCCCTCGCCGCGCAGGAGCGACAACACGCCGAAACCATCAAGGTCCGGCATTTTGACATCGAGCACGACAAGGTCGGGCTTTTCCGAGCGGATACGATCCAGCGCGAGGATCGGCTTCATCTCGCCGGTCACCTCGACGCCACCCTGGGCCGAAAAGGCCAGTGTCATGAATTCGAGACAGCGCGGATTGTCATCGACGATCAGCACGCTTGCGAGTTTCGACATGCACCCCCCGAGGGTTTTCCGTGAGTTGAGCCTATCGCTTCAACCGGGTCTGTGAACCCGGACAATTACAGGGGTCTACACAATTGCGGCAAGACAAGAATGGCGCGCCAAGAACAATCAGCCCGTGAGAAAAGCTTTGAACTTCGCAAATGCGATCGCGCGGTGACTCATGGCGTGCTTTTTCGCCGGATCCATCTCGCCGAATGTTTCGGTCTCTCCTTCGGGCACGAAGATCGGATCATAACCAAAGCCGCGCCCGCCGCGCGGAGGAAAGACAAGCTGGCCGCGGAGGATGCCCTCGAAGCTTTCGACATGACCATCCGGCCAGGCCAGCGAGAGGACGCAGACGAAGCTGGCGCGCTTGTCGACTTCGCCATCGGACGTTGTTTCGGATTTGAGGCCGTCCTCGACCTTCTGCATGGCGGCGCGGAAATCCTTGTCCGGGCCGGCCCAGCGCGCCGAATAGATGCCGGGGGCGCCCGACAGGCCATCGCAGGCAAGACCGGAATCATCCGCCAGCGCGGGTTCGCCGGACGCCTTCGCCGCCGCCAGCGCCTTGAGTTCGGCATTGCCGCGGAAAGTGTCGGCAGTCTCTTCGGGCTCCGGCAGACCGAGTTCGCCTGCGGAAACAGCTGTGAAGCCGGCATCGCCCAGCAGGTCGCGGAGCTCCTTCACCTTGCCCTGATTGTGGGTCGCGGCGATCAGGCGGCCGGGCGGTAGCTTTCGGCTGGCGCTCATGGCGGCTGCGTCCTTTCGTCTGCCCGGGTGGACGGGCTTATTGTTTTTCGATATGGTCCGAATCCACTCCGCCAGACAAGTTGGCGGGTGGCAAGCTGGGGTAGGCATGCTGCCGCCGGGCTGGCGGGAATATTGGGCCGCGCTGTCGCGGTATGGGTCGGATTGGAGCCCCATCTCTTATGCTAATGCGCGCGACCGGCCGCGGCTCGATCTCGTCATTCCTGAAGATTGGTGTGGATGTGGTCTGGGTGATCGCATGCGCGCTGCTCGGCTTTATCTGGATTATCGCCGCCTTCGCCATCTATGGGCTGGTGACGGGCAACCCGACCTTCCTCGACGTCGTGGGACCGAGCGGGGCGAACAAGCTGGGGACGCCGCTTGGCCTTTCCATATGGATCGCGATTGGCTCGATCCTGTGCATCGGCGTGATGATCGTCTGCGCCTACCTGCGCGGCGTGTTTGAAACCCTGGTCGCGGGCGACCCCTTTGTACCGGAGAACGCGACCCGGTTTACGGCGATTGCCATCGTTCTGGCGGTCATGGAGACCTCGGCGATGTTTGTCGCCGCCATCGTCAGCCTGGTGTTTGGCGTCCTGGCGCCGTCGGGCCCGCCCATCGCGTTCCAGTTTCCGAACATCAATTACCCGGTGTGGCTGGCGGTTGTGACGCTCTGGGTGCTGGCGCAGGTGTTCCGCGAGGGCGCGGCGATGCGGGAAGAGCAGAAGATGACGATCTGAGCACCCACATTCATGTGATGGTGCAGTCATTGCAGTCCCGGAAAGTTTGGCTTTACGGGTTGGTTTAGGGCGAAGCGCTGCCCGGACAGCGTTGACGGCAAGCCGGCGGATGGTCCGCCAGCGCGAACAAAGGACGATGACGGCGCCAATGGCGATCCGCGTCACCCTCGATCGGGTCCTTCTGGACCGGCGTATGTCGCTCACCGAGCTGGGTGATCGCGTCGGCATTACGCTTGCGAACCTGTCGATCCTGAAGACCGGCAAGGCGAAGGCGATCCGCTTCTCGACGCTTGAAGCATTGTGCCGGGAGCTCGGCTGCCAGCCGGGCGATATTCTGGTCTGGGACCCGGACGAGGTTTCCGAAGCCGACGACGAAGAAGACGGACGCGCTGTCGCCGCTGAATAAGCTGGCCTGACAAGCTGATCTGCGAATTTTTCTCGCGCCCCCCATGAATTCATATGCGCTGCTGGCAATACGCGCACGGCTTCTCATTTCGCGTGTGCGTGTGATGCATCCCCGCCAACAGGCTGCCTGATTGCAGCCATGATGGAACGGAACGCTGGACCATAACCGCGAAACACAAAGCGCAGGGGACGCGCATGAGCGAAGAGCCGATGCACGCCGTGATGATGGCGCTTCTGACCGCTACAGCAGGCTGCATGCTGGCGATGGCGGCGGGCATGGCGCGGGCGTCGCGGCCTCTGGTGAGCTGGACGGGCGTTACCTTCGACCTTGCGGCGGTCGCTTACGCGATCAAGCTCTGGAACAACCAGTCGCACATTCTTCCGATATGGCTCTCAGCGCCGGTTATTGCCGTATCGGCAAGCACGGTTGGCTGGTTCTGGCTGTTCGTGATGGCGCTGTTCGAGGATCGCATCAGAATCAGGCCTGTGATGCTGGCGCCGGTGGCGCTGCTTGTCGTGTCGATGCTGGCTGCGACTTACCTGCCCGCCCCTTTCGCGCCGTGGTGTTCGATCATCTTCAACGCCACGCAGGTGTTGATGGCGCTGCATGTTCTTTATCTCGTCGCGCAAGGCTGGACAGGCGATCTGGTCGAGGCGCGGCGGCAATTGCGCGGGCCGTTTCTCGTCACGGTAACCACTTACATCATCGTGACGCGCGGCTTCGAGTTGCTGAACGTCTTCGGGGCGGTGCCGCACTGGTATCTTCTGGCCAACGCGATCGTCCTTTGCCTTGTCTGCCTTGCCGGAACGCTGGTTTTTCTGGAATCGCGGGGCGAGCTGTTCGGCGCGATCCCTGAACCGGCGGATGTGCGCGGCCTTGCAACACCGCAGCGAGTGGCCGCGCGCAACGGCGCAGGACTTGGGCTGGCTTCATCGCCAGACCGTTCATCGCCTGATCGGGCAAACCTGGATCGCGCAGTGAAGGCCGATCTCGACCGGCTCCATAATCTCATGTCGACACAGGAAATCTGGCGGGAAGAGGGGCTGACCATCGCCAGTCTGGCGGTGAAGGCGAACATGCCGGAAACCCACCTGCGGCGACTGATCAGCGATCATCTCGCCTATCGCAACTTTCCGAGCTTCGTGAACGCGCATCGCATTGCGGCCGCCAAGGCGCGGCTGTCCGATCCAAACGAGGCGCGCGTTACAGTGTCGACCATTGCCTATGATATCGGCTTTGCATCGCTGGGCCCGTTCAACAGGGCCTTTCGCGAGGAGACAGGTTTTTCGCCCTCGGAATGGCGGCGCAATACGCTGTGCGACAGCTCGCCAGCGTCCGACGAAGCCTGATCATCACCGCCCGAGCCGGAACAGGTCGGGTTTCTGAAGAATAGTTCGTAGCCTGCCCCGTGCGGAAGCCTTGACGGATGACACTGTCATCTTGATGTCCTTAGATCGGATCTGATCACGAGCTTTCGAGCCCGGGGACAAGAATGACCGGCGAAACGACCGGCGAGTTTTCCCAGTTGCTGCTGGGGCTGTGCGCGGGCGGATTGCTCGCGATGGCGGCAGCGATGCTGCGCGCGCCGCGCTGGACCGCGCGCTGGACCGGGTTTGCGTTCTTCTTCACATCCGCTTTCTTCGCCGTGAAGCTGTGGTGCGACCAGACACATGCCCTGCCTTATGAGGTGCGGGTCGTTATCGGCATGGTCGCCATGTCGTCGGTCGGCTGGTTCTGGCTGATGGTCATGGCGTTGTTCAACGATTGCGACCGTTACCGGGCGATCATGTTCGCGGCGCCCGGATCGCTGGCCTTGCTGGCGCTTGGGCATCAGTGGCCCGGCGATTCGCTGATGCCGGTGGTCTGGACACTGTCGACGCTGGCGCAGGCGGCCTTTGCAATCGCCGCGTTGATCATCGTGGTGCGCAGCTGGAAGGATGATCTTGTCGAATCCCGGCGGAGAGTGCGCGGGCCGTTCATGTGTGGGGTGGCGCTCTACATCCTGTCACTCAGCGGCTTCGACATCTGGGCTGCGTTCGGCGAGGTTCCGAGCTGGTATCCCATGCTCAACGCCGCAATGCTGACGATCTGCGTGCTGGCCGGGGCCTTTACCTTCATCGAGGCGCGCGGGGAGATGTTCGGCGAGGCCGATCCCACGCCGCCGCGCCAACCGGAACCAGCTGTACAGAGTGTGATCCCGGCGATTCCGCCGGTGAACGGACATGCCAACGGTCATGCCGCCCTGAACGGGAATGGCGCGGTCATCGCAATCGATCGTGCGGCCAAGGCGGATCTCGACAGGCTGGAATGCCTGATGAGCCGGGATCAGGTCTGGAAGGAAGAAGGCCTCACCATCGCGAGCCTCGCATTGCGGGCCAGTATTCCCGAGACGCAGTTGCGCCGGCTGATCAATGACTGCCTCGGCTATCGGAACTTTCCGTCCTACGTGAACGCGCACCGGATCGCGGCGGCGAAAAACAGGCTGGCGAATCCGACCGAGGCGCGCGTGTCGATCTCGGCGATCGCCTACGACATCGGCTTTGCCTCGCTCGGGCCCTTCAATCGCGCTTTCAAGGAGGAAGCCGGGGTGTCGCCGTCCGAGTGGCGGCGCAAGGCGCTCGATCTGCCCTCGCCGATTTCTGAAGACGCCTGATCGATTTCTGAAAAGCGCTGATCTTTCAGTCGGCTGAACGAGGCGTGCCGGCGCCAAGGCCCGGCAACTCTCCAAATCCCGAAAAGCCTGATCGATTTTTGCGAAGCCCCGCCGTTTCCCGAAAACGGCGAGCGGAGCTGCACGCGCCTCCCCATTGTTGGGTCATCCATAGAAGGAGAAACCACAATGGATACGACCCTTTCCTCCTCGAAACGTTCTTCCTCGATCCTGACCAACACGCTCTCGGCCATCCTGTCGGTTGGCGCCGTTGTCTGGGCGGCAAGCGCCATGGCTGGCGTGGCGAACGCGCAGACCAGCCCCGCGCGAACGGCCGACCTGTCGTCCGAGACCGTCAGCTATGCCGATCTCGATCTCACCTCACACGATGGCGCCCGCGCGCTGCTGAAGCGGATCGACTACGCGGCCAAGCGGGTCTGCGGCCCGGAGCCCACCCTCAGCCCGCTGATGCCGGCGGTACGGTCGCACTACGAGCGCTGCCTTGACGATGCCGCGGATAACGCGGTCGCAACGATCAAGGCGCCCCTGGTTACCGCCCTGCACACGGGCGTCCCGCAACCCGTCGGCGAGTCCTTCGCGGCTCGCTGACGGCTTCCCTGGCGAGCTCTCGCCAACGCGCCTCGCGGCGGGCTTTCCGGATTTCGTCCGATCCACCGGGAAGCCCGCCGATTTTCTCAGGCGCGTGATGTTCTGGCTTTGGGTTTTGCCTTGGCTTGAGCTGGGGCCGGAGCAGAGGCCGGCTTGCGCTGCTGCGGCTTGAGGCCTGCGGGCTTGCCCTGATCGGGTTGCGATTTGAGCCAGAAGCCGAGCGCCATGACCTTGGCGTCGTCGAAGAAGGCGGCGTCGACGCGATCGAGGAAATCCTCGCGCGAAAACTCGATGCGCTTGATGTCTTCCTTCTCGGCCGCGAGGCCCGAGGCTTTCGGATCGACCAGGTCATCGGTCGCGACGGGCGCGTAGTAGAGGAAGATGCGTTCAGAGCTGGAGCCGGGCGAGACATAGCCGTTGGCGACCAGGATCAGCTTGTCGGCGCGGTAGCCGACCTCCTCCATCATCTCGCGGCGGATGCAGTCTTCGGGTTCCTCGTCTTCTTCCACTGACCCGGCCATGGCTTCGACGATGTAGCCCGGGCCTTTGTCGTAGGTCGCGATGCGGAACTGTTCGGCGAGGACGATCACGTCACGCTCGACGTCGTGAATAAGGGCGGCGGCGCTGTCGCCGCGTTCGAACACGAGACGTTGCACGTCCTCGAGCCGGCCTCGCTTCGCGACGCGATCATAGTCGAACAGGTATTCCTCGACCTTGTAGCGGCCCTTGAACACGGTCTTGCGCGACTTGATGTCGACGGTACGCTTTTTCGCGGCCATCAGGTGAATTCCTCAACGATGATGCGGGCGATTTCGGCGTGGGCGGCTGCCTTGTCGACGTTGGGCGCGGAGCTTTCGCTCAGATAGCTGGCGATGACGATGGGCGCGCGGCCGGGCGGCCAGGTGATGCAGCAATCATTGTGCGAGCCGTTGCCGCCCGTGCCCGTCTTGTCGCCGGCGCGCCAGTCTTGCGGAAAACCCGCGCGCAGACGGTCGAGACCGGTCGAGGCTTTTTCCATCCAGCCGATGAGACGCGTGCGGGACTCCGCATTCAACACCTCGTCCGTCGTGAGGATGCGGCGGAGCGTGCGCGCCATGGCGTGCGGGATGGTGGTGTCGCGCGCATCGCCGGCCCGGTTTTCATTGAGCTCGGGCTCGCGCCGGTCGAGCCGCGTATGGGCATCGCCGCTTTCGCGGAGGAAGCTGGTGAGACCTTCCGGCCCGAACATCGGGACAAGCAGCAGGTTCGCCGCCGTGTTGTCGCTGACGGTTACAGTAGCTTCGCAGAGCTGTTCGAAGCTGAGGGCGCCCATATTGTTGGCCGCGTTGATGGAAGCTTCGGTGACCGGCGAGGTCGGGACGATATCCGACACGGTATAGTACATGTTCGCTTCGAGATTGAGCCCTTGCTCGCAGCGCTTCAGAACACCAGCGGCAAGGAGCCATTTGAAGGTCGACGCCATCGCGAAGCGTTCCTGCATGCGATGGCCGATCTCGGCGTCTGATCCCGTATCGATGGCGCAGACGCCGATACGTCCGCCGAGGCGCGCCTCGATCGCGGCGAAACGTTCAACAGCGCGCGGAGCGGCTGCGGCGGGGGGCGCGCTCGCGCAACCAGCCACAAGAAGACCGGCCCCGCTAGCGATGATCCCCCGCCGCGTCTGCATTACAGCCCGAGCGCCTTGCGTTGAGCCGCGAACAGCTGCTCGCAACCGGACTCCGCGAGGTCGAGCAGCGCGTTGAACTCGGCGCGCGAGAAGGCGCGTTGTTCGCCTGTGCCCTGGATCTCGATCAGCTTGCCGCCGGAGGCCATGACGAAGTTGGCGTCGACCTGCGCCGCGGAATCTTCCGGGTAGTCGAGGTCGAGGACCGGGACGTCATTGAAGATGCCGCACGAGACGGCGGCGACCTGTGCAGAGAGGGGGTCTGTCTTGATGACGCCTTCGTCCTTCAGGTAGCGCATGGCCAGCGCGAGGGCGACATAGGCGCCGGTGATCGCAGCAGTGCGCGTGCCGCCATCGGCCTGAAGCACGTCGCAGTCGAGCGTGATGGTGTTCTCGCCCAGCGCCTTCATGTCGGTGACTGAGCGGAGTGCGCGGCCGATGAGGCGCTGGATTTCCTGGGTGCGGCCGGATTGCTTGCCTTCGGCAGCTTCGCGGCGGCCGCGGGTGTGGGTGGCGCGCGGCAGCATGCCGTATTCGCCGGTGACCCAGCCCTCGCCCTTGCCCTTTTTCCAGCGCGGAACTTCGCCCGCCCAGGAGGCCGTGCAGAGGACATGGGTGTGGCCAAACTTGGCGAGGCAGGAGCCTTCGGCATAACGCGTGACGCCAGCCTCCAGCGAAATGGGACGGAGCTGGTTGGGCTGTCTGCCGGACGGACGCATGATGACCTCTGAACTGATACCGCAGCGCTGGTAGCAGAGGCGAGGCGGGCTTCCTACTGGGCCTGAGTCAACGCCGCCAGCGTGCGCGGCTCAGCGATCTTCTCCAGCCTGAACCCTTCCATGACGTGACCGTCGTCCGCGAGATAGACTAGGAACACCTCGCCCGGCTTGCCATAGAAGGCGTCATGCGCCGGTATCTGGCCGCAAGGCGGCGGATTGCCCATGCCGAGGGTCAACTCGCCCGGCGAACCCTTTCCCTTCACCCAGCGCACCGGCTTGAGGATGGAGACCGGATTGCCGTTCATGTAGTCGAATTGCTTCGGCATTCCGCTGATCTTGTCTTCCCGATCATAGCGGACCACGGCGATGCTCCCGGCTTCATCGAACAGCCTTGCCTGCTGCTTCAGCTGCCACGCGCGATCTTCAACGGCGCGGCTGGCGACATGGGACTGGATCCACGCCAGGTCGAGCGCGGCGACATCCGCGGCCGAAGCGCCTGCAGGCGGGGATGGCGGCGGCGGATAGGGCATGGGCGAGCAGGCAAAGGCAGGCGCCGACATGCTGGCGACCGCCAAGGCTAGCATGCCAAATCCAAGATACTTCATGACCTGAACCCCGCTCGATGATCCGAGCATCGGCGTTGACCGCCCGGCGCGCAAGACGGCCAGACACGGCTTTTCGTCGTGTTTTCGGCCATATTCTCGGGTTGAACCTGCCCGCCCGCGCCCATACGTTCCCCCCGCAATGACGACCAGTCCGCGCAATCCTCCTGGAGCTTCCGCCTCCCTGTCCGCCTTTGCGGCCATGGACAGGCGGAGCCGCGATATCTTCCGGGAGATCGTGCAGTCCTATCTCGATACCGGCGAGCCGGTGGGGTCGCGGACGATTTCGCGGCGGGGCGTGCAGCTTTCGCCCGCTTCCATCCGCAACATCATGTCGGACCTTTCCGAGATGGGGCTGATCGACAGCCCACATACTTCGGCCGGCCGGGTGCCGACGCATGCGGGGTTGCGCATGTTTGTGGACTCGCTGATGCAGCTGGGCGAACCGGGCGAGGCGGACAAGCAGACGATCGAAAGCCGCCTGGCGGGCTCGGGCCGGCGGATGGAGAATGTGCTGTCGGAAGCTTCCGAGCTTCTTTCAGGTCTGGTTGGCGGCGCGGGGCTGGTGTCGACGCCGGCGGCGGATGCGCCGATCCGGCATATCGAGTTCGTGCGGATTTCGGCGGAACAGGCGCTGGCCGTGATCGTCGCCGAGAGCGGCGACGTTGAGAACCGCGTGCTGGCCCTTCCGCCCGGCCTGCCCGCGTCGGCGCTGATCGAGGCGGGGAATTATCTCAACGCACGCATGAAAGGCCGGACGCTGGCCGAAGCGCGTGAGGCCGTGCTGGAGGAAGTGCGTTCGCGCAAGGCGCTGCTGGATCAGACAGCGGCGAAGCTGGTCGAGGATGGGTTGGCGCAATGGTCTGGCGAGGATCCCGCGCGGGGGCGGTCGCTGATTGTGCGCGGGCGCGCGAACCTGCTGGACGATCCGAATACGGGCGAAGACCTCAATCGCGTGCGCGGGCTTTTTGCCGAGCTTGAGAAGTCCGAGAACCTGCTCAACGTGCTGGATACCGCGCGGGACGCGGACGGCGTGCGGCTTTTCATCGGCTCGGAAAACCCGCTGTTTTCGTTGTCGGGTTCGGCGATGATTGTTGCGCCCTACATGAATGCCGAGCGCAAGATTGTGGGAGCTTTGGGTGTGATCGGGCCAACGCGGCTGAATTATGCGCGCGTTATCCCAATGGTGGACTATACGGCGCAGGTCGTCGGCCGCCTTCTCGGTGGCGCGGCTGCGACAAAGGCAAAGAGAGAGTAGAGCGTGATGAACGACAATAATGGCGGTCCGGACGAAGACGCCATCCTTTCGGCGGAGAACGAAGGCATGGACGAAGCCATCGGCCATGCGCAGGCGTCGCACGCCGTCAACATTCTGGGCGAGCAGGTTGCTGCGCTTGAAAAAGAGCGTGACGAGCTGAAGAACAACATGCTGCGCGCGCTGGCCGAGACGGACAATGTGCGCAAGCGCGCCAATCGCCAGATCGAGGAAGCGCGCCTTTATGCCGTGGAGAAGTTCGCGCGCGATCTGCTGAACGTGTCAGACAATCTCGCGCGCGCCGTCGAGAGCGTGCCGGCCGAAAGCCGGGGCATCATGACGGAGGCCGTGAAGACGGCGCTGGAAGGCGTGGAGCTTACGCAGAAGGAACTGGTCACCGTTCTGGCGCGGCATGGCGTGACGGCGGTGGACGCGGCGCCGGGATCGGCGTTCGACCCTGCCCTGCACCAGGCCGTGACGCAGGTGCCGTCCGAACATCCGGCGGGATCGGTGGCGCAGCTGTTCCAGTCGGGCTGGCGCATCGGCGACCGCACCCTGCGGGCAGCCATGGTGGCCGTGAGTGCTGGCGGCGGAAAGCCGAACTAGCGCACAGCTAACTGAACCGCGATTTTGGAATGCGTGTGAGGCGACAGGCGATATCGTCTTCGCCGGAGGCGACTAGATAATCGTCGCCATGTTCGACGATGCCCGTCGTGAAGACGATGTTGTGGACGTAGCGCGCTTCATCGAGATCGGGACAGAGCGCGGGGTTGGCTTCGAGGAGCGGGGTTTCGTCTTCGAGGCGGAGGATGCGCGCGGGATCGTCGCGATCGAGCAGCGCCCAGAAGGTGCGGTACTTGCCGACGACCTTGCCGGGTTCGACGCCGTGATAGAGTTCGAGCCAGCCTCGCGGGGTGAGGATCGGCGGCGTACCGCCGCCGACTTTCATTGATGAGGGCGAGCCCTTGCGGGGGCGGATGCTGCCGCGGTCGAGCGGCTTCCAGTGCAGCGCATCGGGCGATTGGGCGAGCTGGATTGCAGGGCCGGGCAGGAAATCCGCGTCCGGCGGGGGGATGAGATAGACTTCGCCAACTGGTCGGGTGAGCGCCATGAAGCGGCCGCCGATCTTTCCTTCGAAGATCAGCATGTCCTTGTTCTGGTGGTCGAGGACGACGCCTTCGAGTTTCCAGTCGAGCGCATTGTCTGACGTGTAGAGACTGGTGCAGAGGCGTTCGGCGCTGACGGAGCAGCAGGTCATCAGGTAGCGGCCGTCGACGCGGCTGATGCGGGGGTCTTCGACGCCGTATTCCTGATAGGGTGCGCGTGGAGCGATCGCACGGTCATAGTGCTGCGCGACGATGCGTGAGCCATCGGACGACAGTTCTACGGGGAGCAGCCACGAGATCGAGGTGAGCACGATCGTGCGATGCAGGCCGCCCTTGATGCGAAGCTCGCGGGGGTCCTGCGTGTCGATATTGTCTTTCGCGTGCCGGTCGAGCCGAAAGCGGCCGCTTGCCCAGCGCAGGATGGCGACGTGATCATCGCGCACGTGGCGCTTCAAGGCTTCCGCGACCCGGACCATCAGAAGGAGATTGCCGTTCGGCAGGCGCGTGAGGCCGGGATTGAAGGCGCCGAGAACGAAGGTTTCCTCGTCGACCTGCCCTCTCAGCGGCGAGCGTGAAAGATCGACATCGCGGGGTCGGAAGATGATCTGATCCATGCCAGCAATCTGGAGCGGGACGCTGCGGCATCAACCCGGCGGTTTGAATCATTCCGCCGAAGCGCTAGGCTGCGCCGCGTTCATACCGAAGACCGTGTGATGGGGCCACGCGATGACTGACAGCAATGCGCAGTCGAATCCAGCGTCTTCATTGCGAGAAGACCTGCGTGGCTATTTCAGCATCGTGATCACGATCGCGGTGATGATGGTGCTGCTGTTCTGGCCGGCGGGAACGATCGACTGGCGGCGGGCGTGGCTGTTCATGACGCTGTTCATCGTGCTGATCTTTGTCGCGATGAGCTGGATCAGGCGGGACAATCCGGAACTGATAAAGGTCCGCGAGAAATATCAGGAGGGCACGAAAGGCTGGGACGCGATCGTTGCGACGCTGAGCATCATCCTGTTTGCGCTGATCCTGCCGGTGGCGGGGTTCGATGAGCGCTTCCAGTGGGCGATCGCGCCAGACTGGGTGACGCTGCTCGGCTATGCGGTGCTGACGGCGGGCTTCATGGGCGCGACCTGGGCGCAGAGCGTGAACCGGCATTTCGAGGCGACCGTACGGATCCAGACGGATCGCGACCACAAGGTGATCGACACCGGCCCCTACGCCTACATCAGACATCCCGGCTATGCGTTTGGGCTGTTGATGGCGGCGGGGTGTGCGCTGTCGCTTGGATCGTTCGCGGCGCTGATCCCGGTAGGCTTGGCGGTGATCGCGCTGGCGGGGCGGACGCTGGGCGAGGAGCGCGTGTTGATCGAGGGCCTGCCCGGCTATCCCGAATACAAGGCGCGCGTGAAGTGGCGATGGATGCCTTATCTCTGGTGATCAGTCCTTCGGTTTGACGTCGAGGTCTTTCGCGACCGCGGCGATGGCGCGGCGGGCGATGGCGCGCGCGTCGAGCGGCTTTTTCAGCAGGCCGGTGAGTTCGAGCATCACTGCGCCGTGCATCACCGACCAGTGGACATGGCCGGCAAGCTCGACGTCGCCCTTGAAGCGGCCCTGCTCTTTCAGAGTTTTCCAGCCGGACGTCATCGTATCCTTCGCGCGCTTCATCGCCGCGACGAGATCGGGATAGTCGAATGAGGTTGGCTGGTTGGTGTCGAAGATCATGCGATAGGCGGCGGGGTTCTTCAGCGCAAAGTCGATATAGGGTTCGCCGGGTTGGCCGCTGCTTTTCTTGCGGGCGTTCGCCTCCGCTTTTTCCATGGCCTCGGCGAAGCGATTGAAGGCGCGGGTTCTGACAGCCGCGAGGATGGCGTCCTTGTCCTTGAAGTAACGATAGGGCGTCATCGGCGAGACGCCCATTGCGGTCGCCAGATCGCGCAGCGTCACGCCGTCGATGCCATGGGCCGCGAACTTCTCTTCGGCGATATCGCAAAGGCGTTCGCGGAAGGCTTCGATGTCGGCAGGCGAGAGAACCTTGGGCACTGCAACTCCACACGATTTCCGGCTGCCGCATTCGGCAACTTGCAGGCTTCTATAATTTACGCTATAAATTTACAATGTAAGAAAACAACGGAGGACGTTATGGCTGACGGACAGGCGATAAATCCCCATCTTTCAGGCAATCTCGCGCCGATCCTCAGTGAAGATGATTTCGATCTGGTGGTCGAAGGGCGCATTCCCGACAATCTTCATGGCGCCTACTACCGCAACGGGCCGAACCCGCAGTTCGAACCGCGCGGGCAGTATCACGCCTTCATCGGTGACGGGATGATCCACGGCTTCTTCCTTGAGCCGGGCGCCAACACCGCGCGCTATCGCAACCGCTGGGTTCGCACGCCGCGCTGGCAGGCGGAGTACGCAGCGGGCCAGAGCCTGTTCGGCGGCATGGGATCGCCGAGTGATCCTTCGGTGGCGCACATCAATCCGGGTGGGGCAAATACCAACATCGTGCATCATGCCGGCAAGCTGATGGCGCTGCAGGAGCAGAGTGAACCGTTCGAACTGGACCCGGCAGGCCTGGAAGCCGGTGGGTTCATGAATACCGGCGGCAAGTTTACGGCGCATCCGAAGATGGACCCGCAGACAGGCGAGATGGTGTGGTTCGCCTATTCGGCAGGCCCGCAGCCGCTGACCAATCTGATCGACTATGGCGTGACGGACAGAACCGGAAAGGTGACGCGGCGCGATCGCTTTGAAGCGCCTTACGCCTCGATGATGCATGACTTCATGGTGACGCAGAACTATGTGCTGTTTCCGATCCTGCCGCTGAGCATGGATATGGGCCGCGCGATGAAGGGTCTTCCGCCGATTGCCTGGGAGCCCGGCAAGGGGGCGTTCGTTGGCGTGATGAAGCGCAATGCAAGCGTCGATACGATCCGCTGGTTCGAGATGGACCCGAACTACGTGTTCCACCCGATGAATGCTTGGGAGGACGGCAACACGATCCATTGCGAGCTGATGCAGTATGACGTCGCGCCGCTGTTCCCGATGGCGGATGGATCGCCGCCGCGCCATGCGGAAGCGTTCCTGACGCGCTGGACCATCGACATGGGCGCGCCGACGAATGTGGTGAAGCGGGAGAAGCTGGACGATCTCTATTCCGAATTCCCGCGCCTCGACGAGCGCTTTGCCGGCCTGCCCTATCGCCATGGCTGGTATGTCGCGAATGTCGGTCATCGCAACCCGCTGATCTTCAACTCGATTGCGCACATCGATCATCTGACCGGCAAGCGCGCGGTGATGACGGTTGGGGCGGGCGATTCAGTCGGCGAGCCGATCTTCGTGCCACGAAGCGCTGCTGCGTCGGAGGGCGATGGGCACCTGATCGTTCTCGCGCACCGTGCGGCCACAAACCAATCGGAGCTGCTGATTCTGAATGCGCAGGATATTGCCGGAAAGCCGGAAGCGGTGCTGAAACTTCCGCGCCGCGTGCCTGCCGGCTTCCATGGCAACTGGGTGGCGGCCTAAGCCTGTTTGCGACTGCCCGCTGACCAGGCTTTTTCGTGAAGCATGTAGGCGACCGTCTGCACCATCGGCTCGATCACACCGACGCCAAGAGCGATGCGCCAGTCGCGCGTGAGCGTGTAGGCAACCGCGATCGCGACCGTGAGGTGCATAAGCGAATATGTGACGGGCTTCAGAGCTCGCAGCGTGAGGCGTGAGGGCTTCCAATGGGAAAGCCAGCGCCGAGCTGCGCCGTTGGAGGACGAAGCGATGTCGCTTGTCCTATCAGGCGGGCTGGACCCGGCGCCGGGGCGAAGATGCGGATGGGCATACATAGGGGTTGTCCCGAAATTCCTCCAATATGTACATGCGACTTAGTCGCATTACAATAGTACGCGTAAGCCATTTCTGGGGCGCTGGAGCTAATTGTTTGGGACGGGTACGCGGCCGTAAACCGGCGGCTCAGGCCGTGATGCCGCCGAGGCCGCCATTGAGCATGATCAGGTAGCGCTGGGCGATCTGGTCGACGAAGTGATCGTTCTGCAGCTTGGCCGGGTTCATGCGCGTGTTGATCGCCTTTTCCTGGGCGACCAGCGACTGAACGGCGATCTGCTTCGGAATATTGAAAGCGGTGGTGATCACTTCGCGGCCAAGCGGTGAGCCGAGAATGTCGGTCGCGTCCTCGAGGTTCTTCGCGATGTTCTTGAACAGCACGGCGGAGCCGAGGCCAGGCAGCTGCTGGTCGAGCATGTCGAGGCGTTTTTCGGACACGTAGTTGTCGGTGATTTCGGTAACTGCCTCCGAGACCTGCAGCACGCCTATGCCGGCGAGGCCCACGGGCCATTTGGTGACGGTATCGAGCCAGGTGCCGTTGATCCCGGCGAGCCTGGCGGCCGGCGAGCGGGTGTCAGCGGGATCGGAATTCAGGACCTTCTTCGCCATGCCGACATAGTCGACCTGCGACTTGAGGCCGTTGGCGGTCATGAAGACGTTGCGGGCGACCGGGTCGCTGAGGACGTCGTCCATCGTCTTGGCGCTCTTCACCACGCGGACATAGCGGGCGATGTCTTTCTGGATCTGCGGATCTTTCGCCACTTGGGCGAGTTGCTTGGCTTCGTTCTTCTCGGCATTGGCCAGCGCGGACTTCACTGAGCCGACATCGACAGTCGCCCCGCCCGACGCGGAGGAGGACGGCGCCAGAAAGGAGAAGTCGACCGATCCCGTGCGTGCGGAACCGGAGAACAGCATGCTGAACATTGCCGACGTAATGGCCATGGCTGGAGCATGCCGGTGTGTGTTTAATCACCTCTTAACCTGGGGATCAGGGTTTCTTGCCGCACGCTAACCGTGGCGGCGCGGCGCCAGTTTCGCAGGAATTTCGTTACGCAAGGAACACGGTCCGGTATGGGCCGTTGGTTCGCGGGTGGCGGCGCTGGGCCGCTGCAGGTCAAGTTTCTTCAGGGACTGAACAATATGTGGCCTTTCGAATCCCGCCGGAAGAAAGCCGTGGTCGTGTTCCACATCGATCAAAACGGCTTAGCCAAAGGCGCGTATTTCCGCGGTGAAGCGGACGTTCTCATTATCGATGAGCGCGACCCGAAAAACCGAGTTTATCGCATGGGGCAGGAATCGCCGGACGACGAGATTCGCCGGAAGATCGGCAAGCATCCGCTGGGCCGCATCCTCGAGGAAAAAGGCGGCGACGACCGCCATGCTGCGCCTGTGCTGAACCTGCACTGGGATGGGACGGGCGCCCGAGCCGGCTGATCTTTCAGTTAATGGATTACACTTTGTCGCGCCCCGGATCGCATGGTCAGGGGCGCTTCGCGTTCAGGAAGCCGTTTCAGGGCGCCGTCACCCGCCGGAGGGTGAGATTGATCCGCCCTCCCCCAGGGATCAGCGTGGAGCTTTCCGGGTAGATGCGATCGACGCCGTGATAGGCGCGGCGGGATTGGCCGCCCAGGATAACGACATCGCCAGAAGCAAGGCGCATCGAGCTGGTCGGGCTGGAGCGTTCCAAGCCGCCAAGACGGAATAAGGCGCGCGAGCCAAGCGATACGGAAACGACGGGGGCATCCTTTGCCGTTTCATCCGCGTCGATGTGAAGGCCGAGGCGACTTGTCGCTTCGTACCAGTTGACGAGGCAGGCCTGTGGCGGATGCGGGTAATCCGAAACATCAGCCCACAGGTCGAGAAGCGTCTGGGGGATGGGCGTCCAGACTGCGCCGGTTTCAGGGTGCGTGGGCTGGTAGCGATAGCCCTTGGTATCGGACACCCATCCGAGCGGGCCGAGATTGGTGTTGCGGACGGACAGCGGTTTGCCCGTGCGCGGCATGGCGCCGCGATAGAGCGGGTTCGTTTCAAGGATGGTCAGGATTTCGCCCACCAGCGCTTTCTGGGCGGCGGGCGGGAGATACTCGGGCAGGAAGCGGAAGCCTTCGACCATGCAATGAATGTAAGCAGCCCGGTCGCGGACGTCGCCGGGAAGATGACATCAATGATCGTGCGTGTTTCTATCGACGCCCGGAGGTTCGCGGTGGCTGTCAATTTCGCCCTCTCGGCTGCGAAAGCCCATGCCCGGTCAACGGCGCGCGATACGCGCGTCGCGCTGAAGCAGGCAGCCGCGAGCTGGCGGGCCACCCACCGTGAACAGCGGGAGAACGACCTCAGGCAGATGGGCGTCGTCATCCCCCTCTCCGAGTGGCTGGGGCACAATAACGGACCTGACATTCTGGAAAGTCTGCTGTTCAAGCAGTGGCGCTGGACGCGGGTCCGCGAAGAGGCTTTTGCGCCGCCGAATGCCGAAACAGGCGCCCGCTGGGCCCGGATGGCTGAAAAATTGGGCCTTTCTTACGTCGAATATCGGCTGGAACTGCTTGAACGCGGGCGTCATCCGACGGAAGAAGACGCTGCACGCATCCGGGCGGCGCGGCCATCTGCTTAACGGCGGGCCAGATCGACGGATGGGTGAGCCTGCCCTATTGAGCCTGACCCGCCTGATCCCATATGAGCCGCATCGCCAAAGCCTCTGACCAGGCTCAAAGCGTTGTATTGAACCAAGGACCATAGGGGTCGTCGCGCCAGGCGCCGCAGTGCGGGCCAACAAGGGGCGAGGGCGGCCGCCGCAGAAAGGACGTTTGTAGTTATGGCCAAGATCATCGGCATCGACCTCGGGACGACCAACTCCTGCGTGGCCGTCATGGACGGCGGCAGTGCGAGGGTGATCGAGAATACGGAAGGCGCGCGAACGACGCCCTCCGTCGTCGGTTTCCAGGAAAGCGGGCAGCGCCTCGTCGGCGTCATCGCCAAGCGCCAGGCGACCGTGAACCCGCGCTTCACCTACTCCGCCATCAAGCGCCTCATCGGCCGCAACTTCGACGACCCGATGGTGAAGAAGGACAAGGATCTCGTCGCCTATGAGATCGTCAAAGGCCCCAATGGCGATGCGTACGTCAAAGGTCGCGACAAGGATTATTCGCCGCAGGAAGTATCCGCCTTCATCCTCGGCAAGATGAAAGAAACCGCCGAGGCGTATCTCGGCGAGAAGGTGACGCAGGCTGTCATCACCGTTCCTGCCTACTTCAACGACGCACAGCGCCAGGCGACCAAGGATGCGGGACGCATCGCGGGCCTCGACGTGCTGCGCATCATCAACGAGCCGACGGCGGCGGCGCTCGCTTACGGCCTCGACAAGAAACACGATGGCAAGGTCATCGCGGTGTACGACCTGGGCGGCGGCACGTTCGACGTCTCGATCCTCGAGATCGGCGATGGCGTGTTTGAAGTTCTCTCCACCAATGGCGACACGTTCCTCGGCGGTGAAGACTTCGACAACCGCCTCGTCGATTACATCTGCGACGAGTTCCAGAAACAGAACGGCGTCGATCTTCGCAAGGACCTGATGGCGCTGCAGCGCGTGCGCTCCAAGGCCGAGGAAGTGAAGAAGGAGCTGTCGACCGTATCGCAGGTCGAGATCACCGAGCCGTACATCACAGCCGGCCCGTCTGGCCCGGTCCACCTCAACATGATGCTTACGCGCGCCAAGCTCGAGGCCCTCGTCGAGGATCTCGTGAAGCGCACGATCGAGCCTTGCAAGAAGGCGCTTGCCGACGCCGGCAAGTCGGTCAGCCAGATCGACGAGGTTGTCCTCGTTGGCGGCATGACGCGCATGCCGAAAGTGCAGGAAGCCGTGAAGGCCTTCTTCGGCAAGGAGCCGCACAAGGGCGTCAACCCGGATGAAGTCGTCGCCGTCGGCGCGGCCATTCAGGGCGGCGTGCTGCAGGGCGACGTCAAAGACGTCGTGCTGCTGGACGTGACCCCGCTGTCGCTCGGCATCGAAACGCTTGGCGGTGTGTTCACGCGCCTCATTGATCGCAACACCACGATCCCGACCAAGAAGTCACAAGTCTTCTCGACCGCTGACGACAACCAGTCAGCCGTGACCATCCGCGTGCTGCAAGGCGAGCGCGAGATGGCGGCGGACAACAAGCTGCTGGGCAACTTCAATCTCGAAGGCATCCCCCCTGCTCCGCGCGGCGTGCCGCAGGTTGAGGTGACGTTCGACATCGACGCGAACGGCATCGTCAACGTTTCGGCGCGCGACAAGGCGACGACGAAAGAACAGAAGATCACCATCCAGGCGTCCGGCGGTCTGACCGAGGACGAGATCAAGCAGATGGTGAAGGACGCCGAAGCGAACGCCGCGGTCGACAAGCAACGTCGTGAAGCGGTCGAGACCAAGAACCAGGCCGAGGGTCTGGTTCACGCGACCGAGAAACAGCTCGCCGAACATGGCGCAGCCGTCAGCGCGGACGTGAAGGGCGCGATCGAAGGCGCGATCAAGGACCTGAAAGCGGCGCTCGAGAAAGACGACACCGCCGCCATCAAGGAGAAGAGCCAGGCTCTGGCTGCAGCGGCCATGAAGATGGGCGAGGAGATCTACTCCAAGGGTCAGGCGCCTGAAGGCGGCCCTGACGCGACGGGCGCCCCAGGGGCCGGCGACAGCGACGACGTGGTCGATGCCGACTTTGAAGAGGTCAAAGACGACAAGAAAAGCGCCTGATTATTGGGCTAGATAGAGCTCAGATGAGGTGATGAATCAGATGGGCCATGGCTTTGAGGGGCTTTAATCCCCACGGGTCATGGCCCATCTAGTTTCAACGGTTGCTAAGGTTCACCTGCGATAGGACGACAGGCCGAGAGGGGAACTCCCACCCTCAGGCTTCCGGGCGGGATGAACGGGATTAGGTAAGAGTCATGATTTCGGTTCGGTCGTCACGATGAGCGAGCGCTCTTATTACGAAATTCTCGGCGTCGAGAAGGACGCAGACGAGAAAGCCCTGAAGTCCGCCTTCCGCAAGAAGGCGATGGAATATCACCCGGATCGCAATCCGGGCTGCAACGTCTCCGAGGGCAAGTTCAAGGAACTGTCCGAGGCGTACGAAACCCTCAACGATCCCCAGAAGCGCGCGGTCTATGATCGCTTCGGCAAGGCCGGGCTAAATGGCGCGGGCGGACCGGGCGGCGCGCATGGCCGGCCGGAAGACGTCTTCCGTGATGTGTTCGGCGACGTGTTCTCAGAATTCTTCGGCGCCCAGCGCCAGCAGCGTGGCGGACCGGCGCGCGGCGCCGACCTGCGTTACGATTACGAAATCAGCCTCGAGGAAGCCTTCAGCGGCAAGCAGGCCGAGATCGTCGTGCCGGCAACCGAGAAGTGCGAGCCGTGTCATGGCTCAGGCGCCGAGCCGGGCACGCAACCGGAAACCTGCACGCAATGCCAGGGCCATGGCCGCGTTCGCGTGCAGCAGGGCTTCTTCACCATGGAGCGGACATGCAGCCGCTGCCAGGGTTCGGGCAATGTGATCAAGACGCCGTGCCGCCAGTGCGGCGGGCGTGGTGCGATCCGCAAGGAGCGCACGCTGGCGATCACCATCCCGGCAGGCATTGAAGACGGCCAGCGCATCCGCCTTGGCGGCGAAGGCGAGCCGGGCATGAAGAACGGCCCGAAGGGCGATCTCTACATCTTCGTGTCGGTGAAAGAGCACGACATCTTCGAGCGTGACGGCCAGACGCTGTTTACACGCACGCCTGTGCCGATGTGTACTGCTGCGCTGGGCGGCGAGATCGAGATGCCGACGATCGACGGCGGCAAGATGCGCATGTCGATTCCCGAAGGCGCGCAGACCGGCAAGCGCATGCGCCTCAAAGGCAAGGGCATGCCGACGCTGCGTGGCGGATCGAATGGCGACATGGTCGTCGAGCTGTTCGTCGAAACGCCGACGCATCTCTCCTCGAAGCAGAAGGAGCTGCTGAAGCAGTTCGCTTCCGAGTGCAGCGACAAGTGCCACCCCGAGAGCCAGG
>Ga0208460_10000230_pt1 | contig 40804 bp, 26 predicted proteins | sample AD_STIC10_MetaG_FD_184436 | JGI IMG/M metagenome (GOLD analysis project Ga0208460, IMG submission 184436) | Active sludge microbial communities of municipal wastewater-treating anaerobic digesters from USA - AD_STIC10_MetaG (SPAdes) (version 2) | ecosystem: Engineered > Bioreactor > Anaerobic >... | reverse complement strand
GGGCTTGCCCTCGCCTTTTTCCCGGGCGTGCAGTATCCGTACTACGAAATCGCCGACCGGCCCATCCCCGGCATCGTGCGCACCCTCGGCAGCCAGGGTTACCGGACAACCGCCATCCATCCCAATACCGGCGTGTTCTGGAATCGTCGCCAGGCCTTCCAGCAGATAGGCTTTGATGCCTTCATCGACGACCGCGAATTTTCCAAGGACGACATCGTCGGCCTGTTCATCGGCGACGCCGCACTGACCGACAAGGTGCTGCAGAACCTCGACGAGCAGGGTCCGCCGCAACTGCTGTTTGCCATCAGCATGGAAAACCATGGCCCGTTTGACTGGCGGCCTGGCCTCGATGTACAGCGTCTGAAAAACCTGAAGGTGCCACCCAACCTCAGTGAAGGTGGCGACTACTGGCTGCGCAACTACCTGTACCTGCTGGAGGATGCCGACAACGAACTCGGTCGCCTCGCGGCGGCGCTGGAAAAGCGCAAGCGCCGCACCTTGCTGCTCTTTTACGGCGATCACTTGCCGGGACTGGGTCCGGTCTATGAGGACATCGGTTTTGCCGACGGTGGCGATGCCAAGTCACAGCCGGTGCCCTGGCTGCTGCTCGACAACGGCCGGGATCTTGTACAAGGCGCACCCATGAACACCACCTCGTGGATGTTGCCCGGCCTGCTGCTGGAGGCCGCAGGCATCCAGGGCGATTCGTACTTCGCCACGCTCAGCACCCTGCGCGATGCATTGCCGCCGAACGTGATGAGCGCATCGACGTCCCTGCCCGCCGAGCTGCGAGCACTCGGCCAGTTGCGCTACCGCAATGAGCTGGAGCCCATCATGCAGCAGGTTCTCGATGGCAGCGGCACAGATCCGGCCTCGACCATCGCGCCATAGACCGGCAATTGCTCCTGCATTGCCGGCATACCGACCATCCCTGGTCATAGGCCGGCAATTGCTCCTGCATTGCAGGCATACCGGCGCTCTGCGCAATCCACCTGCGTGGCGTATTTGAGGCACCGCGAATCAAGCAGTATCCGTTCGTGGTGAGCCCCCAAAATCCGTTCGTGGTGAGCCTGTCGAACCATGAACGGAATCAGGGTGCCAGGCAATCCTGTTTCAACATGTTCCGGACGGACGGGACGTGCTCGTCGTTGCCTTGACCATGCATGGTCATCGCCTGCAATTGCTCCTGCATTGCAGGCATACCGTCCATCCATGGCATCGCCGACAACTGCTCCTGCGTTGTCGGCATACCGTCCATCCATGGCATCGCCGGCAATTGCTCCTGCATTGCCGGCATACCGACCATCCATGGATGGAATCCGCATGGCATGGGTGCCATGCGTTCCATGGCCATCGCCGGCAATTGCTCCTGCATTGCCGGCATACCGACCATCCATGGCATCGCCGACAACTGCTCCTGCGTTGTCGGCATACCGTCCATCCATGGACATAAAAAAACCCGCCGGGCATTTCTGCCACGGCGGGTTCTCCCTCCCCACGAGTCGATCTCGCAATTACACAATCCTAATGATTTTCTGACATATGCCACGCCGCAGCGCAGCATGAAAAGTCGATGCGGCTTACGACGAAAAAGCTCGTAGTCAGGACGACTGCGCGAAGCGAGACCGCCCGGCGTTTGCACACTGGCAAGCAGAGACTCACGCCATCGCGCCGGTGGCGCGCTTGCGTGAACCGGCAATGGCCTCGGCAACCCACTCGCCACTTTCCACTCCGCCTTCCATGAAGCCCTGGTTGTCCAGCGCGCAATGCTCGCCGGCAAAATGCAGGTTGCCCACGGCTTCGCCGGGCGCACCACGCACGCTCGTCCATTGCCCGGGGCGATAGCAGGCATAGCTGCCCAGAGTCCACGGATGCGTTGGCCAATGCATGCGCGCCTGCTTCATGCCATCGCGTGCCGCCGACAGCCCGGGGAAGATGGCATCGAGTTCACGCGCCGCCTTGTCGGCCTGCATCATCGCGCTGCCCTCGCCGATCTCGACGCCATGCTTGCCGCCGACGAAATTGGTGAGGATGCCGGCCGTGCCCGCCTGCATGCGGCTGGTTTCCCAGGTGGTCTGCAGCGGCAGGTCACTGAAGCTGCTGGCGGAGCTGGCATGCCGCGTGCGCCAGATGCGTTCGTTGAAGCCGATCATCAGTTTGGCATTGGTGCCGTAACCGAGCTCATGGATGGCGCGACGCTTCACCTCGGGAAGCTCAACATCCATGCGCACGCGGCGCAGGGTGGTGAATGGCAGGGCCAGCACCACGCGTGAGGCATTCACCTCGAAGGCCGAAGAACCACGCTTGAAACCCAGGCGATAGCCGCCGCCTGCGGACTGGCTGATCGCTTCCAGCACCGCATCGGTTTCAATGGCATTGCCGAGCTTGGCTGCCAGCGCCTTGACGATCAGGTCGTTGCCGCCGCGCACGTGGAAGCGTTCGTCGCTTTCGCCAAAAATGCGGAAGGCCTCGGTGCCCGGATCAATGAAGGTAAGCAGGTTGAGCGCGGATTGCTCGCCACACTCCAGCCCCATCTCGGTGGTGTAGGCCACCTCGATCAGCGTGCGCAGCCAACCCGAAGCCCCGTTGCGATCCAGCCACTGGCTGATCGACTCGCGATCCAGCGTCTCGCAGCCACCCGGTTGTGCGTAGGTGATCTGACCCTCGGGCAAGGTATCCGCATCGCGCGCAATGGCCTGGGCCAGCGGGGCAAAGTCGCGCAGGATTTCGGCTTCGTCGTGGCGTCGGCCTTCGGCAAACCAGACATCGCCAAAGGCGTGCGTGGGGTCTTCACTCAAGTCATCCAGCGCAATACCCAGTTCCGCCGCCAACGCGCGGATGCGCACATGGCCGGTGTCGATCAATTCACCGCCAAGCTCACACACCTGGCCATCGGCAAAGTGGTTGGTCAGGCTCAGCATGCGCCCGCCGATGCGGTTCTGCGCCTCGTACAGGCGCACCGGGATGCCCGCCTGACGCAAGCGCCAGGCGCAGGTCAGCCCGGCGATGCCGGCGCCCACGACGACGACATCCCCACCGCCCTTGTCGGATTGCATGGGCACGCGCGCGCACGCGCCCAGCAGCAGCGCCGAAGCCGCCGTTGCCGATTGCTGGAGAAACCGTCGGCGTGACGAACCCCGACGCAGTTCCTTTTCCCGCATCACCGCTTCCGCAAGCGGCTCGCCAGTGGATTGCGCCACCCGCGCAATGGCTGCCGAGCGACGCAACAGGTTCACCAGATGAGTACGCGCCATGCTTCTTTCCTCCCAAGGCCGTCGATTGCGACGAGGTAAAGACTAACCCGAAGCGCAGACGGCGGTAGCGCTCTTGGCCATGCTAGGAGCCTGCGCGGCAGAAGCCATCCGGCTGCAACGTCGCTGCCATCGATTGATTGGATCAATCGTCAGGCTTGCATAGTGCCCGCTATGCGCACCCTCCGATTGATCCACTGAATCGCGTCAGCGCCGTTTCGCTTCGAATTCATTCTGCCGCGCAGGCTCCTGGCCAGAGATTTCAGCGCGTGGCCCCTGCGCGTGGGTTTGTCCGTGTTAGCGAATGACAGCAGCCATTGTGGCGGCTGGCTTTCCTTTCACGGAGCCATCACCCATGAAACATGCAACGCTCGGATTGGCCTTGCTTGCCCTGCTGGCAAGCTCTGCATGCAGTCAGGCGCAAACCTCGCCGGAAGCCTTGGCCAAGGCGGTGCAAGGCGCATTCTCCAAAGGCGATTTCGAAGCAGCGCGCAAACTGGCCGATATCGATCTGGCTCCCGCGCAGCTGCACTTCTTCTATTTCGACGCGGTGCGCGAATGTGCCAGCGAAGCCGTGTGCAGCACCAGCACCGCCGCCGCAGACGAGGAATTGATCACCCGCCTGAAGGAGCAGGCTGCGCAAATGAATGCCGAGGCGCCAAAAGTCGAGGGCACCATCAGGATCGAGATGAAGGCGAAGGACGGCTCCAGCTCGGGCAAGATGGAAATGCCCTACGCCAAGGTCGGCGATGCCTACAAGCTGGTCAGCATTGCCTATTCGCCGGCTGAAATCGCCAGGCTGAGATCCACCAGCAGCGAATCGCTGGTCAAGGATTTTTTTGCCAAGGGCATCCGCGACAGCCAGGGCGAGTTGCGCACCGATTGGGAAAAAGCGGCAACCAAGCTGCCGGCCGATGGCGGTGCCGTGGGCAAGGCATTCACCGAGCAAACCCGCAAGATGGCCGCAGCGGTGGACGCAAAGGATCCGGATGCGGCCATGAGCTCTGGCAGCCAGATGGCGCAGATTGTCTATCGCGACAAGGATTTCGAAGGAAACACGATTCCACTGACCCAACGCCAGGCCAAGCTCAAGGTGCAGGCCCTGCGCATGCTGCGCGACGTGAAGGTCAGTGGCGGCTACCAGTTCGAGGATGCCGCGGTGTTGCTGATCGAAGCGCGCGACGGCATCGGCTGGACTGTGCATGGCCCGATCCTGCTGGTGCAGGAAGGCGAAAACTGGGACAAGGCCGGCGACAACCTGGTCAGCGTCCCGGCTGCGAAATAGGGTGACGGGTGGCGCGCCTGGTACAGATTCCGCCTCTCCCTCCAGCGGGAGAGGCCGACGCGTAGCGGCGGGTGAGGTTGGCGCTTCGTCTTGCTGACCACCCTCACCCCAGCCCTCTCCTTCATGCCCTTTTGGGTACGCCAGCGGGAGAGGGAGACAAGAAGATCCCCGATCCCCAATTCCGCAGCACCGTGGCCCCTCCTGTCGCCGCCTTCCGTGATTGCAAACAAGGCCCCTGTTTCATTCAGGGTTCGAACGGTCCAACCGGAGTTTTGCCATGCGCAACTTTGCCAAATCCACCATTTCCCGCACGACCCGTCTGTGCTCAGCATTGCTGGCTGGCCTTGCCTTCGCCGCACCCGTGGTGCAGGCCCGCGAACACCTGGGGCCGATCGACAACCTGCTGCTCAAGAATCCCTATGCCAATCCGGCGGGGGCATTTTTCGGTCGCGGAGTCGTGGCCGGTGATGTCGACAACGACGGCATCGATGACCTGATCGTGTCGGAGAACGGAGGTGATCGTCTGCGCGCATTGCTCGGCAATCCGTTCGATGTGGGTTCCGACCCGCTGTTCCCGTTCTCCCCGAGCACCGTGAGCATGCCCAATCACGGCTATGTCATGGCGGCCGGCGACTTCGATGGCGACGATCGTGACGAAATTGCCGTGGCCTATCCCAACTCCAGCGTGGGCGGCGAATCCGGTGCGGGAAAAGTGTATGTGATGAACCGTCGTCCGGCCGATGGCGAATGGGAAGTGCAGTCCACCATCCAGGCCGGCGGTGCCTATCCGGGTGCAGTGCAGGCTCAGGCCAACCTTGGCAACAGCCTTGCCTCGGGCGATTTCGATGACGACGGTTATGACGACCTCGCCATCGGCATGCGCGGCCAGGTCGTGGGTGGTTTCGAAAATGCGGGTGCGGTGATGGTGGTTTACGGGGGGATTCTTGGCGTCAACGGCAGCTACGGTGCGGAAATCTTCGACCGCGACAGCGACGGCCTGACCTTCTCGCCGCGGATTAATGATTACTACGGTTGGGCACTGACCACCGGCGATTTCGATGCCGACGGTGACGCCGACCTTGCCATCGGCATTACGGGTGCCACCTGCCCGAACGGAACCGACCGCGGTGGCGGCGTCGTCGTGCTGAACGGAACCACGACCAGCACGGGCCTTACAACCACTGGTTCGAAGATCTGGCGTCCCGGCACCCAGGGCATTGGTGGCGATTGTGCAACGTCCGACAACTTTGGCGGCGCCCTGGCCACTGGCGAGTTCGGCGACCGCGATTTCCTCGAAACCAACTACGCCGACCTCGCCATTGGCGCGAATGGCACCAATGGTGATCAGGGAGCGGTGCATGTGATTTACGGCACGGCCAGCGGGCTTGATGCCGCCGGCAACGAGTTCATCCTGCCGCCCGCGCTGCCCGGTGTGATCACGGACGCCGGCCGCTTCGGCGTGGTTCTGAGAGCTGGCCGGCTGGGCTACGAGTGTGATGGCCTGAACTGCAGCGGTGACAGCTTGGCAATCGGGGCACCGTTTGCGGTGGTCAACGGGGTCGACAATGCCGGCGCGGTGTGGGTGATCGATTCCGGCAGCGACAGCGAAGGACTGCTGGTTTCCACGGCCTACCCGATCCTGCCGCTGGCGCCATTGCGCATCGATGGACCGCACGAGAACGACCAGTTCGGCAACGACCTCGCCATCGGCGACTTCAACGGCGACGGTCGCGATGACCTTGCCGTTGGCGCCTATCTCTACGACGATGGTGTCGACACCGATTCGGGTGCGGTGCAGGTGCTGTACCAGACCGACATCCTGTTCAAGGACGGATTTGACGATTAGGACGTTGCCGATGTGTCCCGCAGCGGCTCCACACCCTGGAAGTTGCCGAATCGAGCGGAGCAAGCTCCGCTCTACGGGATTCGATGTTGGACTCTTGTAGAGCGGAGCTTGCTCCGCTGCCCTCAATCACGCGCTTGCAGAGCGGAGCTTGCTCCGCTGCCTTCATGCGCTTTGCATGACATCGTCGCACTATCGCGGCAAGGATCAGAACTTTCCTGGCCGGATCCCACGCACGCTTTCACCGTTCCGCCGGATGCGGAGCGGTCGGTCGGGGAGGACCGACATGACGCACGCACCGCAAGCCGGATCAGGGAAAGGTCCGGCGCGGCGTCAGGTTTTCAACGGCGTTTCCTGGCGCAACAGTGTTCGCCACGCCGATCAACGGATAGCAGGCATTCGCTTGATGCGCTGGCTCAGGTTTGCTGCCATGCGCCGCTCGCGCTCGCGGTCCAGGCCCTTGCCCTGCAATGAGGGCAACGCGGCATCGATGTCCCGCTGCGCACCCATTGCTTCGCCTGCGTCCAGTCGCAATTCCGCCCGCACCAGCAAGGCCACTCCCGTGTCCGCCGTGCCTGCATCGGCTTTCTCAATGACCGGAAGCGCCTGCTCAATCAAGCTTGCTGCCTCCATGCGGCTGTCGGCATCACCGATGGCCAGCAGGCTGCGCGCCAGGGCAGCCCGCATGCGCGCCACTTCCGGATGCTGCTCGCCGTAGGTCTGGATCTGCACCTTGAGACTGTGGCGAAACGGTGCGATGGAATCCTCGAATCGCCGCTGGCGCCAACGCAAGTAACCCACAGTTCCGCTCAGGTAGCCACTTTCGTAGGAGTCCGGCTGGCCCATGCCTGCAAACGCGCGGCTGGCTTCCTTTGCCAGGGTGTCGGCTTCCTCAAGCTGGCCGTCCTGACCCAGGCTGTCGATCAGCAGCAGCGCGGTCAGCCAGGTGAACGTGCTGTCGCCAGTGGCCTTGCGGAAAACGTCCATCGATTTGCGGAAGCGTTCGCTGGCCAACGCGTATGCGCCGCGTGCGGATGCCAGCGTGCCGTACACCTGAAGCATCTGCGCATACTCGCCGCTGCTGGATCCTTGCAGCTTGGCCACGCCCTCGGCAAAAACCTGCTCGGCTTCGTCGTAGCGCTGCATGCGCCTGAGCAAGTCGCCGTAGCGAATCAGTACGCCCGCAATGATGGGGTTGGCTGCCGGCAACTGACTGCGCGCAATTCGCACTGCCGCATCCATTTCCGGCAATGCTTCCGCGTATTTCTGCTGGTAACGCAGGGCATCGGCAATCTGCGTATGCGGCACGATGGCGAGCACATGATCGGGGCCGTTGTGTCTTTCGATGATGCGCAGCGCGCGGTGGCTGATCTCGTTGGATTTGTCGAATTGGGACAGTTCCACATATTGCCCGGAAAGCGCGGTCAGGCGCGGCACCAACTCGGGCGCATCAGGGCCATACACCCGCGTGTACACATCGACTCCGTGTTGCAGCAGCTTCAACGACTCGTCGTCATGTCCGATCATCAACTCCAGACGGGCCAGGGCGATCTCGGCGTCCACCGTGCGCAGGTGATCCGGGCCCAGGCTGGCGCGCAACCGATCCAGTGCGCCACGCAGCAGAGGTTCGGCCTGTTTGGCATCGCCGGACTGCAGCAACGCGCTCGCATACAGCGCCTGCGCCGTTGCGCTGGCGGCGCTGTCTTCGCCGCTGAGCTGCTTTTGTTGGTCCCATGCGCGTTTCAGCGTGACCACCGCTGCCGCCCGATCCCCCATGCTGAGCTGGATTTCACCGAGGTCGCGGCGCAATTCGGCTTGCAGGCCGGGATCCGCTCCCATGCTGGCATCCACCTGCTTCACACCTTCGGCAATCATCTCGCTGGGCTTGCGCCCCTGTGCCTTGGCACGGGAAAACGGGTCCTGTTCGCGGAACAGGGTGAGCAGGAAGTCCTTGACCTTCTGCGCGCGCGCAAGCTGCAGCTCGGCCTTGGCGCGTTCGCTGTCTGCGCGCCGCGCCTCATCGCGCGCGACATTGGCCTGCCACAGCGCCGCACCCAGGCCGCCGAGCAGCGACAGCAGCACCAGCACGCCCGCCGCCACGCCCAGGCGATGGCGTTGCACGAAGCGACGCATCCGGTACCAGCCGGAATCCGCGCGGGCGCTGATCGGTCTGCCCGCGAGCCACTGGCGCAGATCGCGCGCCAAGGCGGAAGCGGTGGCATAGCGCCGTGCAGGGTCCACCTGCAACGCGGTGGCCATGATGATGTCCAGATCACCACCGATGCGGCGCGCGAGCCGCGCCGGGTCAATGGCGTCGCCATACAACTCGCGAACTTGCTCCGGCTGCAGGCGTCCGGCCAGGGTGCTGACACGCACGGCTTCCTCGCTGGCGTCCTGGCTGAGCCGCGCCGGGACGCTGCTGCGCTTGTGCGGCAGCACGCCAACCAGCAGTTCGCACAACAGCAAGCCCATGGCATAGACGTCGGTGGCCGTGCCGATCACGCCGCCAAGAATCTGCTCCGGCGCCGCATAGGCCGGGGACAGCACGCGCATGCCGGTGCGCGTCATCGTCTGGTTGCCGCTCTCCTCGATCAGTTTGGCGATGCCGAAATCGAGCACGCGCGGTTCGCCGCGCGGGTCCACCAACACGTTTGACGGCTTGAGGTCACGATGCACGATCAAGTGGGTATGCGCGTGGGCCACCGCATCAGCCAGCTTGGCGACCAGCTCCACGCGGGCCGCCATCGACAGGCGCTGCTGCTGGGCATGAACGGTGATCGAGTCACCCTCGACGAAATCCATCACGTAGTAGGGTCGACCGTCGGCACTCATGCCGCCGTCGAGCAAGTGCACGATGTTGGGATGATGCAGGCGCGCCAGGATGCGGCGTTCCTGCAGGAAGCGGCGCAGGATCACTTGCGAATCCATGCCGCGCTTGAGCAGTTTGAGGGCAACCTGTTGCTCGTAGGTGCCATCGGTGCGCTCGGCCAGCCAGACCACGCCCATGCCCCCTTCGCCGAGCACGCGCAGCAGGCGGTAGGGTCCGATCACGCCTCCGTTGTCGGCGTGATTCACATCGTCTCCGGCAAGGTCCGGAACAGCGTCGGCGGCATCGCCATCCAGCAGTGGATGGGAATTGTCATCCGCGGCGAGCAGGGTGGCCACCTCGCGTGCCAGTTCAGGATCCTGCTGCCGCAACGCCTGCAGGCGCCGGTTGCGCTCGCCGGCATCCAGTTCGACCAGGGCGTCGAACAGCTCGCCGATTTTTCGCCATTGCTCGCTGGTGGTCATGCGTCAGGCCAAGGTCATTTCACGTTGCAGGAAGGCGCGCGCGCGCCGCCAGTCGCGCTTCAGCGAGCGCTCCGAGCGGTCGATCACGACGGAAATCTCGGACAACTCCAGGCCGGCGTAGAAGCGCATCTCGACCAGTGAAGCCAGCTCGGGATCCACTTCGCCCAAGCGATGCAGGGCCTCATCCAGGGCGAGCACGTCCTCGTCGCGCCCCTGCCCGGCCACCTGCAGGGCCGTGGTATCCAGCGAGGCGACCTGGACATCGCCACCGCGACGCAAGGCGCCGCGCGCACGCACGTGGTCGATCACGATCTGGCGCATGACCCGTCCGGCCACCGCGAAGTAGTGGCTGCGGTCGGTGACTTCGAGGCTGCCGTGATTGGCCAGCTTCAGCCAGGTCTCATGCACCAGCGAGGTGGAACGCATGATGTTGTCACCGCGCAGCTGGGCGGCGGCCAGGCGGCGCAATTCGCCATACAGGCTGGCAAACAGGTGCTCCGATGCCTGCGCGTCACCCGCGCGTGCCTTGCCGATCAGTTCGGTGATGTCCGACATGCTGTCCTCCGCCGCAGCGATGACATTGACACGCGCGCATGCGGATCGCAATTGGTTGGGTTCGCAGCGCCCGACACCGCAGCCGAGCAAGCTCGGCTCTACAACAGCCATGCCACCTTGGTAGAGCGGAGCTTGCTCCGCTCATTGCAATGCCCGACAGCAAAGCCGAGCAAGCTCGGCTCTACAACAGCCATGCCGCCTTGGTAGAGCGGAGCTTGCTCCGCTCATTGCAATGCCCGACAAAGCAGCCGAGCAAGCTCGGCTCTACAACAGCCATGCCACCTTGGTAGAGCGGAGCTTGCTCCGCTCATTGCAATGCCCGACAGCAAAGCCGAGCAAGCTCGGCTCTGCAACGGTGCACGCGAGCCTGATCGCGAATTGGATCAATTTCGCATGGGGATCGCGAAAGGTCCGTTTCCCCTGGATTTGCGGCAGAATCAGATCGGATTCCCCGCATTGGAGTGCAAAGTCATGCCATCCCGTGACACGCGAATCGATGCCTACATCGCCAAATCCGCCGCCTTCGCGAAACCCATACTCGAACACCTGCGCGCACTCGTGCACGAAGCCTGCCCCGATGTCGAAGAAACCCTGAAATGGAGCGCGCCGCATTTCACCCACGCCGGGAAGATCCTCGCCGGCATGGCCGCCTTCAAGCAGCATGCCGGGTTCATCGTGCCGATGCTCGATGCCAGCGCCGGCGATGCAAGCAAGCGCACTGAGGCCATGGGGCATTACGGTCGCATCACGGTGCTCGCGGACTTGCCGGCCAGGCGCGTCCTGATCGCACAACTCAAACAGGCCGCCAAGGCCATCGATGGCGGTGCCAAACTGCCAAACCGCAAACGCGATACGCCAAAACCGGTGCCGACCATGCCCGAGGATTTTGCCAGGGCACTGGCCAAGACCGCCGGTGCAAAAAAGCAGTTCGCGGCGTTTACACCGGGCAAGCAACGCGAGTACCTCGAATGGATCACCGAAGCCAAGCAGGAAGCCACGCGCGCAAAACGCATTGCCGAGGCCAGCGCATGGATCGCCGAGGGCAAAACACGCTACTGGAAGTACGCGAAGTGGTAGGGCAACGCTGATCAAGTGACGCAATCGTCACGACATCTGTCTGCGTGCAGATCGAGGTGCGTTGCCGCAGACAGACTGGCCGTCTCGGCAACTGCTCCTTGCGTTGCTCTACCTCCTGCATCCGTGCAGTCGTTTCAAGGCGGCGAGCCGATGAGCTGCGCGCAGACAGCTGTCGCCCAACAGCTTGATTTTCAATGAAACGGGTGGCGCTCAGAAAGCCCCCCAGCCGCACCGCGCGGCTCGGAAAGGCAACCAGCCTTCCCTTCGCCACGCAGCACGGCTGGCGAACTTTCTGAACGCCATGACGGCTGTGCCACTTGATCAGCGTTGCCCTAAGAAAGCAGGCGTTCAAACCTGCGCCTTCTTCCAGCCGCCGCGGCTGAACAACCACAGCGTGAACAGGCCCACCGAGGTTTCCGAGACGAAAGTGCCCCAGAACACACCGGAGTGCTGCCAACCCAGTTGGATGGCGAGCAGCCAGGACAGCGGAATCTGGATCATCCAGAAGAACACCAGGTTGATCCAGGTGGGCGTCATGGTGTCGCCGGCACCGTTGTAGGCCTGGACCGACACCATCCACCAGCCGTACACGAAGTACGAATAGGACAGGATGCGCAACCACTCCCCGCCGATGGCAATCACCCGCGCATCGTCGCTGAATATCGCCACGATGCGGTCGTGGAAAAAGAAAAACAGCACCGACACGGACAGGGTGAAGACCATGTTGTACCAGCCGATCCGCCACACCGCCGCAGTCGCGCGCTCCGGTTGCTGCGAACCGAGGTTCTGGCCGACCAGGGTTGCCGCGGCATTGGACATGCCCCAGGCCGGCATCAGGGTGAACATCATGATGCGGATGCCGATGGTGGCACCGGCCACGGCCTCGCTGCCGATGCTGGCGAGGATGCGCAACAGGAAAATCCACGAGGTGGTGGCGATGATCATCTGTCCGGTGCCACCCAGGGAAGTACGCACGATGTTGAGCATGACCGATCCGCGCAGCACCAGTTGCGAGCCGAGGATGCGGATGTGCTTGCCGCCGCGGAACAGGATCCACAACTGCATCAGCACGCCCGCGCCACGGCCGATGTTGGTGGCGATCGCCGCACCTTCCACGCCCATGGCCGGGATCGGGCCGAAGCCGAAAATCAGGATCGGATCGAGCACGATGTTGAGGCCATTGGCCACCCACAACACGCGCATCGCGGCCGCCGCGTCACCCGCGCCGCGGAAGACCGCATTGATCACGAACAGCAGCAAGATCACCGCATTGCCACCGAGCATCCAGCGCATGTAGTTGACGCCATGTTCCAGCGTCCAGGCATCGGCACCCATCAAGGCCAGCAATTCGCGCGCATAGACGATGCCGACGTACGCGAACGGCAAGGACACCACCAATGCGACAAGGATGGCCTGCACCGCGGAGATCGCAGCCTCCTCCGGCTTGTTCTCGCCAATGCGCCGCGCCACCACCGCCGTCACGGCCAGGGACAGGCCCATGGCCACGGAATAGATCAGGAACAGGTAACTTTCGGTCAGGCCCACCGTGGCCACGGCCGAAGCACCGAGCATGCCGACAAAGAAGATGTCGACCACCGCGAACGTCGACTCCAGCACCAGTTCCAGCACCATCGGCACCGCCAGCAGGAACACCGCGCGACGCAAGGGAATCTTCGTGTAATCGGCACTGGTGCCGCGCAGCGCATCGCGCAGCTCGCGCCACACGGAGCGCGCTTCGGCCGGGTTTTTCTGCTTAGTCGTCATTGTCGTATTGTCCTTGTCCATCAGCGGATTCGCGGCAGTGGGTACCACGAATGAACAAACGTACAGACAACGATCTCAGCGCGCGCCTGATGCCGACAACGCGCGCACGAGTATCGACCATGCCGTGAGCCCGCGTTTCTCCAGCGCATCGACCAAGCTCGGCGGCAGCGCTGCGCTTGCAGACTCGGCCAGGCTGGCACGCAGCGCAAGTAGCTGAAAATCACCGCGTTCGGCTGTTTCACGCATCATCGCCAGGCGTTCGCGATCCGCGCCAAACGCCAAGGCAAGCATCAACTCCGATTCAAGCACGAGCGCGGCGTCCGGATGTCCGTCGAGGCGGCGCAGCGTCGAGTTCTCCAGCAGGCGCGCGGCTTCGCTGCGGCGGTCGCGGGCAATCAACACCTGCGCCAGCAGCAATTCGGCCGCCGCCGCATCACGCGGGTCTTCCATGCGTTGCGCCAGTCGACGACAGGTAACTTCCGCCCGGGTCAACTCGCCTTCGAGCAGGTCGATGCGGGCGAGATCAAGCTCACTCACATCAACCCAGGCGGCGACGGCCGATTTTTGGCGCAGCCCGAGCGCTTGCTCATTGGCGAGGCGCGCGGCCTTGAGGTCGCCTCGCAATTCGAACAGGCGCGCGCGGGTGGCATGCAGCGCAGCCGCGTGCAGGGGTTCGCCACCTGCCGCATCGGGCGGTGACTTGTCGAGCAAGGCGGCGGCAGCCTCAAGATCGGCGCGTTCAAGGTCGATCATGGCCAGGCTGGCGGCCGCACGTTGTTGCCAGGCCGACGCGTGCAGTTCGTCGAATGCCGACCAGGCTTCGGCAAAGCGCGTGCGGGCCAAGGCCAGGTCGCCGTCCCGCCGATCCTGGATGCCGAGGTTGAACTGGATGCGGCCCACTTCCATGCGTGCCCCGATGTCGCGGAACAACGCGAGCGATTGCTCGGTCAGTTCGCGCTTGCGCGCGGCCTGACCCTCGATGCCGGCACTGATGGCGAGATTGCCAAGCGCAAAAGCCTGTCCTCGCTTGTCACCGAGCTGGCGAAACAGCGCCAGCGCGCGTTCATTGGATGCCTTGGCTTCCGCGTGGCGCTCAAGACGACCGTAGACGCTGCCAAGGTTTACCTGAGCGGCAGCTTCGCCAACTGCATCGTGCGTGGTGACGAAAAATTCACGTGCTTGTTCCAGCGAAGCAAGCGCGGCTTCCGGCTGGCCTGCCGGGAGTTCGGTCATGCCGCGCGCAAGCAGGGTGCTCGCGCGAGCGCGCAGGTCTCCGCGCGAGGCGGCAGTGCGTTCGATCTCCGACAGCCGCTTCAACGCACCCGCGGTATCGCCACGCACCCGCATCACCACGGTGGCTTCGCGTTCGGCTTCGGTCGCATGGCTCTCGTCGCCGAGCAGGGTGTATCGACGCTGCGCCTCGCGTATGTCGCGGTCTGCATCATCCAGACGTCCCTGCTCGCGTGCGATCACGCCCTTGAGCAAGGTCGCCGAGGCTGCGATGGAAGCATGGCCACCGGCTTCTGCCTCCTGTGCCGCGCGCGCAGCTTCGGCCAGTGCCGTATCGACTGCACCCAGCTTGAGTTGTGCGGCCGCGAGCTGGCGCCGCGCGGCTGCGCCGAGCCGTCCGCAAGCAGAATCGTCCGTGCAGGCTTGCAGCACGCGTCGGGCGAAATCGCGCTGCTCCTGCGGCTGGCCGTTGTCCGCCGCGAGGCGCGCGCGCGCCAACAGCAGGCGTGGATTGGCCTGCGCAGCGCGATCACCCAGTGTTTTGGCAATGGCAGCCAACGTGGACTCGGCACCCGCCCGCTCGGCCAGCGAGAGTTCGCATTCAAACAGGCGATAGGCGGATTCCACGTCGCCCGGTTCGAAGGCGAAAACCGAACGGTACAGCTCGGCAGCGCGGCTGCAGTCGAAGTCGAGCTCGGCCTGCAGTGCTTGCAGACGCAGTGCATCGCTGCGTGAAAGCGGCGCGTTGAGTTCGGCCGCGCGCTGGGCTTCGTGCCGCGCATCGTCGAAGCGACCCTGCTCGGCAAGAACGCGTGCAAGATCGGCGCTGCTGGCAACGCTCTGCGGCTCGCGCCGGATCGCATTGCGCAGATTGCGTTCAGCCGCGGCAAGATCACCATGTCCGCGTGCAACCAGCGCGGCATGGAAGGCCTGGCGCGCCTCGGCATCGCGCGGCAGCACCTCGGCAAGCACCGGCGCAGACGCGTCGGCAACCTGCCGGCCGGGGTACAGCAGCACGGCGGCAACGCCTGCGACGGCAATGACCGTGCAGGCCAGCAGTACCGTGCGCCAGGTCAAACGCGCCGCGCGGGGTTCAGGCCTGCTGCTGGCCGGCAACGCGCGTGCGGAATCGGCCTCCGGCATCGACGCGGCCGGGGCGTCCGCGCTGGCACCGGGCACAGCGCCATTGATGCGCTGCACAGGTGCAATGAACCGGTAGCCCAGGCGATGGCGTGTCTCGATGAAGCGCGGTTCACGCGCGTCATCGCCGAATGCACGACGCAGCTCGCGCATGGCCTGGGGCACGACGTTCGGCGAAATCGCCTGGCGCCCCCAGACCGCATCGAGAAGTTCGTCGTTCGGCACCAGGTCCGGCGCCCGTTGCAGCAGATGGCACAGGGTCAGCAACACCTGCCGGCGCAGCGGCACGACACCCGTCGGACCGATCAGCTGGCCGCCCTCAACGTCAAGCTCGAATTCGTGGATTCGGTAGCGCATGGCGATGAGGTTGGATGTCCATCTCCTGTCGGTCGTTTTCCTGTCGGTTCGACCGCAATGCGGCTGGTCTGCCGGACGGGAACGGGTTGCGCATGCGAGTTTCACCGAAATTTCAGGGTTTGTGCATCCCTTTTTTCGTGGGACGGGCAGATTGCACGGGTTGCAGAACGCACCGGAGACGTGGCCGTACCGGCGCGGCGTCTCACCCATGCCCCAAGGAGTGGAACCATGAACCGACGCACGTTTGACTGGTTTTCAACCGGCACCCTGCTGCTCGTGCTGCTGGCCTTGCCGAAGGCGGTCGCCGCCGCCACCCCAGCCTGGCACGAGCCTACGGGCGGACCGATCACCCTTCTGCTGGCCGATTTCAATGACAAGACGGTGGGCCAGCCCATCGGTACCGGCGGTGCCGCAGTGGGGGAGCCCACCTACATTGATTTCGGGGTTTCGGCCATCGTGGAGCAGCCCGTCGGTGCCAACCGCGTGCTGGCCCTGGAGGCCGATGCGCTGCCAAGCGCAAGCGGCGCCGTATTCAAATTGCTCGGTGGCACCGAAATCGAGGAAGGCCTGGCGACCATGAGCGTCGCACTCGCGTTTCCGTCGCTGTGCTCTTTCAATTTGTACGTGCGCGAACGCGACTCCAGCGCACAGAACTTCACCACGCTTGTGCTGAGCAGTGACGGCAGCATCAGCGCCGTCGACGAGAACGGACCCGTCGGCCAGATCGGCAACTATTCCGCTGGCCAGATCCTGCGCATCTCGATCGAGCATGATCTCGATGCCGGCACCTACGACGTGCTGCTCAATGATGCCGTGCTGCTGGATGATCGTGCGCACGGCGTGGTGGGTGAAGCTATCGGCAAATTCCTGATGAAGTTCGAATTTGCGCAGCCGCCGACGCGGGTGCTGGTTGACAACGTCATGGTCGAGGCGAGCTTGCCGGCCGATCTGATCTTCGACAATGGGTTTGAAAGCGCCAATCCGTTTTGAGCGATCGACAGCAGTCGCCGGCCAGACACGATCCAAGGGGATGATCGAATCATTCGGAGTACGAGCATGAGACGTGGGAAGCTTTTCTGGATTGCCGCCGGTGTGGCCGTTTGCAGCCCCGTCCTGGCCTATGACCTTGCCCGGCTCAGCCGCGTCGAGGATCCGCTGATCCTTGGCGTGCAAGGCAATTCCGCGCCCACTGCGTGCGCGATTTCAGACGATGGCGATGTCATCGGCTTCCTGTCCGATGCCACCAACCTGATCGCCGGTGATCTCAATGGCCTGGCCGATGCCTTCGTCGACACGCCCGCCAACCTCTTCCGTATCTCGCGCGACGCGGGCGGCGGCGAATTGCCGATGCGCACCGATGCCGTGGCGGTCAGCAGCACCGGTCAGTTCGTCGCATTCCGGGTGAGCACGCCGCCGATAAGCAGCCCCGTCAACGTGACCGGGGAGATCCAGATCTATCGGCTGAACCGCAGCAACGGTGCACTGACGCTGGTAGCCGACTTTGACTGGCCCGTCGGCAGTCCCGGCTACGACACCCTGGCCATCAGCAACAACGGCCGCTATGTCGCGTTCAGCAGCGACCAGAGCCTGGTGGCGGCTGATACGGACGGCGCCTTTGACGTCTACCGCTACGACGTGCAGACCGGCAACACGATCCTGGTCAGTGTCGACCAGGGCGTCAACGGGGCGAATGGCAACGTGTTCAGCATCGCCATGGACGGCAGCGGAGATGTCATTGCCTTTGACAGCAACGAGTCTGATCTCGTCGCCAACGACACCAATGGATTAACCGATGTATTCGTGCGCGGGATAAGCGCTGCCGCCACCACCCGCGTCAGCGTGCGCAGCAATGGCGATCAGGCCAACGGCCTCAATTTCCTGCTGGATGTTTCAGACGACGGGCTGCACACCTTGTTTTCATCGCAGGCCACCAACCTGGACAGCAACGTGGCCGACACCAATGGAAAGATGGATGTGTACCGCCACAGCCTGGGTACCGGCAACACGAGGCGCGCCTCGATCCAGGCCAATGGCGACCAGTTCACCAAGGATGCCACGGCCGGTGCCTTGTCCGGCAATGGCGCACTGGTCTGGTTCGTTGTTTCCCCCACGGGTGACCCGACCACCCAGTTGTGGCGCAAGAACATGGCCAGCAACGACCTGTTCCAGCTGACCAACACCGGCGGCGCCGTTCTCCAGCAACTGGATGTCGACGCCGATGGTGATGATGCCTGCGTGCTGGCCAGCGCGGCTTCCACCGACCTTGCGACCAACGACCGAAATGCGCGCGACGATGTCTATCGCGTGCAGGTGGATGCCAACAACGTGGCCAGCATTTCACGCGAGGGCGAACCCAATGCCCCCATCGCTGCCGCGGTGACCAAGGAGTTCAGCGAACTGCTCGGCATCGACCATGCCGGAACCCGCGCTGTGATCCGTTCGTACGGCCCGCAGCCGGACAGCGAGACCTTTCTTGGCCTCGGCGATACGCCAGGGCCACGCGCCTATCTGGTCGACCGCTTCGGCAACGCGGTGGAGACACCCTGCCGCAATGCCCAAGGCGATGCCACCAGCGGTTCATGCAGCAGCGCCACCCTGTCGGGTGACGGCCAGTACGTGTTCTTCGTCAGTGACGGATCCAATGTGCATCCGGACATGCCCAGTGGCCCTGTGGTGTTCGAACAGCTGTTCCGCCGCAATCTGCAAACCGGCAGCGTGGATCTTCTGAGCCGGGACACCAATGGTGATCCGGCCGCCTTGGGGGTGCTCGGTTTCGATCCGCCGTCGGCGAGTCTGGATGGCAGTCGCGTGGTGTTCCTGTCCTATGCATCCACCCTGATTGCCGGTGACACCAATGGATTTGCCGATGTTTTCCTCTGGGATGCCAGCAGCGGCATTCGCCGAGTCAGCGTGAACACCAATGGTACCCAGGCCAATGCAAACTACCTGGGTGCGGCCGAGATTTCCGACGATGGCAACTTCATCGTTTTCCCGCATTCCGCGGACACCCTGGTCAGCGGTGACAGCAACGGTGATATCGACCTGTTCCTGCGCAACGTGTCCGCCAATACCCTGGTTCGCATCGCGCAGCCCGGCACGCAAACCACCAGCGGTTCAGGTCTGCTGGAATTTTCCGCCGACGGCGAGCGCCTGCTGTTCCGATCCAGTGCCAGTGAATACAGCGACCCGAACAACGAAGACCTGTTCCAATGGACGCGCAGCACCAATCAGGTGGTTCCGCTTTCCTCGCTGGTCAGCGCCCCCGGCACAGTGATCGAGCCGGTGGCCCTGCTGCCCGGCGATGCCGCCGGATACCTCTACACCATCGATGCAAACCCCAATCAGTACCTGGTCGAGCCGATCATCTACCGTCAGTACCTGGGCGGCACCGATCCCATCCACTCCGCTCCGGTCAGTCCCACACCCTTCGTCTTCGACTACGAGTTCAACCCCGCCACGCCGCTGCGGGTCAGCACCGATCAAGCCGTGTTCCTCGGTTACAACTGGTCGCTGGACGGTACCGACAACAACCGCGCTTTCGACGTGGCCGAGTTGTATTCGGGCTTTGGCTATGCGGAATTCAATGTCGGCTCCATCGACGTGGCCGAAGACGCCGGCAGCGTCGCCTTCGAGGTGATCCGCCACAACGGGCAGGCGTTTTCCGCGGGCGTGCGGGTTTTCGGCCAGAACGGAAGTGCCAGCAATGGCGCTGATTTCAACATCGATGCTGCGGGCATCCTGGCCAGTTGGGGCAACGGCGTGGATGGTGCGCTGGCAAAAAACGTCGCGATCCTCGACGACGCGCTGGCCGAAGGCAACGAATCCTTCAGCCTGGTGCTCGGCAATTTCGGCACCGTCCTGCCCGGCGTGGTCACCACCCTCACCGTCAACATCATCGACGACGATTCCAATGATCTGATCTTCGCCAACGGATTCGATCCCTGACGTTTTCTGCATGACCCTTCATGGGCGTGACCTGCGTGCACGCAGAATCACCTTGCCTTGAGTCCCCGTCGCGATGCGCGGGGCCATGTGCCACAGCGTCACCGCGTCGATGCGCTCAGCGCGCAGCCGCGGACTTGCCGAGCAGATCAGGACGCGAGGCGTACCAGGCGCGGGATTTCAGCAAATGGAACTGGCGTTTGTCACCATCCAGTTCCAGACCCAGGGCGAGCGCATGCCAGCCAAGCAACAAGTCGCCCCTGGCCTTGCGGTTAGCCAGGTGCAACCGCGCTTTCAGGTCGAAGCGTTCGTTGCTGGCTTCAAGTCGATCAATCACGATGGCACCGCTTGCCGCGCGCAGCTTGCCATTGGCCTGCAGGTTGCCCTTGTCGGCCAGCTTGATCGCCCAGCCGGGGTAGTCCTTGTGCCGGGAAAACAGCGCCATGAGCAGGCCCACGTTCTGCATTTCAATACCGAGGTCCGCATCAACGCTGAACGGTGCTGCGCCCGCAATGCCGCCACGCTTCAGCGCCATGCGTGCCCACCAGTTCTCGCCCGCCGTGCGCCCCGCATCGACCACGGAGACATTGCGCAGGGCCAGGCGCGTTCCGCTGAGGTCAAACTCGCGCACGGCCAAATCGGTGTCATCCAGATTGGCATCGAGGTCGAAGTCTCCGGCCAAACCGGTCTCGCCGAGGCGCAGGCGCGTGTTGCGCCCCTTGATGGCGACACGACCACGCTCGATGCTGCCCGTGGCATCCAGTTCGAGATCTGCACCGAGCGTTGTACTGCCACCCTTCAACTCAAGTGTTGCCGTCGGCAACCAGGCATTGATGAATCCCAGGTCCGGGATATGCGCATCAGCGAAGCGAAGGTGCGCGCGTGCAGAGTCACGGAACGAGTGCACGTTGTCGGGTGCCTGCAGGTCGATGCGAAGATCCTTGCCGCGAACCATGGCAATGTCGGGTGCCGCAGCCGACATCACTTCATAGCGGGGAAGATCCAGTTCAACCACCGCGCGCGGCGCATCGGCCGTGTTCTCGATCCGGCCCGAGGCGCGTGCCTGTCCACGAATATGATGTCCGGCCACCAGTGCGGACAACTGCACATCGGGAATCTCGACATGCGAACCTGCCTGCAGCCGTCCCTCACGCAGCTGCAACTCCGCGACCAATTGTCCGGCGCCATCCAGGGTCAGCCAGGGTGCGCGCATGAGCATTGGACCCAGCCAGGCCAGCGAATCAAATCGCCAATCCAGGTTCACGCTGCCGTCGATGCGCGGCAGCAAGCTGCGCGGCTGCAAGGGCAACAACAGCTGGCGATCACGGATCACGAGATCCGCATGCAGTGAGCCGTGGCTCTCCGGCGGTGCCGGAAGCGCCGCCTTCAAGCTCATGCCGGCATCGTTGATGGCGATGTGCAACTGTGCTTCGGCGCTCGCATGCGAGGTACCGCGATCGGCATCCAGCGGCAATCTCAACTCGACCCGGCCGCCGGGCTGGAACTCGCCGCGACGCCAGTCCAGATCCAGGTCCAGCGAACCACCTGCCTGTGCCGTGGCATGCCCTCGCCACTGACCCGTCGAGTCCAGTTCGACGCCAACACCCGACGGCGTGCCCGACAGTTGAAGGCGTGAATCGGCAAGGCCAAGTCGCGCCAGACCGGATGCGTCCTCGCGCCGGTGGCGTGCGATGGCCAGTGATGCCTCGGCGCGGGCATCGCGCAAGAGCACGGTTTCTCCCTTGCGGATCTGCAACGCGGCCAGGGTTGCGTGCGAGGGCATCAACTCCAGCGGACCACCGCGCAATTGCTTGAAGATGCTGACTTCGGCAACGCCGTCCGTGGCCAGGGTGAACGGGCCGAGTTGCCATTGGCGCAACGAGCGTGTTGCCAGACGGTCGAAGCGCAAGGTCCAGCCACCATCACCGGATGGCGGTGGTTGCAGATCGGTGGCCACCTGATCGAGCGTGCCGCGCACTTCGCTGGCTTCGACAAAGGGCAGGCGCAGCTCGCGTGAAAGCAAGGGGAGCACGGCAATGCGACCACGCGCGTGATCCGCCTGCGCGCTCCACTGCATGCGGCGTACCTGTCCACGCGCTTCCACGTTCCACAACGCCACCTGCCCCGGCCACCAGGTGAGGCCGTGCGACCACTGCAAACTGAAACGCTCCGGCTTTCGATTGATCGCCCACGGACCAATGCCGGTATTGAGAAAGATGTTGCCGGCGATGAGATACACCGTCAGCACGATCAGCAATCCGGTGATGACACGACGCGCAATCCGACGCACTGGCTTCCACCCCCGCCGCTATCCCGCCGACACGATCAAGCAATTGCGCAGCGCGCGCAAGCCCGGAAGCGCAGGCGGGGATGCGCCTCACTCCCCGCTTGTGCCATCGAAGTTGTCGTCGAAGATGTGGTCAACGAAGAATTCGTAGGCGCCCAGGTCCTGCGGGCCGTGCTCGTTGATCGTGCCGTCGTAGTCGAACACGCGCGGTCCACCATCGCGCGTGCTGTTGAGCGGTGCGGGCGTGGCGAAATCGATTGCCGGCGAGGCAAGCGCAAGCCGAAAATTGGCCGAGTTGATGTCGGTAAACAGGGGATCGCTGAGCAATCGCTCACTGGATGCAGGCAGGCCGGAAAAATCATTGCCGATCAGATAGCGGAAGCACCCCGACACCAGCGACGAAGACGCCTCGATCAGCGGATGCGAAGGCTGCCAGATGATGCTGCGCAAAACGTTGCTGCCGCGCTCATCGTCATTCGGGTCGCAACCACCAACACCCTTGATCACGCCGCGACCCTGGCCAAACAGGTTGGACGCGATCGTGCTGGCCGTCAGCACCAGCGAGTTCGCAGTGCCGGGTGCATCCAGCATCACGCCACTGGCATCGTTGCGCACCAGCAATGCGCCGTTCAACTGGATCTGTCCGAAGTTGCCGGTGTGACGGGCGATCGAGGTGCCGGTGTTGGATTCGATGCGCGTGCCGGCGAAGGCAGCGTGTGCCGAATACGCAACCGGCGCATCGACGATGACGGCGGCGCCAGGGGCGCGCTCGCCGTCGTCATCGTCAATGGCACGGTTTCCACGCACAAGGTTGCACGCTTCGGGGTCGGCGCAGTTCACGGCGGCCGCAGGCCCGCCGGCGCTCAGGTTCTGCATGTGGAAGCGCGAATCACCTTGCGTACCGCCAATCACCAGCACGCCGCCGCCACCGGCACTGGCGGTGTTGTTCTCGATATTCGCGTTGTACATGACCATTTGCGCACCATCCGTCACCACAACGCCACCGCCACGCACCGCGGTGTTGGTGGTGATGCGTGCCGGAAAGAATGGATCGATCGTGTACATGTCGACCAGGCCATCGGAGCCGGACAGATAGAGGCCGCCACCGTTTCCCCCGGCGGTGTTTCCCCACAGCACGGCGCCGTTGACGCCGCTGGATCGAATCTGCAACAGGCAATCCTGTGCGTGGATGCCGCCGCCGTTGCCACTGGTCGAGTTCAGCGATACATGGCTGTTGTCAAACAGCATCACCGTCGCGCCGGTGCACTGGATGCCACCGCCGATATCCGCACCGTTGCTGCTGACTGCGGAATTGCCGAACATCAGCAACTGCATGGCAATCGGTTCACTCTGCGCGCTGGTGTTGATGATCGATATGCCGCCTCCCGAGAAAGCCTGGTTGGAGCGCACCAGGGTATTGGACAGGCTCAGGACGTCTCCGCCAGTACCCGCAGCGAAGATGCCACCGCCGCTCGGGTTGGCCCTGCCGCCCTGCACGTCCAGATCAAAAAGAAACACGTTGGCACTGTCGAGAATGCGCAGCACCGGTTGTGAGCCGTTGCCATTGAGCACGGTGCGCGCACCCGGCGCAGGCGCGTTGCTCTGACAGGTGGGAAATCCGCCGGCCAACAACAGCACGCCCTGCGCCTGGTCGATCAGGATTTGCTGCTGGGTGTATGCCTGGCTCTGGCTGATGCGGATTTCATCGGCCTCGACACTGGCCACCGCCGCATTCACCGCCGCCTGGATCGTGGCATGCGTGCAGCCCGCGCCGCTGCCGACGCGATAGAGTGCGGCAGCGGCCGGCAAGGACAACAACAGGCCGGTCATTCCGGCCAGCAGGGAAGCGGTACGCAGCATGATGGTGTCCTCGTCGTGGATGCCTGTTTTCAAGGACGCGCTTTGAAAGAATTCACCGACAGCGGGCGACGCTCGCCACCCGCCAACGGCGGTGGGAGGCATCAGTCCGCTTCAAACCCGTCGCGGAACAGCACGATGATGTCGGTATCGACCACGCTGATTTCGCCGGCATTGGCGCTGAAGCCGAAGCTGGCCAGGGTTTCCGGGGTGACGGCGCGCACCGGCACCTGCACGGTGTAGGTCACCTGCCCGCCGATCGGCAGATCCACGCTGTCGTTGAACCCGCCACTGCCTGCATTGCCGCAACTGGCGCCACCTTGCACGGTGCAGCTCCAGGTCGAGGCAGCACCATCCAGCGCGGCACTGACGGCGCCGGCTACCGGCACATCGTTGGCGGCCGCCGTGCCGGTGTTGCGCACGATGGCGGTGTAGACCACGGTCTGGCCGTAGCGCACGAAGTTCTGGCCGTTGTCGATGCTGCCCGAGAGCACAGCATGTGGCGCGTTGGAACACGCCACCGCCACGTTGCCCACATCCTCGGCCGGCATGCTGCCGCTGCCGTTGCTGACGGTGCAGAACAAACCCGACGGTTGCGACTGCACGCTGACCGCGTAGTTCGCACCCACCGCCACAGCGGTGGCGAAGGCAAAGCCGGTGGCGCCTTGCGGGACACCGTAGGTTCCGGCCGGCGTGCCGTTGGTGCCCAGTTGCAGTACCAGGCCCGTCGCATCGACGCCGCTGAGGGTTCCACCGACATATTGCGGTATGACCTGAAGCATCTGCGTACCGCTGCTGGCCTGGAAACGCGCGTCACCGGCATAGCTGGCGGTCACCTCGACATTGGCACTGAATGTCGCAGGCGTCAGCACGCAAGTGGTCGCGGGCAAGGTGATCGTGCAAGTGTCCGATCCGCCGGTCACCGTGATCGTGCCCGTGGGCGTGCCATTGCCGGGCGCAGTCACCCCGAGCGTGGCCACGACGTTTGCGCTCTGGCCAAAGCGGATCGCTGGAATGGGTGGCACCGTCGAGGTGGTGGCGGCGCGGTTGACCACCAGATTGATCACCTGCGAGGTGTCCGGGGTGTTCAAGGCATCACCGGCGTACTCGGCGGTGAGGACATGTGTACCCGGCTCCAGCGCATCGGTCGCGATGCTTGCCGAAAGTCCGCTGATCGGTGCCGTGCCCAGCACGTTTGCACCATCGCGGAAGGTGATGTTGCCGGTAGGCGACACGCCATCCACAAGGTTCGCGCTGATGATGAGCGTCTGTCCGAAAACCGCTGGATTGGCGCTGACGCCGAGATTCAGGTTTGTCTGGTGGATAAAGGAAACCACGACATTGCACGAGGCTTGGACGGCGCCGGTGGTGTAGGTCGGCGCGCTGAATGAGCCGATCGGGCAATCACCCGCCGGTGGCATCACCGCACTCCAACCACTGGCAGGGCTGACCACGATGCTGGCGGTCTGTCCGTAGGGCACGCTCTGCGCGGGAGGGTTGACGCTGCCACCCGATGTTCCGAGTCCCGCCGTTACCGTTGTCAGGAAGCTTTGCTCGAAAGCGCCCAGATCCTGCGGACCGAAACGATCGGAAACGGCAGGCAGATTGATCGCGCGCGGCCCGAGGCCCAGCACCACGTCATCCGGGAAGGCAGGCGCAAAGTCGAGCGCCGGTGAGGTCGATGCAAGGTGATATTCACCAGTCGACACGTTGACGAACTGCGGATCGATGGCGAGCCGGTCGGGCGCCGTACCCAACCAGCCGAAGTCGTTGGCGATCAGATGGGTAAAGCAGCTCGCTTGCGGAGGATCAAACAAGGTGAACAACAGGCTGTGCCCGGGCTGCCAGATGATGCTGCGCCGCAAATGGACACCCACCGCATCGTCTTGCGGAGCACAGGTTGTTCCCGTTCCAAACACGGTTGACGATGGATTCATGAACAGGTTGTTGGCCACCGAGCTGGCCGAAAGCACCAGGGCATTGCTTGCGGATTGCGAAACGAACGCACCGAAACCCCCGTCGATACGATTCTCGGCGATCAGGCTTCCGTTGATGGAAACCCGACTCGGTGCGGATTCCTGAGAAACCAGGCTCAAACCACGATTGGACATGATGCGCACGCCACGAAGATCCACCTGCGCCGTTCCTGCACCGCCGGCGGCAACCTGCAACACCGCTCCGGGCATCGCGTCACCGGAATTGTTGATCGCCCGATTGAAAAAGATGCCCGCGCACTGCTCCGGATTGGGACAGGTCGTGGCATCTTCGGGCGCACCCTCCAGCGTGCTCTGCATGAGCACCCGGGTATCGATGCCCGCCGCCCCACCCGGCATCACCCACAGGGCACCTCCGGCGACGTCGGCCAGGTTGTCGAGCAGAAAGCTGTTGCCGTACATGTTCAGGCGCGCGCCATCGGCCACGGCAATTCCGCCACCCTCGCGCGCCCGATTGCCGTGCACGACCACGCTTTCGCCAGCGACCACCGGATAGAAATCCGCTCGGGCACGCACGCCGGTGAGGTACAAGCCACCGCCCCGCCCCTGCAGTGCCGCGGTGTTGCTGTACAGGGCACCCAGCCCTGCCGGGCCGATGGCCGAGATATCCAGCTCACAGTCCACCGCATGAATTCCGCCACCATCGAGACTTCCGGCAAAGCCGGCAACCCCGACCCGGTTTTCGCGAACCGTGGCGTAGTTGCGCATCTCCAATCGTGCATTGCTGCAGGCGATGCCACCGCCACGCACCGATGCGTTGTTGAATCCGACGATGGAGTTTCCGATCAGTTGCAGGCTTAGACGTTCCGGCATCGTGGCGGTGTTGTAGTTGGCCAGCCGGATTCCGCCACCTTCCGTGGCGCTGTTGTGGACCACGTGGGTATTGTCCAGGGTGATGCGACTGGTCGCCGTTCCGGCTCCGGTTTCCAGTACGAGCCCGCCAACGTAGCCATCACTGATTTCCAGATTGCGCAGGGTCAGGTCGGCGGTATCGGCCACCTGCATCACGGGATTGCCGTTCAATTGCGAGGGCCCGGATACCACCGTGCGCACACCGGGCGTCGGGTTCGGACTTGTGCAGGTGGCGAAGCCACCGTTGATCGCCAGCGCACCGTGTGCCGCTTCGACGGCAATCGTGAGTTGCTGGCCGGTGAACGAGGCACCGGAGAGGCGGATTTCGTCGGCCACGTTGCTGCTGGCGGCATCGGCGGCATCGATGGCGGACTGGATCGTGGCGTGGGTACAGGCCGTCCCACTGCCCACCGTATAGATGTTGGCGAATGCGGGGGCCGCAGCAAGGGCGGTGGCGAAGGCAAGGCAAAGCGGCAGACGTTGCATGGTCGGTCTCGTTGGGAGGCTTGGACGTATCGACGCGCTTTCGTGGCGGCCACCGACATCCGGACCCGCGGGCGACGCGGCAGCGACCAACGGCAGCCAATCCCCCGCCAACGCGATAGAGTGGCGGCCGGAGGGCAGCCCGTGGACCAAACAGCGTTGCAACCATCGCAAGACCCCGCATTCGATGAGGTCTATCAGCGTTTGCGTCGCGTCGCCCGACGCGAACGGCGACGGGTGGATGCCGGCAACACCTTCAACACCACCGCGCTGGTGCACGAGGTGTATCTGGACATCTGCAAGCTGGAGAATCCGGCCGCCGTGCAGGACTATTTCGGTTATGCGGCACGCGCCATGCGCAACCTGCTGATCGACCACGCGCGACGCTACCTGCGCCCCAAGCATGGCGGTGACCTGCAACGCACGGTGCTGGATTCGCAGGCCATGGACGGCGTGCGCATCGATGCCGGCCAGGCCATCGAACTGGATTCCGCACTGAACCGACTGGCCGAGCTCGATCCACGCGCGGCCCGCATCGTCGAGTTGCATTTCTTTGCCGGGCTCGGCCTCGAACGCATCGCCGAATTGCTGGGCGTGTCGGACCGCACCGTGAACCGTGATTGGCGCGTGGCCCGGGCCTGGTTGCAAAGTGAGCTCGCCGACTGAAGCGGTGTCGGCTTTTTCCGCCCTTGCGCGTCGAGATCCTGCATGAAGAAATCCAGCCCCGATGCCTACACCCGCCTGCGCGCGTTGTTCGAGCGCTGCGCCGACATGGCCCCCGGCGAGCGCGAAAGCTGGCTTGATCGCGAGCAGGTCGACAACACCACGCGCATCGAACTCGAACTCATGCTCGCCGCCGATGCCAACGCCGAGAACCTGCTCCAGCAGGATGTGGTCGACCTGATCGGCCAGTTCGAAGAACGCGGTGACGAATTCAGCCCCGAGCGTCTGGTCGGCCTGCGTTACGGCGCATTCCGCCTGACCCGCATGATCGGCAGTGGCGGACAGGGCACGGTCTACGAAGCCGAACGCGTTGAAGGGGATTTTTCGCAAACGGTGGCGGTCAAACTGCTGCGCCGCGGCATCCATGACCGCCACGAATACCGCCGTTTCCGACGCGAGCGCGACATCCTGGTGCGGCTTGATGATCCGGGTATCGCGCGCCTGATCGATGGTGGCGTGAGTGCGGAAGGCGTGCCTTACCTGATCATGGATCTGGTCAACGGCGAGCCGATTGATGTCTGGTGCGCGGGCCACGCTCCGGATTTGCGTCGGCGCATCGATCTGTTCGAGCGGCTTTGCGCGATCGTTTCTTCGGCACACCGCGCACTGATCGTGCATCGCGACCTCAAGCCGGCCAACGTGCTGGTGGGCACGGACGGTGCGGTGAAAGTGCTCGATTTCGGTATCGCCCGCCTGCTCGACGAGGACGAGGGGCCGGAGCGCACGGCGGTACCGATGATGACCCCCGGCTACGGCGCACCCGAACAGCTCAGCAACGGCCCGATCACCCTGGCCACTGACGTCTACGCACTGGGTGTGATCCTGCGCCAGTTGATGACCGGCCAGGCGCCACGCGTTGGCCAGAGCGGCGTGACGACACAACCGTTGCCGACCCGATTCACGCTGCCGGTGGAACTGGACTGGATTGCAAGCAAGGCCTGCGACAGTGATCCGCAACGGCGTTATCGCGACGCCGCGGAATTGCACGATGACATCGTGCGCTTCCAGTCCGCGCGCCCCGTACGGGCACATCCACCATCGACGTTGTATGCCGCGCGCAAGTTTGTGCGCCGCCATCGCGGCGGCGTATTGACCAGCGCCTTGTTCCTGCTCGCGGTGCTGATCAGTGCCGGAGTGGCGTTGTGGCAGGCGCAGGTCGCACGCACGCAGGAGGCACGCGCGACGCAGGAAGCGGATCGTGCGAAATCCGCGCTGGCCCGCACCGAGGCGGTGCGCGACTTCGTGGTGTCGGTATTCGAAGCAGGCGCGGCCGGTTTGCCTGCGGATCAGGTGCCCGACACCGCAACCCTGCTCGAACGCGGGCGCAGCGCGGCGCTGGCGGGGGGCACCCAATCACCGGAGACCCGGGTCGAGATGCTGTCGGTGCTGGGCAGCATCCATCTCGCCCTGCAACGCGAGGACCGCGCACTCGAATTGACGGACGAAGCAGTGGCCTTGCTGGAAAGGCAAACCCCGCGCAACGATGAAGCCTATGCCAGCACGCTGTCGCGGCGTGGCGAATTGCGTGGACGGCTCGGCCGCTTCCCGGACGCCATGGCGGACTTCGACGCCGCACTCGCCCTGCAAACCGCGCGTGCTCCGGATTCGCTCGATGTGGCGCGTACACTGATCGCCCGCGGCGAACAACGTGCCGCCAACGGCCAGGAAATGGAAGGTGTTGCCGACTACGCGCGTGCGCTGGCCATCGAACAAGCGCATGCCGACACACCGCTCGCGCTGCGTGCACACACCAACAACGGTTATGGCATCGCCCTGTGGCGAGCGGATGATTGCGAACGCGGTGAACCCTATTTGCGTGAGGCGGTCGTGCTCGCACGTCAGGTGTATGGCGAGAACCACATGGAAACCGCTGGCGCCCTGTCCGGACTCTCGTTGTGCCTGACCCATCTGCTCAAGTTCGATGAGTCCGAAGGGGTGTCGCGGGAAAGCCTGGATATCCTCACGCACATTTTCGGCAGCGACCATCCGGCCCTGGGACAGTCCCGGAACAACCTGGCCAACCTGCTCATCCGGGTCGGCAAACTGCGCGAAGCCGAGCCCCTGCTGCGCGCCAAGCTGGCCGCCGACCACCTGACCGGTGTCGATGAAGCCGGCAGCGGACTCAATACCTGGATCAACCTCAGCAACCTGCTGCGCAGCCGGGGCGACCTTGCCGGCGCGCGCGAGACTGCGCTGACGGCGCAACGCATCGGACGAACCGTTGCCCTGGATACTCCCGTGGGTCGTGAACCCGATGTGCTGCTCACCCGCATCGACGTGGCCAGCGGCAACTGGAGCGCCGCCCGCGCCCGCATCGATGCATTCCGCCAGTGGCAGGCAACTCCGGCTGGAGCCCAATTGATGCTGCCTGCCCGCATCGATTTCCTCGAAGCCCGCATCCGCCTTGAAACCGGCGAGCTTGACGCTGCGCAAACCCTGGTTGCGCGCGGACTGGAATCGGCCGATGCGCTGGGATGCACGTACGGCGTCCAGGCCTATGTGGTGAGCGCCGACCTGCGCCGGGCGCAACAGCGCGACGCCGAGGGCCGCGACCCGCTCGATCGCGCGGTAGCCCAGTGCGAGCGCCTTGGCACAACCGGCCACTTTGCCTATGGCGAGGCCCTGCTGGCGCGTGCCGAGTGGCGCCTGCGCCATGCCGACCGCGACGGCGCGATCCGCGATGCGGACCTGGCTGATTCCGTGCTTGGCCTCGAATTGCTTGCCAGTCATCCCGCGCGCATGCAACTTGCTGCGCTGAATTCCCGACTGCATTGACGCCGGGCCACTGGCAAACCGGGTAGCCATTCCCGACCAGGCCGGATCCGGAATGTCGAAGGCGGATGAGGGTGGTTCCCTTCTCCCGCTGGCGGGAGAAGAGCCTGTCCCGGACTTGATCCGGCATGCCGAAGGCGGATGAGGGTGGTTCCCTTCTCCCGCTGGCGGGAGAAGGTGCCAAAGGCGGATGAGGGTGGTGGTGGGATCCGCGAAAAATTTCTGTTCCGTGACTACGCCGCACCACCCTCTCCCCAACCCCTCTCCTTTATGCCCCTCTGGGCACACCAGCGGGAGAGGGGTGCTGACATGCATATTCCGCACCAATCACGAAAACCTGATCATGGTGGAGATTGCGTCACTGCGTAGAACAATCTATATTGCATTGTGCACATCTGCTGTGCAGTCTGAAATCGGAATCGTGCTCACGCCCGCATCAGGAGAATGCCATGGCGAACATGTCCTGGGTCACCAGCTGGTCGGATTGGCGCAATGCCATGGGACCTTCCGGCAGTCGCCACCGACGAGATGTGGAGACATTCCTCAAGACCCACCCGGCCATTCTCTACTGGGGCGATTCCTGGTTCAGCACGCCGCTGTACTTGAACCTGGCCCGCCAGAGCGCACGGCGCATCAACGGCCTCAACATGATCATCGGCAAGCCGGGAGCCACGGCTGCCGAGTTGTTTGACGAAGACGGGATCAAGCGCATGGTCGAGCGCATCCAGGCCAACCCGTTCGATGTGGTTTGCCTGAGCGCGGGCGGCAATGACTGCCTCAGCGACCGCCTTGCGAAGGTGTTCAAGGCCTGGCTTGGGAAAGCGCCTACGCGCAACGACAGGATCGATGCCCTTGCGGCCTATCAGATCCTGAGCAAGTCCGGCCTGCTGGACGGTGTCCATCGGGTTTACGACCGCCTGCTGTCACGCCTTCAAGCCGTGCGCAAGATCCGACCATCCTTGCGCGTGTTGGGGCAACCCTACTTTCCCATCAAACAAATCGGCGTGGCCGCTGACCTGACGGTTGGCAACATCGGCCTGGTCGCCTTGCTCAAGGGCGATGTCGGCCCGTGGTTGTGGGGACCCATGCAGCATGTGCTCAGGAACAAGCAAGAGGGTGAAACGTTTGCCCGCATGATGCTGGAGGTCGGATTCCGCGATGGCGTACTCGGCCGCCTGGCGAAGCAGTACAAGGGCTTCTTCAGCGTGGTTGATTATTCGACGGCCAAAGGGATCGGCAACCCAGGATTCTGGAATGACGAGATCCATCCCAGCGAAACGGGCTTCGATAGTCTGGCCATGCCATTCAATCAAGCCTTGAAGACCATTCTGCCTGCAGCCAAACAGGGTGCCTTGGCAATCACCTGAGACTTCAGCCGCGCTCTACCGCGCGCGTGGCCGCGCGCTGAAAGGGTGAATTCACTCGGTCCGGGCCACCACTCGCGATGCGGTCCCATCCATCACGCAAGGAAATCATCATGGAAAGGATTTTCGATCCACGCGTTGTCGACTCGAACGCCGAGGGTGCGGTGGACCGGGAAGTTGCAAGAGTCGCCGCAGCACGCCGCAAGCAGGCCGGCATCGATGCAGATCCACACGGAGCGTGGGGCCTGGCGCTCTCCGGTGGCGGTATTCGCAGCGCCACGTTTTGCCTGGGTCTGGTACGCGGCCTGGCCAAGAACAAGCTGCTCAGACAGATCGATTTTCTGTCGACCGTATCGGGCGGCGGATATCTCGGCACCAGCCTGGGTCGCTTGTATGGCGAGGGTGCGGATGCCAAGGCAGTTGAGGCTGGCGTGGCCAGCAACAATTCCATGTGGCTCTGGTGGCTGCGCAACAACGGCCGCTATCTCACCCCGGCGGGAGCAAAGGACCTTGTCTACGCGACCGCCTCGATCTTCCGCGGCGTCATCGCCACCCATCTGGAAATCGGCATTCTGCTTCTGCTGCTGGGCTGCCTTGTCCTGCTTCCGCATGTTCTGGTTGCCCTGTATCCACCACTCCCGGAAATCACCCTGTGGAACTATGCTTTCATCTCGGTGATGCCGAGCGCTTGGGCCTGGCTGTTGCCCATTCCCGTGCTATTCGCCCTGCACCAGATTATTGCCTACTGGTACTCACGCGATACGACACCCGTTTCCAGCATGATCCTGATTGTCGTCATTGCACTCGCCAGTTGCGCGCTTTCCTGGGTCTTGCTTTGCCAGCCGTGGCCCCCCAAGTCTGCATTTCGCTTCATCTTCGGCCTGCTTGCCTTGGCGCCAGCGACGGCCATGCTCGGTTCAATTCGCTTCTGGTTCGGCAACCGCAGTGCTTCCGAGCAACGCCTGATGCGCACCAAGCGCCTTGCCGGTGCGCTGACGGCAGTGGCACTGGTTGCGATACTGGCGCTGCTCGACTGGTCCACCTGGCAACTCACCCAGTGGATCAACAGCGGCGACAGCTCCATCGTGAATATGTATTCCGTGACCGGCGTGGCCTTTGCGTTGACCGCACTGGGTCGCTTCATCCTGCCGCTGGCGCAGCGCTGGATGGCAACCGTGAAAAGCCAAGGCATCAACGTGGAACGCATGTTGAACCTGCTGGGCTTCGCCCTCGTCGCCCTGCTCGTGATGGCGTGGACAACCGCCTTGAGCACCTGGATCTTCACCATCGAAACTCAAGGCAGCTACTGGCCCGCACCGATGGCGACACTTTTCGATGTCTGGCCCGCCAAGGTGTTGCTGGGCGTGTTTGCGACCTGCCTGTTCTATGCCTTCTTTTCGCGTCGGAGCTTCGATCTGCTCAATCTCGCCACTCTGCACAACTTCTACCGCGCGCGCATCGAGCGCGCCTATGCTTCTTCGGGTAACAGCGGAACGCCCGAATCCCGCTTTCCGGAATCGGCCCTGGCCGAGGTCAGCTCCACGCTGACTGCCCAGGTCGCACCCTTGACCGAAGCGATCCGCGGCGATGACATCGACATTGAAGACTACCGCCCGCAGGATCATGGCGGACCGGTTCACCTGATCAACTGCTGCATCAATCAGTCGATTGATGATCGCACGGATCTTTACAGCGCCGACCGCAAGGGCATTGCCATTGCCGTCAGTTCATTGGGCATCGAGGTCGGCAGCCGTTTGCCACTCGACATGGCCAGTACGCCACATCTGGGCAAGTTGTCGAAATGGACGGCCATTTCTGGCGCGGCGGTCAGCACCGGAATGGGCTCGCGCACGGCCTCGGGGCTGGCGGCTCTCTTGTTCATGTCCGGCATACGCCTGGGCTATTGGATGGAGCGACTGCTGGCACCCGCCAGCACGCCCGGCAAAAGCCCTCGCTGGGCGCGAATCCTGGATTTTGCGCCCAAGCCGCTTGCCATCGTGGCCGAGTGCTTTGGCCGTTTTCCTGGGCTTTCCAGCCCGATCTGGTACCTCTCCGATGGTGGACATTTCGACAATACGGCCATCCATGCCCTGCTCAAACGTCGCGCGCGCATCATCATCGCCGCCGACTGCGGGGCCGATCCTTCCTATCTTTTTGCCGATCTGGAATCGTTGGTGCGCAAGGCCAAGATCGACTTTGACGCGACCATTGAATTCCTTGACTCCGAATCGGCCAACGATGCGGCGTTGGCCGGCATCCTCGGTACCCCGGAGAGCATCAGCCCGGACCCTGGCAGCCGATGGCTGGTGCTCGGCCGCATCCGCTACTGCGATGACAGCATCGGCACCTTGCTACTGGTCAAGCCACGCCGACTGGAATCCATGCCTTTCGACATGCTTGCCTATGCGGACCGCAACCCGAATTTCCCCCAGCAGACCACGGGCGATCAATTCTTCGATGAGGCGCAATGGGAAAGCTACCATCAACTGGGCCTGCTGCTGGGAAGGCAAATCACGCAGGATCTGGTGAACCTGGCGCGCTCAAAAGCCCAGGCAGTCACCCAGACTGCGTTTTCCAGCCTCAGCCAGCAGACGGTCCTGAACGCGGAAACAGAAGAAGCCAGCACGCGCCGCCAACGCGCCGGCATGTCACTGCGAACAACCGTTGGCGCGGGAATTTCGCTCAGCTTGCTGATCGCGGCATGGCAAGGCTTCGTGGAGTACCGGAAATCCCTGGCAGACGATGCCAGCGCCTACGAAGATCGTGTTGAAACGATGCGGAGATCAATCAGGGATGCGACAGTTTTTGACTCGATAGACAGACGCAAGCTCGGAGAAGTCATCCGCGAATCCCGCAAACGCGCAGATCATCGCGATGACGACTTGCTGGATGCCCTGTCCAGCGCTTGCACTCGATTCACGGACCCTTCTTGCCCAGCACTCACCGGCAGTCTCGAACTGCACGATAGTGACTACTGGTTTCAGGCAAAGCTGAGGGAAGTGAACCCGCCAACATTGGCCAGCATGGTCGAGATCGCGGCAACCAACGCGGTCCCGCACACCGTCGCGTCCCCGCCCAGTGAAGTTTCTTCCGGAACACACGAGCCAGCCGGCGATCAAGTGGTCAAGGAAGGCGCCGCCATGACGGTGATTGCAAAGCTCCCGCACGACATCCTCACCACAAGCAGCACGCGTCCCGAGACAACATCCCCAAATGCGAGACTCGGATCCTCCATTCCCGCGGAAGGGGTTCCACCGCTTGCGGAGTCCTCGACAACCGCGGCTCCCGGGGCTTCCTTGCCTGCAGATGCGGCTGCGTCAATCGAGGGCACCAGCACCGATCCCTCGGCCTCGGCACCCAGCAGCGAATGCAAGCCACCCGTTCGCCTCTACGTGCATATCTATGACGAAGTCAGCCGGCCGCTGGCACGCGCTTTGGGTCAGAAACTGGCCGAGCGACTGCACGCACCGGAACCATCCATCGAAAATGTGGTGAGCACCGCGCAGCGCAATGGTCGTCGCACGCCTTATGTCTGGGATGCGTTGGCCCTCGTCTATCCGGCTGGATCACAGCAAGCCTGTGTGCAGCAGGCTGCCGCGCTGGCACACGAACTGGGCCTGAATGCATCGAGCCTGCGAAAGCGCGAGATCAGCTTCGGCACCCCCGATGTGTTTGAGCTCTGGCTGCCGCCGCTGAGCATCCCGCCAGTTGCCGCGAAGCGTTGATGGCGTAAACGTCAAGGCAAACTGGAACCGCCACGACATCACCCCGCAATCCTCCGCTGCGCGCAGGTGCAGCGCAGCCGTGGCGGACGGGGCAACGCGGATCAGGCCAGGCGCTGTCGAATCAAATCCAGCGTGTCGTGGTAGGGGGAATTGAAACGAGAATTGCGACCCAGCGCCGGATGCCGGAACAAGCCATCGCGCCATTGCTTGACGGCTTCATCGATCAACGCGGTTTCGTTCCATTCAAAGCCCATCCAGGCACCGAACTTGCGCTGATCGATTGACGCGATGAGGCTGCGGTCGCGGGTTTTGCCAAAAGCGAACCCGGCATGGAATCCGTTGAGCTCAGCATCCACCATCGGACCGCGAATCCCGAAGGACTCGCACAGGGAAGCAAATTGCAGAAACGCGCGCTCCTGCAACGAGCGCAGTCCTTGCGCATTTCCATTGAGCATCAGCACCGCGCCGGTGGCGCCGTTGAGCAACACCACGAAGGGCCTGCGGTGCCAAAAGTCGATGTCGGCATACCACTCGCCCAATGGATTGGCCTGAGGCAGGGGCTCCGGCAGCGAGGTCGGAAGTTTCAAGCGCCTGAGCAGCTTGGCGGAGCAACGCAGTACCGTCATGCCACGCGCACCTGGCCGTTCATCAGCAGGGGCAGCAGCCAGTCGCGGAGGCGGGTGAGTTCGCGGTTTTGCTTCTGATTTGCCCAGATTCTTGTTGCTGGTAGCTGGGTGGGTTCGTGCGGCATCGGGGTATCCGGCGGAGTCAGTGGTAGTCGTCTTCGCGCTGGTGACGCACGGCAAGGATGGTGATGGTGTGCTCGTCTTCGATTTCGTATTGCAGGGCATAGCCTGAAACGCCGAATGACACCAGAAGTTCGCGCAACAGCGGATTTTTCGGGTCAAGCTTGCGGCAGGAGAAAGGAAACTCACGCAGAAGCTCTGCACCCTTGATGATCGCTGACAGCGCACGCCGAACTGCCACCGTATCGTGCTCCAGCAGGAAGCCATAGAGCCGCTTCAAATCGTCGCGTGCGGCTGGGGAATATCGGACGCGCCAACTCACACTTTCGCCTTGCGCACCGCCCTGGCTTCGGCTTGGGTCAGCATATCGCGCAGCTCGGCATGTACTTCATCGGCGGTGTAATACACGCCCGTGCGCCTGGCTTCTTCGCGCGCAGCCAGGCCGCGGGCAATGAACTCGGCCTGGTTGCGGCGGCGGTTGACTTCGTCGCGCAGGGATTGCTCCATCAGATTGGACAGGCTCTCGCCCTCGCGCAGCGCGGCTTCGGCCGCTTCGCGCAATTCGGGCTCAACACGCAGGGGCGGCAAGGTGGCGGTTTTCATGGCGGGCTCCTGTTGCATAGCATTTGCGATGCAACTCTAGCATGGGCCAGCCACGCTGGCGATCCGGTTTCAGCCATAGGGCAGCCGGCCCTGCGACTCGGCCGGATACTCATTGACCAGCAAACGCTGAATCAGTTGGCGGGTGTCGTCATCCCGCAGCCTCCGCTCACCACCCTGCAGGGTGGCGAAGCTGCATCGACCGTTTCAAGGCGGGGATGCATCCTCTGGAGAATTTTCGCAAAGCGTGTCGCCGTTGCCACCGACTTGCTCGAAGGCTTCTCTATTCAAAGGGATCATGTCGAACGTCGTGGGCAGCCTTTCAGGACGCCGGCGGTTTGATCATGCCTAGGAGCTTTTTTCCAATCGCATCAAGAACTCCGCCGGGTTGACCATTGAAAACGGCGTTCTCCCCGCCAGCGCCAGCAGGTCGTGATCTCCGCTGATCAGGAAGCGTGCCCGACCGGCCGCGGCGAGTTCCAGAAAAATGGCATCGTGGGCATCGCGGCATTTCGGCAAGATTGCTGCAGTCTCCGGCTCACGCAGGCTTTGAGTCCAGGGCAAGTAGTCGGCCAGCAATTCCTGCCGATCATCGGCAGAGAGCCGAAATTTGGGGTAGGCGAGCACGCGCAGCAGTTCACGCGTCGTTGCCGAACTCACCATGGGCTTGCACGCCCCCCTTTGCCACGCCGCACGCAGGCGCCTGGCGACTTCGCTTCGAAACACCAGCGCAGACACCACGACATTGGTATCAAGCACCACGCGCAAGGGTGTGCCGCTCACGATTTGGAACGGGTCGTCTTGCGCGAATGGGTGGCTGGCTTGCGCTTGTGTATGGCGGCTGGCTCGGCAACCCGTTGACGCGCCCATTGCACGGCGTTTTCGACATCCGCCTCGCTTAGTGCAAGTTCCGCGAGCTTGGCGCGCACCGCATCCGCCCGCTGCACACGCACCGGCGTCAATACGATGACCCCATCGCGCGTCTGTACGTCGAAATACTCCGTCGCCTCGACTGCGGCCGTGGCAGCCTTGGGCAAGGTGAGCTGGTTTTTGGAGGTGAGCTTGGCCAGCATAGCGATTCCGGAAAACAAGGATTCCTTACTTTAGGCGTGAGCAGAGAAAAGTTCAAGTCCATGATGCGCTCGACCCTGTCTTCGCACCTGCTTTGATTCAAGGCCGAAATGCAAAAACCCCGCATCGCTGCGGGGTTTTTTGTCGAAACGTGAAACGGTGGCTTTTCGTGAGAAGTGCAGCCACGGATGGCTGCTTTTGCTCCGCTCTTGCGATCAGGATGATCGCACGGGTGATCAGAAATCCATACCGCCCATGCCACCCATGCCACCCATGCCGCCGCCACCGCCGCCGTGGCTGTGCGCTTCTTCCTTCTTCGGCGCTTCGGCCACCATCGCTTCGGTGGTGATCATGAGTCCGGCGATGGATGCCGCGTTCTGCAGCGCGGTGCGGGTGACCTTGGTCGGATCGAGAATGCCGAGTTCGACCATGTCGCCGTAATCACCGGTTGCGGCGTTGTAGCCAAAGTTGCCCTTGCCTTCGGCGACCTTGTTCAGGATCACGCTGGGCTCTTCACCGGCATTGGTGACGATCTCGCGCAAGGGCGCTTCCATCGCACGCTTGGCGATCTGGATGCCGTGGTTCTGGTCCTCGTTGTCGCCCTTGAGCTTGGCGAGGCCGGCGAGCGCGCGGATCAGCGCGACGCCACCGCCCGGCACCACGCCTTCCTCGACCGCCGCGCGCGTGGCGTGCAGGGCGTCTTCGACGCGCGCCTTCTTTTCCTTCATTTCCACTTCGGTAGCCGCACCGACCTTGATCACCGCCACGCCGCCGGCCAGCTTGGCCACGCGCTCCTGCAGCTTCTCGCGGTCGTAGTCCGACGAGGTCTCTTCGATCTGCGCCTTGATCTGCTTGATGCGCGTCTGGATGGCCGAAGCTTCGCCAGCGCCGTCGATCAGGGTGGTGTTTTCCTTGGTGATGACGACCTTTTTGGCGCGGCCGAGATCCTTCAGGGTGGCCTTTTCCAGCTGCAGGCCGACTTCTTCGGAAATGACCTGGCCGCCGGTGAGGATGGCCATGTCTTCGAGCATCGCCTTGCGACGATCACCGAAGCCCGGCGCCTTCACGGCGGCGACCTTGACGATGCCGCGGATGGTGTTGACCACCAGGGTGGCCAGTGCTTCGCCTTCCACTTCTTCGGCAACGATCAAGAGCGGCTTGCCGGCCTTGGCCACGCCTTCGAGCACCGGCAGCAATTCGCGCACGTTGGAGATCTTCTTGTCGTACAGGAGCACGTACGGATCTTCCAGCTCGACCTGCTGGCTCTGCTGGTTGTTGATGAAGTACGGGCTCAAGTAACCACGGTCGAACTGCATGCCCTCGACGATGTCGAGTTCGTTGTCGAGGCCGGAGCCTTCTTCAACGGTGATCACGCCTTCCTTGCCGACCTTGTCCATGGCCTGGGCAATCAGCTTGCCGATCGGCTCGTCGCCGTTGGCCGAGATGGTGCCGACCTGGGCGATGGACTTGGAATCCGCCGACGGCTTGGACAGCTTCTTCAGCTCTTCGACAGCGGCCACGACGGCCTTGTCGATGCCGCGCTTGAGGTCCATCGGATTCATGCCGGCTGCAACCGACTTGAGGCCTTCGCGGATCAGCGCCTGTGCGAGCACGGTCGCGGTGGTGGTGCCGTCACCGGCAACGTCGGAGGTCTTGGAAGCAACTTCCTTGACCATCTGCGCGCCCATGTTTTCGAACTTGTCAGCCAGTTCGATTTCCTTGGCGACGGACACGCCGTCCTTGGTGATGGTTGGTGCACCGAAGCTCTTTTCGAGCACGACATTGCGGCCCTTCGGACCGAGCGTGGCCTTGACCGCATTGGCCAAGGTGTTCACGCCGCGCAACATGCGGGCGCGGGCGTCTTCGGAAAAACGGATTTCTTTGGCAGCCATTTTGTGAAGCTCCGGGAATGGGGAATGGGGAATTGAGAATGGGTAAAAGCGGAAGGTCGCGGAATCGGATGTCGAGACGGGATCGGAGCTGTTTGCTCTTACGATTCCCTATTCCCTATTCCCGATTCCCAGCGCCTTACTCAATCACCGCAACGATGTCTTCTTCGCGCATGACCAGCAGTTCTTCACCGTCCACCTTCACTTCGGTGCCGGAGTACTTGCCGAACAGCACCTTGTCGCCGACCTTGACCGCCATGGGGCGGACCTTGCCGTCTTCGAGGATCTTGCCGGTGCCGGCGGCGACCACCTGGCCACGGATCGGCTTCTCGGCGGCCGAATCGGGGATGACGATGCCGCCGGCGGAAATCTTTTCTTCTTCCAGACGCTTGAGGATGACGCGATCGTGCAGCGGACGCAGTGCCATGGGAAATTCCTTCAACTGGTTGATTGGACTGAAAAGTTTATCGGGCTGTTAGCACTCAGGCCGAATGAGTGCCAATTCTACCCGGCTAAAAATGCCCGGGGAAGTCCTCGGGCATGGGCGTACCCGCGAGATAGGGGCCGCCAGAGCGGATTCAAGGCCGCATCACTCCGTAGAGCGGAGCTTGCTCCGCTTGCCCCAACCGCACCGCCAGCTCGGGCATTCAGCCGAGCAAGCTCGGCTCTACAAGAGCAGACGATTCAAGGCAACGTTGAACAAGGC
>Ga0208460_10000226_pt1 | contig 41231 bp, 42 predicted proteins | sample AD_STIC10_MetaG_FD_184436 | JGI IMG/M metagenome (GOLD analysis project Ga0208460, IMG submission 184436) | Active sludge microbial communities of municipal wastewater-treating anaerobic digesters from USA - AD_STIC10_MetaG (SPAdes) (version 2) | ecosystem: Engineered > Bioreactor > Anaerobic >... | reverse complement strand
GTCGGTATCGCTGATGGTCAACGTGCCACCGGTGGCGATGTTGCCGCCGACCACGCCGACATCTTCGGTGACCGAGCCGGTGCCGGCGGAGATCACCGCTGCATCGTTCGTGCCGTTGATGGTGACGACGACGGAATAAGTGGTGCCGTCAGCGGAGGTGACCGTGAAGGTCTCGGTGAGCGTGTCGCCGGTGCCGAGCGCCTGGATGGCGGGGTTCGTGTTGGAGGCCGAGTAGGTCCACACGCCGTTGGTACCCAGCGTGAAGCTGCCATAGGTGCCGGTGGTGGTCTGCGCGGTGAAGCTGGCCTCACCGCTGTCGGCATCGCTGATGGTCAGCGTCCCACCCGTGGCGATGTTGCCGCCGACCACACCGATGTCTTCGGTAACCGAGCCCGTGCCGGCCGAGATCACGGCGGCATCGTTCGTGCCATTGATGGTGACGACGACGGACGAAGTCGTGCCGTCAGCGGAGGTGACGGTAAAGGTCTCGGTGAGGGTGTCGCCGGTGCCGAGGGCCTGGATCGCCGGGTTCGTGTTGGAAGCCGAGTAGGTCCACACCCCATTCGTGGCGAGCGTGAAGCTGCCGTAGGTCCCTGCCGTGGTCTGCGCGGTGAAGTTGGCCTCGCCGCTATCGGCATCGCTGATGGTCAGCGTGCCACCGGTGGCGATGTTGCCGCCGACCACGCCGACGTCTTCGGTGACCGAGCCTGTGCCCGCCGAGATCACCGCAGCATCATTGGTACCGTTGATGGTGACGACGACGGAGGAAGTGGTGCCGTCAGTGGAGGTGACGGTGAAGGTCTCGGTCAGCGTGTCGCCGGTTCCCAGCGCTTGAATCGCCGGGTTCGTATTGAGAGCGGTGTAGGCCCACACGCCGTTGGCCGCAAGCGCGAAGCTGCCGTACGCCCCGTTGACGGCTTGTGCCTGGAAGTTGGCCTCGCCGGCGTCCGGGTCCGTGATGGTGAGCGTCCCGCCCGTCGAGAGGTTGCCGCCGGCCACGCCGACGTCTTCGGTGACGCTGCCCGCGCCGCTGGAGATCACTGCGGCGTCGCCCACCGCACTGATGGTGAGGTTGACGGTGGCCGTCGAACTGCCGCCGTTGCCGTCGATGACGGTGTAGGTGAACGATGCCGGCCCGTTGTAGTTGGCTGCCGGCGTGAAGACGACGTTGCCGCCGACCAGGGCGACGCTGCCGTTCACGGCGCCTTGCACCGAGGCGATGGTCAGAGTGTCGCCGTCGACGTCGCTGTCGTTGGCCAGCAGCGCGGCCGGCGCGAGCGTCAGTGCTGCGTCCTCGTCGGTGCTGGCCGAGTCGTTCACGGCCACCGGCGCATCGTTCGCCGGCGTCACGTCGAAGCGGAAGGTGTTGGGCGCCGTGTCGAATCCGCCCGAGCTGTCCTGCACGCTGAAGCTGAAGCTGGCGTACGGAGCGCCGTTGCCGTTGGCCGCGGGGGCGAAGACCAGCTCGCCGGCAGCGAGTTGCGCCAGCGACACCACGGTCCCCGCGGTCACCGGCACGCCATTCAGCAGCAGCGCGCCAGCGGCGGGCAGGCTGTCGACGCGCACGTTGGCCAGGGTCTGGCCCGCGTCGGCATCCGCGAAGCCGAAGTCGCCGGCCTGCAGCGTGTAGCTGCCGTCTTCGGGCAGGCTGCGCGTCACGTCGGTGCCATCGGGCGCGTTGTTGTTGCCCACGCTGACCGTGACGGTCGCCGTCGACGAGGCGCCGGTGGCGTCGCGCACGGTGTAGGTGATCGTGGCCGTGCCGGTGAAGTTGAGCGCCGGCACGAAGGCCAGCGTGCCGTCCGCGTTCACCGTCACGCTGCCCTGCGCCGGGTTGGCCAGGCTGGCGCCCGTCACGGTGAGGGTTTCGCCTTCGACATCGCTGTCGTTGGCGAGCACGGCAATCGTCGCCGGCGTGTTGATCGGTGTCGAGGCGAGGTCGTCCTGTGCCAGCGGCGCGTCGTTGACCGGCGTGACGGTCAGCGAGAGCGTGCTCGTGGCGGTCAGGCTGCCATCGGTGGTGGTGACCTGGATGGCCGGCACCGGGCCGTTGAAATGGGGCGCCGGCGTGAAGTTCCAGCTGCCGTCGGCGTTGATCACCAGCGTGCCCACACCGCCCACGATGGCGGTGCTGCCGGCCGGGAAACTCACGCCGCCGAACACGAAGGAGGCGACCGACAGCGCCGGGCCGTCCACGTCGCTGTCGTTGCCCAGCATGTTGCCGGTGGCGATGGTGTCTTCGTCGAACGTGGCGCTGTCGGGTGTGGCCACAGGGGCGTCGTTGACCGGGGCGACAGTCACCACCGCGGTGGCGGGCGCCGAGGTGGCGCCGTCGTTGTCGGTCACGGTGAAGCCGATCGCCACGTTGCCGTTGAAATCGGGGTTGGGCACGAACACCAGGTTCGCGGCCTGCGCCGGAGTCAGCGACGTGCCGGCCACGACCGGCGTGACACCATCGGCCAGGTAGAGCGTGCCGTTGGCGGGCAGAGCGGTCACCGACACCGAGGTCACGGTGCCGTCGACGTCGGTGCCGCCCAGGCGCACGGCCACCGGCGAATCTTCCGTCCCGCTGCCGCCCGAACTGGCGGCGGGAACCGGCAGGTCGTTGACGGCCACGACGGTCATCGACACGGCGGCCGGGGCCGACACGGCGCCGCCGTTGTCTGTCACGGTGAAGACGATCGTCTGGTCGCCGGAGAAGTCGGCGGCGGGGCGGAACAGCAGCGTGGCTGCCTGTTCCGGCGTCAGCGTCTGGCCGCTCAGCACCTGCGTCACGCCGTCGGCCAGCAGCAGCGTGGCGCCAGCAGGGATCGAAGTCACGGTGACGCCGACGATCCGCCCGTCGACGTCGGTGCCGCCCAGCGACACCGGAAGCGAGCCATCCTCGTTGCCGGTCACCGTGGCCGGCGTGGCCACCGGCGGGTCGTTGACGGCGACGAGCGTGATGCTGGTGCCGCCGGTGACCGTCTGGCCGTCGGCAGTGAGCGTGTAGCTGAAGTTGCCGACCGGCGCAACGCCGTCGTAGTCGGCCGGCGGCGTGTAGACGAGCCCGGGCAGGTCGGCGGGCGTCAGCACCGTGCCGGCAGTGACCAGCGTGCCGTCGGCCTTGCGGATCTCGCCCACGGTGGGCACCTGGTCGACGCGGATGCTGCCGTTGGCAGCGGGGCCGGTCGGGGCGGCGAGGCCGAGGTTGGTGGTCGAGCCCTCTTCGGCGGCCGAGATGGCGCTGGAGGGCGCGCCCAGCGCGGGCACGCCCGGCACAGGGTCCGGCTCGGCCACGGTGGTGCCGGTGCCATCGGGCAGGGTCTGCACGGTGGTTTCGTCGGCGGCGCGAGGCAGCACGCCCGCGCCCAGAGGCTCGGCAATGCGGTCCACACGCAGCGCGGCTTCCAGGCTGCCGCCTTCGCCGCCGCTCAGGCCGGCGGCCGGCGCCGCCTCGCGGTCGCCCGCGTTCAACTCGCTGATGGCGCGGTCGACGTCGTTGTCCGCCGGCGCCTTGGCTTCGGCGGCTGGAGTCGGCTCATCGCCGTTGCTGATCTGGACGATGCCGTTCTGGGTGGTCAGGATCTGGTCGCCCTTGCGCACCATGTCACCGACCTTCAGCACGCGCAGCTGGCCGTCGGCTCCGCGAATCAGGGCGGTGCCCCAAAGGGACATGACTTTTCCTTCGGGGGAACGGGCGATCACGGGCATGGCGGGGCCTTGTTTCATATGCTGCTCTGCAGTAGCAACGGAGCGTAACGGAGCCGGCTGCGTTAAATGCGCTTCATGATGTCAGCGGTGTGACGGACATCACCTAATCGCGGCCTCCGTGCAGCGATAAGGCGGGCATTCGCGGCGCAAATCGACGCTCCGCGAAGACACCCGTGATCGGGTTCTCGGAGCTCCGGCGGCCAACTTGAGGGAGGAATTCGCGGCCGGCGGCCGCGGCGTGTCAGCGTTCGCGCAGCGCGTAGGCCTTGGCCTTGAGCACCGGCTTGAGCAGGTAGGCCATCACCGTCTTGTTGCCGGTGAGGATGTCGACCTCGGCGGTCATGCCCGGGATGATGGGCAGCTTGTCGTTGAACTTGGCGCCCTTGGTGCGCACCCGCACCAGGTAGAAGGCGTTGCCGCGCTCGTCGACCACGGTGTCGGGGCTGATGTTCTCCACTTCGGCGGCCATGCCGCCATAGATGGAGAAGTCGTAGGCGCTGAACTTCACCGTGGCGGCCTGGCCCGGCGCGATGAAGGCGATGTCCTTGGGCTGCACGCGCGCCTCCAGCACCAGCGCATCGTCCAGCGGCACGATCTCGACGATGTCCTTGCCCGGCTGGATCACCCCGCCCACGGTGTTGGCGAGCAGCCGCTGCACCCGGCCGCGCACGGGGCTCTTGATCTGCGACTTGTCGACCTTGTCGGCCAGCGCCACGGCACCTTCGTTCAGCGCGTTGAGCTTGCCGACGACTTCGGCCAGTTCCTTGCGCGAATCGTTGCGGAAGGTGAGCTCGGTCTCCTGGATCTTGCGCTGGGCCTCGCCGATCGCCGCCTGCACGCGGGCGATCTGCGCGCCGGCCTGTTCCGCTTCGCCGCGGCTGCGCGCCACGTCGCGCTCCAGGCGCAGGATGTCGACCTCCGAGACGGCGCCGCTGGCCAGCAGCGGGCGCGTCTTGGCCAGCTCCTGCTGGCCCAGATCGAGGCTGCGCTCGGCCGAGGCGCGCCGGGCGCGCATCTCGGCGAGCTCCTGCTCGCGCTGCTGCAGCTGCTGGCGGTTGATGGCCAGCATCGTGTTCATTTCCGACAGACGGGTCTCGTACAGGCGCCGCTCGCCGTCGACGATGGCCTTCTCGTCGTCGCCGCCGCTGGCCGGCGGCAGGAAGCTGGTGCCGTCGGCCAGCGCGCGAAGCCGCGCCTGGCGGGCGCGCAGCGCGAATCCGGTGGCGGCGCTCTCGCGCACGCCGGAGGTGGCGCGGGTCTCGTCGATCTTCAGCAGCAGCTGGTCGCGCTCGACCACCTGGCCTTCCCTCACCAGGATTTCCGACACCACGCCGCCGTCCAGCGACTGCACCAGCTGCAACTGGCGCGACGGGATCACCCGGCCGTCGCCACGCGTGACTTCGTCGACGTGCGCCAGCGAGGCCCACAGGATCAGCAGGGCGACCACGCCCACCGCGGTGCGCACGATGGTCTGCGCGCGCTGGGTGCGCTGGCGGCTCATCACTGCGTCGGCCTCGACCTCGAAGCTGCGCAGGCCGGCGTCGGCTTCCTGCAGGGGTTCGCCGAACAGCCTCCTGGAGACCGTGGCGGTGAAGCGGTTCATCGCGTCGAGCTTCATGCCGCCCTCGCGACGCGGCCGCTGGCCAGCGCTTCCATGATGCGGTCGCGCGGGCCGTCGGCGACGATCTTGCCGCCGTCGACCACGATCACGCGGTTGACCATCGCGAGCATCGACGTGCGGTGCGTCACCAGCACTACCGTCTTGTCCTGTGCGAAGGCCGTCATGCGCGCGGTGATCTGCGCCTCGGAGCTGAAGTCCATTGCGCTGGTCGGCTCGTCGAGCAGCAGGATCGGTGCGTTGTGCAGCAGCGCGCGTGCCAGGCCGACACTCTGGCGCTGCCCGCCCGAGAGCGACTCGCCGCGTTCGCCCACCGGCATGTCGAAGCCGCGCGGGTGGCGGTTCACGAATTCGGCCAGGCCCGCCGTCTCGGCCGCCGCGAGCACGGCGCCGTCGTCGGCATAGGGCAGCCCCAGCGTGATGTTCTCGCGCATCGAGCCGTAGAAGAGCATCACGTCCTGCGACACGCAGCCCAGGTTGCGGCGCACGTCGGCGGGGTCGAGCTGGCGCAGGTCGATGCCGTCGAGCAGCACGGCGCCATCGGTGGGCTGGTACAGGCCCATGATCAGGCGCTGGATGGTCGACTTGCCCGAGCCCACGCGGCCGATCAGCGCCACGCGTTCGCCGGTGGCGATCTTGAAGCTGATGCCCTCGAGCGCTGAATCCTTGCGGTTCGGGTAGGCGAACTGCACGTTGCGAAATTCGATGTCGCCGCGCAGCTGCGGGCGGTGAATGAAGTTGTCGCCGGCCGGCCGCTCGACCGGCTTGGCCATGATCTGCTCGAGGCTGTTCATGGCGGTGCGCGCGCCCTGGTACTGCATCAGCAGCCCGACGATCTGCCCGGCCGGCGCCAGCGCACGGCCGGCCAGCATCGACGCGGCGATCAGCGCGCCCATCGTCAGCTCGCGCTCGTGGATCAGGTAGACGCCGACGATGACGATGCTCACCGTCACCGCCTGCGTCAGGAAGGAGGTCAGGTACATCGCCGTGGACGACACGCCGCGCATCTTCACGCCGGTGGCGGCGAGGAAGGCGTTGGCACGCTCCCAGCGCGCCTGCACCACGCTCTCGGCGCCCTGGGCCTTGATCGTCTCGATGCCGGTGAGGCTTTCCACCAGCGTGGCATTGCGCTGCGCGCCGGCTCGCCAGGTGGACTCCGACAGCTCATGCAGCCGGTGCTGCAGCACCCAGCCCATCAGCAGGATGAGCAAGGCAGCCGCGACGACCGGCACGGCCAGCCACGGCGAGATCCAGGCCAGCACGACGACGAACAGCAGCGCGAAGGGCAGGTCGATCAGCGCGGTGACCGTGCCCGAGGCGATGAAGTCGCGCACCTGCTCGAAGCCACGCAGGTTGGCCGCGAAGGAGCCGACCGACTCCGGCCGCTGCTCCAGCCGCATGCCGAGCACGCGCTCCATCAGCGTGGCGGAGATCTTCACGTCGACACGCGCACTGGCCTCGTCGACGAAGCGGCTTCGCAGCAGCCGCATGAACAGGTCGGCGCCGAGCACCAGCACCACGCCGATCGCCAGCGCCCACAGCGTCTCGACGGCGTTGTTCGGCACCACGCGGTCGTAGACGTTCATCGAGAACATCGGGAATGCCAGCGCGAACAGGTTGATCAGCAGTGCCGCCCACAACACGTCGCGGTAGACGAAGCGCTGCTCGAGCAGCGCGCCCCAGAACCAGTGGCCCGAGGCGAGCGGCCGCGCCTTCGCTTCGGCACGCTCGGTGCGGCTGTCGAAGCGGAAATGCGGGCGCGCGAACAGCACCACGCCGGTGTAGCGCCCGGCCAGATCGTCGCGGCTCAGGTTCACCGAACCCTGGCCGGTCTCGGGCAGCAGCACGCGAGCCTGGCCGCTGTCGGCGTCGAAGCCGAGCAGCACGCAGGCACGGTTGTCCTTGAGCACCAGCACGGCGGGCAGGGCGGCCGTGTCCAGCGCGTCCAGCGCCAGGCGCTGCAGGCGGGTCGTCATGCCGGCGCGCGCGGCGGCGCGCTCGGCCAGCTCGATGGTCAGCCGGCCGTCGCGCAGCGGCAGCGCGGCCGACAGCGAGGCGCGCGTGGCCGCCTGGCCATGCAGGCGGCACAGTTCGACCAGGCAGTCGAGCAGCGGATCCGGGTGGATCAGGTCCTCGCGCAGGCGCACGGTGTTGGCCTTGGCGGCCGCGGCGGGGTCCTGCGGGGTGGGCTGGGTCATGGGCGGGTTCGGTCCGATCAACCGATATCGGCGCAGTGGAAGCCGAATTGACCCTTGCGGCGGTCGTCGAAGTAGCGGTGCAGCGTTTCCTTCACGGTGCGGAAGGCGATCTGCTCCCAGGGGATCTCGGCTTCGCTGAAGAGCTGGGCTTCGATGGTCTCCGGGCCGGGGGCCAGGCTCGTGTCGAGCATGCGGGCCCGGTAGAAGAAGTGCACCTGGCCGACGCGGACCACGTTCAGCACGGTGAACAGATCCAGCATCTCCACGTTGGCACCGGCTTCTTCGATGGTCTCGCGCAGCGCACCCTGGGCCGTGCTCTCGCCGAGTTCCATGAATCCGGCAGGCAGCGTCCAGAAGCCGTGGCGCGGCTCGATATTGCGGCGGCACAGCAGCACGCGGTCTTCCCAGGCCGGTACGGTGCCGACCACGTTCAGCGGGTTCTCGTAGTGGATCGTGCCGCAGGCGGTGCAGGTGGCCCGCTCGCGGTTGTCGTCGGCCGGCACGGCGTACTGCGCCGGCGCGCCGCAGGCACGGCAGTGCTTGATGCTGCGGGGGTTGAACATGGCCGCGGCAGTGTAGCGTGCGCTCCGCGGCCACCGGGCGTGCGCCCGTGGCTTTTGACCGCCTGCGTGGCATCATCGACGACGATTCGCGACCCCTTCCTGGAGATCTGCCCATGAGTTTCGTCGTCACGCCACCCGCTCCTGCTGCCGTTCCCGTTGCCGGTGGCGCGCCTGGCGCGCAGTTCCCGGTGCACCGCATCTATTGCGTCGGCCGCAACTACGTCGAGCATGCGAAGGAGATGGGCTTCACCGGCCGCGAGCCGCCGTTCTTCTTCATGAAGCCGGCCGACGCCGTGCTGCCGGTGGCCGAGGGGATGGTGGGGCGCATGCACTACCCGAGCCTCACGAAGGACCTGCACCACGAGGTCGAACTCGTGGTGGCGATCGGCCAGGGGGGCAGAAATATCACCGCGGCCGACGCCATGAAGCATGTCTGGGGCTATGCCGTCGGCCTGGACATGACGCGCCGCGACCTGCAGGGCGAGGCCAAGAAGCAGGGCCGCCCCTGGTGCATCGGCAAGGGTTTCGACGAATCGGCGCCGATCGGGCCGATCCGGCCGGCGGCGCAATGCCAGGTCGGGCCGGACACCGCGATCGTGCTCGATGTCAATGGCGCCAAACGCCAGGCGAGCACCATCGGCAAGCTGATCTGGAGCATCCCCGAGATCATCGAGCACGTGTCCGCGGCCTGGACGCTGGCGCCCGGCGACCTGATCTTCACCGGCACCCCCGAGGGCGTGGCGGCGGTGGTGGCGGGCGACACGCTGAGCGCACGCATCGACGGCGTGGGCACGCTGCAGGTGCAGGTGGTGCAGGGCTGATTTCAATCGGGAGTCACGGCATGGCGTTGCAGCTCTTCAACTACTTCCGCTCGTCGGCCTCGTACCGCGTGCGCATCGCCTTGGCCCTGAAGGGGCTGGACTACGACTACATGCCGGTGCAGCTGGCGCGCAACGAGCATTTCAAGGAGTCGTATGCGGCGCTGTCGCCGGCGCGGCTGGTGCCGCTGCTCAAGGATGACGAGCGCATCGTCACGCAGTCGCTGGCCATCATCGAGTACCTCGACGAACTGCACCCGCAGCCGCCGCTGCTGCCCGGTACGGCGCTGGAGCGGGCCCGCATCCGGGCGCTGGCGCTGGACGTGGCCTGCGAAATCCACCCGCTGAACAACCTGCGCGTGCTGCGCTACCTCGTCCATGACCTGAAGGTCTCGGAAGACGACAAGAATCGCTGGTACCGCCACTGGGTGGAGACCGGGCTCGAGGCCGTGGAGCAGCAGCTCGCCGCGCATCCGGCCACCGGCCGCTTCTGCCACGGCGACGCGCCGACGCTGGCCGACGTGGTGCTGGTGCCGCAGATCCACAACGCGAAGCGCATGGACTGCCGGCTCGACCACGTTCCCACCGTGATGCGTGTCTTCGAGGCTTGCATGGCGCACGACGCCTTCGCCAAGACCCAGCCGTCAGCCTGCCCCGATGCAGCCTGAGCGCCGATGACGAGCGCCGGGCATCCCGATTGGCTGCAGCCTGACTGGCACGCGCCCGGTGTGGGCGCGCTGATGACGACACGCCACGGCGGCATCAGCCAGGGGCCGTTCTCTGGCATGAACATTCGTGGCGGGCTGGGCGACGACCCGGCCGCGGTGGCGCACAACCAGGCCCTGCTGGCAGCCGCCATCGGCGCGCGACCTGTCTACCTGGATCAGGTGCACGGCCGCGGCGTGGTGCGGCTCACGCCGGACCTCGTCGGCCACGTGCCGCAGGCCGACGCCAGCGTCTGCACCGAGCCCGGACTGGCCTGCACGGTGCAGGTGGCCGATTGCCTGCCGGTGCTCTTCGCGGCGCCGGGTGCGCGCGGCGTGGCCGGCGCGCATGCCGGCTGGCGCGGTCTCTCGGCGGGCGTGTTGCAGGCGACCGTCGAGGCCCTGTGCGAGGCGGCGGCCTGCGCGCCCGCCGACGTGCAGGCCTGGCTGGGCCCGTGCATCGGGCCGCGCCGTTTCGAAGTCGGAGCCGACGTGCTGCGAGCCTTCGGCGCCGACGCGTCGGACGAGAGCGCTGCCTGCTTCCGCCCGCATGCGCCGGGCAAGTGGATGGCCGACCTGGCTGGCCTGGCCCGGCAGCGTCTGCGGGCGGCGGGTGTGACGCAGCTCGCCGGCGGCGACTGGTGCACCGTCGAGGAGGCTTCAAGGTTCTTTTCGTTCCGGCGCGACGGCGTCACCGGCCGCATGCTCGCCGCCATCTGGCTGGAGCGGCGCAGCTGACGCGGCTGGCATTTGCTCCCGGGCGATGCGCAGGCGGCGCCGCGACGGCGTTCCCAGGATGTAAAGCACGATGGACAGCGGCAACACGCCATAGAGCAGGAAGGTGAAGACCGCACCGAGCACGGTCCCATTCGGCGCCGTGGCCTCTGCGACGGCCATCATCAGCACCACGTAACCCCAGGCGATCGCAACGAGATACATGGTTCTTACCGAATGGTGAAATGCACTGTCATTATGTGGTAAGCTTCGCGCGGTAAAAACGCACGCTACAAGAACAGATTCACCGGATCCGAAGCATCCGTGAGGAGACTTACATGAAAGCCACTTCCCGCGCCGCGACCGGGGCATTCACGCCCACTGATCCAGCCGACGCCGCCAAGGCCTTCGGCTCGACTGTCGGCGAGATCTGGAAGTCGATGTCCGGGCTGAATCTGCCTCTGCCTGTGGTGTCGAAGCTGCAGGCCAACTACTTGCAGCAGGCCACCGATCTGTGGAACCTGAACCTGCGCGAAGCCAACCCCGACGCGGACGCTGCGCCCAAGGCCGCCGACAAGCGCTTCGCCGCACAGGAATGGGCCAAGAACCCGGCCAGCGCCTACATCGCGCAGATGTACCTGCTCAATGCGCGCACGCTGATGGAGATGGCCGACGCCGTCGAAGGCGACGCCAAGACCAAGCAGCGCATCCGCTTCGCCGTTCAGCAGTGGGTGGATGCGGCCTCGCCGAGCAACTACCTCGCGCTGAACCCGGAAGCGCAGCGCAAGGCGCTCGAAACCAAGGGCGAGAGCATCGGCCAGGGCCTCAAGCACCTGTGGAACGACATCCAGCAGGGCCACCTGTCGCAGACCGACGAGAGCGTCTTCGAGGTCGGCCGCAACGTGGCCACGACCGAAGGTGCCGTCGTATTCGAGAACGAGCTGTTCCAGCTCATCGAATACAAGCCGCTGACGGCCAAGGTGTACGAGCGGCCCGTGCTGTTCGTGCCGCCGTGCATCAACAAGTACTACATCATGGATCTGCAGCCGGAGAACTCGCTGATCCGGTACACGGTCGAGCAGGGCCACCGCCTCTTCGTCATCAGCTGGCGCAATGCCGACGAGAGCATCGCGCAGTACACCTGGGATCAGTACATCGAGGATGCGGCGATCCGCGCCATCCGCGAGGTGCAGGACATCACCGGCAGCGAGCAGCTCAACACGCTGGGCTTCTGCGTCGGCGGCACGATTCTCGCCACCGCGCTGTCGGTGCTCGCCGCGCGAGGCGAGCAGCCGGCCACCAGCGTGACGCTGCTGACCACGCTGCTGGACTTTTCCAACACCGGCGTGCTCGACCTGTTCATCGACGAAACGATGGTGCAGATGCGCGAGATGACGCTCGGTCCCCAGAGCCCCGGCGGCGGCAGCCTGCTCAAGGGGCAGGAGCTCGCCTCCACCTTCAGCTTCCTGCGCCCGAACGACCTGGTCTGGAACTACGTCGTCGGCAACTACCTGAAGGGCGAGACGCCGCCGCCCTTCGACCTGCTCTACTGGAACAGCGACAGCACCAACCTGCCCGGGCCGATGTACTGCTGGTACCTGCGCAACACCTACCACGAGAACAACCTGGCCAAGCCCGGCAAGGTGACGGTGTGCGGCGAGAAGATCGACCTCGGGGCCATCAAGGCGCCGACCTACGTCTATGCCTCGCGCGAAGACCACATCGTGCCCTGGGACGGTGCGTACCAGAACACCCAGGTGCTCACTGGCGCCAAGGGCAAGATCCGCTTCGTGATGGGCGCCTCGGGCCACATCGCCGGCGTGATCAACCCGCCGGCCAAGGGCAAGCGCAGCCACTGGATCGGCACCACGAATGCCGTTCCGGCCGACGCGAAGGAATGGTTCGCCAAGGCCAAGGAGCACCCGGGCAGTTGGTGGACCGACTGGGCCGCCTGGCTGAAGTCCCACGCCGGCAAGCAGATCGCTGCGCCCAAGGGCTATGGAAACCGCAGCCACAAGGCCATCGAGCCCGCCCCGGGCCGCTACGTCAAGCAGAAAGCCTGACGAATATCGCTTGATGCCGCCACGGCGAAGCGCGACAGTCCGAACCGTGGCCCGCTTCCACCTCGAACCGTTTCATTGCAGGAGACTTCCCCATGACCACTGACATCGTGATCGTCGCCGCCGCCCGCACCGCCGTCGGCAAGTTCGGCGGCACGCTCGCTTCGACCCCCGCACCCGAACTCGGCGCCGCCGTGATCGCCGAACTGCTCAAGCGCGCGAAGCTCTCGGGCGACCAGATCGGCGAGGTCATCCTCGGCCAGGTGCTGCAGGCCGGTGCCGGCCAGAACCCGGCGCGCCAGTCGGTCATCAAGTCGGGCCTGCCCAACCATGTGCCCGCGATGACCATCAACAAGGTCTGCGGCTCGGGCCTGAAGGCGGTGATGCTGGCCGCACAGGCGATCCGCGACGGCGACAGCGAGATCGTGATCGCCGGCGGCCAGGAGAACATGAGCCTGGCGCCGCACGTGCTGCCGAACTCGCGCAACGGCCAGCGCATGGGCGACTGGAAGCTCGTCGACACGATGATCGTCGACGGCCTGTGGGACGTCTACAACCAGTACCACATGGGCATCACGGCCGAGAACGTGGCCAAGAAGTTCGGCGTGACGCGCGAGGCGCAGGACGCTCTGGCGCTGGCCAGCCAGCAGAAGGCGGCCGCCGCGCAGGACGCCGGCAAGTTCAAGGACGAGATCGTTCCGTTCAGCATCGCGCAGAAGAAGGGTGACCCGATCGTCTTCGCCAACGACGAGTTCCTGAACCGCAAGACCAGCGCCGAAGGCCTGGCCGGCCTGCGCCCCGCCTTCGACAAGGCCGGCAGCGTGACCGCCGGCAACGCCTCGGGCCTGAACGACGGCGCCGCCGGCGTGGTGGTGATGAGCGCGAAGCTTGCCGACAAGCTGGGCCTGACGCCGCTGGGCCGCATCGCTTCCTATTCTTCTGCCGGCCTCGACCCGGCCACCATGGGCATGGGCCCGGTGCCGGCCAGCCAGCGCGCGCTGCAGCGTGCCGGCTGGAAGGCCGCCGACCTCGACCTGCTCGAGATCAACGAAGCCTTCGCCGCACAGGCCTGCGCCGTGCACCAGGAGATGGGCTGGGACACCAGCAAGGTCAACGTGAACGGTGGCGCCATCGCCATCGGCCACCCGATCGGCGCGTCCGGCTGCCGCATCCTCGTCACGCTGCTGCACGAGATGCAGCGTCGCAATGCCAAGAAGGGCATCGCCTCGCTGTGCATCGGCGGCGGCATGGGCGTGGCGCTGACGATCGAGCGCTGAAGCATTCCACACACAAGACGATTTCAACCAGGAGAAGACAAATGGCTCAGAAGATTGCGTACGTGACGGGTGGCATGGGTGGCATCGGCACTTCGATGTGCCAGCGCCTGCACAAGGACGGTTTCAAGGTCATCGCCGGCTGCGGGCCGAGCCGCGACCACGTGAAGTGGATCGGCGAGCAGAAGGCCCTGGGCTACACGTTCTACGCGTCGGTGGGCAACGTCGGCGACTGGGACTCCACCGTGGCGGCCTTCGAGAAGGTCAAGGCCGAGCATGGCCCGGTCGACGTGCTGGTGAACAACGCCGGCATCACGCGCGACGGCATGTTCCGCAAGATGAGCCGCGCCGACTGGGACGCGGTGATCGAGACCAACCTGACCAGCCTGTTCAACGTCACCAAGCAGGTGATCGACGGCATGCTGGAGCGGGGCTGGGGCCGCATCATCAACATCAGCTCGGTGAACGGCGAGAAGGGCCAGTTCGGCCAGACCAACTACTCGGCCGCCAAGGCCGGCATGCACGGCTTCACGATGGCGCTGGCGCAGGAAGTGGCCAACAAGGGCGTGACGGTGAACACCGTGAGCCCGGGCTACATCGCCACCGATATGGTCAAGGCGATCAAGCAGGAAGTGCTGGACAAGATCGTCTCGGGCATCCCGGTCAAGCGCCTGGGCACGCCGGAAGACATCGCCTCCATCGTGTCGTGGGTGGCATCGGACGAATCCGGCTTCGCGACCGGTGCCGACTTCTCCGTCAACGGCGGCTTGCACATGGGCTGAACGCGGTCACGCGACTCGCCTCGAGCCCGGCCATCGCGCCGGGCTTTTTCATGCCCGATCAGAACGCCACGTAGCGCCCTGGCCGGTGGTTCAGCGCCAACGTCAGGTTCAGTGCCAGCGCACCGGCGATCGACATCAGGATGCGCTGCGGCTCCACCATCGCCAGCGAGGCGACGAGGATGGCGCCATCGATGCCCATCTGCACCCAGCCGGCGCGCCAGCCGAAGCGCTTCTGCAGCACCAGCACGAGGATGTTCAGCCCGCCCAGGCTGGCGTGGTGGCGGAACAGCACGAGGAAGCCCGCGCCCATCAACAGCCCGCCGGCGATGGCCGCGAACCACGGGTCGAGCACGGCGAAGCCGGCCCACCGCGGCACCGCTGTCGTGAGGGCCGACAGCAGCGTCACCGCGGCGAAGGTCTTCAGCGTGAAGCTGCGTCCCATCGCCCGCCACGCGAGCAGGTAGAAGGGCAGGTTGATGACGAAGAACAGCGGGCCGAAGCCGACGCCGGTGGCGTAGTGCGCCAGGAACGCGACGCCGGCCGTGCCACCGGTGAGCAGCCCGGCGTGGCTGAACATCGCCACGCCGAAAGCGATGAACAGCGTGCCGGTGACGAAGGCCAGCGCGTCGTCGTACCAGGCGTGGCGCAGCGCGCCTTCTCCGGCGCCGCTCATTCGACGATGCCGGAGATGAAGAACTTGATCAGCCCCTTGGCCGCGAAGCCGACCAGCCCCACGCCCAGGCCCAGCAGCAGCACGAAGGTGCCGAACTTGCCGGCCTTCGACTCGCGCGCAAGTTGAAGGATGATGAACACCATGTAGAGCATGAACGCGCTGACCCCGAAGGTCAGCCCGAACCAGGCGATCTGCTCCTCGGTGTAGCCGAACATGCCGTGTCCCGGTCTCAGGGCCGCTCGGCCAGGCCGGAGGTGTCGACCAGGTCGCGGTAGGCGTGCCAGCTGGCGTGCGCGATCCACGGCACCACGACCACCAGCCCGAGCATCAGCGTGGCCATGCCCAGCAGCGTGAGGGCCATGATCAGGCCGGCCCACAGTGCCATCGGCAGCGGGTTGTCCATCACCACGCGCCAGCTGGTGAACACCGCGGCGAGCACGCCGACCTCGCGGTCCAGCAGCAGCGGGATGGCCACCACGCTGGAGGCGAACACCGGTGCGGCGAGCAGCCCGCCCAGCGCCAGCCAGATCTCGAACAGATAGCCCTGATCGGCCAGCAGCACCACGCGCACGAAGTCCTGCGGATTGCGCACCGGTGTCGGCGCGAGGCTGGTGATCAGCGAGGCCGAGGTCATCACCCAGCCGGTGCCGGCGAAGGCGAGCAGCACGCCGAACACCACCAGCCGCCCGTCGCGCGGCCGCCATGCGCGCAGCGAGACCGCCAGGTCGGCGCGGCCGCTGCGCTGCAGGGCTCGGCTCACGGCGTAAAGGCCGGTGGCGAGGATCGGCGCGACGAGCAGGAAGCCGGAGAACGCGCCGGACAGCAGCCAGAACTGGCTGCGCGCCGCCCAGAACAGCGCGGCACCGAACACGGCCAGCAGCAGGCCATGCAGCAGGCCGGGCAGCGGGCAGCGCATGAAATCTCGCCAGCCTGCGGCCAGCCAGCCCAGCGGCCGCAGGACAGGCACGGTGCGCGTGCCGAAACGGCGGGACTCGACCAGGGCGGGGCTTTCGCGCATGGGCGGCAGTGTGCCCGTGCCATCCGACGCGACGCTTGATCAAGGTCATGTGAGGTCGGCGGCGTGGTGCGGCGCAGCATCGAATCCGCAAACCGGCTACAATGCGCGGCTGCACTCGGAACGATCCGGGTGCATTCGTTCATCTCCTACGACCTCGTCTCGGAAACGCCGCGCACCCTGCGCCGGCCGATTCACGAAACTCTCTCGCCATTCAGGCTGGGGCAACGGTTGGCGGCGATGCCGTCGCTTCGACTGTTCCCTCGAACGTTCCCCGCGACCTGTTCCGGTCGTCCTGCATGGACGGCCCGGCGGCGTTTTTCGTCGCCGAATTGCGAAAGAGAAAGATGAGTTTCGATACCCTGGGCCTGCACGAAGCCCTCACCAAAGCCGTGGCCGATTCGGGCTACGACAGCGCCACCGAAGTCCAGACGCAGGCGATCCCGCCGGCTCTGCAAGGCCGCGACCTGATGGTCTCGGCCAGCACCGGCAGTGGCAAGACCGCGTCGTTCATCCTGCCCGCCCTGCAGCGCATCCTCGCCGCGCGCGGCGACAACACCAAGCGCCGTGAGAAGGGCATCGTCTACGGCCCGCGCATCCTCGTGCTCACGCCGACGCGCGAGCTCGCGATGCAGGTCGCCAAGGCGGCCGACACCTACGGCCGCCACGTGCCGGGCCTGCGCGTCGCTACCGTCGTGGGCGGCGTGCCGTACCCGGCGCAGATCAAGGCGCTGCGCGGCCCGCTGGACATCCTGATTTCCACCCCCGGCCGCCTGCTCGACCACCTGAACACCGGCAAGGCCGTGCTCAGCAACGTCGAAATGCTGGTGCTCGACGAAGCCGACCGCATGCTCGACATGGGCTTCATCGACGACATCAACACCATCGCCGACCAGGTGCCGGCAGAGCGCCAGACGGTGATGTACAGCGCCACCTTCGCCGGCAACGTGGGCAACCTCGCGCGCAACCTGCTGCGCGACCCGCAACGCATCGATGTGGCCTCGCACACCGACACGCACGCCAACATCGAGCAGCGCCTGCACTGGGCCGACAACTCGCACCACAAGAACGCGCTGCTCGACCACATCCTCACCGAGAGCAGCCTCGAGCAGGCGATCGTGTTCACGAGCACGCAGCGTGATGCAGACTGGCTGGCCGACCGCCTCGCCGAGCTGGGCCACGCCGTCGCGTCGCTGCACGGCGGCATGCCGCAGGGCCGCCGCAACCGTGTGCTGCAGGGCCTGCGCAGCAAGCACCTGCGCGTGCTGGTGGCCACCGACGTGGCCGCGCGCGGCATCGACGTGCCGACCATCAGCCACGTCATCAACTACGGCCTGCCGATGAAGGCGGAAGACTACGTGCACCGCATCGGCCGTACCGGCCGCGCCGGGCGCAACGGCCTGGCAGTGACGCTGGCCGAGCGCATGGACGCCGGCATGATCCGCCGCATCCAGCACTTCACGACGCAGAACATCGCCGTGGCCACCGTGCCCGGCCTCGAGCCGAAGAGCCCGGAGCCGCGCATGTTCCCCGGCCGTCCGGCCGGTGGCCCGGCGCCCGAGCGCGGCCGTTTCGGCGGCAAGCCGTTCGGTGCCAAGCCTTTCGGGCCGAAGCCGGCGTTCGGCAACAAGCCCTATGCCGCCCGCGCGGCCCAGGGCGATGCACCGCGCAACCCGTTCGACCGCCCCGCAGGCGATCGCCGCCCGCACGATGCGGCCGGCCCGCGCAAGTCGGGCTTCAAGCCGCACCCGGTGGGCGGGCGGCCGAGCCGCTTCGAACGCTGAAGCATCGATTCGGCACAGCAAGAACGACGAAGAGCCCGCATTGCGGGCCCTTCGTCCATCCGGGGTCGGTGCGGTGATTGTCGGGATCAGCCACGCACGACGATGTCGTTCTTGACCAGCTTGACGCCGTTGACCTTGCGGGCAATGGCCTCGGCCGTCGACTTCTCCTGGCTGGACTTGGCGAAGCCCGACAGCAGCACGGTGCCGTTCAGCGTCTCGACGCTGATGGCGGCGGCATCGACCTCCTTGTTCTCGACCATGCGGGCCTTGACCTGCGTGGTGATGGTGGAGTCGTCGATGTATTCGCCGACGGTGGACTGGCCGCGCGAGACGGCACAACCGGGCAGCGTGAACAGGGCAGCCGTTGCGACGGCGGTGGCGGCGAGGGTGGTACGGATCAGCATGGGGATGCTCCTTTTGTGGTTGACGGACGGGAATGGGGAACGGTGGCCGGGTCGGCTCAGGGCTTGCGGACCGCGCCGATGCCCAGCAGGGCCAGCGCAACGAAGACCGCGAAGATGAGCAGCGCGATGACGAACAGCGCCTTGGCGATGCCGGCCGCACCGGCGGCGATGCCGGTGAAGCCGAGCAAGCCGGCGACGACGGCGATCACGGCGAAGATCAAGGCCCACTTCAACATGACTTTCTCCTCTGAGATCGGCGTGAACCGATGAGATCACTCTAGGTGTCGCCTGCAGACGGCGGCATCGGCGTGCTGCCCGTCGCGATGTAGGACAAGGCCGCGTCCTGCGCGGCGGCCAGCAGCGCGGACAGCGGCAACTGCGACGCCAGCTGCGACGTCCATTGCGCGGCCAGGCGCCACAGCAGTGCCGACTCGCCGACAGCCCGCCACGGCTTGAACGCAACCAGGGCCGCACCGCCGGCGAAGGCTGTCGCGGCCAGCGCGAACGGGTGCTGCCGGGCCAGCGGCCGAAGCAGCGAATCGCCGGCATCGGCGGCCAGCGCCGCCCCGGCCGGCCACGCGCTGTGGCGGCCTCGCAGCTTGCCGGCCAGGCGCTGTCGCGAGGCCTGCAGGCGCTGAAGTGCAAGGGCCTGGTCGCTCATGATTGCGCCGCGCTGCGCAGCAGCGCCAGGTCCGCAGCCCATTGCTCGCGCAGCACGGACGAACCGCGCTGCGCCCAGGCCCCGCGGGCGGCCTGGTGGCAAGCCAACGCGACCAGCAGAGGCAGCGCCGGCACCGCCACGAGCAGCCAGGGCACGGCCACGGTACCGACGGCCCACAGCATGAGTGCCACGCCCGCCAGCGTCAGACCGACCGCAGCGCAGGCCAGCGCGGCCAGCTGCAGCAGCGCGGCGCGCTGCCAGCGCCCGAGCACGTCGAGCGCTTCGCTGCTGGCCAGCTCGCCATAGGCTTGAAGGTGATCGGCCAGCAGTGCCGGCTCGGAGGCGGCGAGGCGGAACAGCGGGTGCATGCCGTGGGCTCCGTCGCTCAGTTGGGCTGGCGCGAACGCAGCGCGAGGTTGGCGACCGCCATCAATGCGGCGCCAGCGGCAGCGGCAATCAGCACCGACTTCAGCGGTTCATCGCGGATGTAGCCGGCGGTGCGGTCGGACGCATCGGCTGCTCGTTCGCGCAGCTGCGTGGCGTGGTCACGCAGCGCATCGGCACTCTGGCGCACCAGGCTCTCGGCGCGCTCGGCGGCCTGCACGAGGGCCGGCGTGATGCGCTCGCTGCCTTCCTGCACGGCATCGGCAATGGCCTGCGGTGCGGCCTCGACGGCGCGGCGGGCGTTGGCGGCGGTGGTGTGGACGTTGGTGTTCATGGGTAGCTCCTTGCAGGGGGTGGGGAAAGGCGAATCGAGACGCGTGACGCGGTGCGCTACTTGATCAGGCCGACCAGGAAGCTGCCGACGGCGAGCACCGCGAACAGGATGAACAAGAGCTTCGCGATGCCGGCGGCGCTGGCGGCGATGCCACTGAAGCCGAACACGGCCGCGATCAGCGCGATGACGAAGAAGACGACGGCGTAGTGCAGCATGGTTAGCTCCTGAAGTTGTCGGACGCGACCTGGTGGATCGCGATGAAGACAGCTTAGGAAGTGCGCCGGCGCTGCACCATGGGACGCCGGCGCGTCCGCGTGTAGGACGAGGCCGACAGCGCCGGCGCGCGTGCCGTGCCCTCAGGCCGCCGTGGCGGCGCCCGACGGCAGGAAGGCCTCGATGCGCGTGCCCTGGCCCGGCGACGAGCGGACTTCCAGGCGACCGCCCACCGACTCGACGCGGTAGGCCATGCCGAACAGGCCGTGCGAGGCCGACTGCGGCTGCGAGGTGTCGAATCCGGCGCCGTCGTCGGCGACGACGATGCGCACGCCGCCTTCGGCCGCCAGCAGGTGCACTTCGACCTGCTTCGCGCTGGCGTACTTGGAGATGTTGGTCAGCGCCTCCTGCACCAGCCGGTAGGCGGTGAGTTCGGCCTCCTCGGACAGCGCCGCGCCGGGCTCGAACGAGGTGAGCAGCGCGACGCCGCCGCGTTGCGCGTGCTCGCGCGTGAGGATGTCCAGCGCGGCGACCAGGCCGAGGTTGGCCAGCGCCGATGGGCGCAGGTCCTCGATGATGCGGCGTTTCAGCGCGATGCCGCTGGTGAGCGTCTGGCCGAGGTGGTCCAGGCGCTCGAGCAGTTCGGGCGCCTGCGGCGTCAGGCGCGAGCGCAGTCTCGCCACGTCGAGCTTGGCAGCGGTGAGCAGAGCGCCGAGCTCGTCGTGCAGCTCGCGCGCGAGCCGGTGGCGCTCGTCCTCGCGCGCCGTCTGCAGGTGCCGCGCAAGTTCGCGAAGCTGGGCGGTGCGGCGCAAGACGTCGTGCTCGAGGTGGTCGCGCTCGAACTGGATCAGCCGCTGCTGCTCGGCGCGCTGCGCATCCAGCGCCGCCGTCTGGCGCAGGTACATGAACAGCGCCAGCACGCTCAGCGCGGTCAGCGCGCCGATGCCGATGCGCGTCAGCATCAGCGTGTCGTAGATGTCCTGGCGGCCGCGCGCGACCGCCTTGGTCTCCTCGTCGAGCAGGCGCAGTGACAGCGAGCGGATGCCGTCCATCTGCTCGCGGCCGATGTCGGTCAGCACCAGCGTGCGCCAGTTGTCGTGCTTGCCCTGGTCGTACAGCGAGATCGAGGTCTGCAGTTCGGACAGCTTGGCCTGCACGTGCTTCTCCAGCTCGGCGAGCAGCTCGGCCTGGGCGGGCTCGTCACCGAAGTGCACGCGCAGCGCCTTCAGTGTGCTCTGGATCTCCTCGTTGGCATCGCGGTAGGGCGCCAGATACTCGCTGCGCCCGGTCAGCAGGTAGCCGCGCTGGCCGCTCTCGGCGTCCAGCATCATGTGGTGCAAAGCCTGCAGCGTGGTGCGCGCGACGGCGCGCTGGCCGAGTTCGTCGAGCGACTCGCCGGCGCGCCAGTACGACAGCTCGCTGATCAACAGCATGGCCAGTGCCGCCAGCGCGACCAGCGGGAACGCGAAGGCACTGCGCCGCAGGCGATCGGCGAAGATGCGCGACGACTCAAGCATCTACACTCCGCGCACTGAAGTACCTGTCCACCAGGACTGCCTTGCCATGATCCGGGTTGCCATCGTCGACGACCACGCCATCGTGCGCACCGGATTGCGCCAGTTCTTCTCCGAGCAGGTCGACCTGCGCGTGTGCGGCGAGGCCAGCAACGGCCACGAGGCGCTCGAGCTGGTCCGCCAGGGCGAGATCGACGTGCTGCTGATGGACCTGTCGATGCCCGACCAGAGCGGCGTCGATGCGCTGGCCGCGATCAAGGCGCGCGCGCCCGAACTGCCGGTGCTGATCCTCAGCGGCTTTCCGGAGGAGCACTACGCGACCGCGCTGCTCAAGCAGGGCGCGGCGGGCTACCTGAACAAGGAGTGCGACCCGGAGGAGATCGTCAAGGCGATCCGCACCGTCTTCCGCGGCCGCAAGTACATCACCGCCGGCGTCGCCGAGCGGCTGGCCGAGACGCTGGGCGGCGATGCCGACAAGCTGCCCCACGAACTGCTGTCCGAACGCGAGCTGCAGGTCTTCCTGCGCCTGGCCCGAGGCGAGACGGTCGGGCACATCGCCGACGGCATGTCGCTCAGCGTGAAGACCGTCAGCACCTACCGCACGCGGGTGATGGAGAAGATGGCGCTGGCGTCGAACAGCGATCTGACCTACTACGCGCTGAAGAACGGCTTGATCCAGTAGCGCCGCCCTCGACGACGCGCCGCTCATGGCATCACGCCGTCCTCGGCGAGCTGCCGGCAATAGTCGATCAGCGCGTCGATCTCGCCGGACTTGTCGAACACGCCGTCGGCGCCCAGGCCCAGGCAGCGGCGGCGGATGTCGGGCGTGGCGAAGTTGCTCAGCACCACGCGCTTGCAGCGCTGTGGCTGCTCGCCCAGCCACTGCAACACGCCCAGGCCGGAGCCCTTGCGCAGGAAGATGTCGATGATGACGAGGTCGCACTGCTCGCGGTGCGTGGCCAGCCACTCGCGCGCCTGCGCTTCGTCGCCGGCGCTGCCGATGACCGACACCGGGGCCATCTCCTCGAGGGTGGCGATCAGGTTCTCCCGGATCACCGGGCTGTCTTCGACGAGGAAGGTCTTCAAAGGGGTCATGGTCCGGACGCGGTCGCTCGCCGGCGGAGGGTTGCTCCGGCGCCGTCGCCATTGAACCAGCCCGGCGGCCGGCCGTCTGTAGGAAGAGTCCTACGCGGCGCGTTGGCGCTGCACATGCACCGCCACGTCCATGCCGAGGTAGGCGTCCGGCGGGCCGAACCACGAGCCCAAGATCGGCGCGGCCTGGCGCGGGTCGCGCGCCACGCCAACGCGGATCAGCGTGTTGCCGCCGAGCAGGTTGTTGGTCGGGTCGAACGGCACCCAGCCGGCGCCTGGCAGGTAGGCCTGCAGCCAGGCGTGGGTGCTGCCCGCGCCGACGATGGCTGTGGTGTCTGCCTCCGCGCCGGCTTCGGCATCCCGGTCCAACGCCGGGTCGTAGAGGTAGCCGGAGACGAAGCGCGTGGCCACGCCCAGGCGCCGCGCCGCCTCCATCATCAGCAGCGCGAAGTCGCGGCAGCTGCCGCTGCCCAGGTCGAGCGTCTGCAGCGGCGTGCGCGTGCCTTCCTCGTCGCGCGCCACGTACTCGAAGTTCTCGCGAATGTGCTGGTTCATCTGCACCAGCAGGTCGCGCGTGCCGGTCGGGCCATCGGTGCGAATGAACTGGCGCGCCCAGGCCGTCAGCCGGCCCAGCGGATCGTCATGGTGCGGGCGAAGGTAATGCTCGAGGTCGAAGCGCTCCTCGACGCTGTAGGCAAAGGGGAAGAACTCCGCGCCCGGCGCCAGCGGCAGTTCGAGGTTGTGGCTGTGCGCGTGTTCGATGGTGAAGCTGCAGACGATGCGCAGCTCCTGCGCCGGCTGCAGCGGCTGCACGATGGCGATGGAGTTGGAGTGCGGGTCCTGGATCAGCCGGACGGTCGCCTCCGGGCTGACCTGCAGGTCGGTGGCGAGCACGCGCAGGTCGTGGCTGTCGCGCGGCCTGAAGATCACCCGGTGCTCGCCGAAGTGCACCGGCTCGCGATAGCGGTAGACCGTCGTGTGGACGATGTCGTAGCGGACGGTCATGCGGACGGCAGACTACACGCCGAGCAGTTCGACCTCGAACATCAACGTGGCGTTCGGCGGGATCACGCCGCCGGCACCGCGCGCGCCATAGCCCAGCTGCGGCGGGATCACCAGCAGCCGGGTGCCGCCGACTTTCATGCCCTGCACGCCTTCGTCCCAGCCGCGGATCACCATGCCCTGGCCGAGGCCGAACTGGAAGGGGTCGTTGCGGTCCTTGCTGCTGTCGAACTTGGCGCCCTTGACGCCGCCGTTGTAGAGCCAGCCGGTGTAGTGCACGGTGACGTGCTGGCCGGCACGCGCCTCGGCGCCTTCGCCCGCTGTGGTGTCTTCGTACTGGAGGCCGGAGTCGGTCGTGATCATGTCGAACTTTCGAGGAGTGGCAACGCAAGGGCCGACATCATGCCAGGGTGCGCCGCCACGCGTTGACTGCCCCGGCCAGGAAGCCGCCGAGGTCGTTCGCGTCCACCGCCAGCCCGAGCACGCGCGCGGCCTCCTGCACGGCTGCCAGCGGATCGCGCAGGTCCAGTGCAGTGGCGCCGTTCTGCTTCGACAGCTTCTCGCCGTCGGCGCCGAGCACCAGCGGCGTGTGCAGGTAGCTCGGCGTGCGCAGGCCCAGCGCGCGCTGCAGCAGGATCTGCCGCGGCGTGTTGTCGGCCAGGTCTTCGCCGCGCACGACATGGGAGATGCCTTGGGCCGCGTCGTCCACCACCACGGCGAGCTGATAGGCCCACAGGCCGTCGGCGCGCTTGAGCACGAAGTCGCCGACGGCGTCGCACAGGCGCTGGCGCTGCGTGCCCAGGCGCCGGTCATGCCATTCGATCTCGGCTTCCTCTGCGGGCGCACCGAGCGAAGTTCTCATGCGCACGGCGCGGGCCGTGCGGCCGTGAAGGCCTTCGCGGCAGGTGCCGGGATAGACCAGTTCGGCGCCGCGCGGCTTCGGCGTGCCGCGCGAGCGCAGCGCGAGCTCGATGTCGCGCCGGGTGCAGCCGCAAGGGTAGGCCCAGCCGGCGGCGATCAGCCGATCGAGCGCCTGCTGGTAGGCCGCGCCGCGTGTGGACTGCCACAGGGGCGGCTCGTCGGCCTGCAGCCCGCAGGCGGCGAGCTGCTCGATGATCAGCAGGCCCGCCCCGGGCACGCAGCGCGGTGAGTCGACGTCCTCGATGCGCAGCAACCAGCGCCCGCCGTGCGCGCGCGCGTCCAGCCACGAAGCCAGAGCTGCCACCAGCGAGCCGGCATGCAGCGGCCCGGTGGGCGAGGGCGCGAAACGCCCCACGTAGCCCGCAGCGCTCATCCGCCCCAGGGGCCGGTGTGGCGCTCCAGCAGCGCGCGCCGCGTGGCCGGGCTCTCGAGCTGGTTCAGCCACCACTGCAGCGCCAGGCCCAGCGGCGCGCGCTTGCCCTTGGAGCCCACGCCGGCGCGCCAGGCATAACCCAGCACGGCCGCCTGCCGGCTGCGCTCGACCTCCTTGACCACCAGCCTGCCGGCCTCGACATGCGGGCGCGCCATCGGCTCGGGGATGTAGCCGCAACCCATGCAGCGGATCTGCGCCTCGATCTTGGCCTGCGTGCTGCTCACCGTCAGCACGTCCTGGCCGGGCAGGATGTTCACCGTGATCGGCGACATGCGCAGCGCCGAATCAGCCACCGCCACGGCACGGTGCCTGAGCAGTTCGGTGTCGCTGATCGGGCCCTCGTGCGCCGCCAGCGGGTGGTGCGGCGCGACGGCGAAGACGAACTCCATCTCGCCGAGCAGCGCGAACTCGATGCCTGCCGGCGGCTGCGACTGTGTGCCCACGCCGATGGCCAGATCGGCCTGGCCGCTGATCAGCGCCTCCCAGGTGCCGGCCAACACCTCGCTGCGCAGGCGCAGCCGCGTGCCGTGTTCGACGTTCTGCTCGGCGCAGCGCGCGTAGAAGGCCTCGCACAGCTCGAAGATGGTGACCTGTGACATCACCACGTCGACCGCGATGGTGAGTTGCGTCTCCCAGCCGGTGGCCACGCGGCGCACGCGGTTGGCCACCGCATCCATCTCGATGAGCAGGCGGCGGCCTTCGGTGAGCAGTTCCTCGCCGGCGGCGGTGAGCTGGGCCTGGCGCGAGCTGCGGTCGAACAGCAGCACGTCCAGCGCGTCCTCGAGCTGGCGCACGTTGTAGGTCAGTGCCGAGGGCACCTTGCCGAGCTCGCGGGCGGCCGCAGCAAAACTGCCGGTGCGCGCGATGGTGTCCATCATCGCGAGGGCTTCCGGAGTGAGCACGTTGCGGCGGTCGGGCATGGCGGAGCTCGGTGGCGTTCAGGGGTTCATCTTATTTGAACGCGAGCTTCAAGGACGGAGGGCTGGCCGATGACCGGCCGGCTCCTACATTGGACTCATCGCCACCACCCAACACATTGCGGGCACCACCATGATCACCCTGCGCAAGTCCTGCGACCGAGGTTATGCCGACCACGGCTGGCTGAAGAGCTTCCACAGCTTCTCGTTCGCCGACTACCACGACCCGAAACACATGGGCTGGGGCAACCTGCGCGTGATCAATGAAGACCGCATCGCGCCGGGCACCGGCTTCGGCACGCACGGCCACCGCGACATGGAGATCATCAGCTACGTGCTCGAGGGCGAGCTCGCGCACAAGGACAGCATGGGCAACGGCCAGGCGGGCGGCGCCCACGCCGGCGTGATCCGCCCGGGCGACGTGCAGCGCATGAGCGCCGGCACGGGCGTGCGCCACAGCGAGTTCAACCATGCGGCCAACGAAACCACGCATTTCCTGCAGATCTGGATCGAGCCGGATCAACTCGGAGTCGCACCAGGCTACGAGCAGAAGCGTTTCGAGTCTGCCGAGAAGCGCGGCCGGCTGCGCCTGGTCGCCAGCCCCGACGGGCGCGACGGCTCGGTGAGCATCCACGCCGACGCGGCGCTGTACGCGGGCCTGTTCGATGGCGCGGAGTCGGTCGAGCTGCCGCTCGATCCGGCACGGCGCGGCTACGTGCACGTGATCCGCGGCAGCGTGTCCGTCAACGGCCAGCCGCTGCGTGGCGGTGACGCTGCGCTGCTGCATCAGGAATCCAGGCTCGCATTGGCCGATGGCCAGAGCGCCGAGGTGCTGGTGTTCGACCTGGCCGCGTGAATCGCGCGGACTTCATTCCCTTTCCTACCCCTGGAGTACGAAGCATGTCCAAGATCGTCATCGTCTATCACAGCGGCTACGGCCACACCAAGAAGATCGCCGAAGCCGTGGCCTCCACGTCCGGTGCGGCGCTGCTGGCCATTGACGCGGAAGGCAATCTGCCCGACGGCGGCTGGGAGCAGCTCGCGGCCGCGTCGATGATCGTGTTCGGCGCGCCGACCTACATGGGCGCGGCCAGCTGGCAGTTCAAGAAGTTCGCCGACGCCTCGTCCAAGCCCTGGTTCACGCAGGTCTGGAAGGACAAGCTGGCCGCCGGCTTCACCAACTCCGCCACGCTCAACGGCGACAAGCTGTCGACGCTGAACTACTTCTTCACCCTGTCGCAGCAGCACGGCATGCTCTGGGTCGGCACCGGCATGCACCCGAAGAATGCCAAGGCGCACACGCGTGACGACATCAACAACCTCGGCGGCTATTCCGGCCTGATCACCGCCACGCCGTCCGACGCCTCGGTCGACGAGATGGTGCCGGGCGACATCGCCACCGCCAAGGCCTTCGGCCAGCGCCTGGCCGAGGCCACCGCGAAGTTCGCGCGCTGAAGGGCAGTGTGATGGCCACGCTGCAGCTGTTGGCGATCTCGGGCAGCGCCCGCAACGGCTCGTTGAACGGGCGGCTGCTCGCTGCGGCGGCGCAGGCGGCGGCGTCGCGTGGCGCACAGGTCGAGACGATCGACCTGCGCAGCCTCGCGCTGCCGCTGTACGACGGCGACCTCGAGAAAGGCGCCGGTGTGCCCGAGGGCGCGAAGCGCCTTCGCGATGCGCTGCAGGCTGCCGACGGCGTGCTGCTGGCCACGCCGGAGTACAACGGCTTCCCGACGCCGCTGCTGGTCAACAGCTTCGACTGGCTGTCGCGGCTGCAAGCCGATGGCGCGGCGCCCGCGGGGCTGGCCGTGACGGCGGGCAAGCCGCTGGGCCTGGTCAGCGCTTCGCCGGGGCTGCTCGGCGGGCTGCGCTCGCTGAATTTCACGCGCCAGTACCTGTCGATGGCCATCGCCATGATGCCGGTGCCGCAGCAGTTCGCACTGGCAAAGGCCAACGAGGCCTTCGACGAGGCTGGTGCGTTGAAGGACCCGAAGCACCAGGCCGCTCTCGTCGCGGTGGTGGGCGCGCTGGTGCGTGTCGCCGCGGCGCTGAAGTCGCCATCCTGATCACCAAGGCTTGCTAAAGTCGTCGCCATGGAGATGGCGATCAAGGTTCTCGCGCTGCTGCCCTGGACGGACTGGGCAGGGCTCGCGGCGTTCTTTCTCGGCTGGATCGGCTACGCCGTGTTCGCCAAGCGGCGCAGCACGATGCAGCCCTCGCTGCTGGACACCACCAACCACATCCGCCGGCAGTGGATGCTGCAGTCGACCTACCGCGAGGTGCGTGTGGTCGACGGCATCGTCATCCAGAACCTGTCGACCAGCCCGTCGTTCTTCGCTTCCACCACCATCCTGATCATCGGTGGCCTGCTCGCCGTGCTGGGCACCACCGAGAAGGCCAGCGAACTGGTGCGCGAGATCCCGTTCGCGGCCCGCACCTCGGTGCTGGTGTTCGACCTGAAGGTGGTGTTCCTGCTGGGCATCTTCGTGTATGCCTTCTTCCGTTTCACCTGGTCGCTGCGGCAGTACACCTTCGGCGCGCTGCTGGTGGGCGCCCTGCCCGAACGCGACGACATCTCCGCCATGGGCGACGCGGGGGAGGCCATGCGCCAGTCGTTCGCCGAGCGTGCCGGCCGCGTCGTCGGCATGGCGGCCGAGACCTTCAACGACGGCCTGCGTGCCTACTACTTCGCCTTCGCGGCGATCGGCTGGTTCTTCTCGCCGCTGGTTTTCGCGCTGGCGACGGCGGGCGTGGTCTACATCCTCTACCAGCGCGAGTTCCGTTCCGACGTGCTCGGGGTGCTCAAGGGCTGAAGTGACGGAAGGCTGACGCTCAGGCGTCGCGGGCCAGGCGCAGGCCGCTGAACTGCCATTGCGCCTCGGGCGGGAAGAAGTTGCGGTAGCTGGCGCGCACATGGCCGGCCGGCGTGGCGCAGGAGCCGCCGCGCAGCACGAACTGGTTGCACATGAACTTGCCGTTGTACTCGCCCACCGCACCGGGCCAGGGGCGGAAGCGCGGGTAAGGCAGGTAGGCCGAGCCCGTCCACTCCCACACGTCGCCGAACATCTGCACTGGCCGCGCCGCCGCGTCCTGCGATGCCGGCATCGGATGGAAGACGCCGCGGTCGGCGAAGTGGCCGGCGCCGCTGTGCACCGATCTCGCGGCGAATTCCCATTCGACCTCGGTGGGCAGCCTTGCGCCAGCCCAGCGGGCGTAGGCATCGGCCTCGTAGTAGCTCAGGTGACACGCCGGCGTGAGCGGGTCGATCTCGACCAGGCCCTGCAGCGTGTGGCTGAACCAGCGCCCGTCGCGCTGCTGCCAGTACAGCGGTGCCGTGCGCCTGCCTGCGCGCACCCAATCCCAGCCGAGCGACAGCCACAGCTCCGGGCGCCGGTAGCCGCCGTCGTCGATGAAGCCGAGCCAGTCGCCATGGCTCACCGGCCGCGAGGCGAGTTCGAAGGGCCCGAGGTGGCTGTGGTGGCGAGGTGTCTCGTTGTCGAAGCAGAAGGGGCCGTCGAGCGCCGCATCGTGGCCGTGCTCGACCAGGCCGCCCTCGAAACCGAACCAGCGCAGCGCTGCGGGCTGAACGCGGGCGATCGGCCAGCGGCGTGCGAATGGTGCATGCGACGGATCGATCGACAAGGCGTGCTTGATGTCGGTGAGCAGCAGCTCCTGGTGCTGCTGCTCGTGATGCAGGCCGAGCGTCACCAGCGCGGCGACTTCCGGCTCTTCGCCGCGCGCGCGCAGCAGCGCTGCCATGCGCGCGTCGATCGCAGCCCGGTAGGCACGCACCCCCTCCAGCGTGGGCCGCAGGATCAGCCCGCGCTGCGCCCGCGCCGACTGCTCGCCGACCGCCTGGTAGTAACTGTTGAACAGCACGCGGAATGCCGGGTCGAAGGGCGCGAAACCGCGTTCGAAAAGTTCGAGCACGAAGGTCTCGAAGAACCATGTGTCGTGCGCGAGGTGCCACTTGACCGGGCTCGCGTCCGGCATGGACTGCACCTGGCAGTCTTCCGCGGACAATGGCGCGGCGAGTGCCAGCGACGCGGCGCGCACCCGCGCGTAGCGCTCGGCCAGCTCACCGGCCGAAACCGCCGCGGACTGACGCACCGCCGTCATCGGGAAGCCGCCTTCACGACGCCGGAGCCCAGGTAGCCCATGCCCCATTGCGTGGCCTCCCACTCGAAACGCTCGAGCCGCGGTGCCAGCAGGCTCCAGGGCTCGTGCAGTTCGTGTGCGTGCACGTTGTAGGGCCGGTTCTTCAGCCAGGCCAGCAGGTTCAGCGGAGCCAGCCACCAAGGGAAGAACTTCATGCCGGCGACGGCCAGGCGCATGCCGGGGCGGACCTGCGCAAACAGGTTGGCCAGCGCCGCCGGTGAACGGGTGATGTCGTGCACGTAGTGCCACAGCGCGGCGTCAGGTGCCGCGCCCAGCTGCACCTCCTCGGCGCTGGCGCAATGCAGTTCCACCGACCAGCCGTCGGCGCGCAGTGCATCGGCACGCTGCCGCGCCTGCGCGTGCATCTCGGGGCTCTGCTCGAAGGCGACCAGGCGCCCGCTGCGGCCTACACCCTGCAGCAGGGCCTCGAAGCTCAGGCCGGTGCCGCAGCCGACGTCGAGCACCGTCTCGCCGGGGCGCAGCGCCAGGTGCTCGATGCAGCGCATGCGGATCGGCCAGGTGGGCCCGGTGCTCGCGTCGTAGCCTGCCGCGGTGCGGCGGTACAGCTCGATCGAGCGCAGGTTGTCGGCGGTGGGCATGGTGCGGTGGGCGGGGTTCTCGTTCGGTCGCCCGCCCGGCGTGCACCTTACACCGGTTGCAGCGCGATGTTCACGCGTTCGCGCTCGTCGAAGACAAAACAATCGCCCTCGAAGTGGCGGCCACCGGTTTCCTCGAAGTACTTCAGGATGCCGCCCTCGAGCTGCAGCACACGCTCGACGCCGGCGTCCTGCAGAAACAGGGCGGCCTTCTCGCAGCGGATGCCGCCGGTGCAGTAGCTCACCACCGTCTTGCCCTGCATCTGCTCGCGGTGCGCCAGCGCCGCGCCGGGAAACTCGCTGAAGCGCGTGATGCGCCAGTCCAGCGCGCCCTTGAAGCGGCCATGGTCGACCTCGAAGGCATTGCGCGTGTCCAGCGTGACCACCGGGCGGCCTTCGTCGTCGTGGCCGGCGTCGAGCCAGCGTGCGAGCGTGTGCGCGTCGACCGCCGGCGCACGCGCGGCCTGCGGGCGGATCGCCGGGTGGTTCATGCGGATGATCTCGCGCTTGACCTTCACGAGCAGCCTGCCGAAGGGCACGCTGTCGGACCAGCTCTCCTTCGGCACCAGGCCGGCGAAGCGTTCATCCTCGTGCAGCCAGGCCACGAAACCGCGCAGCGCGCCGGGTTCGCCTGCCAGGAACAGGTTGATGCCTTCCTCGGCCAGCAGCACCGTGCCCTTGAGTCCGGCCTCGGCTGCCCTGGCGTGGAGGCGCTCGCGCAGCGCCGCCGCGTCGGGCAGCGGCACGAAGCGGTAGGCGGAGATGTTCAGAACGGTGTTCACCCGGCAATTCTACGGAGGCGGGCCTCCTAGAATGCCGTTCATGGACTTCATCCACCTGAGAACGCACACCGAATTCTCCGTCGTCGACGGCACGCTGCGCGTCGACGACATGGTGGGCGCCGCCGCGAAGGACAAACAGGGCGCGCTGGCCATCACCGACCTGTCGAACATGTTCGGCGCTGTCAAGTTCTACAGCGCGGCGCGCAAGAAGGGTGTCAAACCCATCCTCGGCAGCGACGTCTGGCTGGAGCCCGATGGTGCAGACAAGCAGGCCAGCCGGTTGCTGCTGCTGGTGCAGACCCGCCAGGGTTACCTGAACCTGTGCGAGATCCTGTCGCGCAGCTGGCGCGAGAACGAGCACCGCGGCCAGGCCTGGGTGCGCTGGGACTGGCTGGCCGAGCATGGCCAGGGGCTGATCGTCCTGTCGGGCGCCGAGCTCGGCGCGGTGGGCCAGGCGCTGCTGGCGGGCGACGGCGAGCGCGCCCGTGCGGTGGCGCAGCGGCTGGCTGGCTTGTTCCCGCAGCGTTTCTACATCGAGCTGCAGCGCGGCGGCCTGCCGGCGCACGAAACCCATGTGCGCGCCGCCGTGCCGCTGGCGGCCGAACTCGGCCTGCCCGTCGTGGCCACGCACCCGGTGCAATTCCTCGAGCCCGACGACTTCGAGGCGCACGAGGCGCGGGTCTGCGTCGCCGAGGGCGAGACGCTGACCAACCCGAAGCGCGTCAAGCGCTTCGGCCGCGAGCAGTACTTCAAGACGCGCGCGCAGATGGCGGCGTTGTTCGCCGACCTGCCCGCGGCGCTGGCCAACTCGGTGGAGATCGCGCGCCGCTGCAACCTCAGCCTGGTGCTGGGCAAGCCGCAGCTGCCCGACTTCCCGACCCCGCTGGTGGATGGCGTGCCGATGCCGATGGCGGAGTACTTCCGCGTGCAGTCGCACGAGGGCCTGGAAGAGCGCCTCGTGCAGCTCTACCCCGACGCGGCGCAGCGCGACAAGGAGCGCCCGCGCTTCGTCGAGCGGCTGGATTTCGAGATCGCGACCATCCTGACGATGGGCTTCCCCGGCTACTTCCTGATCGTGGCCGACTTCATCAACTGGGCCAAGAACAACGGCTGCCCGGTCGGCCCCGGCCGCGGCTCGGGCGCCGGCTCGCTGGTGGCCTACGCGCTGAAGATCACCGACCTCGACCCGCTTCGCTACAAGCTGCTTTTCGAGCGCTTCCTGAACCCCGACCGCGTGTCGATGCCCGACTTCGACATCGACTTCTGCCAGGCCAACCGCGACCGTGTCATCGACTACGTCAAGCAGAAGTACGGCCGCGACGCGGTGAGCCAGATCGCCACCTTCGGCACCATGGCCGCCAAGGCCGCGCTGCGCGACGTGGGCCGCGTGCTCGGCATGGGCTACGGCCACGTGGACAGCGTGGCCAAGCTGGTGCCTGCGCCGCCGGGCAAGACGGTGACGCTGCGCCGGCCGCCCGACCCGCCGGACAGCGGCGTGATCTACGCGCGCAAGGAGGCGCCGGAGATCGAGGAGCGCGAGAAGAACGAGGAAGAGGTCGCCGAACTGCTCGCGCTGGCCGAGCGTGTCGAAGGCATCGTGCGCAACGTCGGCATGCACGCCGGCGGCGTGCTCATCGCGCCGGGCAAGATCACCGACTTCTGCCCGCTCTACCAGCAGCCCGGCAGCGACAGCGCGGTGAGCCAGTACGACAAGGACGACGTCGAGGCGATCGGCCTGGTGAAGTTCGACTTCCTCGGCCTGGCCACGCTGACCATCCTGGAGCTCGCCAAGGACTTCATCCGTGCGCGCCGGCCGGGCCAGGAGAACTTCGCCTTCGAGACGCTGCCGCTGAACGACAAGGGCTCGTACCGGCTGATGAGCGAGGGCAAGACGGTCGCCGTGTTCCAGCTGGAATCGTCGGGCATGCAGCGCATGCTGCGCGACGCCAAGCCCAGCGTGTTCGAGGACGTGATCGCGCTGGTGGCGCTGTACCGCCCCGGCCCGATGGACCTGATCCCCAGCTTCTGCGCGCGCAAGCACGGGCGTGAGGAGGTCGAGTTCCCGCATCCGCTGATGGCCGAGGTGCTGCAGGAGACCTACGGGATCATGGTCTACCAGGAGCAGGTGATGCAGGTCGCCCAGCTCGTGGGCGGCTACTCGCTCGGCGGCGCCGACCTGTTGCGCCGCGCGATGGGCAAGAAGAAGCTCGAGGAGATGGTGGCGCACCGCGCCACCTTCGCCGAGGGTGCGGCGAAGAAGGGCATTCCCGAGCCGAAGGCCAACGAGATCTTCGACCTGATGGAGAAGTTCGCGGGCTACGGCTTCAACAAGTCGCACGCCGCCGCCTACGCGTTGCTCGCGTACCACACGGCCTACCTGAAGGTTCACTACCTGGCCGAGTTCACCGCCGCCAACATGAGCGTGGCGCTGGACGACACCGACAAGCTGAAGATCTTCCACGACGATGCCGTCGCGCTGGGCATCACCTTCGAGCCGCCCGACGTCAATACCGGCGGCTACCGCTTCGCGCCGGTGGCCGACAAGGTGGTGCGCTACGGCCTGGGCGCGATCAAGGGCACGGGCCAGAGCGCGATCGAGGCGATCATCGCGGCGCGCGAGGAGGGCGGGCCGTTCAAGTCGTTGTTCGACTTCTGCCATCGCGTCGACCGCAGTCGCATCAACAAGCGCACGGTGGAGGCGCTGATCAAGGCCGGCGCGTTCGACAAGCTGCATGCCGAGCGCTCGTGCATGGTGGCGAGCATCGGCCTGGCCTTCGACTACGCCGACACGCAGGCGGCCAACGCCGACCAGGGCGGGCTGTTCGATTTCGGCGACTCTCATGCAGCGAGCACGCACGAGCCGGAGCTGGTTGCCGCCGAGCCCTGGAGCATCAAGGAGCGCCTGGGATTCGAGAAGGTCGCGCTGGGCTTCTACCTCTCGGGCCACCTGTTCGACCAGAGCGCCGACGAGGTGCGGCAGATCGCGCGCCGCCGCATCGCCGACCTGATCGACAGCCGCGAGCCGCAACTGCTCGCCGGGATCGTCGGTGACCTGCGCGTCGTCAACGGCCAGCGCGGTCGCGTGGCGATCTTCAAGATCGACGACAAGACCGAGGTGCTCGAGGCGGTGGCCAACGAGGAGCTGCTCAACGCGCACCGCGAGCTGCTCAAGGACGACGAGCTGATCATCGTGCAGGGCAAGGTGCAGCCCGATCGATTCTCCGGCGGCCTGCGCCTGAACGTCACGCAGGTGTGGGACCTGGCCGGCGCGCGCTGCCGCTTCGGCAAGTACCTGCGCGTCGATGTCAACGGCAGCGTGCCGCCGGTGGCCGAGGTGCTGCGCGACTTCCCGTCGCGGCGCGTGGCCACCGAGCAGGGCGATCTGCCCCAGGGCCTGACGGTGCGGCTGAAGCTGCACCGCGACCGCGCCAGTGGCGAAATCGACCTCGGCGACGCAGCGCGCTTCTACCCCACCGATGCGGCGCTGGAGCGCTGGCGCGCCGGCGCCAGCCAGGGCAAGGCCGAAGTGATCTACGAATGAACCACCAGCCGACCACCGGCTTGGTGCTGACCGGCGGCGGCGCGCGCGCCGCCTATCAGGTCGGCGTGCTCAAGGCGGTGGCGCAGATTCGCCGCGAATCGAATGCGCCGCCGGGCAACCCGTTCCCGGTCATCACCGGCACCTCGGCCGGCGCCATCAACGCGGCCGCGCTGGCCTGCCGCTGCGGCAACTTCGACGACGCCGTGCGCGTGCTCTGCGAGGTGTGGGAGAACTTCCATGCCGAACAGATCTACCGCGCCGACTCGCTGGGCGTGATCCGCACCGGTGCGCGCTGGCTGACGATGCTGTCGATGGGCTGGGTGATCGCGCGCTGGCGCCGCGCGCGGCCGAAGTCGCTGCTCGACAATGCGCCCACCGCCGACCTGCTGCGCCGCATGGTCAGCAGCGAGCAACTGCGCGAGGCGATGAAGCAAGGGCACCTGCAGGCCATCGCCGTCACGGCGTCGGGCTACGGCTCCGGCCTGCACGTGACCTTCTACGACGCGGTGAAGGAGATCCTGCCCTGGACGCGCTCGCAGCGCATCGCGGTGCGCTCGGAGATCGGCGTGCAGCACCTGATGGCTTCGGCGGCGATCCCGTTCGTCTTCCCGGCGGTGGCCTTGCCCATCGAAGGGCGCACCGAATACTTCGGCGACGGCTCGATGCGCCAGGCCGCGCCGATCTCGCCCGCCGTGCACCTGGGCGCGACGCGCATCCTGATCATCGGTGCCGGCCGCATGCACGAGCCGCCGGGGCCACGCGCGCACAGCAGCGAGTACCCCAACCTGGCGCAGATCGCCGGCCACGCGCTGTCGAACATCTTCCTCGATGCGCTGGCGGTCGACGTGGAGCGCCTGCAGCGCATCAATGCGACGCTCAAGCTGCTGCCGTCCGACGCGCTGGCTCGCACCACGCTGCGGCCGATCGAGACGCTGGTGATCGCGCCCAGCCAGCGCCTGGACGACCTGGCCGCCAAGCACCTGGGCAGCCTGCCGGCGCCGGTGCGCACGATGCTGCGCGGCGTGGGCGTGTCGGGCCGTGGCGAGGACGCGCGCGGTGCGGCGCTGGCGAGCTACCTGCTCTTCGAGGCGCCGTACACGCGCGAACTCGTTGCGCTCGGTGTGGCCGACACGATGGCGCGCCGCGACGAGGTGCGCGCCTTCTTCGGCTGGACCTGAGCGAAGCCTGATCAGCTCAGGCCGCCGGCTGCGCCTCGGCCTTCTTGCGCGACGAGCCCTTCTCCGACTTGGCCTTGGACTTGGCCTTCGCCTTGGGTGCCGGCGCGTCCGACGCCGCGTAGGCCGAGCCGTTGACCGTCAGCCCGTCGGCCGAGAACTTGCGCGCATTGCCGTCGCCGACGCCCTTGACGCGGCTCTGCAGGTCGCCCCAGTTCGTGAACGGCGCCGTCTGGCGCGCGTCGAGGATGCGAGTGGCCATGCTCGGGCCGATGCCCTTGACGGATTCCAGCTCGGCCTGGCTGGCCTTGTTGACGTCGGTGGCCGCGAAACCGGTGGCGCAGGCGAGGGCGAGGATGGCGGCGGTGATGAACTTGAACATGATGAAGCTCCTTGGGAGGCGCAGGCCGCGGAATTGCGTTCTGCTGGAGCCATTGTTCGAAGCCGTGCCGCGGCCGTGAATCGCCACGGCGGGCCACCCGAGCGTCGCCCCCTCCGCCGGGGGACGTGAAGAAGTCTCTACCGGACGCTCAGCCTTGCGCGGCGAGCCAGCTCACGTAGCGCTGCACGCCGGTGGCGACATCGGCGAAGGCGTGGTCGCATCCGCTGCTGCGCAGCCCGGTGAGATCGGCCTGCGTGAAGCACTGGTACTTGCCGACCAGCGCCTCGGGGAAGGGGATGTACTCGACCAGTCCGCGCGAGACGAGTTCGGCCAGCGGGAGGGCGCTCTCCCCCTTCAGGGTGCGTGCCGCGTTGACCGCGGCGACGGCCACGTCGTTGAAGGGCTGCGCACGGCCGGTGCCGAGGTTGAAGATTCCGCTCTTCCCGGGGTTCTGCAGGAACCACAGGTTCACCGCGACCACGTCGTCGACGTAGACGAAATCGCGCGATTGCATGCCGGGGCCGTAGCCGCCGTACTCGCCGAACAGCTTGACCTTGCCGTGCTCGCGGAACTGGTTGAAGTGGTGGAACGCCACCGAGGCCATGCGGCCCTTGTGCTGCTCGCGCGGGCCGTAGACGTTGAAGTAGCGGAAGCCCACCACCTGCGATTTCGATGCGGGCAGCATGCGCCGCACCACGTTGTCGAACAGCAGCTTGCTGTAGCCGTAGACGTTCAGCGGCTGCTCGAACTGCGGCTCCTCGCGGAACGAGGCGCTGCCGCCGTAGGTGGCGGCCGAGCTGGCGTAGAGCAGCCGCGTGCCCTGGGCCTGGCAGGCGTCGAGCAGGTCCTTCGAGCAGCGGTAGTTGGTGTCGAGCATGTAGCGCCCGTCGTGCTGCATGGTGTCGGAGCAGGCGCCCTCGTGCAGCACCGCGTCGATCTTGCCGAACTCGCGCCGCGCGAATCGGGCGTAGAAGTCGGTCTTGTCGAAGTAGTCGCTGATCTTCGCGCCGAGCAGGTTGCGGTACTTCGCGCCGTTCGTCAGGTTGTCGACGGCGATGACGTCGTCGATGCCGATGGCGTTCAGGCCCTGGACGATGTTGCTTCCGATCATGCCGGCTGCGCCGGTGACGACGACTTTCATGCGATCAACTCCTCGTAGCTGACGCTGGCCGTGCCGAATTTGCCGACCACGATGCCGCCGGCGCGGTTGGCCACCGGCATCGCCTCGCGCAGCGAACGGCCGCAGGCGAGCATCGCGGCCAGTGTGGCGATGACGGTGTCGCCGGCGCCGGTGACGTCGAACACCTCGCGCGCCTGCGCCGGCACCTGGGTGTGGCCCTGTTCGTCGAACAGCGACATGCCTTCTTCGCTGCGCGTGAGCAGCAGGCCCTCCAGGCGATGCTCGCGGCGCAACGCCTGCGCACGCTCGTGCAGCTGCGCCTCGCTGCTCCAGGCGCCGATCACCTGCGCCAGCTCGGCGCGGTTGGGCGTGATCACGGTGGCGCCGGCGTAGCGGCTGTAGTCGCTGCCCTTGGGGTCGATCAGCACCGGCTTGCCGGCGGCGCGGGCCAGCTCGATCATGCGCGGGATGTGCGTCAGGCCGCCTTTGCCATAGTCGGAGAACAGCACCGCGCCGTGCTCGGGCAGCACACGCTCGTAGTCGCTGAGCATGCCGGCCAGCACCTCGTGATCGGGCTGGTTCTCGAAGTCGATGCGGATGAGCTGCTGCGCGCGGCCGATGACGCGCAGCTTGACGATGGTGTAGAGCTGCGGGTCGCTGCCCAGCAGCGCGGCCACGCCTTCGCGTTCGAGCAGGCGCTTCAGCGTGCGCGCCGGCTCGTCGTCGCCGACCACCGTGAGCAGCGTCGCCTGCGCACCCAGCGTCTTAACGTTCAGCGCCACGTTGGCGGCGCCGCCCAGGCGCTCCTCCTCGCGGTTGACGCGCACCACGGGCACCGGCGCTTCCGGCGAGATGCGGTCGACGGCACCGAACCAGTAGCGGTCGAGCATGGCATCCCCGACCACCAGCACGCGGGCCTGGGCGAGTTGCTCTCGGGTGGGCGCCGTCATCAGAGGTCTTCCTGTCGTTGCGGCGGGTAGGTGTCCCAGCCGAGGCAGCCGGGGCATTGCCAGAAATAGTGCTGTGCCTCGAAGGCGCAGGCGGCGCAGCGGTAGCGCTGCAGCGGCTTGGCGGCGCGCGCCACGGTGTCGCGCACGGCTTGCGACTCGGCGTCGTCGAGCGGCGTGCCGGCGCTGAGCTGCAGCAGCGATTGCGCGGCCGACATCGCAGGCTGGTGCTGCAGGTGCGACAGTACGCGGCGTCGCTGGCGCGTCGCGTCGTCGTCCAGGTGCGCCAGCGCGGCGAGCAGGTCGGTGGTCGGCCCGCGGCGGTACAGCGCCTCCAGCCGCTCCAGCGCCGCCGGGCCTTCGCCGATGGTCTTGGCGCTGTCGGCGTAGTCCACGGCCACCAGATTGAAGGCAGATGGGTGGGCAGCCATCAGCGTGCCCCATTGCTGAAGCGCCTCGCGATGGTCACTGCGCGCACGTGCGCGCTGGCCGGCCATGATCAGCGGCCGTGGTGCCTGCGGCGCGGCCTCGCGAGCGCGCTGCAGCGCGGCGTCGGCCTCGGTGGTCTGCTGGCGTGCATCGGCCTCCAGCGCAAGCTCGCACCAGTAGTTCGCGATGCGCGTGGCAAAGGAGCCGCTGCCGCTGCGCTCGAGCCGGGCCGCCACCTCGACGGCAGCGCGCCAGTCGCGAGAGCGCTCGTGCAGCGCCAGCAGGGCCAGGCGCGCCTCGGTGTCGAACACCGTGCCGTCGAGCGCCTTGAAGGCCTCTTCGGCACGGTCGAACAGGCCGGCCTTCATGAAGTCCTGCGCCAGTGCGTGCTGGGCGCGTTCGCGCTCGGAGGCCGGCAGGTCGGCGCGCTTGAGCAGGTGCTCGTGCACGCGCACGGCGCGCTCGTATTCGCCGCGGCGGCGGAACAGGTTGCCCAGCGCGAAGTGCAGGTCGGAGGTGTCCGGGTCTTGCTGCACCGCCTCGATGAAGGAGTCGATCGCCTTGTCGTGCTGCTCGTTGAGCAGCAGGTTCAGGCCCTTGTAGTAGGCCTTGGGCGAATCCTTCTGCTCGCGCTTCCACTGCCGCAGGTCGAAGCGGGAGCCCAGCCAGCCGAGCGCGAAGGCCACCGGCAGGCCGAGCAGCAGCCACTGCAGGTCAAAGTCCATCGCGGGGCGGGTGTTCCGGGCTGAGGGTGGGCAGCACGAGCTGCGAGGTGTCGGTGGTGGTGTCACGCTCGGCCACCGGGGCATGGCGGCGCGCCACGCGGCGGTGCCGCCACCAGCTGGGCAGCATCGCGACGATGCCGAACACGCAGCCCATCGCGAAGGCGACCAGCACGACGAACACCATCGGCGTGCGCCACTCGTGGCCGAAGAACCAGCGAATCGAAGCCTCGTGCTGGTTGTTCAGCGCGAAGGCGAAGAGCAGGAAGAAGAGGGCGGCTCGAACGAGCCAGACGAGCAAGCGCATCGGGACTCCCGCGTCGATTCTAGCGAGCGGGCGTCGAGGCTCAGGTCTTGGGCGACGTGTCACCGACCGGGGCGTCGGCGTCGATCACCGGCACATGGGCATCGACGGCTTCCCGCAATGCCTTGCCTGGCTTGAAATGGGGGACGAGCTTCTCGGGGATGATCACCTGCTCGCCGCTGCGTGGGTTGCGCCCCACGCGCGGCGGCCGGCGATTGATCGAGAAGCTGCCGAAACCGCGGATCTCGATGCGATGCCCGCGCGCGAGCGCGTCGGACATCGCATCCAGGATGGTCTTGACCGCGAACTCGGTGTCGCGATGCGTGAGCTGGCCGAAACGCTCGGCCAGCTGCGCCACGAGATCGGAACGGGTCATGTGCCGCGGTCAGCCGAGGGTCACTCGCTCTTGTTGTCGAGCTTGGCGCGCAGCAGGGCGCCCAGGCTCGTCGTGCCGGCGGTTTCGCGCTCGTTGGTCTGCGACAGGCGCGTCATCGCTTCCTGCTGGTCGGCGTTGTCCTTCGCCTTGATCGACAACTGGATCGAACGCGTCTTGCGGTCGATGTTGATGATCAGGGTGGTGACCTCGTCGCCTTCCTTGAGCACGTTGCGGGCATCTTCCACGCGGTCGCGGGAGATTTCCGAGGCGCGCAGGTAGCCCGTCACGTCGGCATTGAGCTGGATCTCGGCGCCACGCGCGTCGACCGTCTTGACCTTGCCCGTCACCGTCATGCCGCGGTCGTTGACCGAGGTGTAGCTGGTGAACGGGTCGGAGTCGAGCTGCTTGATGCCCAGCGAGATGCGCTCGCGGTCCACGTCGACGGCCAGCACCACGGCCTCGACTTCCTGGCCCTTCTTGTAGTTGCGAACCGCGGCTTCGCCCGGCTCGTTCCACGACAGGTCGGACAGGTGCACCAGGCCGTCGATGCCGGCGGCCAGACCGACGAACACGCCGAAGTCGGTGATCGACTTGACCGGGCCCTTGACCTTGTCACCGCGCTGCACGGTGGTGGCGAACTCTTCCCACGGGTTCGCCTTGCACTGCTTCATGCCCAGGCTGATGCGGCGCTTGTCCTCGTCGATCTCGAGCACCATCACCTCGACCTCGTCGCCCAGCGACACGATCTTGGCGGGGGCGACGTTCTTGTTGGTCCAGTCCATTTCGGAGACGTGCACCAGGCCCTCGATGCCCGGCTCGATCTCGACGAACGCGCCGTAGTCGGCGATGTTCGTGACCTTGCCGAACAGGCGCGTGCCCTGCGGGTAGCGGCGCGACACGCCGTGCCACGGGTCGTCGCCCAGCTGCTTGA
>Ga0208460_10000221_pt1 | contig 41696 bp, 28 predicted proteins | sample AD_STIC10_MetaG_FD_184436 | JGI IMG/M metagenome (GOLD analysis project Ga0208460, IMG submission 184436) | Active sludge microbial communities of municipal wastewater-treating anaerobic digesters from USA - AD_STIC10_MetaG (SPAdes) (version 2) | ecosystem: Engineered > Bioreactor > Anaerobic >... | reverse complement strand
TCGCAGATCGTGTTCCTGATATTGCTGGTGCTGGCCATCCTGCTTTTCCTCGGCGGCCTGGCCTGGCTGGCGTCGGCCTGGGGCTGAACCTTGTACACACTTGCCCGCAACATCCTGTTTTGCCTGGATGCCGAACGCGCCCACGATGTATCGCTGAAGGCAATGGAAGCGGCGTATCGCAGCGGACTCAATCCGCTGCTGGCATCGAAGCCAGCGAATCTCGAGAGCGAAGCCTTCGGCATCCGATTTCCGAACCCGGTCGGGTTGGCTGCCGGACTGGACAAGAACGCCGCGCATGTCGATGCACTGGCCGCGCTTGGGTTCGGTTTCGTTGAAGTCGGCACCACCACACCGCGCGCGCAAGCAGGCAATCCGAAGCCGCGCATGTTTCGCCTGCCCGAGCACGAGGCCGTCATCAATCGCCTGGGTTTCAACAATGCGGGTGTAGATGCGCTGGTGCGCAATGCCGAACGCGCACGATTCAATGGCGTGCTGGGCATCAACATCGGCAAGAACAAGGACACACCCAACGACAAGGCCACCGACGACTACCTGTTCTGCCTGGAACGGGTGTACGCGCGCGCCAGCTACATCACCGTCAACATTTCATCGCCCAACACCCAGGGGCTGCGCGACCTGCAGGAAGAAGAAACCCTCAAGCGCTTTATTGGCACCCTGCGCGACGCCCAGGAACGACTCGGCGCACAACATGGGCAACGCAAGCCCATGCTGCTGAAGATTGCACCCGATCTTTCGGAGACCGAACTGGATGCGATGGCCGAGGTGTTGCGCACAGCCCGCATCGACGGCGTGATCTGCACCAACACCACCATCGAGCGCGCTGCCGTTGCCGGTCATCGTCATGCCGGGGAAGTCGGCGGTTTATCCGGCAAGCCGGTGTTTGCGAAATCCACGGCTGTGCTGCGTGGCATGGCGCAGCGACTCGGCGGCGTCATTCCCCTGGTCGGCGTCGGCGGCATCTCCAGCGGTGCCGACGCGGTGGCGAAAATCGAAGCGGGTGCCAGCCTGGTCCAGTTCTACACCGGCATGGTCTATCGCGGCCCGGCGCTGATCGGCGAATGCGTGGAGGCGATGCGTGAACACGCCGCGACTTGAATCCGTGCGCAAAACTGTCGTCATCCCGCAAACGCGCAGCGATGTCCGGACCTGCGTAGGGACGACGAGAATGGCACCATGAGCAGCTACCCTGTCAGCCCAGCCATCGCCGAAGGCAATGGCTACACCATCGTCGAGAATACCTCGCTGGAAGGGCGCAATTCCTTCCGCGTTCCGGCACGCGCGCATCTTTTGATTGACGTGAAGAAGCCCGAGGCTTTGGGCGAAGTGCTTGCCTATCCACTTCTGAACAACGCGCCGGTGCTGGTCCTGGGTGAAGGCAGCAATGTGCTGTTCACCCGCGACTGGCCACTCGTGGTGCTTTCAATGGCTTCACAAGGCATTGCGGTGGAACGGGATGAAATCGATGCCTGCCGCGTGCGCGTCGCCGCCGGTGAAAACTGGAACAGCTTCGTGCACTGGTCGTTGACACGCGGTTTCGCGGGCCTGGAGAACCTGGTCCTGATTCCGGGAAGCGTGGGTGCCGCGCCGATCCAGAACATCGGTGCCTACGGCGTTGAGGTGTGCGAGTTCATCGAGTCCGTCGCCGCCTGGGATCGGCATGGCGGCAAGCCCGTGGAACTGGACGTTGCGGATTGCCGATTCGGCTACCGCGATTCCGTGTTCAAGCAGGAGCCCGACCGCTACATCGTCACCTCCGTGGTGTTCCGTCTGCCGCGCGCGCGCGAACTGAAGATCGGCTATGCCGGAATCGCGGAAGAACTCGACGCGCTCGGCTTCAACGAGCCCACGCACGCCCAACTCGCCGAAGCCATCAGCAGGGTGCGCACGCGCAAGCTGCCCAATCCGGCACTGATCGGCAACGCCGGCAGCTTCTTCAAGAACCCGCTGGTGAGCACGGCACAGGGGGAGGAACTGCGTCAGCGTCACCCCGATCTGCCCTGCTGGCCAACCGCAGACGGCCAGCTCAAACTTTCCGCAGCCTGGCTGATCGAATCCTGTGGATTCAAAGGCTTGCGACGAGGATCTACAGGGGTTTCCGAGCATCACGCACTGGTTCTGGTCAACCTCGGCGGAGCCACCGGCGCGGAAATCTGGAGCCTCGCCGAGGAAATCCGCGACACGGTCCATGCGCGTTACGAGGTCATGCTGGAACCGGAACCAAGGATCCTGTAACCCGCAACAATTCACGCCGCGCGCAACTTCCCGCGAATCCATCAACGGCGACTCCGATCACGGACCCCGCTGCACGGGCCTGCTTCAATTCCTCAACTGGCATGCGCGGCTGGCAAGTGGCAGCATCCCCACGAATTGTCGCGCTTTGAACGAAGCAACCCGGGAGACATTCCATGGCCGCAGCACCCGCCAGCGCCGCTTTCATCGAATCACGCCGACGGCTGTTCAGCGCCCTGTTCAGCAGTGTCGGGGTTGCCGACCACGAACTCGCGCTGCGCCGACCAGGACGTGACGGCCTGCGCGACAAGGACTTGCCACAAAGCCCTGCAGCGCTGAGCTTCCCGCCCGCTCCGATGCGCTGGCTGACTCGCGCCACGATGGGCTACACCACCCAGGCCTACCTGGATTTCGCCGCATTGGGCGCCAACGATGATGCGCGATGGACCGCCTGGGTCACCCAGCAGCTCAACCCGGCCAGCATCAACGACAGTGGCTGCAACACGCGCCTGGCCAGCGCGGGCTTCACCACATTGAACAAGACGGCCAACCAGTTGTGGACCCAGCACCATGCGGTGACCAATGACTACTACGTCCGCATGCTGCCGATCTCCGAGTGCGAATGCGCCACCTTGATCCGCCAGATCTACAGCCAGCGCCAGCTGTACGAAGTGATGGTGGATTTCTGGCATGACCACTTCAGCGTGTTCGGCTGGGACTACGACGGCGGCCCGATGTTTCCGGCATTCGACCGTGACGCCATTCGCCCGCATGTTTTCGGCAACTTCCGCAGCATGCTGCAGGCGGTCGGCGAATCCGCCTCGATGATGTACATGCTCGACCTGTATTCCAGCGAGGCCGCGCACCCCAACGAGAACTACGCACGCGAGCTGTTCGAACTGCACACCATGGGCGCCGAACACTACGGCGGCATCGTGCAGAACCCGGACAGCTTCGCCAACATGACCTTGCTCGGGCACTACACCGCCCCGGATGGCGAGGAAGAACGCCTCAAATACGTCGATGATGATGTCTACGAGACCGCACGCGCGCTGACCGGCTGGACCATTTCCGGCGCCAACTGGCCCTATGACCCGATCAATGGCGTACCCCTCGGCCAATTCGTCTACGACTCGAGCCGGCACGACCAGGGCATCAAGCGCATTCTTGCCCGTTATTTCCAGGCATCGCAGGGACAGACCGACGGCATCGTTCTGTTCGACATGCTGGCGCGCCACCCGAGCACCGCCAAACACATGGCTGGCAAGCTGTGTCGCCGCTTTGTCGGCGCCAATCCATCCAATGCACTGATCGACAATGTGGCCAGCGTGTTCCAGCAGAGCTGGCAGGCGAGCGACCAGATCAAGCAAGTCATGCAGGTGATCCTGCAATCGGCCGAGTTCAAGACCGGTTGGGGCACGGCCATGAAGCGACCGGCCCTGAGCGCAGTGAGTGCCTTGCGTGCCACCGGCGCCGATTTCACCCTGAAGCCGGACAACAACGGCAGCATCTACACGCCGACCGAGGAATTTCGCGGGCGCCTGCAAGCGGCCGGCCATCGCTTGTTCTACTGGCCTGCTCCGAATGGTTATCCAGACGACCAAGTGGCCTGGTCCAGCACCGGTACCCTGGGCATGACATTGCGCATGCTGCCGCGCTTGCTCGAGATGCACCAGACCGAAAGCTACAACGACGGCTATCCGTTCCTGGTTGACGTGCAAGGCCAGACCCTTGCCGCGTTCCCGGCCAACCAGCGCACGGCGGCCACGGTCATGGGCTACTGGTGTGACCGCATTCTCGGCTATCGACCGGAGCCCACCTACACCGTCGCCGTCGACATGCTGCGGCAGAACGCCAGTGCCGGTGACGTGCTCAACCTGGCTACGAACAGTTGGAATGCCAACAATCTATCCATGCACTACACGCAGGCACGCCTGCGCACGGCGATCAGCCTGATCCTGTGCAGTCCCGAATTCCTGCGCCGCTGAGGACCACCGACATGAGCAAGATCGATCGACGTGATTTCCTCAAGGGCTGCGGCGTTGCTGCCATTGCCGCCGGTTCCAGCAGTCGCGCATTCGCTTACGTGGCACCACCGGACATCGGCCCGGCGGCTGCCACCAATGACACCTTGGTCATCGTGTTCCTGCGCGGAGCCATGGATGGACTCAGCCTGCTGCCTCCCGGGGCTTCCAGTCCTTACCGCGCAGATTATGTGGCTGCGCGCAGCAACACCATCATCCCGGTTTCCGGCACCGGAGCCGCACTGCCCTTGAACGGCACGACCTGGGCCCTGCATCCGCGCGCCAGCAAGTTGCGCGATCTCTACAACCAGAATCGCCTCGCCTTCATTGTTGGTGCGGGCCAGGCACAGCCGATTCCGGTCATCCGCAGCCATTTCGACGCCCAGGCCAATCTCGAGTTCGGGTTCGGTGGCGGTACCGGCAACAACGTCGGCTGGCTCACCCGCCACCTGATCAGCGGCGGCTTGCCCGCCGTGGTTCCTCTGCCGGCCACCTCCTTTGGCAGCATCACCTCCAGCAGCCTGCTCGGCAGCTCGGATGCCATCACCATGGCCAGCGCGTCGGACTATCGCCTGGATGGCTTCCACTGGTCATGGGACGACGTCGATCAGGATGTGCCCGGCTTGGTGGGTGCCGTCAGTCGCATGAATTCGCTGTGGAACGGCAATGCCACCTTGCTTGAGAGTGCCGGAGTGGAAACGCTGGCCTCGCTCGACCTGTTGCGCCCGATCAACTTCGGCCTTTACCACGCCACCAACAATCCAGGTGGTTACCAACCGACCGGCGGTGCCAACTACGACATCGAATACAACCAGGATTTTGCCGACCAACTGCGCAACATCGCGCAGATCATCAAGCTCAACCTTGGCATGCGCATTGCCACCATCGATCTGGGCAGTTGGGACACGCATGTCGGCCAAGGCAACCCTACCCAGTCGTATGACTGGTTCGGCAACATGGTTTCCAGCCTGTCCGATGGTTTGAGCGCGTTCTACACCGACCTCGCCAGCAGCGGGGCGGGCAACCTGATGAACAAGACCAGCGTGATCGTGGTCAGCGAGTTCGGTCGCCGCGTGCAGGAAAACGCCGACAGCGGCACCGACCACGGCTACGGAAACGTGATGCTGGCACTGGGTGGTTCAGTCAACGGAGGCCAGGTCTATGGCTCGATTCCCGGCCTGGGCACTGCCCAGTTGTATCAGGGAACCGACGTCGCAGTGACCACCGACTATCGGCGCATCATTTCCGAAGCGCTGATCCGGCGCATGGCCAATCCCAACATCTATTACGTGTTCCCCGGCTATTCCGGCTACACGCCCATGGGTGTTTTCCAGGGCCCGGACCTGCCGCCCGTTGGCTACGACCAGATCTTCGCGCACGGATTCGAGGGACCGGGGTAACCCCGGGATCGCCCCCATCCGCCTTCGGCACCTTCCCCCGCTTCGCAGGGGAAGGGCATGTTGTTGCTTCCCCCTTGCAACGGGGGAAGCTGCCCGCAGGGCTGAAGGGGGCGTTCCATCTGATTTCAATTTGCAAATTGGCCCACTCAGTCGGCATTCTGCAGCAATCTAGCCAACGCACACGCCGAGCATGCGCCACACAGCCAGCACAGCATTCGTGCGCAAGCTTCGCAGCTCTATGACAGATGCCGAAACCCGTCTCTGGTTTCATCTGCGGAAGCGGCAACTGAATGGCTATAGATTTCGCCGTCAGCACCCCGTTGGACGCTTCGTCGCCGACTTCGCTTGCCTCGAAGCCCGCTTGGTGGTGGAACTCGACGGAAGCCAACATCTTGACTCGCATCAAGATGAGAATCGAGAAGCAGTCATGCGAGCATCGGGATTCAGGACGGTGCGATTCTGGAACGACGATGTGCTGTTACGGACATCCCAGGTACTGGAGAAAATCCTCAAGGCACTTCAGGATCCAACCGGATAGAGCACTCCTTATAGCGCCCCCATCCGCCTTCGGCATCCCGGATCAGGTCCGGGACAGGCTCTTCCCTCACCACGCGGGAGAAGAAATCAGTGGCGGGATTTCAGGCGCTACCGCACTCGAAATGCAGCAATGCCACGTCTTCGGCAGCATGGGCCTGGCCCAGGCTGATCGTGCCCGAACGGCGCAGGTGAAACGCATCGCGGTGGACCAGCAATTCCTCGTTGCCGATCTTGACCCAGGTACCGTTGGTGGAACGGTCGGAAAGCACGAAGTGGCCACGTTTCCACTCGATCATGGCGTGATCGCGTGACACCCAGTCCGAGTCGATGGTCAGGCTGTGGCCTTCCTCGCGCCCCAGCGTGAACGGCTCGGAGAGCTCGTCCAGGCGAAACTCGCGTCCCAGATAACGCAGGCTGAGCATGACCCGTTCGGTCTTGGCGAACTGCACCACGCGCTGCACGGTGGTTACGTGGGAGACATCCTCCTGCCACATCACATCGACAATCTCGATGGGCAGCAACTTGCCGGCCACGCGCGCGGTACCGACCGAGCGAACCCGCACCCCCGCTGCACTGGTGATGTTCATTGCGGTGGTGGCGGTGGCGACGATCTGATCGCGCTTGGCCAGCGCGGCCATGCGTGCGGCCACGTTCACGGCATCACCGTACACGTCGTTTTCCTCAACCAGCGCCTCGCCGTGATGCAGGCCGATGCGGATGCCGATGTTGTCTTCGACGAAGGCAGGTTCGGACTTGATGCGGCGTTGCATGTCGGTGGACGCGAGCAGGCCCTGCACGGCACCGGGAAAGGTGCACATGATTTCATCACCGATGGTCTTGACCAGGGTGCCGCCGTGTCGCTGCGCGACTTCGTGCAGGGCATTGAGCACTGCAGCGATGATCGCGCGCGCCTGCACGTTGCCGCGCACCTCGAACAGTTTGGTACTGCCCGAGACGTCGGCAAACAGGATGGTCAGCGGAGGACTTGCACTCATTGCGCGCGATGATAGGGCATTCAGCGCGCCCGCTCCAGATTGGCCGCAGCAGCCACGATATCCGCATCGGCAGGGAGAACCGCCAATGCCGCGCCGGCCAGCGGCGTATAGGTATCCGCCCCCACCACGCGCTGCAAGGGTTTGCTGCCTGAGCCGGACTCGACGATGGCGGTGATGATGCCCTCGCCGACTCCTGCGGAGTGGCGGCCCTCATCCACCACCAGGATGCGCTTGGCGCTGCGGGCCTGCTCGGCGATGAAGGCCTCATTCAACGGCACCAGCCAGCGCAGGTCGACCACGCGCACCTTCCAACCGTGCCGGGCCTCGATGCTGCGTGCGGCACGCAGGCTCATCGGCACGCCGTTGCCGTAGGTGAAGATCACCAGATCGTCGGCCTGCGGTTCATAGACCCGCCCCTCGCCCAGCACCATGGCCTGGTCGGGTGCCGGGTACGGGAACAACCACTGGTTGTCGCCGGCATCAAAGAGATCCTTGGTCATGTACAGGGCAATCGGCTCCAGGAACACGCTGACCCGGCCATCCACCCGCGCCAACGCCGCCAGCGTGCGCAGCATCAGGGCGGCATCGTCGCCACGACTCGGGCAGCCCACCACAAGCCCAGGGATGTCGCGCAGTGCCGTCATCGAGTTGTCGTTGTGGAAATGGCCGCCAAAGCCCTTCTGGTACCCCAGTCCGGCAATGCGCACCACCATCGGGTTGGCATACTGGTTGTTGGAGAAAAACTGCAAGGAGGCGGCCTCGCCACGGATCTGGTCGCAGGCGTTGTGGAAATAGGCCAGATACTGGATTTCCGGAATCGGCAGCATGCCCATGTTGGCGTAGCCCTGGGCCAGGCCGAGGATGATGGTTTCATCGAGCAGGGTGTTGAACACGCGCTTGTTGCGGAACGCCTTGTGCAGGCCCTTGGTGACCGTGTACACGCCGCCCTTCTGCGCCACGTCCTCGCCGAACAACAATGCCTGCGGGTACTTGCAGAACAGGTCGTGCAGGGCCTGGTTGATCTGGATCGCCAGGTGCTTGGGCGGCTGGTTTTCCGGCAGTTTTGCCTCGCCTCCGAAGACTTCGAGGCGGCGCTGCGCATAGTCGGACCGGGTTGCTTCCCGCGCCACCGAATCCGGCGTATACGGCGCCAGCGGCCGCATGATCTCGTCCAGGGCTTCCAGCTTTGGCCTGCGGTCCGCCTCCTCCGCAGCTGCGAAACAACGTGCACGGATGGCCTCGTAATGGGCCAGCAGGGTTTCCTTGCTGAACAGGCCCGACTCCAGCGCGATGGCCGCCGAGCGCAGCAGCGGATCGCCGGATTCGACCTGCACGAGTTCCTCGATGCTGCGCCACTCGATCTCAAAATCGGTGCCGGCGTGACCCATGATGCGCGTTGTGCGCAGATGCAGGAAGGTCGGACGACGTGTGCGTCGGCAATGTTCGGCCGCGCGCTCGACATCGGCGTAGCCCGTGGCCAGATCCAGTCCGTCGGCGTAGAAATAATCGAGGTCGCGGCGTTCGCTGAAATTGCGCTCGATCCAGCCACCGGGTGTTTTCACGGAAATGCCGATGCCGTTGTCTTCGCATACGAACAACACCGGCGCCGGCAATTTTTGATAGGCGGTCCAGGCCGCCGCATTGAACGCTGTCTGTGCGGTGGCATGGTTGGACGAGGCATCGCCAAACGAACAGATGGCGATGGAATCGGCGGGAACCGGCAACTCGTGGCCAATGCGCGGCGCCTGCTCGATGGCCAGCGCGGTGCCCAGCGCCTTGGGCAGGTGCGAGGCAATGGTCGAGGTCTGCGGCAATACCCAAAGCGGCTTGGAACCCCACACCTTGTGGCGACCGCCGGAGGCGGGATCTTCCTTGCTGGCGGCGAACGACAACGCCGAGTCCATCACCGGGTCCATGCCGGGAAGTTTGCGGAAGCGTTCGGCCATGAAGGCGCCGGATCGATAGTGCAGGAAGGCCGGATCGGTGTGCCGGGTCAGGCGCGCGACCAGCGCATTGCCTTCATGGCCACTCGAACCAATCGTGTAGAACACCTTGTTCTTCACGCGCAGCACGCGCGCCATCAGATCCAGGTGCCGGGAGATCAGCTGCGACTCGAACAGATCGAAAAACGCCGCAGCAGAGCAACCGCTACCCGGCAACACGGGTTGATCGGGAAGCGGTGCAGCGCGGACGTTTCCGTTCCATTCGCGCACATGCTCAATGAAGTTCTGGTCGCAGATCTCGGCGCGGTTGAGGCCGCGATGACGAGCAGGAATGGGATTGGGAATGGCATTCATGGCGGGAGGAAAGCGGAATCCGGGAAGTTGGGTTCGTGGTGGCGAGCGGCTCGGGAGGCCGATCAGGAAGACTGCGCAATCAGGTTCTTGTTGTCATCGGAGATGGGCGGCATGGCGACGAAACCGGGTTCGTCGCGCACGCGATCAAGCCAATTGCGGACTGCCGGGTATCTGGAAAGATCGAATCCGCCATCCGCGGCGCAGTGTGTGTAGGCGAACAAGGCAATGTCGGCGATGCCGTAGGACACACCGCTGAACCAATGCTTGTCTTGCAAGTGGCGCTGCATGACGGCCAGCGCCTGATGGCCGCGCTCACGCAAGCGCGGCAGATCCTTGCGGCGCTCGCTGTCCAAAGCTGTCCAGCCGCATATGAAGCGAGCCACCGCGATGTAAGGCTCGTGGCTGTACTGTTCGAAAAACATCCAGCTCAAGGTCTGCGCGCGTTGCCAGGCGTCACCAGCAAAATAGCGGGTGCCTTCGGCCAGCCAGACCAGAATGGCGTTCGACTCAACGAGGATTCGGCCATCTTCGGTTTCCAGCATCGGCACCTTGCCGTTGGGATTCTTGGCCAGATACTCGGCCGTGCGCGTCGCGCCGTGAGCGCTGTCGGTCTCGACCCATCGATGCTCGCGGCCAAGGTGGCCGAGCAGCATGCGCAACTTGTGGCAATTGCCCGAAGGCGAATAGCCGTGGATCGTGATCATGGGTTCTTCCCCCCGGCACGTCGGTGCAACCATTCCTCGCGCGACTGGCCCCAGATGTCGATTGGCGCATCCTGGTGCGGCGGCGGCAGTTTGCCCGGCCCCTGGTTGCGCGAGCCCATGCGCTGAGCCAGATGCTGCGAAGGCGTGTTTTGTGGCGCAATGCAATGGATTACCGATTCCCAACCCAGGTTCTCGAATGCCCAATCGATCGCGACGCCCGCAGCTTCACTGGCGAACCCCTTGCCCCAGGCATCGCGGTGCAGGATCCAGCCCACCTCGTTGCCCGGCCAGCCTTCCGGGCGCCAGGGGCCGACCTCGCCCAGCCAGCGGCCGCTGGCGCGCTCGATCAACGAGAACATGCCAAAGCCTTGCACCGCCCACGCACCTGGCTGCTGCAGGAACTTGCGCCAGGCTTCGGCGCGCAGCAGCTGGCCGCCGATGTAGCGCGCGGCTTCTTCGTCGGCGAAGAGTTCGGCAAAACGATCGAAGTCGCCGACCTGCGGAACCCGCAGGACCAGCCGTTCGGTTTCAATATGGATGTTCGACAGATCCATCGCGAATACTCTCACCTGGTTGTTGCGAGCTTGTCGCCGCTTGAGGAAACTCTGAACAAGTACGGAACTCATTCGTCGCGAGCAAGCTCGCTCCCACAAGATCAAGCAATGGTGGGAGCGAGCTTGCTCGCGACAATACCTGTTCAGACCCTCCTTAAGGGGCTCCTGCAGCAGCGAACTTCGCAATGCAGGAGCCCCCCAGAAGGGGATAAACGTCCCTTCGTCGGGCTCAGGACAGGCTTCAGGCGTTTATCCCCTTTTGGGGGCTTGCCCCTGTTTCGGGGCGATGCTCTCCGCCAAACTACTCAGCCTCAACCGCTTGCCTTGCCACATACGTGCAATCCGGCAGCGCACGCGCGATTCGTGGATAGTCCGCGCTGAGGCATTGCCATTGCAGGCCCATGGATTCGATTTCTCCCAGATGCGGAACCCATTCCACGATGCCACCCTCGACGCCGGAGGCACCGTCAAAGATCATACGAATGGTTCCACCATCCACAACGGTCAGGCTGGTCAGACTTTGTCCGCGATAACTTGGCGGTTCGCCCAGGCCAGCCTCGGCATTCCCGGCGGGCATGCGTCCCCGACTGAAGTACATTTCACTGACCGCATTCTTCGCCATGGACGCCGCGACGAGATCTTCGCGCAAGACCTGCGCTGTCGCATATTCGGCGATCATTTTCTCCGCCAGCTTGCGACCTTGCTCAACGCGCGCCTGCAAGGCTACATCGCGCGCAGCCTCGGCCTGCGCTTCCTCGTGCTTGCGGTACTGGTGATACACCAGCAGCGCGGCAAGCATGCCAAGGAAGCAGGCGAAAAAGGTGATCAGGGCAGAACGCATGCCGGACCTGATTCCGTGTCGATCAGAACGCGTTGATGCCGGTGACTTCGCGACCAACCACCAGTTGATGCACGGTTTCCGTGCCTTCGTAGGTGATCACCGATTCCAGGTTCAATGCATGCCGGATCGGACAATGTTCGGTGGTGATGCCAGCGCCGCCGAGGATGTCGCGTGCCTCGCGGGCGATGTCGATGGCCATGCGGCAGTTGTTCCACTTGGCCAGAGAGACCTGGGTGGGCTGCATCGTGCCGGCATCCTTGAGGCGCCCCAATTGCAGTGAGAGCAACTGCGCCATGGTGATGCGCCGTGCCATGTCCGCCAGCTTGAGCTGGACCGCCTGGCGCGAGGCAATCGGCTGCTTGAACAGTATGCGGCTCTTGGAATACTCCAGTACTTCGCTGAAGCAGGCGATGGCGGCGCCGATCGGGCCCCAGGTGATGCCGTATCGGGCCTGGGTCAGGCAGCCGAGCGGCCCCTTCAGGCCCTTCACGTTGGGCAAGCGGTTGGCGTCTGGCACGCGCACGTTGTCGAAAAACAGCGCCGAGGTGACCGAGGCACGCAGGCTCATCTTCTTGTGGATTTCCTGCGCGGTGAAGCCGGCAAAGTCCTTCTCCACCACAAAGCCCTGGATGCCGTCATCGGTCAGCGCCCAGACGATGGCGATGTCGGCCAGGTTGCCGTTGGTGATCCACATCTTGGAACCGTTGATGATCCAGTCCGCGCCGTCTTTCTTCGCGTAGGTCTTCATGCTGGCCGGATCGGAGCCGCCCTGCGGCTCGGTCAAGCCGAAGCAGCCGATGACCTTGCCTGCCGCCATGTCGGGCAACCAGCGCTTGCGCTGCTCTTCGTTGCCATAGGCGTAGATCGGATACATGCACAACGAGGACTGCACCGAGGCAAAGCTGCGGATGCCGGAATCACCGCGCTCCAGTTCCTGGCAGATCAGGCCATAGCTGACCCCGTTGAGTCCCGAGCAACCGTATTCGGTCGGCAAGGTTGCACCGAGCAGGCCCAGTTCGGCCATTTCGGAGATCAATTCCTTCGGGAACACGCCCTTGTCGAAACAGTCGCCAATGATGGGAATCACGCGCTCATCGGTGAAGCGCGCCACGGCGTCCTGTACCGCGCGCTCATCCTCGCTGAGCAGCGAGCGGACATCGTAAAGATCAAAGGGATTGAGCGGGGTGGCAGCCATGGTGGGATTCCGGGTAGGACAAAGCGCTCCATTGTAAATGCTGCGACGCAAAACCGACACCGCGCGGTGGTGCTTGGCCATGCCGACCACCCTCACCCTGCCCTCTCCCGCCAGCGGGAGAGGGTAAATGCGAGCCAGGCCAACCGGAGATGGATACCACCTCTCCCGCTCGCGGGAGAGGTCGACGCGCAGCGGCGGGTGAGGGTGGTGCTTCGCCATGTCGTCCACCCTCACCCTGCCCTCTCCCGCCAGCGGGAGAGGGGAAACGCAATGTTGCAGGGTATCCTGTCCCCTTTCCATTGGTTCTTCTCATGCGCGTCCCCGTTCTTGCCTACCACGCGGTCAACATTGCCGGAAACGAATACGCGACCAACGATCATGTCGCCTTTGCCGCCGACCTGCGCCTAATCGACGATCTCGGCCTGCGCATCGTGCCCCTGCACTGGGTGGTGGACCAGGTGATCGGCGCGGCGGACCGCGATCTGACCGGCTGCGTGGCCCTGACCTGCGATGACGGCTCGGCCTTCGATTTCCATGATCTCGACCACCCGACGCACGGCCCGCAACGCAGCCTGTTCAATTGCCTGCAGGACTTCATTGCCGAGCGTGGCGCACAGGCGCAACCCGATCTGCACCTGACGAGTTTTGTCATCGCCTCACCCGAGGCCCGCGAGCGCATGGATCAGGCTTGCCTGGCTGGATTGGGCTGGATGGGCGAGGACTGGTGGCGCGAGGCCAACGAGTCGGGCCTGATGGCGATCGAAAACCACAGTTGGGACCACAACCATCCCTGCCTGGACACACCCGGTATCGACGGCCTGGCGCGTGGCTCCTTTCTCGATGTCAACAACCGCACCCGAGCCGAGGCCGAAATCGCTGCCGCCACCCGCTACATCAACGATCGCATCGCACCCCGGCGCACGCGCATCTTCTGCTACCCGTTCAGCCACGTGCCCGAGTACCTGCGCAGCGAGTACCTGCCCGACGCTACCGCCGGGCACGGAATACTTGCAGCGATGGGTGATGGTGCCACCCCGGTTACCCAGCAATCCGATCGCTGGAACCTGCCCCGCTACATCTGCGGCTGGCACTGGAAATCGCCAGACGCGTTGCGCTCCATTCTTGTGTAGGAGGCCCTTCAGGGCCGATGGGTCCTGCTAAAAAGCATCGCCCTGAAAAGAGAGCAAGCCCCCAAAAGGGGATAAACGCCTGAAGCCTGTCCTGAGATTCTATGTTGCCGGTCAACCAGCACTGAGCAAGAAAATTCCGTTCGTGGTGAGTCCTTCGACTGTGCTCAGGACAGGCCTGTCGAACCATGAACGGAACGAAGGTGCCATGCGCTCATTTGTAGATGGGCTTCGGACAAGCAGGACTTGATCAGCGTTGCCTTGATGGTCGACAGAGCGGGTTGACGCGTGGTTCGAGACGGCGGCGCTCGACCTTCGGTCTCGACGTCGCCTCCTCACCACGAACGGTTTTTGGGCAATGCTGATCAAGCGGCTACCGTTCGTGGTGAGCCCGACGAAGGGGCGTCTATCCCATTTTGGGACTTGCCCCTGTTTCGGGGCTCCTACCGAAGCCGCTGTTGTAGGAGACCCTTCAGGGCCGAACCGTTGCCATCGTCTAAAACGGCCCGACCGCGTGGGCTTCGGCGATCAGGCGATCACGCTCGTGCTGTTCGAGATCCCGGGTGAAATACACCAGCAATTTTGGATGCATGGTGTGCTTGAAGCCCACCGCAATATCGGCGCGCTCAGCCAGTGCATCTCCGCAGAAACCGAAGATGGCCTTGGTCTGCGGACCGAGGTTGCGGACCGACCAGGCCAGCGCATGCTGATACAACCCGCCGGCGGCGCGTATCGCCGCACGCGCCGTGGCGGGCATGCGACGCAGCACGCGATCATCCACGCAGGCTCCGCCACCGAGCAGCAAGTCACCTTGTTCGGTGAAATGGATGTAGCAAACCGGCGTTTCGCTGCCATCTTCCGCGCGATGAAAGGCAAGCACATGGATCGGAAAATCCGGAGCCTCGGCGCGATATCGCCTCTGGAAGATCGGATCGGCCAGCGCCTTGCCGGCATCGACCAGTCGCACCGAAATGAAATCCTCGATGCCCATCAATTCCGTGGGGCCGGGTTGTGCACGCCGTGGGGTACATGGCCGCTGGCCACGTGCTGACGTGCAGATTCAATGTTGAGCATGGAGTCGTCAAAGAAGATGTCGGCGCCAAATGCTTCGAGGAATGGGCCTTTCGAGCGTCCGCCGAGAAACAGGGCTTCATCCAGACGCACGCCCCAATTGCGCAGGGTCAGGATCACGCGCTTGTGCGCCGGTGCCGAGCGCGCGGTCACCAGCGCAGTGCGGATCGGCGAATTTTCGATAGGGAACGCATCCTGGATGCGATGCAGGGCTTCGAGGAAGCTGCGGAATGGGCCCACGGCCAGCGGTTCGTTGACGCGCTCAATCTCGTTCTTGTGGAAGGCTTCGATGCCGTCATGGTGCGATACGCGTTCGGAATCATCGCCAAAGATCACCGCGTCACCGTCGAAGGCAATGCGCAGCTGTTCGGAAGGCAATTCCGGCGCTTTGGACGGCAGGATGGTCGCAGCGGCGACGCCCGCGGTCAGCGCGCGGCGCACGTCATCCACATTGGCCGACAGGAACAGGTTGGCACCGAAGGGATGTGCATAGGACGCCGTCGGCGCGCCATTGGTGAACGCGGCACGCACGATGTCGAGACCGTAATGCTCAATGGAATTGAAGATGCGCAGACCGGTATCGGCGGAGTTGCGTGAAAGCAGGATCACCTCCACGCGCGGCGCTTCCGGTGCCAGCGAATTGAGGCGCAACAGCTTTTGCACCAACGGGAACGCAATGCCCGGAGCCAGCAGTTCATCCTCGTGCGCCATCTGGTAGCGCGCATAGGAATCCAGGCCTTCGCGCTCGAACAGCTCGTGGCTGTCGCCGAGATCGAACAAGGCGCGCGAGGAAATGGCGACAACCAACCGCTGCATGGGTGTTGCGGTGCTATCAGCGGAATCTACCGCTCCGGTATCCATGCCCTGCATCTTACCGGAGGCCCAACCTCAATCATCGAAGTCATCAGCAAAGATGTCATCCAAGGCGAGATATGCGTTATATGCATCGACCCGTCCCATGCCCTGCACCGGGTTCGGGAAGGTGGTTCCGGGAATGCCGCCACAAACCTGCGAATTGCTGATCGGCACCGAGGTTTCCCTGAGAATCTGCTCGACCCGCGCCGGATCTCCCTTGAGCGATTGGTCGACAGACATCATCAACGCAACCACGCCCGCCACATGCGGCCCGGCCATGCTGGTGCCGCTCATCGAAGTGTAGGAGTTGTCGCCCGAATTGGTGATCGAACGCACCGAGGAACCCGGCGCAATCACGTCCGGCTTGACCTCGCCCAAGCCTGGCACGGGTCCGCGCGAGGAGAATCCAGACATCGTGTCGCTGGAAGTCATCGAGCCCACGACGAAGGCGGCATCAAGGGTCCCCGGTTGACTGAAGATCGTCTGGCAACTTGAACCGTCATTGCCTGCCGAGGCGACAAACACGATGCCACCGGCGACCAGGTTCTCGATGGCTTGCCTCACCTCGTTGCCGGCTGTGCATCCCTCGTCGGCAGGGCAGCCCCAAGAATTGTTGATCACATCCGGCGCGCGATCCGGATCAGGGTTCTGGCCGTTGAGATCGGTTGGTGCGAGGAACCATTCCGCACACTCGTTGTAGCGCGCGGGTGTACCGACGCCTGCATTCATGTTGCGGCAACCGATCCATTTCGCTCCGGGCGCAACACCCACCTGGTTGCTGCCACCGTCGTCGCCCACCATGGTGCCCACGGTGTGGCTGCCGTGACTGTGGTCATCGCAAGGCACCAATGAATTGGCACCGCAACTGCTTCCCGTTTCATGGATGGCATCGTGCCAGTTGTAGTTGTGATCGGCAGAAGTTCCATTCCAACCGCGATACTTCGCTTTGATCGCGTTGTGGCTCCAGCGGATGCCGGTGTCCTGCCCCGCCACCACCACGCCCTGGCCATTGAATCCTTCCGCCCACACCATGGGCGCGCGGACCTTGTTGACGCCCCACTCGATGGCCTGCGGCGCATGCGCACTTGCGCCGTCGGAGCTCGCATCCGGCCACGGCCCCAGGGCCGGACGCTGCAAGGCAATCTCGCGGTTGGCCTCGATCCTGGCAATGTCGCCACGAGCCGCCAAAGCATCGATTTGCGCCGCAGTCAGGTCGGCCTCGATCATGTTGACGATCCAGAACGGTCGATAGGCGATGCCCTGCGCGTCCAGCCAGTTGCGCAGATCCGCTTGGGTGACTTCCGCCGTGGCACGCAGCATGTTCACCAGCTCGCGGCGACGCTCCAGGTAGTTCCCTTCCGGGCTCAGCAATTGCTTTGGCGCCTTGGCCTGCAGCACGATCAAGGTGCCGACGGATCCGTTGCTTTCCGCCTCACTGCGTAGTCCCGGCTCGACCTCCACCGCAAAAACAGGTGACATCGCAGCAGCACAAGCCAGGGCCAAAGGCGCAACACGCGGAAGCGAATACTTCATGGGCAGGCTCCAGAAAGGCGAAGTGCATCCCGGCGGGTGCGACCCGACCGGCTCGATCGCGCACTCTATGCGAAGAGCGCCAGCAATCCTAGACCACAAACTGTTCGTTCAGAATGCGTTCTTCCAGATTGTGCTCCGGGTCGAACAGCAGGGTCGTGGTGTGCTCGGTGGATTCCCGGATCAGCACTTCGATCACGTCGCGCACTTCGTTGGAATCGGCGGTGGCGCTGACCGGGCGTTTATACGGATCAAGGATCTCGAACTTGATCTCGACGGTGGCCGGCAGCACCGCCCCACGCCAGCGGCGCGGGCGGAACGGACTGATCGGGGTCATTGCCAAAAGTTGCGAGCCGATCGGCAGGATCGGGCCATGCGCGGACAGGTTGTAGGCGGTGGAGCCGGCTGGCGTCGCCACCAGCACGCCATCGCACATCAATTCCTCGATGCGCACCACACCGTTGAGCGATACCCGGACATGCGCCGCCTGCTTGGTCTGGCGCAAGAGGGAAACTTCGTTGAAAGCCAGCGCCTCGACCGTGGCGCCTGATTCGGAATGTGCCTGCATGCGCAACGGACGCAGCACCGTGGCTTGGGCGCGGGCAATGCGCCCCGCAAGATCATCGGCGTGATACTGGTTGAGCAGGAAGCCGACCGTGCCGAGCTTCATGCCGTACACCGGAATGCCCAGATTCTGGTGACGATGCAGGGTGCGCAGCATGAACCCGTCACCGCCGAGGGCAACGATCACATCGGCCTGGTCTGGCGCGTGGTCGCCATAGCGCTGCTTGAGCTGGGCAAGCTCGGCCTGAGCCTCGGGTCCATGGCTGGCAACCAGGGCGATACGCTGATTCACGCTTCACCTCGCAGCGGATGCGCCGAGTGCGGCGGGAGGGACGACTGTAGCAGACAGCGCACTGCCTGTTGCTGCGGCGAAAGCTCGTCGTACCTGCGCAGGCGAAGGCCCAACGAGTGAGCCGCAGTGGCGGTGAGTCAATCCGGCGACTTCCCTGGCATCGCAGAATCGCTGTGCGATCAAGCGCCCCTCATCCGCCCTACGGGCACCTTCTCCCGCAAGCGGGAGAAGGAATATGAATTCGAAGCCCGAAGCAGGATCAACAGCCCCTCATCCGCCCTGCGGGCACCCCGGATCAGGTCCGGGGCAGGCTCTTCTTCCGCAAGGGGAGAAGGAAAATGAATTCGAAGCCCAGAGCAGGAACAACAGCCCCTCATCCGCCCTGCGGGCACCCCGGATCAAGTCCGGGGCAGGCTCTTCTCCCGCAAGCGGGAGAAGGAATATGAATTCGAAGCCCGAAGCAGGATCAACAGCCCCTCATCCGCCCTGCGGGCACCCCGGATCAGGTCCGGGGCAGGCTCTTCTTCCGCAAGGGGAGAATTCGAATATCAGCTTGTGCTCAGTGGCTTGAGTCACCTCTCCCGCGGGCGGGAGAGGTCGCGCCGAGGGCGCGGGTGAGGGTGAGGCCTGGGCTTGCTCGGGGCTATGCATTTGCTTGACGCACCACCCTCACCCCAGCCCTCTTCTTTATGCCCGCCGGGTACGCCGGCGGGATAGGGTGGAAAAAAGCACCCCGATCTCCGATCTCCGATCCCCGAAATTCAAACCAGCTGCGCAACGCGGCGCACGGCCACCGATACGATCGGATAGTCGATGACGACCTGGCTGCGCATGTCGTTGAGCGTGGCCAGGGTTGTCTTCAGCGCAACATCGTCGCGGCTCATCCAGGCCGCGACGCGATCCGCACCCTCGGCCTTTGATTTCCACGCGAGCACCTGCAGGGTGAGCGAGCGTTGCTGGGCATTCAGTTCATCACGCAGGGATCCGCGTGCGTGCGCGTGCCAGCGCGTCTCCACCGGCAACTCCTCGACCTTTTCCATCAGCCACTTCAGATTGAGCGCTTCGCCGATTGAGTAGTAGGTCGTTGCAACCTGGGCAACCGAGGCACCGCTCTCCCTGGCGACCAGGGCAATGTCGAGCGCTGCGCCCAATGCCGGCAGGTAGGCCAGCTGATCGGCCAGTCCGGCCGGGAATTCCTGCTCGATCCAGCGCACGCGTCCGCGCTCGAACACCGCGTGCTCGCTGGCGCTGCTGACCGAATCGATCTTTGCACGCAGCTCGGCCATGGCCGGCGCGTATCGATCAACGGCTGCGGCAATATCCTGCACATCGGCAGGATGATTGAGCAGCCAGCGCGTCATGCTGCGCAGCAGGGACCAGATGGTGAGATTGGCGTCGATCTGCGCATTGCCATCGACCTTGCCATCCAGTTCCTCGATGGCTGCCCACAGCGAGCGTGCATCCAACACTTCGCGCGCAATGGTGAAGGCCTTGGCCACCGCGGCCGGCGATTGCCCGGTGTCTTCCTGCATGCGCAGCACGAAGGTCGCACCCATGCGATTGACCATGGAGTTGGTCACCGCGGTGGCAATGATCTCGCGCTTCAGGCGATGACGCTCCATGTGCTCGGCAAAGCGTTCGCGCAAGGGCTCGGGGAAATAGCGGCGCAGTTCCTTGGACAAATAGGGATCTTCCGGCACGTCCGAGTCGAGCAGTTGCTGGAACAGCACGATCTTCGAGTACGACAACAGGATGGCCAGTTCTGGGCGGGTCAAACCCAGGCCGCGCGACTTGCGTTCCGCAAACTCGGCATCGCTCGGCAGAAACTCGATCTGACGGTCGAGCAGCCCCTGCGATTCCAGGGTGCGGATGAAGTGCTGCTTGGAACCCAGGCGAGCCACCGACATGCGCTCCATGATGCTGATCGCCTCGTTCTGGCGGTAGTTGTCGATCAGCACCAGGCGCTCGACCTCGTCAGTCATCGCGCGCAACAGCTCGTTGCGCTGCTGCACCGTCATTTCCTCGCGTTGCACGGCGTCGTTGAGCAGGATCTTGATGTTGACCTCGTGATCCGAGGTGTCGACGCCGGCCGAGTTGTCGATGAAATCGGTATTGAGCAGGACGCCATTGAGCGCCGCCTCGATGCGGCCACGCTGGGTCATGCCGAGGTTGCCGCCTTCACCAATGATGCGCGCGCGCACGTCGGCGCCATTGATGCGGATGGCATTGTTGGCGCGATCACCGGCATCGGCCTGGGTTTCCACGCTGGCCTTGATGTAGGTTCCGATGCCGCCGTTCCAGATCAGGTCGACCGGAGCCTTGAGGATCGCGGTGAGCAATTCGCTCGGCGACATCTTGCGCGCACCGCCATCGATGCCCAGCGCGGTGGCGGCCTGTTCGGAAACGTCGATGGTCTTGGCGCTGCGCGGATAGATGCCGCCGCCTGCCGAAATCAGGCTGGCGTTGTAATCGGCCCAGGACGAGCGCGGTACCTTGAACATGCGTTCACGCTCGACAAAGCTGCTGGCCGCATCCGGATTGGGGTCGATGAAAATGTGGCGGTGGTCGAACGCGGCCACCAGGCGGATGTGCCTGGACAGCAGCATGCCATTGCCGAACACGTCACCGGACATGTCACCGATGCCGACGCAGGTGAAGTCCTGGCTCTGGCTGTCCTGGCCGAGTGCGCGGAAGTGGCGCTTGACCGACTCCCAGCCACCCTTGGCGGTGATGCCCATGCCCTTGTGGTCGTAGCCGACCGATCCACCCGAAGCAAATGCATCGCCGAGCCAGAAATCGTGCTCGGCACTGACTGCATTGGCGATGTCCGAGAACGTGGCCGTGCCCTTGTCGGCGGCAACCACGAGATACGGATCAGCATCGTCATGACGCACCACGTCCTGCGGATGCACCAGCTTTCCATCCACCAGGTTGTCGGTGACATCGAGCAGGCCGTTGATGAAACTGCGGTAGCAGGCCACGCCTTCGGCCAGTACTGCATCGCGCTCGCCGCTGGCGGGCGGACGCTTGACGATGAATCCGCCCTTGGAGCCGACCGGGACAATGACCGTGTTCTTTACCATCTGCGCCTTGACCAGGCCCAGCACTTCGGTGCGGAAGTCCTCGCGCCGATCCGACCAGCGCAGGCCACCGCGAGCCACCGGGCCAAAGCGCAGGTGCACGCCCTCAATGCGCGGCGAATAGACGAAGATTTCACGATACGGCCGCGGCTTCGGCAATTCGTTCAGTTGCATCGGGTCGAACTTGAAGCTGGTGTAGTCGTGCGGCTTGCCGTCCACGCGCTGGTAAAAATTGGTACGCAAGGTGGCGCGGATCACCGCGCTGAAACCGCGCAGGATGCGGTCTTCGTCGATGCTGGCCACGCGTTCGAGCAGGGTCTGCAATGTGCGCAGGATGCACTGGATCTGGCTGGCGCGGTCCTGGTCGCGGCAGGCCACGAGGTCCGCGATCAGTTGCGGGTTTTCGTCCTGCACCTGTTGCGGAACCAGGATCTGCAATTCCTCGCGCAGGCGCGTACGCGCAATCCCGATCCCGTCGGCGCCGCCATCCAGCCGCTGCGGATCGAACTTGGCTTCGAACAGCTCGACCAGCAAGCCGGCGATGTCCGGATAACTTGCCAGGGTCTGTTCCATGTAGGCCTGCGAAAACGGCACGCCGGTCTGCAACAGGTACTTGCAGTAGCCGCGCAGGATGCTGACCTGGCGCCAGTCCAACTGCGCACTCAACACCAGCTTGTTGAATCCATCGTTTTCGGCATCGCCGCGCCAGACGCGCTCGAATGCCTGCTGGAAGGCTTCGCGCAGGTTGTCCAGGTCGAACACCAGCCGGCTTGGGCGCACCAGGATGTCCTGGATGGTGATCACATTGCCGCCGCCCTGGATCTCGTACAGGTTTTCGGTGAGCACGCTGACGCCGAGGTTTTCCAGCAGCGGAATCACCTCGGAAAGGGTGATGTCGCCGCCCAGGCGGAATACCTTGAAATGCAGCACGTCGGGGTGTTTCTGCGAGCGATACAGGTTGAGGCGGATGTCGTCGGCATCTTCCAGCGCCGCCGCCAGCTCGACATCCTCCGCCGCGTTCTGCGGACTGACCTTTTCAATGTAACCGGCGGGCAGTGCCTTGCCGTAACGGGCAGCCAACTTGTTGCCACGCTCCTCGCCATTGCGCGCGACCAGTTCCTCGCGCAGGTCGTCGGTCCAGTTGCGCACGATCTGGGCAATGCGCACATCGAGCTGGCCTGCATCCCATTCCGCACTCGCGCCGCGCTTCGGTCGCACGATCGAATGCACGCGCGCCAGCGGTGATTCATCCAGCAGAACCGTGGAATCGATGCGCTCGGCATTGAAATGATCGGTCAGCATCGCCTCGATGCGCTCGCGTACTTCGGTGTTGAAGCGGTCGCGTGGCACGTAGGCCAGCACGGAGAAGAAGCGGCCATAGCGATCCTGGCGCACGAACAGACGCGTGCGCGCGCGTTCGCGCAGGTCCAGCACCGCCATTGCGATGTCGAACAATTCGTCGGTCGAGCACTGGAACACCTCGTCACGCGGCAGGGTGTCGAGGATGTGGCGCAAGGCCTTGCCCGAATGCGAATCCCGCTTTAGGCCGGAGCGCTGCAGGATGGTCTCGTAGTTGTTGCGCAGCAGCGGCACTTCGCGCGGCGGCGTCATGTAGGCAGACGAGGTCAGCATGCCGAGGAAGCGCTGCTCGACCACCGGCTTGCCCTTTGCGTCGAAGCCGAGCACCGAGAGGTAATCCATGTGGCCGGGACGATGCACGCGCGAGCGCGCATTGGTCTTGGTCAGTATCAGAGCGCCCACCGAGCCGGATTTGTCGAGATCGGTGGCGGCGAGGGTCTTGAGCGAACGCACCGCCATGCCGGAGCCACTGCCGCGCATGATGCCGAGGCCGGAGTCGCCTACCGGCTTGAGCACTTCATCGCCCGCCTCGTCGGCAACGCGATACTCGCGATAGCCGAAAAAGGTGAAGTGGTCATTGGCAATCCAGTTCAGGAAATTCTGTGCTTCCTTGAGGGCGGCCTTGTCGAAAGGCAGGTTCTGGGTTGGCAGCGCCTCGGCGATGGCCTGCATCTTCGCCTTCATCTGCGGCCAATCCGCCACCGCTGCGCGCACATCATCCAGTGCCAGCGAGATGTTCTTGCGCAGGCTCTCGATTTCCTCGGCATCGCCGACGTGATCGATGTCGAACAGCATGATCGACTCGGCAGCGCCCTGCTCGCCCTGTTCGTCGCCAAAATTGAGGATGTGACCGCCGGGATCTCGCGCCACGGTGAAAATCGGATGGATCACCGCATGCGCGGCAAGACCCGCCTCGTTGATTGCCATCGACACCGAATCGACCAGGAACGGCATGTCGTCGGTGGCTACTGCGACCAGGGTGCGTCCGCTTTCGAATCCTTCGCTGTCCTTGTGCGGATTGAACACGCGGATCTTTGCCGTCTGTGCCTTGCGCTGGCGTGCGAATTCGAGCATGAACTGGGCAATGCGCGCCCATTCGGCCGGATCACGGGTGGCAATGTCATCGGCCGGCACATGGCGGAAGAAATGCGCTGCAAATGCCTGCGCCTCGCGTTGTCTGCTGGCTCCTGCCTGGGCCGAAATCTGGCTCAGGATGGGTTCCAGGCGTTTCGATTCGGAGGCGGCACTTTGAGCGTTCATTTCGTCCTTTTCGGGCTGCTGTCAGTGGGCGCGGAGGATACGCCCCGACCCACACTTAATCCACCCGAGCAGGACTTCCCGGACAGCTTGCGCTAAGGCTCGCGCGTTCCTGCGCACTCGAATCGCGGGAACTCGCGCATCAGCGCAATCCGGTTTCGTTTCGCGCTATCACCAAACGCTGGATTTCGCTGGTGCCCTCGTAGATCTCGGTGATCTTGGCGTCGCGGAAGTAGCGCTCCAGCGGCATTTCCTTCGAATAGCCCATGCCGCCATGGATCTGCACGGCCTGGTGGGTGATGAACATGGCCGCTTCCGAGGCATACAGCTTGGCCACGGCCGCCTCGGTGCTGAAGCGACCGCCGGTCCTTTCCGCTTCGCCCTTGGCGAAAGCCGCACGCAATGTGAGCAGGGTGGCTGCATCCAGTCGGCATTTCATGTCGGCAATCTTGGCCTGGATCATCTGGAACGAACCGATGGCCTGGCCGAAGGCCTTGCGTTCCTGCACGTAGGCAACGCTCGCCTCATAAGCCGCGCGGCACAGACCGACCGCTTGCGAGGCGATGCCGATGCGGCCGGCGTCGAGCACGCCCATGGCAATGCCGAAGCCCTTGCCCTGCGCTCCCAGCATGTCGGCAGCCGGGCACACGTAGTCGCGGAACTCGATTTCACAGGTGGCCGAGGCGCGGATGCCGAGCTTGGGCTCGGTCTTGCCGGCATGGAAACCGGGGCGCGAGGTATCGATGATGAAGGCGGAAATGCCCTTGGCGCCGATGCCCGGCGTGGTGATGACGAACAGGATGATGTAGCGAGCCACCGGACCGGAGGTGATCCAGCTCTTCTTGCCGTTGATCACCCAGTCGCCGGCGGCGTTCTTGGTGGCCTGGGTATGCATGGCCGAAGCATCCGAACCGGATTGCGGCTCGGTCAGCGCGTAGGCGCCGATGTGCTCGCCACTGGCGATGGCGCGCACGTATTTCTGTTTCTGTTCTTCGCTGCCGTGCTGCAGGATGCCATTGCAGTACAGCGAGTTGTTCACCGACATGATGGTCGAATGCGCGGTGTCGGCGGCACCGATCTCGATCATGGCCAGCGCATAAGCAACCGGGTCCATCCCCGCGCCGCCGTATTCGGCCGGCACCTCGATACCCATGAGTCCAAGCTGGCCCATTTCGCGGATGGTCTCCAGCGGAAACGTGCCCTTGGCGTCCAGCTCCGCCGCAATCGGCGCAATGCGCTTCTGAGCGAAATCGCGGGCAACGGACTGGATCGACAACTGTTCTTCGCTGAGACGGAAATCCATGAATGATCCTGAAAACAGAAGGCGGTCGGGGATTTTATCGCCTCAAGCGCCACTGTGCCCGCCTGACCGCATTTGTAGGTCGGGTTTCAACCCGACTTGATGGGCACGTCGGGCTGAAGCCCGACCTACAGGGGAAGTGCGCGCTTCACGTTGACGAGCACAAGCCGGCTGGTTACGCTGCGCGTCCATCTTTCAATCCGGATGGAAGGATATTGCATGGACCTGTCCGCCACATCCTCACTGCTCAGGCTGCTTTCCGACCCGACCCGGGTGCGCCTGCTCGCCCTGCTTGAGCGCGAGGAACTGACCGTGGCCGAACTGGCGGCGATCCTGCGCCTGGCGCAGCCGCGCGTGTCCACCCATCTGGCTAAGCTGAAGGAAGCCGACCTGGTGCGAGACCGCCGCGCAGGGGTTTCGTCCTACTACCGCTACAACGGTGAGTTGCCGCCGCGCGAAGGCGCCTTGCTGCGCGCATTGAAGGAAGCGGTGAGCGATGCCCTGCTCGCCGACGACGAAAGGCGCTTGCCCGGCATACTGGCGAGGCGCGCGCGTGCCGAAGGCTGGGCAGACACCGTTGCCGGCGACATGGAGCGCCACTACTCACCGGGCCGCACCTGGGAAACGCTGGCACGGGCGATGACGCAACTGGTGGATGCCGGCGACGTACTCGACATCGCCTCCGGTGACGGCGTGCTGGCCGAGCTGCTCGCACCGCGTGCACGTTCCATTGTCTGTCTCGACGCCAGTGCGCGCGTGGTCAGCGCCGCCCGCGAGCGCCTCAAGAACCATCAGAACGTGGAAGTCGTCAGCGGCGACATGCACGCGCTGGATCTGGGCCGTAGGCGTTTCGACCTGGTGCTGTTGATGCACGCCCTCACCTTCAGCGAAGAACCGGCACGGGTCGTGGCCGAAGCCGCGCGCGTGCTGGCCAAGGGCGGTCGCCTGCTGGTCGCCACGCTGGGGAAACATGCCCACCGCTCGGCGGTCGAACCGTTCGATCATCGCAACCTCGGCTTCAAGCCGGCCGACCTGCGTACCTTCGCCACCGATGCCGGGCTGGAAGTGCTTTCCTGCGAACGCATCTCGCGCGAGGCCAAGGCGCCCCATTTCGAAGTACTGAGCCTGCTGGCGAGGAAGCCATGAGTCACAACGCCCTGCCATGGTCCAACCCGGCGCGCGTGCAGATGCTGACCAATGCACTGGCGCGGCGCATTCTCGTCATCGACGGCGCGATGGGAACGATGGTGCAAGGCTACAGGCTGGAAGAAGCCGACTACCGTGGCGGGCGCTTCGCCACGCACGGGCATGACCTCAAGGGCAACAACGACCTCCTCAGCCTGACCCGACCCGACGTGATCGCAGAAATCCATCGCGCCTACCTCGATGCCGGTGCCGATCTGCTGGAAACCAACACCTTCAATTCGACCGCAATCAGCCAGGCCGACTACCGACTGGAAAGCCTGGTCGGTGAGCTGAACCGCGAAGGCGCACGCCTGGCCCGTGCCTGCTGCGATGCCGCCGAAGCGGCCACGCCGGACAAGCCGCGCTTCGTCATCGGCGTACTCGGTCCGACCAGCCGCACGGCATCCATCAGCCCGAACGTCAACGACCCCGGCTTCCGCAACACCAGCTTCGACGAACTGCGCATCAACTACCGCGAAGCGGCGGAAGGCCTGATCGACGGCGGCGCCGACATCCTCATGGTGGAAACCATCTTCGACACCTTGAACGCGAAGGCGGCATTGTTCGCCATCGATGAAGTGTTCCGTGCACGCGGCAGTCGCTTGCCGGTGATGATCTCCGGCACCATCACCGACCGCTCCGGCCGCACCTTGTCCGGCCAGACCACGGAGGCGTTCTATATTTCGATCGCGCACGCGCGACCGCTGGCCGTGGGCCTCAACTGCGCGCTGGGGGCGAAGGAATTGCGCGAGTACGTCGATACCCTCGCGCGCGTCGCCAACTGCCATGTCAGCGCCCATCCCAACGCGGGCTTGCCGAATGCCTTCGCCGAATACGACGAAACACCGGCAGAAATGGCCGCGCTGATTGGCGAATTTGCCCGTTCCGGCCTAGTCAATCTTGTGGGTGGCTGCTGCGGCACCACGCCTGCACATATCGCGGCGATTGCGGCGGCGGTCGACGGCGTTGCGCCGCGCGCCTTGCCGCAAGACCACGCCGTGGCCGCCTGAGTGGACAGCATGCCCATCCGCCGTGCACTCCATCTGTCCGGGCTCGAACCGCTGGTGATCGATTCGGATGCGCTGTTCGTCAACGTCGGCGAGCGCACCAATGTCACCGGTTCCGCCCAGTTCAAGAAACTGATCAAGGAAGACCGTTACGACGAAGCCGTCGAGGTCGCCCGCCAGCAGGTCGCCAACGGCGCACAGATCCTCGACGTGAACATGGACGAGGGTTTGCTGGATGCCGAAGCGGCGATGGTCCGCTTTCTCAACCTGATCGCCTCGGAGCCGGACATCGCACGCATTCCGGTGATGGTCGATTCCTCGAAATGGAGCGTGATCGAAGCCGGCCTGCGGTGCCTGCAGGGCAAGGGCGTGGTGAATTCCATTTCGCTCAAGGAAGGCGAGGAACCCTTCCTCAAACAGGCACGCAAGATCCTGCAGTACGGTGCGGCCACGGTGGTCATGGCCTTCGACGAACAGGGCCAGGCCGACAGCATCGCGCGGCGCCTGGAGATCTGCGAACGCTCCTATCGCCTGCTCACCGAAAAGATCGGCTTCCCTCCCGAAGACATCATCTTTGATTCCAACATCTTCCCGGTGGCAACCGGCATCGACGAGCACGCCGACAACGCGGTGAACTTCATCGAAGCAGCACGCGAACTGCGCCGGCGCTACCCGCATTCGCATGTTTCCGGCGGCGTGTCCAACGTGTCGTTCTCGTTCCGTGGCAACAACACGGTGCGCGAAGCCATCCACTGCGTGTTCCTGTACCACGCCATCAAGGCCGGCATGAATATGGGCATCGTCAACGCGGGCGGCATGCCGATCTATGACGATCTTGATGCCGACCTTCGCGAACGCGTCGAGGACGTCGTGCTTAACCGGCGCCCGGATGCCACCGAGCGCCTGATGGAGATTGCCGAACGCTTCAAGAAGGGCAGCAAGGAAAAGGACAGCGGCGCGGTGTTGGCCTGGCGCGAACTGCCGGTGAGAAAGCGCCTTGAGCATGCCCTGGTGCACGGCATCGACCAGTTCGTCATCGAGGACACCGAGGAAGTGCGCCAGTCGGTCACGCGCACGCTGGACGTGATCGAAGGCCCGCTGATGGACGGCATGAACGTGGTCGGCGACCTGTTTGGCGCGGGCAAGATGTTCCTGCCTCAGGTGGTGAAGTCCGCGCGCGTGATGAAGAAGGCAGTGGCCTGGCTGTTGCCTTTCATGGAGGAGGAGAAAAAGCGCAGCGGCGACGTCAGCCGTTCCAACGGCAAGATCGTGATGGCCACGGTCAAGGGTGACGTGCACGACATCGGCAAGAACATCGTCGGCGTGGTGCTCGCCTGTAACAATTTCGAAGTGATCGACCTCGGCGTGATGGTGCCGGCGCAGAAAATCCTCGACGCCGCCATCGCCGAGAAGGCCGACATGATTGGCGTATCCGGCCTGATCACCCCGTCGCTGGAGGAAATGGCGCATGTCGCCAAGGAAATGGCACGCCAGGATTTTCACATTCCGCTCTTGATTGGCGGCGCGACCACCTCGCGCGCGCATACCGCGCTCAAGATCGAACCCAACTACCCCTCGGCCTGCGTGTGGGTGAAGGACGCCTCGCGCGCCGTCGGCGTCGCCCAGTCACTGGTCAGCAAGGAACTGGTGGACGACTTCCTTGCCAAAGTGCGCGCCGACTACTCGGAAGTACGCGAACGCCATCGCAATCGCGGCAGCGGCAAGCGCCTTGTCAGCCTGGAAGCTGCGCGCGCCAACGCCTCGCGCCTGGACTGGAGCAACTACACGCCGCCGACACCGCGCAAACCCGGCATCAGCGTGTTCGACGACATCCCACTTGCAGAACTGCTGCCGGTGATCGACTGGACACCGTTTTTCCAGGCCTGGGAACTGCATGGCCATTATCCGGCCATCCTCACCGATGCCGTGGTTGGCGCGCAGGCATCGGAATTGTTCGGGGACGCCAAGGCTATCCTTGAGCGGGTCGTCGCCGAGCGATGGCTCAAGGCCAAGGCGGTGGTCGGCTTCTGGCCCGCCACGCGCATCGGCGATGACATTGAAATCCAGCACCAGGGCGAGGCAATCCGCCTGCACCACCTCCGCCAGCAAGCGGACAAACCGGTGGAGCGCCCGAACCTGTGCCTGGCCGATTTCATCGCCCCCAGGGAATCCGGCGTGACCGACTGGATCGGAGGTTTTGCAGTGACCGCAGGGCTCGGCATCGAACCGCATCTGGAGCGCTTCCGCCAGGACAACGACGACTACTCGGCCATCATCCTGAAGGCATTGGCCGACAGACTCGCCGAAGCCTTGGCCGAGTACATGCACCGCAAGGTGCGCACCGAACTCTGGGGCTATGCGGCGGGCGAGACGCTCGACAACGAAGCGTTGATTGCCGAGGCCTATCGGGGCATCCGTCCCGCTCCCGGCTATCCGGCCTGTGTCGACCACACCGAAAAGGCCACCCTGTTCCGCATCCTGGAGGCCACCCGCAATGCCGGCGTGGAATTGACCGAAGGATTTGCCATGTACCCGGCGGCGGCGGTATCCGGCTGGTATTTCAGCCACCCCGCGAGCCAGTACTTCGTGACCGGGCGCCTGTCACGCGAGCAGGTCGCCGACTACGCGAAACGCAAGGGTTGGGAACTGCAGGAGGCCGAGCGCTGGCTGGCGCCGAACCTCGATTACGACCCCGAGTGAACCGCGTCACCGGGGAAACGCGCCTGCCGCCCTCGGCAGGCGCGTCGGGAACTACATGGTTGCCGGGACGCCTGCACCGCTCATCGCAGTCATGATGGCCGCGCCGCCCATGATGAAGAACAGGACAATGGCGATCAGCATGAAGATCAGGTAAGCCTTGCAGAAGTTCGACTTGTTCGGATTGGTGCTGCTGGAGAAACCCCACACAAACAACATGATGATGTTAACCAGCGGAATTGCCAGGACGATCATGGTGATGATCCAGTCACCCAGCGACATTACCGGTGCGCTGCTACGATTTTCCATGCTTTCCTCTCCCCGAGATTGAAGGCCAGGCGGCTGCCTGACCGGCCGATTCTGGCATGAAGCCGCGTCGGCTGCATCCGTTCAGGGTTCGGCCCATTTTTTCCGGTGGCGCAAGTCGATGACCAGGTTGTAAACCGACACCAGGGCCGGAAAGGCATTGGAAAGGATGCCCACCGAATCGTTCTTGCCGAAGGTGAAGTAACTCACCAGCATCAGGCTGCCGGCAATCGACAACCACCAGAACGCGCGCGGCATGTGCACCCGGCGCAATTTGCGGGTGGCGTACATCTGCACGAACCAGCGGCTGGTGAAAAGCAGCACGCCGAGATAACCGATCAGCTTCCACGGCGTGACGCCGATCTGGTGGATGTGGAACAGGACTTCGTTCATCGTGCTGCACCGCAAGAAATTGATTGTGCATTCTACGTGACGGTCCGGCAGGCAACGCATCGGGCCCGAGGTTCAAGCCGGCACGCATCAATTCCACTACGCGAAGACGGCGCAATGGAATCCGCGAAGTGAGGACCGCACGATTTCAGCACCCGTAGGGCGGATAAGCGTTAGCGCATCCGCCACGATTTGACTCGACCTTGCATGATCGCTGCGCTCAGAACGGTGGATGCGCTAACGCTTATCCACCCTACTTTCTTTCATGACAATGAACGACAGCATCGCGCCTGAAGCCTGTCCTGATCTCGACGAAGGGGCGCTCCTACATAAGCCGCACGCAACGTAGGAGGCCTTTCAAGGCCGACCGGAAGTGCCGAAAAGCATCGCGCCTGAAGGCGCTCCTACAGAAGCCGCACGCAACGTAGGAGGCCTTTCAAGGCCGACCGAAAATGCCGAAATGCCTCCCGCCCCTGCGGGAAACTCATCCATCAGTTCGTAGGGCGGATAAGCGACAGCGCATCCGCCACAATTTGACTCGACCTTGCATGATCGCTGCGGTCAGAACGGTGGATGCGCCAACGCTTATCCACCCTACTTCCTGCGGGAAACTCTTCCGTCAGGCGCGCGCCTTGAGCCAGTCGTGGATCGCGGGCGGCACTTCACGCTGCGCGCGGCCGGACACATAGATGCCGATGTGCCCACCCTTGAACGCGATCTGGGTGTAGTCCCGGCTGCCGACCGCTGATTTCAGTGCGCGCGACGAATCGGGTGGAACCAGGTGGTCCTGCTCGGCAAAGATGTTGAGCACGGGCATGGTGACGTTCCCCAGATCCACCTCATGCTTGCCGATGAGCAAACCGCCCTTGAGCAGCTTGTTGCCCTGGTAGAAATCGCGCATGAACTGGCGAAACGCCTCGCCGGCCTGGTCGGGTGAATCGAAGATCCATTTCTCCATGCGCAGGAAGTTCTCCAGCTCGACCTTGTCGTCGAGGATGTCGACCATGCCCACGTACTTCTGCTGCAACAGGCGCATCGGCTTCAGGGTCAGATAGCACCAGTTCATCAGGTCAGCCGGCACGTTGCCGATGGTGTCGACGAACAGGTCCGCATCCATGTTGCGGGTCCAGTTCGACAGCATGTTGTCCGGCGTGTGGAAATCCACCGGGGTGACCATGGTGATGAGGTTCTTCACCTTTTGCGGATGGATGGCACTGAAGCACAGCGAGAACGCGCCGCCCTGGCAGATGCCGAGCACATTGATCTTCTTCACGCCTGCATGACGCGCCACGGCATCCACGCTGCGCCGGATGTAACCGTTGATGTAGTCATCCAGGGTCAACCAGCGGTCGGCCCGATCCGGGTAACCCCAATCGATCAGGTAAATGTCTTCACCCTGGGCGAGCAGGTTGCACACCAGCGATTTGTCTTCCTGCAGATCGACCATGTAGGGCCGGTTGACCAAGGCATAGACGATCAATGTCGGCGTCTTCGCCGTGGGCTTGCGATCACCACGGAAACGGTAGACCACGAGCTTGTCCTCGCGGTAAACCTCTTCCTTGGGCGTCACGCCGAACTGCACGTCATCCAGCGTGCCCAGCACCTTCATGCCGGCGGTGAGCTTTTTCTGGAACTTCTGCGCTTCGGCGAAGACTCCGGCTGCATCAAGCTTGAGAGGTCCCATCACTTGCTCCCGCCGCGCTTGGCGGCACTTTTGGTCTTGCGCGCGAAGCGCGCGATGCTGGTGGCGAAACTACCCTTGGCGGTACGTGTGGCTGGCGCTGCGGCCCTGCTTGCCGCCGCGCGCCGGGCGGGTGTCTTGACTGCGTTTTTGCGTCGGGATGCGGCGTCTGCACGATGCTTTGGTTTCGCAGAAGTCTTGCTCGTCTTTGTGGCCTCCGGCGCAGGATCGGGTTTGCGCGTGCCGACCTTGGAATCCGCAGTCCTGCTGTTCGAAGTTGCCTTGGCACTCACCTTCCTGCCGCGACGACTGCGCTTGCCGGCACGCGCCTTGGCCACCGCCGGCACGGCGATGTTCGGCGCATCGACGCGGGCAGTCGGTTCCGGCTCGGCGGCGACCGGCGCCACCGATGCCGCGCCCCACGACTCCTGGAATTGGCGAAATTCCCGTCGCAAGGCCTGCAAGCGTTCGCCAATGCTGTTGACCTCACTGCGCGTGGGCATGCCGAATTCATTGCAGAGTTTCTCGACTTCGCCCTGTACCTGCTGGCGCACGCGCATCTGCGCATCCACCACGCCGGCATAGACCTCGCGGAATTCCTCGGACAGCGCGATTTCCGCATAGGCCTCCTCGGCCGCATCGATCCACAGGTCGTAGAGTGCGCGCACCGATTCGATCTGGCGGCCGGGCTCTTCGCGTTCGGCCAGCTTGAGCTGGAAGCGTGCGAAGCTCTGCTCACCGACTTTCAGCATCATGCGGTCATAGCGCGCGCTCTGTTCCTGGTACTCCATGAACACGCGAGCCATCTTTTGCAGGTTTTCCTGCTTCTCGCGTAGATGACCGAAGGCGGGCATGTTGAGGACGCTCTTGCCCTTCTCCAGCATGGGCGCAACGGTTTGCGCAAAGCGATCGAACATCTGCTCGAAGCCCGCCGCGCCGTGGCCACCGAATGTCCGCATGGCCTGAGCAAAGGGGTTGCTGGAAGGCCCCGCGAACGCTCCGGGGATGAACCCGCCTGCCCACTGGGCTGGATTGATCGCGGCGGCTTGCCCCCCCGCGGCGTTGGCCAGGCTCTGCAACATGCCCAGATACCCCTGGGCACCGGCCAGCAGGTGTTCGACGGCCTCGTTCTGGACCTTGCCCTTGGCGAAGGGATTGATCTGGTCGATCTTGTCCAACCACGGTGGCATCGACGAAGCGGAGTCGGCTGCCGCCTGCCCGCCACCAAAAACCGATTGCGCCTGGCGCGCCAGTGCTTCCCAGGCTTTTGCCCACTGCGCGACATCCACAGACTCATTCATGATCGACTCCAACCTCGGTTCGCGCGCGAAGACGCATCAAAAGATGCACATGATAGCCGTGCGCCTGCATCCGGGCGACCTCTGCCCCTGCGCAAGGGGCAAACGCAACGGCCGCATGGCAGCCGCGCATTGTCCTGAACCTGCCTCTGTGATCTGATCCGGCCTTCCCCGTGCAGGAATCCACGCCCATGAAATCGATCGTTTCCCTTGCCGTGCTGCTTGCCTGCCTGAGCCCGGCTGCGCTTGCCGGCCAGTCCGAGCAGATTTCCGCGCAGGCCAAGGCACAGTCGATCCATGCGCGCGCGTTGGTGCTGGATACACACCTGGACACTCCGCTGCTGTTTGCACGCCCCGGTTGGGACATCATGGACCGGCACAGCGCGGATGCCGATTTCTCCTATGTAGACTACCCGCGCATGATCGATGGCGGCCTGGATGGCGGATTCTGGGCAATCTGGACCGCCCAGGGTGAACGGGACCTGGCCGGCAAGCGCAAGGCGCGTGATGCCGGCCTGCGACGGCTGATGGACATTCGCGAAATGGTGGCAGCCCATCGCGACCACTTTGAAATTGCCCTGCGCGCCGACGACGCGCAGCGCATCGTCAACGCCGACAAACGCGTGGTCTACATCAGCATGGAGAATGCATCGCCGCTGGCGACCGATCCCAGCCTGCTGGAAACCTATTACGCACTCGGCCTGCGCATGCTGGGTCTGGTCCATTCCTCGAACAACGATTTTGCCGATTCGGCCACGAACCCGGACGGCGCCGAGTTCGGCGGACTCAGTGACAAGGGTCGCGCCTTGGTTGCCGATGCCAACCGCCTTGGCCTGATCATCGACCTGTCGCACTCCAGCAATGACACCTTCGACCAGGTGCTGGAATTGTCGAAGGCGCCGGTGATCCTTTCGCACAGCGCCTCGCATGCTCTGAATGCGCATCCACGCAATATCGACGATGCGCGAATCCGCAAGTTGGCCGCCAAGGGCGGCGTGATCCAGGTCAACTCGGTCAGTTCCTTCCTGATCAAGACGCCAACGAACGCCGAGCGCGACAAGGCCATGGACTCGTTCTGGGAACTGATCGAGGACAGCGCAGACTTGACGCCCGAACGCCAGCGCGAAGCCATGCGCCGCTACCACGAAATCGAGAAGCAATACCCGCTGCCGATGGCCACCTTCGCCGACTACATGAAACACATGCTGCACATCATCAAGGTGGCCGGACCCGAGCATGTCGGCCTCGGCGCCGACTGGGACGGCGGCGGCGGCGTCAAGGGAATGGAAGACATCGCCAGCCTGCCGAAAATCACCGAGCGCCTCGTGCAAGAGGGCTATAGCGAGGCACAGATCGACGGCATCCTGGGCGGCAACCTGCTGCGCCTGATGCGGCAAGTGGAGGCCGCAGCCGGGCACTGAGGAAAATCTGATTTGCTCGTCATTCCGGCGAGGCGCTTTACAACAGCCGAATGGCTGGTCAAGCCGGAACCCATCTTGATCTTGTTCCAATGGAATCAAGGTCAAAATGGACCCAGGCGTATGCCGGGGTGACGCAAATTGTGGTTGATCAGGAATTCCCTGAGGAAACTCCGAACAAGTACGGAACTCATTCGTCGCGAGCAAGCTCGCTCCCACAAGATCAAGCAATGGTGGGAGCGAGCTTGCTCGCGACAATACTTGTTCAGACCTTCCCCAAGCAGCACCCCTTGTCCACCGCGCGTCGCCATCGCACTTGCCCGGATTAGCCCGGATATTTCATGAGGGGTCGCGGATGATCGCGGAGGATTTTGCGGCAAGCGCGAGGCGCGCGGAGCCGCAATGGTGGTTCCATTGGGGCGACAAGCAACGTAGCGATTGCCGCAAAAGACCCGCGAGGGCCGCGCCAGCGCAAAATGGCCGCGTACGATTTGTCATCGAGTCGAGTTCTGTCGAAACGCTGGCGTTGTCAGGGTTGATGACGCCAATTTGCGCGACCTCATGAAATGTCCGGGCTAGCCTCGATCTTGTCAGCGCATGGTCAGGACATAGATCGCGATTGACCCAGTGCTCTGCGACACGTTGCCGAGATTGCAGGCACGAATCTGCACGGAATCCGCAGCGGTAACCTTGAGCGGTTGGATCAGCATGTTGGCGGGCAGCGACGATCCGGACTGCAGGTTGAAGAACACGAGGTCATTCACCTGTGCGCCGGGTATGTTGATGTTGTAGTCATTGCAGTCATTCGCTCCGACCGTGACGCTGATTGCACCGTTGCTGTAGCCACCGGCGATTTTGCCGCGCGTGATGCTGTCATTCGCGATCTTGGCGGTTGTGGCCGCACCGTTCGCAAGATCATCGGTATCCACGGATCCATCGAGAATCTTGCTGCCATTGACAGCGCTGTCGAAGATCTTGGAAGTGCTCACCGCCTCAGCGGCAAGTTTCGAGTTGGTCACCGCGAAGGAGGCAATCGACGGATTCGGGTAATTGCCACTGAGCGCACCTCCTGCCGGCCCGCTGATGCCGCCGCTCAGGGAAAACTGCGATACGGGTGCAGTAGCCACGGCGTGGCGCGGTGTCATCGGCGTGCCCTCCACGCTGACTTCAAGATACAACTGCGTGCCATTGAATGCCCCGGGGAAGGCCAGCGAAACGCTGAACAAGCCATCGGTGACTGGAAAGTCGTTCTGCGTGATCGGTGCGCCAACCGCATTGCCTGCGCTGGGCGCATCGAACAGGGCAAACGTGAGATCGAAGTTGCCGTTGGCCGGGCCACCATTCTGTTCAAGGCGCCCCTGGTAAACAAAGTCGGGAATCTGCGGGGCGGCCTGCACGGTCAATGCCGCGAGAGTCAGCCAGGCGCAAGCGATGGCTCGCAGTCTGGCAATCAATCGGGAAAACACTCTCATCACTGGCACTCCTGGAAACCATCATTGAAGATCGAATCACGCGAGTAGGTACCCACACGTGCCTGAAACCCGGCCACCACCACGAAATCACCGCCGGCCAGGCGCCCGTTCACCGACTCGCCGAATGTGGCCTGCATGCGTCGACAGCCATCGACCGTGGCGCTGTCGCCTCCGCCGGCGGAAACGCTGTGCTCGGTAAGCTGGAAACCGCCGGCCTGCACCGCGCCCAGGGAAACGGTCATGCATGACAGGGTGGCGATGCAAAACAATGTGGCGCGCCTCATTGAACCTCCTTCGAACCACGCTTCGGAAATGACGGACACGCATCCAAATCGACGCGCGTGAGACCCAACACGGAAAAGCGCGGCCACAGGGGCCACAAATCCTGATCGCCCATGAAAAATGGTTTTGCAGCAAAGGATTGGCGCCGGGAGAGACAGCTTTTGCAGGAGTCCCGAAGAGGGGATAAACCCCTTCAGGCGCGAACGAAACGAAGCATCGCCCCTGAGGAAGGTCTGAACAAGTAATGTCGCGAGCAAGCTCGCTCCCACCATTGCTTGATTTTGTGGGAGCGAGCTTGCTCGCGACGAATGAGTTCCGTACTTGTTCAGAGTTTCCCTGAAGAGGTTTATCCCCTATTCGGGACTCCTACTCATGCGTTGCAACCTGGCGATGGGTCGTCCCTGAAGGGACTCCTGCAGCACACATGGCGGCGCGCGGGTAACCGACTAAGAGGCCGCTCCAACAGACGACTCGCATTCCTCCGACTTCAACCCGCTCAGGGCGACGCCAATCGCACGCGCTTCCATTGCCGCGCGCGACCATCACGCAGCACATTGCGCAGCCAGCCGCGGGCGTCATCGAGCAGGGAGTAAATCACCGGCAAGGCCAGCAAGGTGACGATGGTCGAGAACAACAAGCCGCCGACAATCGCACGCGCCATCGGGAAATACGGTGGCCCGTCACCACCCACCTGAACATTGCCGACACACAGCGGAATCATGGCGAGGATGGCCGTACCCATGGTCATCAGCACCGGACGCAGGCGGTCCTTGCTTCCCTGGACCAGTGCATCCGAGCGCAGTCGCCCCTCGTGGCGCAATTGGTTGATGTGCATGAGCATGACGATGCCGTTGTTCACCACCACACCCATCAGGATCAGGATGCCGATCATGGCCATGAAGGAGAATGTGGTATCGGTCAACCAGAACAACCAGAACACGCCGAAGATCGAGAACACGAAGGTGGTCATGATCGCTGCCGGGTAGATCAGCGACTCGAACATCGCACACATCACCACGTACACCAGCACCAGCGCGATGAGGATGTTGAACATCATGCGCTGGCCGGTTTCATCGGACTCGCGGAACGAGGTTCCGAAGGTCCAGTGGTATCCGGCAGGCAGGCTTACCGACTTCATTGCCGCCTCGATGCGCTTGCGTGCATCATCCGAGGTGGTTTCGCTGTCAAGGCTGGTCTGGATCTGCAACGAGGTCTGCCGGTCTTCGCGCTGGATGGTGGATGCGGCATCCTGGGTCTGCAACTGCACCATCGACATCAACGGCACCTGGGTTCCATCCGCGGCGCGCAGCTTGTAGTCGGACAGATCGCCAACGCTTTGCGCATCCGCATTCTGGAAACGCAGCCACACCGGAATCTGCTGGTCGCCACTGCGGAAATCCTTGAGCTGGGCGCCACGCAAACCAATGGATACAAACTGCGCCACGTCGGTCGCACTGAACCCGTAGTTGCGTGCGCGCTCGCGATCGATGCGCACGGCCACTTCGCGCTCCTGCGAGCCTTCGGCCAGGCGCACATCGTGCACGCCCTTGACCTTGCTCAACAGCGCAATCACGGCATCGGATTGCTCGCGCAGGGTTTCGCTGGAATCGCCGATCAGGGAAATCTTGATGCCGCTGTTGCCACTTCCCTGATCCCCACCCCGATCGAAATTGATCGTGCCGATCGCCAGCTTTGGCAAGCCCTTGCGTACATCGTCCATGATCTCGACCGATGTGCGCTTGGCGCTTGCATCCTCGGTCAGCAGGATATTGGTTTGCGCATTGCCACGTTCGTCGAAATAGCTGTAGATGTTGCGGATCTCGAATTCTTCGCGATGCGCCTGCAAGTAGGCTTCGACCTTGCCGATCGACGCTTCAAGCTCGGGCAAGCGGTAGGTGCCATTGAGGTCGTACTCGATATGCAGTTCACGGGTCTGGCCGGCCGGAAACATGTCGGTCTTGCTCTGCGTCATCGGCACGAAGCTCAACAACAGCAGGGCCAGCAGGGCGAACATCGACTTGCGCCGGTGCTGCAAGGTCCACTCGACCCATCGGCCATAACGCCGCTGCATGCGCGTGATTGCGTTCTCGCGCCCGATGAAGCGGGGCGGCGGGAGTTTGGCGGAAAGCATCGGCACCAGGCTGACCGCAACCACCCACGAGGCAATGTGGGCGATAGCCATGGAAACCGCGACCTGGGTCAGATAGATGGCAATCGGCGTGCGCTCGCCAAACACGTTCGGCAGGAACACGATGATGCTGGTCAGGGTTCCGGCGGTGATCGCGGTGCCCACCGCTCGTGTGCCCTCGACCGCGCAGTACCACGGTTTGTCGGGATAGCGTTCGCGATACTGGTAAATGCTCTCCACTGCCACCACGGCATTGTCGACCAGCATGCCAACCGCCAGCAGCAAGCCCATCATCGACAGGATGTTGAGGGTGATGCCGAAGAAATACATGCAACCCAGGGTCATCACGAAGCAGATCGGAATGGCCAGGGACACCATGGCGGTTGAACGCCAGTCGCGCAGGAAGAAGAACAACACCAGCACCGAAAGCAGCGTGCCTTCGAGGCCGGCCTTGGCCAACTCGCGCAGGGAGTCGGTGACTCCCTTGGCCTGGTTCTGCAGGAAGTAGAGCTTGAGTCCCTTCATGTCGGGCTGGGTGGATGCACGCGCCACTTCAGCCAGGACGCCCCGCGCAACGTCAACAAGGTTGGCACTGCGCTCGCGACTGATGTCAACGGCAACCGCAGGACGCTGGTCAAGGCGACGCTGGTAGTCCAGGCGCGCCGGACGCATGCTCACGCTTGCAATGTCGCCCAGGCGAAGACCGGAATTGTTGATCACGAGACTGCGGATTTCGTCCAGTGATCGCCACTCGCCCTGCGGTTGCACGCGGTAACGCATGCCTCCGTCGTGGATGAGGCCGGCAGAGGTCGAAAAGTTGGCGTCCCTGAGCAGGCGCGCCAGTTCATTCAGGCCAATGTTGTGCGCAGTCAGGCGGTCCGAAGACAGCTCAATCTCCACCTCCGGCGGCGCAACACCCTGGATGTCGACCCTGGCCACGCCGGGCACGCGTTCCAGTGGTCGCTTCAAGCGGCGATCCAGCAACTCCCAGGAATTGGAAAGATCACCATCACTGGAAATGCGCAGCTGCAGGACCGGTTGATCCGAAGTGGAAAACTTGAGCACGAAAAAGCGCTGCAGGTCATCCGGAAGATCAGCACGGATGGCGTCGATCTTGTCGCGCGCCTCCACCGCCTTGGTCGCCACGTTCTGGCCCCATTTGAACTCCATGAAGATCTCCGCGCCATCGGCGCGTGACCGCGAGTTCATGTTCTGCACACCAGGCAAAGTGGCAAGGACCTCCTCGACCGGACGGGTGATGGTGCGTTCGATTTCCGCCGGCGTGGATCCGGGATACGGGATGTTCACGAACAGGAACGGCGCTTCGATGTCCGGCAGGAACTCGAGCGGCAAGCGAAACGCTGCCAGCAAGCCAATCACGGTCAGCGAGATGAAGAACATCACCGCCGTCACCGGTCGCTTGAGGCTGACTTCGGCGAGGGTCATGCGTGCGCTCCGCCCATTGTTACCTTTAGTTTGGCTTGTTGCTCTCCCGCTCCTTGCTCTTGTAGGAGCCCCTTCAGGGGCGACCTGTCAAGCAACCTTCCTTGTTCCTGTAGGTGCCCCTTCAGGGGCGACCTGTCAAGCAACCTTCCTTGTTCCTGTAGGAGCCCCTTCAGGGGCGACCTGTCAAGCAACCTTCCTTGTTCCTGTAGGAGCCTCTTGAGGGGCGACCTGTCAAGCAACCTTCCTTGTTCCTGTAGGAGCCTCTTGAGGGGCGACCTGCTGATGTTTTCTCGCGTCGTGGGTGCGAAATCGACAAAGCATTCACTCGCCTTCGGCGAGCGCCCTACTTTCTCTTGGGTGGACAAGAGAAAGTAGGCAAAGAGAAGTCCACCCGGGGTTCCTGCATCGCTCGCCAAGCGAGCGATGTTCCCTTCGCAACTTGCCGTCCACGGGCCGGCGCCAACTCGGCCATCCCTGGCCTCGGACATCGGCGCCTTGTTCCCTCGTCCGGCTGCGTTGCTTGGCTGGAACCACGGGAGTTTGCGCGAACGAACAATGTGGTGACTCGACACTTCGAATCCGCGACGTTGCATCAAAGCTGCATCGCTTTGGCTTTGGCTTTGGCTTTGGCTTTGGCTTTGGCTTTGGCTTTGGCTTTGGCTTTGGCTTTGGCTTTGGCTTTGGCTGTTGCTTCTGCGCGCACGATGCGCGCCAAATGGGGCCCCTCGCTGGCGGCGAGGCTGCGCAGGAATTGTCCGCAGGATGGCCCACACGATGTGGGCCAGTTCGCTGCCAGCACAGGGAGGTGCTGTCAGCGAACCCCGCAGCAGACTCGCGTACCCGAAGCACATGGACTGTGCGCAGGGCGCCAGCGCGGGGTGGTCTTCTCTTTGGTTACTTTCTCTTGACCAATCAAGAGAAAGTGACTCGCGCGCCGCAGGCGAGTGAAAGCTCTGGCTTGTGCTCGCCGAAGGCGAGTGAAAGCTCTGGCTTGTGCTCGCCGCAGGCGAGTGAAAGCTCTGGCTTGTGCTCGCCGCAGGCGAGTGAAAGCTCTGGCTTGTGCTCGCCGCAGGCGAGTGAAAGCTCTGGCTTGTGCTCGCCGAAGGCGAGTGAAAGCTCTGGCTTGTGCTCGCCGCAGGCGAGTGAAAGCTCTG
>Ga0208460_10000217_pt1 | contig 41933 bp, 31 predicted proteins | sample AD_STIC10_MetaG_FD_184436 | JGI IMG/M metagenome (GOLD analysis project Ga0208460, IMG submission 184436) | Active sludge microbial communities of municipal wastewater-treating anaerobic digesters from USA - AD_STIC10_MetaG (SPAdes) (version 2) | ecosystem: Engineered > Bioreactor > Anaerobic >... | reverse complement strand
GAGCAGGCGGGCCTGGCGTACTCCGGGCCGGACGAGGCGCTCGCGGACCTCTTGCTCGTGCAGGAGTCGCTCGTCGCCGCTGGTGACGCCCGGGCCGCGCGCGGCGAGCTGCAGGACGTCGTGTGGATGCTGCAGACCTTCGGCTTCCACCTCGCCGAGCTCGAGGTGCGTCAGCACAGTGCCGTGCACCGGGCGGCGCTCACCGAGCTGATCTCCCTGCTTCCCGGTGAGGTCACCGACCCGGCTGCGGCCGCCACGGACGCGGCCTTCCTCGACGACCTGGCGATCAACGGCTGGCCCGAACTCACCGCAGCAGCAAGTGCGACCACTCGGGAGGTGCTCGACACGTTGCGGGTGATGTCGTGGTTGCAGCAGCGCTGGGGTCAGCGCAGCTGCGGCCGGTACATCGTCTCGTTCAGCCAGAGCGCCAGCGACCTCGTCGCCGTGCGAGCCCTCGCTCGGCTCGCCGTCGGCACACGGCCACTCTCCCTCGACGTCGTTCCGCTGTTCGAGACCGGCGCCGACCTCGATGCTGCCGACACGACCCTCGAGCGGTGGATGGGCCTGTCGTCGACGGCGGCGTGGCTCGAGGGTGTCGACCGTGAGGTCGAGGTCATGCTCGGGTACTCGGACTCGGCCAAGGACGTCGGCCCGGCCTCGGCGACCTTGGCACTGCACCGCGCCCAGCAGGCCCTCGTCGAATGGGCGGCGCGCCACGAGGTGACACTGACCCTGTTCCACGGCCGCGGAGGATCCCTCGGTCGTGGGGGTGGCCCGCTGCACCGGGCGATCGCCGCCCAACCGTCGGGCTCGGTCGACGGCCGATTCAAGGTCACCGAGCAGGGCGAGGTCATCTTCGCCAGGTACGCCGACATCCGCATCGCCGAGCAACACCTCGAGCGGGTGGCGTCAGCGGTGCTCCTCACCGACAACCCGACGCACGCCGCCGCCAGAGAGTCTGCCCGGCTGCGTTACGCCGATGTCGCGGCCGTGGTCGACGACGCCAGCAAGCGGGCGTTCCGGGCCCTGGTGGAACAGCCCGGGTTCGCCGACTTCTTCGCCATGTCCAGCCCGCTGGACCTGCTCGCGGACCTAAGACTGGGGTCGCGGCCGAGCCGCCGCAGCGGCACCGAAAGCGGTCGCAGCCTCGAGGACCTGAGGGCGATCCCGTGGGTGTTCGCCTGGTCGATGACCCGGGTCAACCTCCCGGGGTGGTACGGCCTCGGCAGCGGGCTCGAGGCCCTGGGTGACCCGACCCTGGCGCGAGAGGCGTATCGCGAGTGGCCGGTCTTCGCCGCCCTCGTCGACGTCGCCGAGATGAGCCTGGCCAAGACCGATGACCGGCTGGCAGCGCGGTTCCTCGAGCTCGGAGGCCGACCCGACCTCGCCGAGCGGGTGCTCGACGAACTCGCCCGCACCCGCCGCGAGGTGCTCAGCCTGCTCGACCAGGACGAGATGCTCGCCCGCAAGCCACACCTGCACACCGCCGTCCGGCTGCGTCGCCCGTTCGTCGACATGCTCAGCCACCTGCAGCTGCGCGGCCTGAGCGAGATCCGTGAGCACGGCGAGGAGGAGGCGGTCGGGTGGAAGCGGCCCCTGCTGCTCACCATCAACGGACTGGCAGCCGGGCTGCAGAACACCGGCTGAGCGCGCCTACTTGGTGGCCTCGCTCATCTGGCGCAGCTCCTTCTTGAGGTCGCCGACCTCGTCTCGCAGTCGGGCGGCGAGCTCGAAGTGCAGATCAGCGGCGGCCTGGTGCATCTGCGTGCTGAGTTCCTGGATGAGGGCGGCGAGGTCACTGGCGGCGACCGGGCCGGTTCGACGGGTAGCCAGCGATGCATCAGCCGCGGCCGCCCCCCGTCCGCCACGACCACCGTCGCTCTTGCCGCGCGACTGTGCCCGCCCGGAACCCAGGAGCTCTTGGGTGTCGGCGTCCTCACGGCCCAGCATGTCGGTGATGTCGGCGATCTTCTTGCGCAACGGCTGGGGGTCGATCCCGCGCTCGAGGTTGTAGGCGATCTGCTTCTCCCGGCGCCGGGTGGTCTCCTCCACCGCCTCGGCCATCGACGGGGTCACCTTGTCGGCGTACATGTGCACCTGGCCGGAGACGTTGCGAGCCGCGCGCCCGATCGTCTGGATGAGGCTGCGGCTGGAGCGCAGGAAGCCCTCCTTGTCGGCGTCGAGGATCGCGACGAGAGAGACCTCGGGCAGGTCGAGACCCTCGCGGAGCAGGTTGATCCCGACGAGGACGTCGTACTCCCCCAGACGCAGCTCACGCAGCAGTTCCACCCGGCGCAGGGTGTCGATGTCGGAGTGCAGGTAGCGAACCCGCACTCCCTTGTCGAGCAGGTAGTCGGTGAGGTCCTCGGCCATCTTCTTGGTCAGCGTCGTGACGAGCACCCTCTCGTCCTTGTCGGCGCGGGTGCGGATCTCGTGCAGGAGGTCGTCGATCTGGCCCTTGGTGGGCTTGAGGATGATCTCGGGGTCGATCAGACCCGTCGGGCGGATGATCTGTTCGACGACACCGGTGGCCTTGGTCAGCTCGTAGGCGCCCGGGGTGGCCGACAGGTAGACGGTCTGACCGATGCGCTCGAGGAACTCCTCCCACTTCAGGGGTCGGTTGTCCATCGCCGAGGGCAGCCGGAAGCCGTGGTCGACCAGGGTGCGCTTGCGAGACGCGTCGCCCTCGTACATCGCGCCGATCTGCGGCACGGTGACGTGTGACTCGTCGATGACGAGCAGGAAGTCCTCGGGGAAGTAGTCGAGCAGGCAGTTCGGGGCCGTGCCCGGGAGGCGGCCGTCGATGTGCATCGAGTAGTTCTCGATCCCCGAGCACGAGCCGACCTGGCGCATCATCTCGATGTCGTACGTCGTGCGCATCCGCAGGCGCTGGGCCTCGAGCAGCTTGCCCTGCCGCTCGAAGAGGGCGAGCTGCTGCTCGAGCTCGCTCTCGATGCCGGCGATCGCCCGCTCCATGCGTTCCGGGCCGGCAACGTAGTGGGAGGCAGGGAAGACGTACATCTCCGACTCCTCGCGCACGACCTCACCGGTCAGCGGGTGCAAGGTGTAGATGGCTTCAACCTCGTCGCCGAAGAACTCGATGCGCACCGCGAGCTCCTCGTACATCGGGATGATCTCGACGGTGTCACCCCGAACCCGGAAGGTGCCACGCGTGAACGCCAGGTCGTTGCGCGTGTACTGCATCTGGACGAACTTGCGCAGGAGGTCATCGCGAGGCACCTCGTCACCGACGCGCAACCGGACCATCCGGTCGACGTACTCCTGCGGGGTGCCGAGCCCGTAGATGCAGGACACCGACGCCACGACGATGACGTCACGCCGGGTCAGCAGCGAGTTCGTGGCGCTGTGCCGAAGCCGCTCGACCTCGTCGTTGATCGAGGAGTCCTTCTCGATGTACGTGTCGGTCTGCGGGACGTACGCCTCGGGCTGGAAGTAGTCGTAGTAGCTGACGAAGTACTCGACGGCGTTGTTGGGAAGCAGCTCACGGAACTCGTTGGCCAGCTGGGCGGCCAGGGTCTTGTTCGGCGCCATGACCAGGGTCGGCCGCTGGACCTGCTCGATGAGCCAGGCGGTGGTCGCCGACTTGCCGGTGCCCGTCGCACCGAGCAGGACGGTGTCCTGCTCCCCCGCGCGGATGCGCTTCGTGAGGTCGGAGATGGCCTGGGGCTGGTCGCCGGCAGGCTCGAAGTCGGAGACCACCTCGAAGGGCGCCACGCGGCGCTGCAGATCTGTCGTCGGACGCATGTCCCTACGGTATGCCGAGCCACCGACAGCCGGCCCGGTTGCGCGTCCCGCTCCTCAGGCACGCCCGATGGGCGGCACCCAGGCGGTGGACTCGGCCCACGTACGAGCCCGCTGGTCAGCGGCGTCGAACCAGGGCTCCTTGCCGTTGACATAATGCTCGATCGAGCCCGCCTTCGCGGCGAGGTCGGTCTTCATGCAGGCGTACGAGGCCCGCTCGCTCGGATCGGCCCGCAGCCAGTCACGGAACATCAGCGCCCAGGACCAGCCGGGTGAACCCACCTCGCGGACGTGGACGTGGGCGACCCGGCCGGGGTCGCACGACCCGTGGAACCGCTTGGGCCACGACGTGCCGTCCTTGCCGTTGTCGTGCCAGTCGCCCTCGGCCCGGACGAACCCCGCGGCAGCCATCGCCGTGACGAACTCAGGTGCGTCGGCGTCCGCGAGCGAGGCGACCCCCACCTGGAGGTCGATGACGTCCTTCGCGACCAGACCCGGCACGGCCGTGGAGCCGATGTGGTCGAGCGTGAGCGCGACGTCGCCGACGGCGTGTCGGATGCGCGCGAGCAGGCGCGCCGCCTGGGCTGGCCATGTCGGGTCCGGCGCCGAGATCGTCGGGTGGGACAACCGCGATCGGATGCCGTGGGTCAGGTTGAGGTCGAAGGGCTCGATCCGCTCGTGCCACAGTCGCAGGACCGCGGCTCGCAACGCCTCGGTGGTGCCCTCGTTGTCGAGCCAGACGTCGGCCGCGGCACGGCGTTGCTCGTCAGAGGCCTGCGCGGCGATCCGGGCCCGCGCGTCGTGCTCCGACATGCCGCGCAGGTCGACGAGCCGGCGGACCCGGATGGCCTCCCCCACCCCGACGACGACGACGAGGTGGTAGTCGGCCGCCATCTGCTTCTCGACGAGCAGGGGCATGTCGTGCACCATCACCCGCCCCGGTGGCACGGCGGCCATGAGCTCGCTCGTGCGGGCCCAGATCGCCGGGTGGGTGATGGCCTCGAGGTCACGCAGGGCAGCGGCGTCCCCGAACACGAGGCGGCCCAGGGCCGGCCGGTCGAGCACCCCGTCGCTGGTCAGCACCTCCGGCCCGAAGCGGTCGGCGATGGCTCCCAGCGCAGGGGTACCGGGTTCGACGACCTCGCGCGCCACGGCATCCGCATCGATGACGACGGCACCCAGCGACGTCAGCTGGGCCGACACCGTGGACTTGCCCGACCCGATTCCCCCGGTGAGGCCCACGCGCAGCATGCCGGTGACCCTACAAGGAGTCGTCACAGGTGTTCCCCGATTCGTCGTGGCACGACGATGCGCGCGGCTAACCTGCCAGCCATGGCAACACACACACCGTCGTCTCGGGCGACACCCTCGGACAGATCGCCGCCAAGCACAAGGTCGCCCTCGCGGACCTGATGACGTGGAACGGCATCAAGGACCCCAACAAGATCTCCGTGGGGCAGGTGATCCTCCTGACCGACCCGAACCCCACCCACACGGTCGTCGCCGGGGACACGCTCGCCAAGCTCGCCGCCACCTACGAGCTGACCGTGGACGACCTCGTGCGCTGGAACGCGATCAAGGACGCGAACGTCATCACGGTGGGTCAGGTGCTGAAGCTGAGCGGACCTCCGGCCCCGCCTGCTCCCCCGGTGCCGCCCGCCGAGCAGATCTACGTCGTCCAGCCCGGCGACACCGTGTCCGCACTGGCGCAGAAGTTCGGCCTGCGCTGGGTGGACATCGCGGCCATCAACAAGCTCGAGGACATGGACCTCATCATCGTCGGACAGAAGCTCGTGATCCCGGCCCAGGGTCTCGCCCGCTGACCCCAACCGACGAAGGCCCGGTCACCCCTCGCGGGGGTGACCGGGCCTTCGCGCGGTGCTCACGGCATCCGATCACGGATGCCGGTGGCCTCAGTTACCGGTGAGCTTCTCGCGCAGTGCGGCGAGCGCCTCGTCGGAGGCGAGGGTGCCCTCAGCAGCGGGGGCCGGCGGACGCGGGGCGCCACCGTCCTCGGCCGGCGTGGAACCGGTCTCGGACGAGTAGGACGTCTCGTTGCTGCCACCAGCAGCCTCGGCGTCGGCCTTGGCGAACGCCTCGACCTGGGCCCGGTGGGCCTCCCAGCGAGCGTGTGCCTCGGCGTACTGCTTCTCCCAGATCTCACGCTGCGCCTCGAAGCCCTCGAGCCACTCGTTGGTCTCGGCGTCGAAGCCCTCGGGGTACTTGTAGTCACCCTTCTCGTCGTACTCGGCGGCCATGCCGTACAGCGTCGGGTCGAACTCGACCTGGTTGGCGCCGTCCTCGTTGGCCTGCTTGAGCGACAGCGAGATGCGGCGACGCTCGAGGTCGATGTCGATGACCTTGACGAAGATATCGGTACCGACGGTGACGACCTGCTCGGGCAGCTCGACGTGGCGCTCGGCCAGCTCGGAGATGTGCACCAGGCCCTCGATGCCGTCGTCGACGCGCACGAACGCACCGAACGGGACGAGCTTGGTGACCTTGCCCGGGACGACCTGACCGATCGCGTGGGTGCGGGCGAAGTGCTGCCACGGGTCTTCCTGCGTCGCCTTCAGCGACAGCGAGACGCGCTCGCGGTCCATGTCGACGTCGAGCACCTCGACGGTGACCTCGTCGCCGACCTCGACGACCTCGGACGGGTGGTCGATGTGCTTCCAGGACAGCTCGGAGACGTGGACGAGACCGTCGACGCCACCGAGGTCGACGAACGCACCGAAGTTGACGATCGAGGACACGACACCGCTGCGGACCTGCCCCTTGCCGAGCTCCTTGAGGAAGGTCGTGCGGACCTCGGACTGGGTCTGCTCGAGCCAGGCACGGCGCGACAGGACCACGTTGTTGCGGTTCTTGTCGAGCTCGATGATCTTGGCCTCGATCTCCTTGCCGACGTACGGCTGGAGGTCGCGGACGCGACGCATCTCGACGAGGGAGGCGGGGAGGAAGCCGCGCAGGCCGATGTCGAGGATGAGGCCACCCTTGACGACCTCGATGACGGTACCGGTAACGACGCCGTCCTCTTCCTTGACCTTCTCGATGGTGCCCCAGGCGCGCTCGTACTGGGCGCGCTTCTTGGACAGGATCAGGCGGCCTTCCTTGTCCTCCTTCTGGAGAACGAGGGCCTCGACCTCGTCGCCGACCTTGACGACCTCGTTGGGGTCGACGTCGTGCTTGATGGACAGCTCACGCGAGGGGATGACGCCCTCGGTCTTGTAGCCGATGTCAAGCAGGACCTCATCGCGGTCGACCTTGACGATGACTCCTTCGACGATGTCGCCGTCGTTGAAGTGCTTGATCGTCGCGTCGATGGCGGCGAGGAGGTCTTCCTCAGAGCCGATGTCGTTGATGGCGATCTGAGGGGCGGTCTTCTCGACCGTGCTGGCAGTCATGTAGTAGGAACTCCGATGTGGACAGATGGAATCGATGGGATCGTACGGGCGCACGAATGACCGGAAATGGTCACACGGGTGCTGGGGCAGCCTACTCGGCGGGGAAGGTCCACGGCAAAACGCCTCCGACAATGGGACGGCGATGAGCGGCGAGGCGCTGCGCGCACCCCTCGGCGGTGACGAGACGCGGGCGGCGAACCGCTCGTGGTGGGACGGTGAGTCGCAGGACTACTACGCCGAGCACGGGGCCTTCCTCGGTGACGCCGAGTTCGTCTGGGGACCCGAGGGCTGGACCGAGGACCAGCTCGACCTGGTACAGGTGCGCGACGGGATGACGGTGCTCGAGATCGGGGCGGGCGCCGCCCAGTGCTCGCGCTGGCTGGCGCGCACGCACGACGTGCGGGTCGTCGCGAGCGACCTGTCGATGGGCATGCTGCGCCAGGCCCGTCGCATCGATGGTGCGGCGGGCGCGGATGCCGGCCGCCCGGCTTCCGACTCGTCCCACCACCCGCTCCCCCTCCTCCAGTGCGACGGCCTGGCGATCCCGCTGGCCGATGCCAGCGTCGACCGGGTCTTCACGGCGTACGGGGTCATCCCGTTCGTGGCGGACAGCGGCGCCGTCATGCGGGAGGCCGCCCGGGTGCTGCGACCCGGGGGCCGGTTCGTGTTCTCGACGTCGCACCCGGTGCGCTGGGCCTTCCCCGACGACCCCGGCCCTGCCGGCCTGACGGCGATGACCTCGTACTTCGACCGCACGCCCTACGTCGAACGTGAGGCGGGCATGGTGACCTACGCCGAGCACCACCGCACCCTGGGCGACCTCGTGCGGCAGGTGGTGGCGGCGGGGCTGGTGCTCACCGACGTCGTGGAGCCCGAGTGGCCCGAGCACAACACCTCGGGGTGGGGCGGCTGGTCGCCGCTGCGCGGGGCGCTGCTGCCGGGGACGCTCATCGTCGTGGCGACCCGCCCGGGGTCGACCGCGCCGTGAACGACGCAGGCCTGCCACCCCGGGTGGGGCGGCAGGCCTGCGGATCGTCGTGTCGTCAGTGCCGGCTGCGGCGCGTGTCCTTGTCCAGGGACACCTTCATTCCAGCGTCATCGCCGCTGGAGGACGCACCTCGCACCAGGAAGATCCCACCGAGGGCAGCCAGAGCAGCGAGGCCGAAGGCGATCCACGGCACGAGACCAAGGGTCCGCAGCAGCCCGCCGCTCTCCTTGGCCGCGTCGACGTTGGCCTGGACCTGTGCGTCGGTGAACGAGACATCGAGGTCGAGGGCGTTGTCGCCGGATTCCAGCACGCGCTTCTGCTGCTCGGACTGATCGATGATGGAACCGGTCACGGGGTCGATCCACAGGCGCTTGGTGTCGCTGAAGGTGCCGGAAACCCCCGCGGAGATCTCGGCCGGCTCGTCGGTGAACTCGATGAGGAACTTGTAGGTGTTGAGCCCGTTGATCTCCTCCTCGCCATCGAACTTCGCCTCGACCGTCCGCCCGAGCAGGCCGTCCCACACCTGGTAGGACTTCTGCTCGACATCGAAGGGGAACTTGTTGATCAGTCCTTCCTTCGGCTCGGCGCCAGCCCCGACGTACGCCTCGTCGTTGACGGCCAGTGCGGTCACTCGGTCGGTGGCGAAGCGGTCGGTGGCGATGCTGATGGTGCTCTCGTCGTCACCCGGGCAGTCCCCGGTGGAGTCCGGGGCCGCCCGCCAGAGGCAGGTGAGGTTGTCGAACACGATGACGTCGCCATCGGACGCGGTGCCGTCGGCAACGGTTCGACTGAGGTAGCGCACGTCCGTCATGGGCTCCGAGAGGTACGCGGCGCGGCCGGTCAGCTGGGTGTCCGAGTTGACGTCCAGCGGCGTCTTCTTTACCTGGCCGGGAACATAGATGAGGGTCAGCAGCGCCGTCGTGACGAGAAACCCCGCCAGGCCGAGGAGGACGAAGCCCAGAGTCTTGCGCATGGCACCATTGCCCTTGTCTTGAGTGGTGAGATCGCCGTGACCTTACCAGTGAGTACAGAGGTTGCACCCACGATTGCCGCGTGCCGCGACAAAATCGTCGGATCATGCTCGCTGGACGGCCTAGACGAGTTCGGGATGACCACGGAACCACGCGATCGTCCGCAGCAGCCCATCCTCGATCGACACCTGCGGCGACCAGTTGAGCCGCTCACGAGCCAAGGTCGTGTCAGGCCGGCGAACCGAGGGGTCGTCGACGGGGCGGTCAACGAAGGTGATCGTCGAGGACGACCCGGTGAGATCGATGACCCACTTCGCGAGATCGAGCACCGACAGTTCGTGCGGGTTGCCGAGGTTGATGGGGCCCGGCTCCGCGCTGTCGGCCAGCGCGAGAACCCCCGCGACGAGGTCATCGACGTAACAGATCGACCGGGTCTGGCTGCCGTCACCCGCAACGGTGAGCGGCTCGTTGCGCAGGGCCTGACGGATGAAGTTCGGAATGGCCCGTCCGTCGTTGGGCCGCATCCTCGGGCCGAACGTGTTGAAGATGCGGAGGATGCCCGTGTTCACCGCGTGGGTCTGCCGATACGCCAGGGTCATGGCCTCGGCGAACCGCTTCGCCTCGTCGTACACGCCTCGCGGGCCGACCGGGTTGACGTTTCCCCAGTAGCTCTCGGGCTGGGGGTGCACCTCAGGGTCCCCATAGACCTCCGACGTGGACGCCAGCACGAAGCGGGCGCCCTTGTCGCGGGCCAGGCCGAGCGCGTGAAGGGTACCGATGGAACCCACCTTCAGGGTCTCCACCGGCATCCTCAGGTAGTCGATCGGAGATGCCGGGCTCGCGAAGTGCAGGACCAGATCGACCTCACCCCCGACATGGACGAAGTCGGTCACGTCGGTCCGCACCAACCGGAAGCCCGGGTCGGCCATGAGGTGATCGACGTTGTCGGGCGAACCAGTGAGGAAGCTGTCCAGACACACCACCTCTTCGCCGCGAGCGAGGAGCGCCTCGCACAAGTGCGACCCGAGGAAGCCCGCACCTCCGGTCACCACGGTGCGACGCGTTGCTGACTGCTTCCCCACGACGTGTCTTCCTCCAGCTCCGAGCAACGGTGGTCGCGGACGCTACCACTCGCCCAGGACCGTTCTGTCCAACGCACCCGCGATCAGTCGCCTAGGGTGCCGCCCATGACCACTCGCCTCCCTGCCCTGGACGGCCTTCGGGCCGTGGCCGCGGGCCTGGTGGTGCTCACCCATGCAGCGTTCCTCACAGGTTTCGGCGCGACCGGCGGACTGACCGGACGCCTGTGGGCACGCGGCGACTTCGGGGTCGGGATCTTCTTCGCCCTGTCCGGATTCCTCCTGCACCGCGGGCTGGTCGCCGACGACACCCGCGGCAGGCTCGACGTCACCGGCTACGCCCTGCGCCGTGTCGCCAGAGTTCTTCCTGCCTACTGGGTCGCCCTTGCTGCGGTCGTCATCGGCGCCAACCCGCCCCTGCGCGACTGGCTCCTGCACGCAGCACTGCTGCAGATCTACGTTCCCGACGCGTGGATATCGGCGTTCGGCCAGTCGTGGAGCTTGGCCACCGAGATGTCCTTCTACTTGGTCCTCCCGCTCATCGTCATCGCGTTGCGTCCCCTTCGCCGACGCAACGAAGCCCTTCCCCTTGTCGTCCTGGTCCTGGCGGCGTTCCTGACCACCGCGGCATCCGGGCTGGGGGCCGGCGAGGTCTTCGGGGAGGACATCCAGTTCCACATGTGGCTGCACGCTCGAGCGCCGCAGTTTCTCGTGGGCATGATCTGCGCCGAGGCACTCTTGGTCTCGTCCTCGCGAATCTCCAGACGCCTGTCATTGTGGGGAGCCGACCCGGCCATGTGCCTCGCGGTTGCCGCCGGAGCGTACCTGCTAGGAACCACTCCCCTCGCCGGCGCTCTCACGGTCGAGGCCGCGACGTGGAGCGACTTCATCGTTCGAACCGCGCTGTGCACGGTGGTCTCCTTCGCCCTGCTGCTCCCACTCACCCACGGTGGAGAAAGCCTCTACCGCACCGCCCTCTCCCACCCGCTCGCCCGCTGGCTAGGTGCGGTCAGCTACGGCATCTTCCTGTGGCACCTGCCGGTCTTCTTCGGCTTGTACGCCGTCTCCGGTGTCGAACTCTTTCGCGATGGGTTGTTGCCCCTGCTGGCCATCGGAGTTCCCGTGACCCTGGCCCTGGCTGCCATGAGCCACCAGTGGATCGAGCTCCCGTCGTCAGCGCTCGCGACGAGAATCCTGCGTCGCCATCGCGATCGCGAACGCCACCAGCAGCATCAGCCGGACACCCGCCTCGACTCCTGAGCCGTTTGCCCCCGCGGCCGTGGCCACGACCTGCGCACCCGCCGCGCCGAGGCAGAGGGAGACCATCGCTGCTGCCAGCAGCAGGCGCCGGTGTCGTCCCAGTCTGCTGACGGCCACCCCCACGGCGCCAGCCCCCAATCCCGCAGGCCCGGCGATGACACCGGACCACACGAGCACGGCCAGCGGCGGGGCAGGGCTCACGGCATCACTGCCCACGGGTGCCGGCTCACGACGTGGCCCACGCTCAGGCCACAGCGCCACAAGCACGAGGATCCCCGCGAGCAGGGCACCGATGGCGAGCCCCCAGCGGTACGGGCGATCCGGGGCGAAGTCGATCGTCAGGCGTCCGGCGGCACCTTCGGGCACGACGAAGCCCTGGCGTCGCCCGTCGACGACCTGCGGCTCCAGCGCCTGGCCACCTAGGTTGGCCTGCCATCCGGGGTTCGCGTTGTCGGCCATGACGAGGACGCGGCGTGAGACCGACGGTGAGACCACACCGTCGAGCGCGGTCGGGCTGGTCCGTTGGTGTGTCACCGCGGCTGACTGCGCGGCCGGATCGGGCTGAAGCGGAGCCATGACCACAGTGCGCGGGGCGAGATCGCGCCACCGGCCCACGGTGACCGTGTGGGCGGTGCTGTCGCGCACCGTCAGAGGCTCGCAGGCCTCCCACGTGAAATCGCCGGCGCCGAACAGGGCTTCTCGTGAACCCTGAGCCCGGGTCGGCACCCGCTGACCGTCGATCGTCAGTTCCGGCCCCTGGCCACAGGGACTGCTCATGTCCGCAGCGGGTGTCGGGAAGTCTCTCCCGACGACCTGAACCTCCTCCACCTGGAGTCCGCCGAGCCCCCGTCCGCTGGCCTCGGGAGCCGACACGAAGCGCAGGGTGATCACCCGGCCCGTGGTCGGGGGAATCTTGAGGACGCCGTGGTCGGGCACCCTCAGTGTCACCACCGTGTCGTCGACGCGCACCGAGACCACCGGAGCCTCGTCCTGCGACCACCGCGACCGGGACTGCACCCTGACCCCCTCGATCTCGACGGGCTGGTCGAGGGTGATCGTCAGCGCGGGCGCGAGGTCGTCCGCGGCCGGGCTCCAGGCCGTTCGTGGGTCCGTGTCGACGATCGAGGACGGCAGGCCGGTCACCCCCGGAGTGCGCACGCTGGTGGCGGTGACCGCCACCCCGGGGACGTCGAGGAGGTCCTTGGGCGGGGTCGCGGGGTCGACGGCCAGGGTGCCGCGGACGACCCGCTGCCCCGGGGCCAGACCCGACATCTCACGTACCAGGGGACCGGTGGATTCCGGAGCCACGAAGACACCGGAGTAGCAGACGAACTCGCGCGCCAGATGGGCACAGCCTTCCCGTCCGGGGAGCCCGGCACCGAGGACCACGGTCTCCGCCGGCGAGACGGAGGCGGACGGGGTCGCGACAGTCTCGACCGGTCCCAGCCCCGGGGTCGCCACCTCCGACAGACCCGTCACCACCTCCGAGGGCTTGCCCGTCGTCGTGTTGCGCACCCGCACACTCACGTGGGTGGTGCTCCCCGGTGGAAGCCCGATGGTCGTCGGCTCACCGAGGGCAGACAGCCGAGCGTCGACCGAGCCAGCGTCAGTGGTCACCGTGACGTCCGTGGCGACACCGAAGGCCTTGCCGAAACGCTCCGCACGAGCAGGAGTCACCACCACGCGCGGAACATCAGCAGGTTCGTCCAGCACCACCGTCCACGTCGGGTCGGGGTCGAACGCCGTCAGCCAGGACGTCGACGGGGTGCCATCCACTGCTGCGTACGGACGGTGGGCGGGTTGCAGCCCCGCGGGCCCGAAGTCCTGAGCCAACGAGGTGCTCGCCCGAACATCGCGGATGCCCGTGTACGCCACCAGGGACCGCCACCGGGTCTCGGGCCACGGCAGGTAGTCCGATGCCGTCAGCGCTCGTCGCGCATCGAGCCCGCTCGTGACGTCCTGCCCGCGTGGAGCGCCGAACCACCGGTCCCTTGCCCTGAACCCGTCGGTGAGCGCCCGGGACCCGGGCACGAGATCACCCTGACGATCGCCGTCGAAGACGACCGGGCGCCCACCAAAGCCCGCGTCGGCCAGTCGGGCGAGGTCCTCCGAGGCTCCGGAGGCCCCCACCACGCCTTCGGCGTCCCACACCTCGAGGTTGGTGGCGACGTCGCCCACCACGGCGTAGACCTCCACGGGGAAGACTCGCTCGCCCGACCCGTCGCGCACGGTCTTCCCGAAACCCTTGACGAACTCGACGTCGGGGGTGTTGACCAGGGCGGAACGCGACAGCGCAACCGGAGGTTGCCCTGCCTGGTCGACCGCGAGGTCATTGCGCAGCACCAGGTACCGGACACCGGCCGAGCGAAGGGTGGAGGTGGCGCCACCGAGGGCGTCTCCCGTCTGGAGGCGGCTCTCGATCTCGTCCAGCAGCCGGATCGTGCCCGCGGGGGTGAGCGGAACGGCATCCCGGACTGCGAAGGGGGCCGATGTCAGGGACCGCAGCGGCTCGTCCATGGGCCGCCCCCAGGAGTACTCCCCGAAGCTCGAGGCGGGCACGATCAGCGCCCTGCCGTCGCCGCGGTCGTCCAGCCAGCGACCGACCTCCTGCCACTGCTGCGCGACCTCGGTGAACGAGCCCCGTGGCGCGATGGCACCGCTGAAGCCCGGCGCCGCCGCGCCGACCACCGTGAGGGCGACGCCGCCGATCGCCACGGCCGGCATCCACTGGCGCCGAGGTCGCCACCTCGACAGGGCAACCACGGCATGTGCGAGGCCCACCACGAGCGGCAGACGAATGAGCAGGTCCGCCTTGTGGACGTTGCGCAGCGGGGTCAGCGGGCCGTCCAGCAAGCTCTGGACCTGACCGCTCACCGGCGAGCTGAACGGCCCCTGGTGAGGCAGTGCGATGACCAGCACTCCCAGCGCGAGCAGGATGACGAGGAATCGACGATGCGGGAGCGAGCGCACCAGGAACCCGGCCAGCCCGAGTGCTGACACCGCCGCGGTGGCCAGGATGAGCACGGGCGACGAGACCGTCTCGAAGCCAGCCGGCCACCACACACCGCCGGAGGTGACAAGGTGGCCGAGCCAGTGGGTGGTCCCACGGAAGGCGTCGAACAGGGTGATCCTCGCCGTGACGGTCTGGGCGTTCTCGATCCAATCGAGGAACGGGGGCGAGTACCGTCCGAGCAGCACGAGCGGCACCAGCCACCAGCTCGTCGCACCGAGCACGGCCACTCCCCAACCCCACGTCAGCGAATCCCCCCACCAGACGCGGCGTGTGAGCAGCCACACGGCCGACGGCAGGATCGCGAATGCCGTCGCCGTCGCGTTCACCCCCCCACAGCACAGAATCGCCAGACCACTGAGCGCCACCCCCCGACGCACCCCCAGCTCGCCGCGGTCGATCATCACGAGCGGGAGCAGGATTGCCGGCGCGAGCAGTTGCGCATGCGCCTCGGACGACAGTCCTCCGATGGTGGCGATGACCCTGGGCGCCAGGACGTAGGCGAGGGACGCGATCACCCGCACCCCGGCCCCGGCAATGCCGAACACCCGCAGCAGCCCCATCATCGCCAGGAAGCCTGCGGTGAGCAGCGCCATCCACCACAACCGCTGGACCACCCACATCGGGAGGATCTCGGAGCCGAGGCCGAAGAACGGCCCCATGGGGAACAGGTACCCGTAAGCCTGGTTCTGCAGCCCGCCCCACGTCACCTGCGGGTCCCAGACGTGCAGCGAGCGAGCCAGGAAGCCCCAAGGGTCGAGGTAGAGGTCGATCTTGGTGTCCCCGACGATCGTGTCCTGCTGGACCGACCACGCCACGCTCCACACGACGAGGAGCCCGGCCAGGGTGCGCCACCGCCGGCCGTCGGCAGTGGGGCGGGCAGGGGTCGTCATCGAGGTCCAGACGTGCGTGCGAGGCCGGAGTGCCTCCGCCGACGGACACCGGTGAGGTACCTTCGCCTTTGCTCGGAACGCACCCGGGCATGGTAACCATCCGGGTTCACACCAACCGCCAGACCACCGCTACGAGGACGAATGTCGCTGCACGTTCTGCTGCTGAACTGGCGAGACCAGAACCACCCCGAGGCCGGCGGCGCCGAGAGGTACCTCGTGACGGTCGCCGAAGGACTGGCCGCTCGCGGTCATTCGGTGACGTTCCGGACCGCCGCGTATCCCGGCGCACTACCCGACGAAACCGTCGCGGGAGTCCACTACGTGCGGCGGGGCGGTCACTACTCGATCTACCCCCGCGCGGTGCTGGGGCGCAGCCAGGCCGGCCACGACGTCGTCGTGGACGTCCAGAACGGCGTCCCCTACCTCTCGACGCTGGTCACCTCGAAACCGGTGGTCAACCTGGTGCACCACGTTCATCGTGAGCAGTGGCCCCTGGTGTTCGGGCCGCGGAGCGCGCGGTTCGGCTGGTGGCTGGAGTCACAGGTCGCGCCGGCGGCCTATCGCCGCTCGACGTACGTCACCGTGAGCCAGTCGACGCGTCGAGAGCTCATCGACCTCGGGGTCGACGCCGACCGCATCACGGTCATCCACAACGGCACGGACGCGACGGCGGACGACAGCCACGAGCGGTCAGTCACGCCGCGGATCCTCGTCCTGGGACGGCTCGTGCCCCAGAAGCGCGTGGAGATCGCCTTGGATGCCGTGGCGAGGCTGCGTTCCCGGTTCCCCACCCTGCACCTGGACGTGGTCGGTTCAGGATGGTGGGACCCGATGCTGCGAGAGCACGCGGCAAGGCTGGGGATCGAGGACATGGTGACGTTCCACGGTCACGTCTCCGAAGGGGAGAAGCACCGTCTCCTCGCCCAGGCGTGGGTCCATGCGATGCCGAGCCTGAAGGAGGGCTGGGGGCTGGTCGTCGTCGAGGCCGGGGTGCACGGCACCCCCACGGTTGCCTTTCGCGAGGCTGGCGGCACTGCGGACTCGATCCGTCACGCAGAGACCGGGCTCCTCGTCGACCACGCCGACGGAGAAGGGGTGCGTGAGTACGCAGACTCCGTGGCAGAACTGCTCACCGATCACGCACTCCGCACCCGGATGTCGGATGCCGTCCGACAGTGGGTGGCCCGCTTCCGGTGGCAGGACTGCGTGCAGTCCTGGGAGGACCTGCTTGTTCGCGAGGCCGGAGGGTGACGCCCGATCAGGGGGCGTCGTAGCGGACGATCTCCTCGGAAGCCGATGCCGCGTTGGGGCTGGAACTGACGGCACCGACTCCGCCGATGACGGCGAACAGGGCGAGGATGATCCCGCCGACCACGGACGCGATGGCCCCAACAGGAGATGTCATGAGCGCGACCTTACCAGCCGGTCACGTCGCCTCAGGTACGAATCCCGCGTGAGACACGCCGCGGCCGTCAGCCAGGTCAGGCAGGTCACGGACCACCCGAGGAGACCGATCCGACTCAAACCCGACGCAGGGCTCTGACCTGCGCTCAGCTCCACGACGGTGACGCTCGGCCCGTCCCGGACGACGGTCGCACCCGTGGGCAGGGCCGCGAGGTCGCCCTCCGCGGACAGCCCGCTGCGCTTTTCGATCACGACCCACCGCACGCCCTCCGCCGCGAGCGCCTGCACCGGATCCACCCCCTGGTCGATTCGCTCCGTGACGCGGCGGGCAGCGGGATTCTCACCGGGCACCGACAGGTCCTGAAGCGGAAGCGAGTCGTCGAACAGCACCGGGTGATCGACCATACGCGGAACCAGAGTGAGCGAGACCCGGCGCTCGTTCCAGTCATATCTGCGGTACTGCGACCACGGTAGGAGACCGACCGCACCCTCGCCGGCCTCGGACAGCGCCGCCGTGGTCGACCTCAGGTCGGTGGGGACCTCGACGGCACTGACTCGACCCCCGACTCCCCAGGCCAGCGACGGTAGGAGCGCACAGGGCAACGCGGCCAGGACGACTGCGAGAACCGGACCAGCCCCCCGGACCTGCACGTCGCGGGCCAGGACGCCCATCCCGGCCGCACTGAAGGCAACCCACGGCGCGATGAGCTTGTGTGCATCGCGCAGGATGCCAGCCCCCGGGAGGTGGAGGACGACGGCGCTCCAGAGTCCGAACGGGTCCACCGCACTGAGGAAGGCCAGCACGAGGCCGACCACAGCAGGGGCGGCGAGGGCGAGCAGGCCCGCCGCCCTGGCCGCTCGCACAGCGACGGTGACCGATGCCACTGCGAGCAGGAGCGCGCCAGCGGCGACGAGCACGGACGAACGCTCCGCCGGGTGGGTGGCGGGATTCCACAGGCCCCCACCAGTGGCCACGGAGGCGAGCACGCCGAGGGGCGTGTCGGCCGTGGCCGCGAACGCACCGACCCCCGCGGGCGCGGACGACACCCCGGACACCAGTGCGGGGAGCGCCCACACGAGCGAGACCGCCACCGTGGCCCCGGCCGCGTAGGCGAGGGCCTTCCACCGGGTGCGCGGCACGGCCAGCACGACGAGCACGGCAAGGGCCGCGATGACCAGCGCGTTGGCCCCCCCGACACCGCAGGCCGCCACGCCGACTGCCGGAGACCAGGCGGGCCTCAGGTCCCGCCTGACCGCCGCGCACGACACCAGCAGGTGGGGCACCGCGGCATACGCCAACAGCACCGTCCAGTGCCCGATGACCAACCGCTCGAGGACGAACGGGTTCCAGATGGCGGCGACGACGGCCACCAGGCGGGCACCGAGAGCGAGGTCCGGCGCGATCAGGGCAGCCAGCCTCGCCGCGCCGACCCCGGCCAGCACCAGGGTCGCGAAGAGAACGACGCCCTGGGCCAGTCCCGCTCCGAGGACGTGGCCGAGGGCGATCGCCACGGCATCGCTCGGGACGGCCCGGGGCACGGACCCGTCAGAGCCGAGAGCGAAGGGGGTGAACCGAGGGTCCGGTGACCACGCCAGGTCGTACGCGAGCACCACTCCCCGGCCGAGCGCCGGCCCGAGGACGATGAACGAGACCAGTGCCGCCACTGTGTAGGGGACGACGGTGGCTGGCTGCCGCACCCTCATTGCCCGAGGGACCCGTCGAGCAGGGCGTCCACCGCGTCGGCCAGCGTGGGCGCGTCGTGACCGAGCAGGAGTGTCGTCATCCCCAGGGCATGCGCAGGGGCGACGTCCGACGGCATGTCGCCGATCATCGCGCAGCGTTCGGGCCGTACCCAGGGTGCGTCGGCGAGGGCATGGAGGAACATGCCGGGAGCAGGCTTTCGACAGGCGCACTCACCGTGCTGGTGCGGACACATCTCCACGGCATCGACGTGGGCACCCTCGGCAGCGAGCAGGTCACGCAGCCGCCCCATGACCGACGTCCACTGCTCCCACGTCAGGGCACCAGTCGCGAGACCCCGCTGATTCGTCACGACGACCACCCGGCATCCGCTCTCGTTCAGTCGAGCGACGGCTTGTGCAGCTCCCGGCAGAAGCTTGAGGTCATCAGGGTCGCTGACGTACCCCGGTCCATGGACGTTGATCGTGCCGTCCCGATCGAGAAAGACGATGTCCCACGGCGCGGACCGTGCTGGCCGTGTCAGCCCCGCCCCACCCATGCGGTGTCCACTCCCTCGCACCATGCGTGCGACCACATGAGGTGGACCTCCTGGATACGCGGCGTGTAGCTGGACGGGGCGCGCAGCACGTGGTCTGCCGATCCGTCGGTGACGCCGGACTCTCCGGTGAGCAGGATCGTGTGCAGACCCCGATCCCTGGCGACCTCGAGCGCTGCGACTACGTTGGGTGACGTGCCGCTCGTCGACATCGCCAGGAGCACGTCGCCGGGGCAACCGTGCGCTCGCACGCCTCGAGCGAAGACCTCGTCGAACCCGTAGTCGTTGCCCAGGGCGGTGATCACGGTGGACGACTCGGCCAGGCTGATGGCCGGCAGCGGCTCGCGGTCCAGGACGCACTTGCCGGCGAACTCAGCAGCCACGTGGCTGGACATCGCCGCGCTGCCACCGTTGCCGAGGATGAGCAACTTGTGACCATCGGCAAGTGCCTCGAAGATCACCCGACCTGCGGCGTCGACGCCGGCCACGAGAGACTGCTCGTGCAGTTTCGGCATCATCTCCGCCCACGCAGTGAGGGCTCGGCCGTGGAGCGCCGCCACCACAGCCGGGTCGGGCGTCGTCGTCATGACGGCACCCGCCACGTCGTGACGCCCTGCCTGCTGAAGGTGAACTCGGACACCGTCATACCCAAGCCGATCAGCGCCTCCGCCACGAGGTGCTTGCGTTCGAACTCACACACCAGCGCCAGGTGCCCACCCCCGCCTGCTCCGGTGACCTTCGCCCCCAGCGCACCGGCCGAGAGCGCCAGGTCGACGGCCTCGTCAATGGCCGGGTTCGAGATGCGGTCGGACATGCGCTGCTTCTGGCGCCAGGCCTGACCGAGCAGGTCGCCGAAGTCGGACACCTCGCCGCGCAGCAGGGCCTCCTTCATCGCGTGCGCGATCTCCTTCTGAGCCCTCATGCCGGCGATCGCGTCGGCGTCGTGACCGGTGAAGCGGGAGATCTGGTCCTGGATGATGTGATCACTGACCCGGGGTTGGCCCATGTAGGCGAGCAACATGTTGTGCTCGAGCTCGTGGAGGGTGCCCTCCGCCACGCGCAGGGGGTAGACGACGACCCGCTCGGCGTGGAACTCCATGAAGTTGAAGCCACCAAAAGCTGCGGCGTACTGGTCCTGAAGTCCGCCCGGGATGCCGAGGTCGTCCCGTTCGAGGCGACAGGCGGCCTCCGCCAGCTCGTGGGGTGTGAGGTCCATGCCGCAGTGCCGGGCCACCAGGGCAAGGACGTTGACCACCACGGCGCTGGAGGACCCCAGGCCCGAGCCCGGTGGCGCATTGGTGTGCAGGAACAGGTCGAAGCCGGAGGAGGGGAGTGCGTCGTGCAGCAGGCGGACCCGGGCGATCGCGGCCTTGGGCAGGTCGAGACGACCGTCGAACACGACCGGGTCGTCGACACCGAAGTCGACCGACTCGCCGTAGTCGAGGGAGCGCACCGTGACGTTGCCGTCGTCGCGGGGGCGCAGGGTCGCGTACGCGTAGCGGTTGATGGTCGATGAGAGGACGACGCCGCCCTCCATCGCGGGGAACGGTGCGACGTCGGTGCCGCCGCCGGCAAAGCTGACCCGCAGGGGCGCCCGGGCCCGCAACACGGCACGCGAGGTCACGAGTCACCGCCTGGAGCGGGTCGCAGGGTCGAGTCGTCGCGACGGCGCAGGATGAGCAGCAGGTTCCAGGTGGCGACCTCACGGAGCCCGGGCACCGCGAGAAGGTGTCGCGCGACGTCTGGCAGGTATCGCGGCCGTGCGGCGAGCACCTCGACGTCGTCACGACTGCCGGCCCACGCCAGCCCCTCGGCGATGCTGACGCGGTAGAGGGTCTCCCCCAGCAGGTTCTTCGGTCGTCGGCCGTGTCGCTTCTGGTAGCGGCGGACCGCGTAGTCCGCGCCGAGCCAGTGCCACGGCGACGCCTCGTGGGCTCCCCACGGGGACCACCAGTTGGTGTAGCTGAGGTACAGGACCCCCCCAGGGCGGGTGACCCTCACCAGTTCATCGGCGACGGCCGTGAACTCCGGGACGTGCTCGAGCAGGTTGCTCGAGAACACGATGTCGGCGGCGGCGTCCGCCACGGGCAGCGCCAGGGCGGAGCCGGTGACGCCGCCGTCGGCCACGGACGCAACGGTCGGGTCGTGGTCGACCGCCACGTAGCGCGCCCCACGGGCGCGGAAGGCCTCGGCGAACTGGCGCGGACCGGCCCCGACGTCGAGCACGAGCTGCCTGTTGAGCGCGACGTGGTCGGCGAGCGTCGCCACCGAGTCGGCCGCGAGGTCACCGTAGAACCGGTCGGGATCTGTCTGCTCGACGAGGAAGCTCCTGAACAGATGGGAAGACCTGCGCAGACCACGATGTTGGCTCACCGGGGCCGCCTCGCGGTCAGGCGCAGCGTCGGCCGCGTGCTGGGTGCGATCGCTCGCATCGCGGCGACCGCAGGTGCCGTTGCCAACACGGCTGCACGCACCCCCTTCTTGGCGAGCGCCCCAGCTGGACCCGGCGAACGCCACGCCCGCACGGCGGAGGCGACGTCGACACTCAGACTGTCCAGGACGAGGCGATCCACCCGGACGTCGACCAGCCCGGCATCCCGAGCCAGACGCGCCAAGGACTGCGCGCTGAAGAACCGAACGTGCGTGGGGTCCTCGAGCATCCACCAGGCCGACCCGAAGGTGCGTGGCCCCCAGGAGTCGGCCGCCGGGGTGAGCAGCACGAGGGTGCCGGACTCCGTGAGCATCGTGGCCGCCTTGTCCATCGTCACACCGGGGTCGCTGACGTGCTCGATGACGTGGACCCCGACGACCAGGTCAGCCGACACCGCGCCGTCAGGGACGTCCTCGACGGCACAGTTCCACAGGCGTGCGTTCGCGGAGACCACAGGATCCACGTCCACCGCGAGCTGGTCCGGGTCCACGCCCGAGACGGCCGCGCCGTCGTCGTGGAACCGCCGCAGCAGCGCGCCACTGCCGTACCCGATCTCGAAGACGGATGCCGGGCGGCCGGCAGCGCACAGCCACCGGTGGGTCAGTCGTGTCCGCACCGCGTCGAGAGCCGGGTCGCCCCCGTAGGCGGCGTCGCGGTGGTCTGCCGGGGCGTCGTCGAGGGACCGCCGAAGGTGCCCACAGGTACGGCACTCCTCGAGCACCCCGCCGCGTCGCAGCTCCCTGGGGCGGGTCTGTCCATCACACACTTCACACCGGCCGGGCAGCGCTTCTCGTCGTGCTCGGCTCGCCACGCGGTTACCCTAACCCAGTCCAGCGGGCTCTCTCGGCTGGATCACGAGGAGGGATTGAAGTGGATATCGGCACCACCCAGCGGCCGCTGCGGGTCCTCGTGCTGTCATGGCGTGACGGCGATCACCCGGAGGCTGGGGGCGCCGAGGTGTACGTCGAACGCACCTGCCAGCTGCTCACCGCGAGGGGTCACACGGTGACCATGTTCTCCGCCGCCTTCCCGGGCGGATCGCGTCGAGTCGACCGTGGGGCCGTACGCATCGTTCGTCGAGGCGGTCGGCTGACGTGCTACCTGCGCGGCCTCCAGTTCCTGCGGAAGGTCCGCGACGAGGTCGATGTCGTTGTCGACGTCCACAACGGAGTGCCCTTCTGGTCCCCCCTCGTCGGCGGCACCCCGGTGGTGAGCCTGGTCCACCACGTCCACCGTGACCAGTGGCCCATCATCTTCGGCCCGGTGCTGGGTCGGCTCGGCTGGTTGATCGAGTCCCGGCTCGCTCCGATCGTGTACCGGCGGTGCCAGTACGTGACCGTTTCCCAGGCCACGCGGGACGACCTCGTCGCCCTCGGCGTCGACCGGGACCGGATCGCGATCACCTACTCGGGCAACGACGTCCCCGAAGACCTCGACTCGTACGCCGATCTCGCACGCTCCGACCACCCCAGCCTGATGGTGCTCGGTCGTCTCGTGCCGCACAAGCATTTCGAGATCGCCATCGACATCGTGGCCGATCTCTCCGACCGCTTCCCGGACCTGACCCTCGACGTCGTCGGCGGCGGGTACTGGGATGACGAGCTGCGGGCACATGCGGCCGCGCGCGGGGTCAGCGACCGGGTGCGGTTCCACGGGTTCGTCGACGAGCACACCAAGCGGACCCTGCTGTCGCGCGCGTGGGTGGTGCTGATGCCGTCGCACAAGGAGGGCTGGGGGCTCACCATCGTCGAGGCGGGCCTGCACGGGACGCCGTCAGTGGCCTTCTCCTTCGCCGGGGGCGTCACCGAGTCGATCGTGGACGACGAGACCGGGCTGCTCGCCGACGACGTGGCGCAGATGTCGGCGCAGGTCTCGGAACTGTTCGTGGACGCGCCGTTGCGGGAGAAGTACGGCGAGAACGCGAGGCGCCACGCGAAGTCCTTCTCGTGGGAGAACACCACCCTGCAACTCGAGGCAGCCCTCGGACAGGCCGTCGACAGCCGGCGCCGCTGACCGCGGGGCCCCGATCGGCATCCGGAGTCGTCCGAGGTCAGGGTGCAGCGTCGCGCCGACCTCTGCGGGAGCCGAGCACGTAGGCCACAGCCTCCATTCCTCTCAGCCCCAGCATGCCGACGGCCGTGATGGGGTGACGAGCCAGCAGGCGTCGGTTGCGCACGTAGGACCGGATGACCGCGCGCCCCTGCTGGGCGACCGCGCCGTCGTGCCGGTCAGCGAAGGCTGGAAGAGATCGACCGTAGTAGTAGCGCTTCTCCATGACTGACCGCACGGTCAAGCGCCCTTCATCGTGGTCGACCAGCACGGATCCCAGCTCGATGGGGGCGCCTGCGGCCCGCATCCGCAAGCGGAGGTCGGCATCCTCGGGGCCGGACATCGAGAGCGCGAAACCACCGTCGCCCACGAGGATCTCCCGGCGGATCAGGCGGGGATTGTGCAGCAGGGGGTCATCGAGGTAGCACTGCCGCTCCAGCGCCCGGCACGAGGTCCAGAACCCGCTGCCGACGGTGCGCTCGGGCAGGGCGATCCCGAGTGCACCCGTGCTCTTCGCCGTCGAGAGTGCCTGGGCGATCGTCTCCGGTGGCAGCACCATGTCGCTGTCTAGCCACAGCACCCACTCGCCCCGTGCCAGCTCGATGCCCTTGTTGCGCTGCGCGCTGCGCTCCGGCCCTGCCAGCACGACCTGGTCGGCCAGCCGCTGCGCAACCGACCACGTCGAATCCTCGCTCGAGTTGTCCACGACGATGAGTTCGACGGCAGGATGGGTCTGGCGGCGGACCGAGGTTAGGCACGCCTCGATCGTGCGCTCGTTGTTGCGGGTCGGTACGACGACGCTCACCAGGGCATCGTCATGGAACTGGGCCACCGCTGACTCCTTCTCGTGGTTCTCTGCTCGTCGGTGACCGCCGACGAGGGAGGGACCGCGGCGTCCACCCTGCACCATCACCGTGGCGAATGTCATGACCGGCTCTCCGTTGCGGGCTGCCATATCGCCTGACCGGCTGATCCCCGGCAGGTACCGTGACCCGAGAACTTCCCGGATCGAGGCGCAGTGAGCGGTCACTCCCCAGCACGACCCACGGGTGGGGCAGCCAGTGGCGCCCTGCTGGGCCTTGGCATGGCCGGGGCCAGCGCCCTGGGCTACGTCTTCGTCGTGATCATCTCGCGAGCGCTGGGCCCTGCGGACTACGGCGGCTTCTCCGCGTTCAACAGCATCGGCCTCGTCCTCGCGATCCCAGCGGGGGCCTTTCAGGTCGTGTATGCCCGACGGGTCGCGCGGCGCGGCCCGCCCGCCTTCGACCTCAGGCTCCCGCTCCTCGTCGGTGGTGCCGTGTGCCTGCTCACGGTGCTTCTCTCCCCCGCGCTGGCGCACGTCACCCGGGTCGATTCGCTGCTGGCGCCCGTGCTCGTGGGGCTCGGGCTGCCGCCGCTGATCCTCAACGGGGCCCTCATGGGGGGCCTGCTCGGCCTGCGGCGGATCGGGACGCTGTCCCTGGCGTACGTCGCGATCGGCACCAGCCGGGTCCTGGCGGCACTGGCGGCATCGGCCCTCGGCCTGGGCCTCACGGGGGCGTTGGCCGTGGTGACGCTCGCTAGTTACGTGATGGCCGGGACCCTCTGGTGGCTCTGTCGTGCCGAGGCGCACCTCGAGTGGTCGGCGCCGCGCGGCGACAGGAACACCGTGTTCCGCACGCTGTATCGCTCGAACTCGGCGATCGGGGTCCTGATGGCGCTGACCACGGTGGACGTCGTCCTCGCCCGCTACCTGCTCCCTCCGGTCGAGTCCGGCCAGTACGCCCTCGTATCGACGCTGGGTCGCTCCCCCATCTGGGTGACGCAGTTCCTCGCTCTCGCCCTCATCCCGACGTTGGCCACGACGGGGTCACCACGTACCATCCTGCGAGCCTCAGGGCTCGTGCTCGGCGTGTGCGCGTTGGGCACGGCGGTGGCAGCCGCTGCACCCGAGTTCTGGGTCGGACTCCTCGGGGGGGAGGCCTACTCGGCCGCCGTGGACCTCCTGCTGCCCTACCTGGCGCTGGGGACCCTGCTTGCACTGGCCCAGGTGCTCGTCATCGCCGAGATGGCCCAGGGGCGCCACGTCCTGGCGAAGGTCGCGTGGTTTGCGGTGGCGGCCGAGATCATCCTGTGCCTGGCGTTCTGCAACGACAGCGCCATCCAGGTGCTGACGGCAGCGATGGTTGCCGCTGGCCTCGTCGTCGTGGTGGGCTTCGCCGAACTCCTGTTCGGCGCGCGCCCGACCCCCGCCCCCTCCCCCGAGCCACCCGTCGTCGTACCCGTCATCTACTCGCGAACGGGCCCGAGCGACACATGAGCCGTGCGGTGACGCGGCATCGTTGTTCGCGCGGCACGGCGATCGTGCTCGCCGGTGGACTCGGGACCCGGATGCACCCGCTGTCGGCGGACCGGCCGAAGCACCTCCTCGAGGTCGCCGGTGAGCCGGTGGTGGTCCACCAACTGCGGTGGCTCGCCGCCCACGGGGTCGTCGACGTCGTTCTCGCGACGTCTCACCTGGGGGAACGGTTCGAGCCCGTCCTCGGTGACGGCAGCCGCTGGGGCATCCGCCTGACGTACTCGCACGAACCGAAGCCGGCAGGGACCGCCGGAGGCCTGCGACTGGCTGCCACCGCCCTGGCGTCCCTGCCCGAGTACCTGGTCGTCGTCAACGGTGACCTGCTGACCTCCCACGACCTCACCAGTCAGCGACTGATGGCATCGCAGGACGGTGGGCCGGATGCCGTGCTCCACCTTCGTACGGTCCCCGATCCCCGTCCGTTCGGTTCGGTGGTGGCCGATGGTCACGGACTCGTGACCCGTTTCGTCGAGAAGAGCGCGAACCCACCCAGCACCGAGGTCAACGCCGGCACGTACGTCCTGCGGCGAACCGTGCTCGACCTGATCGGCGACGGCGTCGTTTCGCTCGAGCGGGACGTCCTGCCGTCGGTGGTCGACAGCGGCCGGGTGGTGGCCTACCGGGAGAACGCGCTGTGGGAGGACGTGGGCACACCACAGGCCCTGGTGAGGGCCTCGGCGGCTCTGGTTCTCGCCTCTGGGCGTGACGCGCACGTCGATCGCAGTGCGCTGGTCGACCCCACCGCCGTGATCACGGATGGCTCCGCCGTGGGGCCCGGCGCGGTGGTCCGGGCCGGCGCGCGCATCCGGGGCTCGGTGATCATGAGCGGCGCCGTCATCGGTCCTCGTGCCGACGTGGCGCACAGCGTCGTGGCACCCGGCGCACGTGTCGAAGGCGGCACGGTGCTGCGCGGGTTCGTCATCTGACGTCCCGATACGAACCGACGACCAGCAGGATGAGCGCGGCCACGACCAGATGCGAGGGGGCAGGGTTTCCAAGCACCAGCTGGGGGCCGATCTCGCCCCACCGTGAGAGGTTGCCGACGATCCACGCCACTGGCGCCAGCGCCATGGCGACCCCCGACAGGCGCAGCAGGGTTCGCGGTGACGGGGCCGCACCGAGGTGCCACACCCCCACCGCCGCACCGATCACGAGCCCGGGCAGGCCGGCGACCACGCCGCAGCCAAGGGCGAGCACGAGCCAGCGCGCCCACGGTGGCACGCGACGACGGTCGCGCACCTCCGCCCGGTGGGTTCTCGGTGCGCTCGGCTCGAGCGGCGTCACCGGCCCGGTGCCGCGTCGGGGAAGGACGACCAGGGCGGACGCCAGGAGGACAGCAGCGCCCGAGGTCGCAAGCGCGATGTCGGAGACGTCCTGAGGCGCGTACTCGACCTCGAACACGTGGCCATCGAGGTCGTCCACCCACCACCCCATGGCATACCCGTCCACCACGAGCGGCGGGCCCATGGGTTCACCGTCCATGGTGGCGCGCCACCCGGGGTGAACGTTCTGTCCCACGACGAGCAGGTAGGGCGCCTGAGCCGGTGGCGCGTCGATGCGGTAGGACGACGCGGACCTGCGATCGACCGTGAGCGAGGGACCTGACTCACCTGCCACCGCTGTTTCCCCGATGCTGTCGCGCAGCACCATCGAGTCGGTGGTCCAACCGGGCCGGCTGCGCAGGGCGTGCTCACCGGGGCCGAGACGCAGCAGGTCGCAGCCTGCGACGAGCCGCTGGCCATCGCCCTCACCACCGCCCACGACCTTGACGCGCACCGGGTCACCGTCCACGGTGCCGATCGTGACGCAGCGTTCAGCGGCGGCGGGGTCGCTCGTGACGCGGGCTCCGTCGAGGTCCACCTCGCCGATTGTGGGAAAACCCTCCCCCTCGTGCCCAGTGATCGCCAAGCGCACCGTGGTGGCCCTGGTCGGAGGCAGCACCACCTCGACGCGGCCGCGCGTCAGGTCAGCAGTGGCCGCACGACGGCCGTCCACGATCACGTCGACCGTCGACACCCAGGCGGCTGCCTCGGCCGGTTGGTCGATGAGGACCCGCGACACCGTCCGCTCCTCGGGGAAGGTTGCCTCGAGCCATTCGCCGTCGATCGACCTGCCCGGGACCCAGCCGGTGCCGGGGTCCCCGTCAAACGCCTTGGAGCCTCGGACGAGGGGATCACCGAACGCCCGTGATGACGAGGTGACGGCCACGTCCCCGGCCACCCCCTGCACGACGTCGAGAACGGCATCCGGTGCGCCTCGATCCTGCCGGACCAAGCCGTACACGCGGTACTCGCGGGAGTCCGGCAGCGTGATGTCGCGGTCCAGACGTGCCTCCTCGTCGTCGTCCACGGCCGCGGTGCCTGACACCCGGGTGAGGACGACGTCGACCGGGGTGGCAGCGAGCCGGGACCGCGTCGGCCCCGTGACCGACTCCAGCGCCCGTGCCGTCGTCACCGGAAGCCGCGCCACTCGTCGGGCCTGCAGGTCGGGGACGCCGATCTCGGCGATCGATACCGGGTTGTCGCCCTCACCGTCGACCTCGGTGACCGTGACGGTGACTCGCTCGGCCGCCAGGCCGGGGAAGGTCACGCGCACCCGCCCGTCAGGTGGCACGCGCATGTCCTGCGACGCGTCATCCGCCTCGACCCGCACCGCCGCGATGCGCTGCCCCTGCGTCGGTGGTACGTCCACGTCGATGCGCTCCACCGACACGGGTCGGGGGGAACGGACGGTGATCGACTGGCCCACGGCGCGGGAGAAGTCGCCGAACGTCCATGCCGTCGTGGGGTCACCGTCGACGGCGTTCTCGGCTGCGGTGCTCGGGTTGACGCCGAATCGCGGACCCACGAGAGTGGCGGTGACCTCGGCACCCTCGACCCGCAGGACGGTCTGCTGGTCCGGACCACCGAGCGCGATGGTCGGGCCGGGATCGGTGTCCGCCGCCACCAGGGGACCGTAGGCGCCGGTGAGCCGGTTCGGCACGACCTCGCGCCGACGATTGGTGTCGGTGAGGACCACCCTCGACGTGGGGCCCACCGCCTTCTCGAGGGTGGCCGCGTCGAGCGCCTCGGTCAGCAGGAACGGCGGTTGCCCCTGGAGCAGACCGGTACCGACCATCGGCGCCAGGGACCACCCGTCCCCGTCCACCAGCACCACCCCGTCGACGCTCTCCGTCCGCACGAGGCTGCGCGCGTCGGTCACCTCGTACCGTTGGAGGGGAGGAAGCAGGAGTTCGAGCGGGGATTGGCCAGGTGTGCGCATGAGTCCCTCACCCGGGGCACCATTGGCGCCCCGGAAGACCAGACCCGGGTCAGAGCCCACGTCCGTGGCGACTGCCACTGGTCGAGCACCACCGGCCTTGTCCCAGCGGACGTCATTGCGCACCAGCACGTCGCCCACACCGAGGTAGCGAGCAGCCGCGGACAGCACTCCCGGAGCCAGCGCACCCTCCTGCAAGCCGGTGTCGACGGCAGCGAGCAGGCTGGCACCGTACGGGGAGGACTCGGGAAGGGTGATGCGCACGAAGGACGGCCGGGCAAGGACCGCGTTGTTGAGGTCATCCGGACGGTCCTCGCTCCACGAGTACTGCGGCTGGGCCACACCCGGGACGAACCACACCCTCTGGTCGGCGGGCCCACGGTCCAGGGTGCGCGCCGCCTGCTCCCAGTAGCCCGGGACCGGCAGCGGCAGGCTGTACACACCACCCGACCACGCCGGCCACGTCGACAGCACCACGCCGAGCACCGCCACCGAGGCGACCACCGGGCGAGGCGCCACCTGCTGCACGCGACGCAGGATCCTCGGCGCGGCGAGCCCACCGAGGATCGCGACACCCAGGATGAGCACGGCCCCCACCTTGTTCGTCGTGCGGAAGGCGGCTGCCCCGGGCACGTTCTCGAAGGCCCAGAGCAGCGCGTGCCCGAACGGTGAGGGGCTCTGTGCCGTGTGCACACCGACCATGAGGACCGCCGCGGGAATCGCCAGCAGCAGGGCGAAGCGGCGGCCGGGACCGCGCACCACCCGGGCCGAGACCACCAGAAGCAGCGGGCCCAGGAAGCTGGCCGCCACGACGAACGGGTTGTCCAGGTACGAGGTGAAGCCCGGCTGCCACGGGCCGTCCAGGTCTCGTCCGTAGAGCGGCCACAGCCCGAGCCCCCGCACCACCTCGGCGAACGACGAGGGTGCGGCGATCCCTTCGAGGGTCTCGCTGAACTGGGTCACATGGCTCCCCGCGCCGAGCGCGGCCAGCGACGGCACGAGCCAGTAGGCGGACAGGAGCACAACGAGCAGCAGCCACCTCGCGGTGGCGGCCACCACCATGCCCCACCGGGCACCGAGGCCGTGATGGGCGAACCAGAGGACGGCCGGCAGACACAGGAGCTGGATCAGCGGGATGACCGCCACATTCATCCCGCTCATGGCGGCGAACGCCAGGGCGGATGCCGCGGGGTACCGCCAGCCGCCGGACACTGCCGCCTTGAGCAGGAACAGGATCATCCACGGCAACATCGCGGCTGGCAGGACGATCGCGAGGAAGTCTCCGGCCGTCACCATGTACGGGTTGGCCACGTAGAGGAGTGCGACGGCGATGTGACCGACCCGACGTGCCCGGGTGCCGGCCACCGTGGCGTACAACCGGCTCGCACCCCATCCGCCGAGCAGGAGCAGAGCGAAGCGGAGCAGGCGCATGGAGAGGTCTGCTCCCACGCCGAACTCCTGGATGACGCCGACCAGGGCCGCCACCGGGAACAGCCCGACGTTGAAGTTCGGCTCCCCGAGCTTGGGGCTCTCCCGCCACCCTCGGCTGAGGGCTTCCGCCTCGCGCCAGGGCTCCATGTAGATTTCAGGCTTGATGTCCGGAGCCAGCACGCCGGCCTTGTTGAGCAGGAGAACGAGCAGCAAGATGGTTGCGAGCACCACGGGCACGCCAAAACGCCTCAGCACCAGCCAGCCTTCCCGTGCAGTCGTGACGCATCATTGTGCCGCACCCCTTGACCGGAGACGCGGAGGATGTTCGTGACAGCGCGCCCCGACGCCCTCGCGCCGCAACTCACACGAGGGTCCGCGGGACGCGGGGCCCATCTCGGCTACCGACCAGCCCTCGACGGTCTTCGCGCGGTTGCCGTCATCGCCGTGATGCTCTACCACGGCGGCGTGTCGTGGGCGGCAGGTGGATTCCTCGGAGTCGACGTCTTCTTCGTCCTCTCCGGGTTCCTGATCACCTCCCTCCTCGTCAAGGAGTGGCGTCGGACCGGTCGGGTCGACGTCATCGCCTTCTGGCTGCGCAGGGCCCGCCGACTTCTGCCCGCCATGATCCTGGTCCTCGTGGCGGTGGCTGGCTTCTTCTTCGTGACCTCTCAGCAGCAGCCCCTGCTGAGAGGTGATGCCTTGGCCACCTTGGCCTACGTGTCCAACTGGTGGTTCATGGTGAGCGACCAGTCGTACTTCGCCCAGTTCATCGAGCCCTCGCCGCTCCGACACACGTGGTCACTGGCGATCGAGGAGCAGTTCTACCTCGCCTTCCCGCTGCTGCTGGTGGTGTTGCTCGGTCGCCTTCGGATGAGCCTGCAAGGGGTCCGGGCGCTCGTCCTGATCGGTGCCATCGGATCGGCCGTCCTGATGGCAGTCCTCTACGAGCCACTCACCGACCCGTCCCGTGTGTACTACGGCAGCGACACCCGGGCCCAGGCGCTCCTCATCGGTGTCGCACTCGCCCTGACCCGGTCCCTCCACTCGCCGGCCATGCCCTTGTTCACCCGGATCCACGGGCGCCTGTTTCGGCTTCCGGGACCGGGATTGTGGGGGTGGCTGGCCCTCGGAGGGCTGGTGGCGATGTTCGGGTGGTCCCGCGAACTGGCAGCTTGGATGTACCTGGGTGGATTCACCCTCGCCGCCGTGTTGGCGGCAGTGCTCATCGCGTCGGTGTCGCAGGTGCCCGGATCACCACTGGCCAGGATGCTCTCCCTACGCCCCGTGGTGGCGGTCGGCGTGGTGTCGTATGGCCTGTACCTCTGGCACTGGCCCGTCTACGTGGTCCTGGGTCACCAGCGCACGGGCCTGGATGGCCCCATGCTGCTGGCCCTCCGCTTTGCGGTGACCGGGCTCCTCGCCTACCTGTCGTACCGACTGGTGGAAGAACCGATCCGCACCCAGCGACTCCAGCGGCGATTCACCCCCACGCAGTGGCGCCGGGCCGTCGCAGGGACCTTGGCCGCCTTGGTGGCCACCCTGCTGTGGGCCGCTCCCTCGGCCGTCCCTGCCAGCCTGGCCCCGATCGGTGAGGTGGCCGGCAGCCGGCCCGCCCCGGTTCCTGATTCCCAAGGTCGGCTGGTGGAGGCCTTCCTCCTGGGAGACTCACAGTCCTACGGCCTGCGCAACTACTTCGGCAACAGAGTCGACGGGCTGTCCATCAGCGGGAGCACCCAGCTCGGGTGCGGAACACTCCTCCCAGAACGCCATCTGGACGGGCAGACTTACCCGAACCTCCCGGCCTGTGCGGAGTGGGAGCCGCGTTGGACCCAGGAGGTGGCACGCGACCGACCCGACCTCGTGGTTCTGATGCTCGGGCTGGGCGAGCTCTACGACCGACGAGTGGCAGGCAAGGTGGTGGAGTTCGGCACCGAAGAGTACCGCGACTGGCTGTACGACGAGATTGATCGGCGTCGAGACCTCGTCGCAGGACATGCCGGCGGGTTCGCGCTCACGACGGCCCTGTGCATGAAGATCAGCGCGGACGCGACGAACCCGACCACGTCGGTCGCGAACGACCCCGAAAGGCTCGGCTGGCTCAACGAGGCGATCCGCTCGTACGGTGAAGCGCACCCAGAGGTCTCTGTCATCGACCTGTTCGGCTCGGTGTGCACGAACGGGTACACCGAGCAGGTCGACGGCATCACCCTTCGCGACGACGGACTTCACCTGAACGAACAGGGTGCTGCCCTGGTGTGGCAGCGAATCGCACCAGCAATGATCGCCGCCGCGTCATAGTCAGTTGGCGGGCGTGGCCTCGTCGCCCGTCGCAGATCCCGTGCTGCCGATGAGGGCCTCTGTGTTGCGCCGCAGGCCGAAGGCGTAGACCGACCCGGCCGCGACGACGAGGGCAGCGGCCCCCATGGCGCCGGCCTGCCACTGCCGGATCTCGTTGACCTTGCCGCACGCCGCCGTGCCCAGTTCGTCACCCGGGATGGAGGCACCGCTGCCACACATGATGGGGAAACCCTCGCTGGGGTACAGCTGGATCGGCGACCACAGCAGGTACGCAGCAGCAATGAGCAACAGCAGGGCGATGGTGGCGCCGATGCGGGCGCCCACCGACAGCGTCACCACGGTGCGCTGGTCGTCAACGGTCTCAGACATGGCGCTCCGCGGTTCGAGGATTCGTGGTGCCTGCCGAGGGCGGACGGCTGTCCTTCCTGCGCGGCGCGGGTGAGTCCGGCACACGGTCTGCCGGCACGGCCACGACGAGGAGATCGGAGGCGATCGACGGGAACCTAGCACACAGCCGGTCGACCCGGTCGACGGGTTTGGGAAACTCCCCCGGCATCCCGAGCACCTGTTGGACCGTGAAGCCGGTGCGCACCATGATCTCGAGCAGGGCCCGGTGGGAGAAGACCTTGAGGTGCCCCTGAACCTGGTTGCCCTGCCCCAGCGCGCGGAACCGCCGTCCCAGGTGGACCTCGCTGGAGGTCTCGGTGAACAGGGGCTGGATGCCGAGTGGGACCAGCACGCGGTTGGCCCACCCGACGATGTTCGGGGTCGACAGCAACAGCGCACCCGAGGGGGTCAGCACCCGCCGGATCTCCGAGAGCATGAGGTCGGGGTGCGGCACGTGTTCGAGCACCTCCCCGGCGATGACGACATCGACGGTGTCGTCGGCGAACGGCAGGTGTCCGGCGATGTTTCCGGTCACGCCGCGCCACGGGGCAGCCGCTGGTGGCGGGACGACGTCCATCCCCACCAGCTGGGTGCTCGCGCGAAGCCGCGCGGCGAGTGCGTCCAGCAGGACGCCCTCCCCGCAGCCGAGGTCCAGGACATGAGACGGCTGTCTGGCCGCTGTCAGGTCGACCAGTGTCGACAGCCGACGATCCAGTGAGCCGACCCAGGTGACGTTGCCACGGTAGTAGTCAGCGGCACTCGTCATCGGCCGTCCACCAGGGATGCGGCGCGGGGGCGGGCGGACATTGCGGAAGTATCGCAGACAGGACAGACCGCGGGGGCTCGGGTCGTCACTCAGTGAGCGGCGTCGTGCCAGGAGCGGCCGACCCCCACGCTGACGTCGAGCGGCACGTCCATCTGCACGGCCGCACCCATCTCGCGGCGCACGAGTACCTCCAGGGCCTCGCGCTCCCCCGGCGCCACCTCGAGCACGAGCTCGTCATGCACCTGGAGCAGGATGCGTGATTCCATCCCCTCGGTGCGCAGCGCGGCATCCACCCCCTTCATCGCGAGCTTGATGATGTCGGCGGCCGACCCCTGGATCGGCGCGTTGAGCGCCATCCGCTCGGCACCCTCGCGGCGTTGGCGGTTGTCGCTGACCAGGTCGGGCAGGTAGCGGCGCCGACCGAGCATCGTCGCGGTGTAGCCGGTCGCGCGGGCCTCGACGACGACCTCGCGCAGGTAGTCGCGCACCCCGCCGAACCGGGAGAAGTACTCGTCCATGAGGCCCTGCGCCTCACCCGTGGAGATGTTCAGCTGCTTGGACAACCCGAAGGCCGACAACCCGTAGGCCAGGCCGTAGCTCATCGCCTTGACCTTGCTGCGCATGGCGGCGGTGACATCCTGCGGCTCGACCCCGAACACCCGGGCGCCCACGAACCGGTGGAGGTCCTCACCGGTGCGGAAGGCCTCGATGAGCCCTTCGTCACCCGAGAGGTGCGCCATGATCCGCATCTCGATCTGGCTGTAGTCGGCCGACATCAGCGACTCGTACCCCTCGCCGACGACGAAGACGTCCCGGATGCGGCGCCCCTCCTCGGTGCGGATCGGCACGTTCTGCAGGTTCGGGTCGGTCGAGCTGAGCCGCCCGGTGGCCGCGATGGTCTGGATGTAGGTCGTGTGGATGCGCCGGTCGGGCGCCACCGACTTGATGAGCCCCTCGACGGTGACCCGCAGGCGGCTGGTGTCTCGGTGGCGCAGCAGCGCCTCGAGGAACGGGTGCTCGGTCTTGGCGAAGAGGTCGGCGAGCGCGTCGGCATCCGTGGTGTAGCCGGTCTTGGTGCGCTTGGTCTTCGGCATGCCGAGCTGGTCGAAGAGCACCTCCTGCAGCTGCTTGGGGCTGCCGAGGTTGACGTCGGACCGCCCGATGGCCTCGTACGCGTCGAGCTGGGCCTGGCGCATCTTCGCCGCGAAGTCGGCCTCCAGGGCGGTGAGCGCGTCCTCGTCGACGGCGATGCCGGTGCGCTCCATGCGCGCCAGGATGTCGACGAGGGGCAGCTCGAGGTCGCGCAGCAGGTCGGTGCCACCAGTCTCCTCGAGCCGCTCCCCCAGCACCTCGGAGAGCTCGAGCACCGCGCGGGCGCGAACCATGGCCTCGCGTTCGGAGGTGTCGTCGTCGGGCGCGAAGTCGAGCATGCCCTGCTCGCCGGCGGCCTCCTGCGCCTTCAGCTCTCGGCCGAGGTGGCGCACGACGAGGTCCTCGAGGTCGTACGAGCGCTGGTCCGGGCGCACGAGGTACGCCGCCAGTGCGGTGTCCGAGGTGATGCCGGCCAGGGTCAGACCCCGCGTCGACAACGCCTGGAGCTGCTCCTTGGCGTCGTGCAGCACCTTGGGAGCCGACGGGTCGGCGAGCCACGACGCCAGGGCCTCGTCCTGCTCCGACGTGAGGGTGGTGAGGTCGACGTACCCGGTGACGCCGTCGGCACCCGCGAAGGCGACGGCACCGGCATCCCCCGAACCGCTGCGGTAGTGGCCGGTGACGACGACGCCGTGGGGCACCTGGCGCCCGTGGGCACCCTCGCCGAAGCGCAGCGCGAGCCCGTCCGCGTGCACGACCTCGCCCTCGAGCTCGAAGCCGCCCTCTACCTCGTCGGCCTCGACGTCGAAGGTGGCGAAGAGGCGGTCACGCAGGACGCGGAACTCCAGACCGTCGAAGACCCGGTGCACCTCCTCGCGGTCCCACGACGCGCGCTGGAGGTCGTCGATGCCGAGCGGCAGGTCGAGGTCGTCGACGAGCTTGTTGAGCCGGCGGTTGCGCAGCACCCCGTCGAGGTGCGCCCGCAGGTTCTCGCCGGCCTTGCCCTTGATCTCGTCGACGTGGGCGACGATGCCGGCGAGGTCGCCGTACTGTCCGAGCCACTTGGCCGCGGTCTTCGGCCCGACCCCCGGGACACCCGGCAGGTTGTCGCTGGACTCGCCGACCAGCGCCGCGAGGTCGCTGTAGCGCTCTGGAGGCACGAGGTACTTCTCGGTGACGGCGGCCGGATCCATCCGCCACACCTCGGACACCCCCCGCACCGGATAGAGCAGGGTGACCTTGTCGGAGACCAGCTGGAACGCATCACGGTCACCCGTGCAGATGACGACCTCATGGCCCTGCTCCACCGCCCGGTGAGTCAGCGTGGCGATGACGTCGTCGGCCTCGTACCCCTCGATGCCGACGTGCTTGATGCGCAGCGCGTCGAGCACCTCGTGCAGCAGCGGGATCTGCCCCGAGAACTCGGTCGGGGTCGCCGAGCGCCCCGCCTTGTACTCCGGGTACTCGGCTGCGCGGAACGTCCTGCGGGAGACGTCGAAGGCCACCCCGACGTGCGTGGGTGCCTCGTCGCGCAGCACGTTGATGAGCATCGACGTGAACCCGTACACGGCATTCGTGTGCTGCCCGGTGCTCGTGGAGAAGTTCTCCGCGGGCAGGGCGAAGAACGCACGGTAGGCCAGCGAGTGTCCGTCGAGGAGGAGAAGCTTCACGCGTGGCAGCCTATCCACCATGACCGACAGCCCGGACGCCGCGCAGCCCACCCACGACCGCACCCCCGAGCACCCCACAGACGTCCCGGACGGGGTCGAGGCGATGCGGGCGATGAACCCGAACTCCCTGATGCACCGGATGGGCATCGAGATCGTCGAGGCGTCAGCGCAGCGACTGGTCGCCACGATGCCGGTGGAGGGCAACACCCAGCCCTACGGCCTGCTGCACGGGGGTGCCTCGGTCGTGCTCGCCGAGACGCTGGGCTCGATCGGGGCGGCCCTGCACGCCGGGCCCGGCAAGGCCGTCGTCGGCCTCGACATCAACGCCACGCACCACCGGGCAGCCCGCTCCGGTCTGGTCACCGGGGTCGCGACGCCCATCTCCCTGGGGCGCACCCTTGCGTGTTACGAGATCGTCGTCACCGACGACACGGGCGCGCGCACCTGCACGAGCCGGATCACCTGCCTGATCAGGGATGCCGCCCCGGGCGCCTGACCGTCAGGTCAGAACTGACGGGATGCCGCCGGGAAGGCCCGGCTGCGCAGTGAGCGGCGGCGGCGCAGCAGCTCGTGGCCGGTCTCGACACTCTCCGGAGCCAGCTTGCGACGCAGCGCACTCGTGGAGACGACCCGACGGGTGATGACCGACGCGAAGCCCAGGCGGGCGAAGAAGCGGTTGGCGTCGCGGCTGGCCGTCGGCACGTTCGAGACCACGACCTCGCACCCGGACCGCTCGGCGGTGGACAGCACGGCCGCGAGGAGCGACTTGGCCACCCCGTGGCGCCGTGCGTCAGGCCCGACCCACAGCTGCTCGATGGCGAGCTCGGCCTGGGGGCTGAGGCCGAACGGGTTCTCGCTGGCGATGGCGTAGCCGACGGGCTCGCCGTCCATCCGGGCGACGAAGGAGTGGACGCCGGGTCGACGCAGCGCCGTGCTGAGCCGACCGTCGGTGAGGGCCCGACCAGCGGCCTCCTTGCTCGAACCGCTGTCGACCCTGGCAGCCAGCCACAGCCCCATGACGTCCCGCAGGTCGTCGCGGTCCACGGGCATCACATCCACCGTGCGTCTGGCCACATCGCCTCCTCGGACATCGCAGCGGGCGCGAGTGCGCCACAGGCAAAGAGGTTACCCCTGCGGCCACCGACCCTAGACCCCGGCGAGCCCGGACGGAACCCCCCGACGAGCACCTGTGGACGACCCTCGTAGGCTGCGGCGGTGACTTCGCTCTTTCCCGGTGCCGGGACCGCCCTCAACGTCCTCACCGTCCTCATCGGGGCGGGTCTCGGGATGGCCGTCGGGCACCGTCTGCGCGAGCACACGCGCTCGGTCGTGACCGATGTGCTCGGCCTGGTCACCCTGCTCGTGGCAGGCCTGTCAGCGATGGCCGTCACCGACGTCGCCCTCAGCGACGCGGTCGGGTCCGGCTTCCCGGTGCTCATCGTCCTCGGGTCGTTGCTCATCGGCTCGATCACCGGATCGATGCTGCGCATCGAGGAGCGTCTCGAGGGGCTCGCCGGAACGATCCAGGGCTGGGTGTCGCGTCGGTCGAAGGATTCGAGCATCGAGGGGGGAAGCGACCACGCATCCCGCGAGCGGTTCATCGAAGGGTGGCTCACGGCATCCCTGCTGTTCTGCGTGGGCCCGCTCACGATCCTCGGCGCCCTCAACGACGGTCTCGGCCGCGGCATCGACCAGCTGGCGCTCAAGGCGGTGCTCGACGGTTTCGCCGCCCTGGCGTTCGCGGCCAGTTTCGGCGTGGGGGTGCTGCTCTCAGCCGTGTCGGTGCTCGTCGTGCAGGGTGCGCTCACCGTCGTCGGGGTGCTGCTCGGCGACCTCGTGCCCGATGCCCACATCTCGGCCCTCACCGCCACTGGTGGGCTGATGCTCGCCGGGATCGCGTTGCGGCTGCTGCGCATCCGGGACATCCCCGTGGGGGACATGCTGCCGGCCCTGATCGTCGCGCCGCTGCTCACCCAGCTGGTGATCTGGCTGCGCTGACGAAGCGCTGGGGTCAGGCCTTCTCCATGCCGGCGACGACGGCGTCGGCGACCTCGCGCATGCTCATCCGGCGGTCCATCGCGGTCTTCTGGATCCACCGGAACGCGTCGGCCTCGGTGATCTTCAGCTTGGTCATGAGCACCCCCTTGGCCCGGTCGACGGCCTTGCGGGTCTCCAACCGGTCGCCGAGGTCGGCGACCTCGGCCTCGAGGGTCTTCAGCTCGGCCCAGCGCGACAACGCGATGTCGAGGGCGGGCGTGACGTCACTGGCCGTGAACGGTTTGACGATGTAGGCCATGACGCCCGCGTCACGCGCCCGCTCGACGAGCTCGGTCTGGCTGAACGCAGTGAGCATGACGACCGGGCAGAGCCGCTCCTTGCCGATCTGTTCGGCCGCGCTGATCCCGTCCATCACCGGCATCTTGACGTCCATGATGACGATGTCCGGCTTCAACGACGCGGCCAGGGCGACCGCCTGCTCACCGTCGCTGGCCTGACCCACCACCTCGTAGCCGGCTTCGGTCAACATCTCGGCGAGGTCGAGCCGGATGATGGCCTCGTCCTCGGCGACGAGCACGCGCTTGGTCGGACCGGACGGCGCAGCCGCGGGGGCAACCGGGACAGGACTGGTCTCACTCATGTGCCGGGAGCGGGACTCGAACCCGCACGCCCTTGCGGGCAGAGCATTTTGAGTGCTCCGTGTCTGCCGTTCCACCACCCCGGCCGGGGCGTGACCAGCATACCGGCGTGCGGCATGCTGGCTGGTCGCCGCTCGGGCTCAGAGCTCGCTGTAGGCCGGGGCCACGCGGTTCTTGGCGTCGCCGACGCGGTGCACGCGCAACGCGTTCGTGGAGCCCGGGATGCCGGGGGGCGAGCCCGCGACGATGATCACGGTGTCGCCCTCGAGAACCCGGCCGGCGGCGAGGAGCACCTCGTCGACCTGCATCGCCATCTCGTCGGTGTGTTTGGCCTTGCCGACGAGGAAGGTCTCGACACCCCAGGTCAGGGCGAGCTGGCTGCGGGTCCACTGGTTGGGGGTGAACGCGAGCATCGGGATGCGCGGGCGCACCCTGGACAGACGGCGCGTGGAGTCGCCGCTCTCGGTGAACGTGATGAGGAACTTGACCCCGAGCAGCTCACCGATGTCGGCGGCGGCTGCGGTGACCGCGCCGCCCTTGGAGCTCGGGCGGGTGCCCAGCGGACGGATGCGGTGCAGCCCGTGGTCCTCGGTGTTCTCGATGATGCGGGCCATCGTGCGCACCGCCGCGAAGGCGTGCTTGCCGACGCTGGTCTCCCCCGAGAGCATCAGCGCGTCGGCACCGTCGAGGACGGCGTTCGCGGCATCCGAGGCCTCGGCGCGGGTGGGGCGGGCGTTGTCGATCATCGACTCGAGCACCTGGGTGGCGACGATGACGGGCTTGGCGCGGCGCCGCGCGATCTCGCAGGCGCGCTTCTGCACGAGGGGGACCTCCTCGAGGGGCATCTCGACGCCGAGGTCACCGCGGGCCACCATGACACCGTCGAAGGCCCGGATGATCTCGTCGAGGTTCTCGACCGCCTGCGGCTTCTCGATCTTGGCGATGACGGGCAGGCGCAGACCCTCCTCGTCCATGATCTTGTGGACGTCGAGGATGTCCTCGGCGCTGCGGACGAACGACAGCGCGATCATGTCCACCCGCATGCGCAGGGCCCAGCGCAGGTCGTCCTTGTCCTTCTCCGACATCGCCGGCACCGACACGGCGACGCCCGGCAGGTTGATGCCCTTGTTGTTGGAGAGCATCCCGCCCTCGATCACCTGGCAGACGACGTCGGTATCGGTGACCTCGGTCGCGATGAGGGCCAGCTTGCCGTCGTCGATGAGGATGCGGTCGCCGATGGAGACGTCGCCCGGCAGCCCGGCGTAGGTGGTGCCGACCTCGACCTCGTTGCCCGGCACGTCGCGGGTGGTGATGGTGAAGGACGCCCCCCGCACCAGCTCGATCGGCCCGTTCTCGAAGCGGGCCGTGCGGATCTTCGGGCCTTGGAGGTCGACGAGGATGCCGACGGCGCGCCCCATGGCGTCGCTGGCCCTGCGCACGTCATGGTAGACGCGCTCGTGGTCGGTGTGGTCGCCGTGGCTGAGGTTCAGCCGGGCGACGTCCATGCCGGAACGGACGAGTTCCCGCAGGTTCTCGGCGGAGCTGGTGGCGGGACCCAGGGTGCAGACGATCTTGGCGCGACGCATGGGTACAGCCTAGTGGTGCAAACGCTTCCGCCGGTGACGCGCGCCACATCCCGGAAGGGGACCACACGGCATCCGCGTGGTCCCCCCGGGGTCGGGTGGCCTCAGGCCATCAGGGGACGATCCGTGGGGTTGACCGGGCGCGGCAGGCGGGAGGGCTTGCCCATCAGCCAGGCGTCGACCCCGTTGGCCGCGGACCGGCCCTCGGCGATGGCCCAGACGATCAGCGACTGCCCACGACCGGCGTCGCCGGCGACGAATACGCCGGGAACGTTGGTCATGTACGCGTCGTCGCGGGCGGCGTTGGTGCGGGCGTCGCGCTCGACCCCGAACTGGTCGAGCAGGTCCTGCTGCGGGCCGAGGAATCCCATCGCGAGCAGGACCAGCTGCGCCGGAAGCTCACGCTCGGTGCCCTCGACCTTCTCGAACCCGTTCTCACCCATGCGCACCTCGTGCAGGCGCAGGGCGGCGACGCGACCGTGCTCGTCACCGACGATCTCGCTCGTCGACACGGCGTAGACGCGGTCGCCACCCTCCTCGTGGGCCGAGGCGACCCGGAAGGTCATCGGGTAGGTGGGCCAGGGCTGGTTCCCGGGCCGCTCGCCCGGGGGCTGCGGCATGATCTCCAGGCTGGTCACCGACCGGGCACCCTGGCGGTGCGAGGTGCCGATGCAGTCGGCGCCGGTGTCACCACCACCGATGACGATGACGTCCTTGCCCTCGGCCGTCACCTGGCCGTCGACGTGCTGGCCGCGGGCCACCCGGTTCGCGGGCGGCAGGAAGTCCATGGCCTGCATGACCCCGTCGAGCTCACGCCCGGGGACGGGCAGGTCGCGCGGCACGGTGGCGCCGGTCGCGATGACGACGGCGTCGAACCGCTTGCGCAGGTCGGCGGCCGTGAGGTCCTTGCCGATCTCGACCCCGTTGCGGAACCGGGTGCCCTCGGACTTCATCTGGGCGATCCGGCGGTCCAGGACCGCCTT
>Ga0208460_10000208_pt1 | contig 42725 bp, 50 predicted proteins | sample AD_STIC10_MetaG_FD_184436 | JGI IMG/M metagenome (GOLD analysis project Ga0208460, IMG submission 184436) | Active sludge microbial communities of municipal wastewater-treating anaerobic digesters from USA - AD_STIC10_MetaG (SPAdes) (version 2) | ecosystem: Engineered > Bioreactor > Anaerobic >... | reverse complement strand
TCCCAGAAGCAGGGTGCCACCGTGACTACCACGAACTACAGCGACCAGATTCTCGGCGTCGTCCATGACCCTCTGGGCAAAGGCGTCGGCGTCGGCGAACGCGGCGTAGCCATGATTAAGGGCTACAAGCGCGTGAAGTATGGAACCGGCGCTGTCACCGCTGGCACCACCGTCGCCCTGTATCACAGCGGCACGGCTCTGACTGCCAAGAAAGCCACGGCTGGCGCGACGATTCTTCCCGGTGCCTGCATCGGCAATATCGTCGGGTCCAAGACCACGGCTCAGACCACGGTTCCCTGTTACGTTCGGGTGCGCTGATGAACCGGCTCTCCAAGAGGGAGCTTTTCAAACGAAAAGTAGCCCAACTGGAGGAAGAGATTGCGAATTTGCGGCGGGTGGCTGACGCGGGATATGCACTCGCGCAAGTCATCCGTCGCGTTCGCAAACCCAACACGATCGAAGAGTGTGGTATTTTTACCAGCCTATTGGACACTTCTCACGACGAACACGAAGCTCTAAGGTATATGGAGTGGGCCTACGGCAAGTACGTGAATCCGGGGATTATGAAGTTCCCGTAAGGAGGGGCTATGAAACTCTCTGATGTAACCAGCGATGTTGTCGCGATGGTCGGGAACCCTAATAAAACCACGCAGGCGTTCACGTGGATCAAAGAAACGATCCGCGAGGTAGCTGGGGACGGACGCTGGAACTGGCTCCTTAAAAGTCAAACGAACGCTTTTCCCTCTACCACCTACTACTTAGCTTTCCCCACTGATTGCCGGGAAATCATTGATCCCATTTACATCGACACCTCCCTGTCCCCTTCCGCTGGCTGGGCAACACCAACAGCGCCGTGGATTTTTGATCGGGTCGGAGCGCTCAGGCTTCAGAGCAACGAGTACAGGATTTCTACGTTTGGGATTGAGTTTATCTCAACGTATTCAACCGGAGGAATCTGGCTAAACTACTATCGAGATGTCACTCTTCCTACTAGTTCTGGCGACACAAGCGATCTCGATCTACCAAACGATTTTGCCTATCGTCTCCTCGTCTACGGAGCCGCCAGATTTGGGCTTGTAGGAGAAGATGACTATGATCGACTTCGCTTCGCTCAAGCTGAGTTTGAGAAAGCAAAAGCCGAAATGCGTGCGTGGGATAACCGGCGCGGAGTCGCCAACATGTCAAAGCGTGCGGCTGGAATTCGCTCTGAAAGTGGAGTTATCCCGGCATGGCCCTCCAACTATAGCCTATGAAAAAGCGACATAATGTTCCCGTAAAACTTGAGGGATATAAAGTGTCCGACTGGGAGAAAAAAGGGAGCGTAAACCTCTATTTTGAAGCGGATCACTCCGTTGGAACGCGCCCGGTACTTACCAAGACGAACCCGACTGCTATCGCAGACGCTTTGGCGGGAGCCGCTGTCGCCATCCACTCTTTCAACTCCGACACCGTTTGGGTATCTGGCTCCTCGCTTTACCTGAACGGAAACAACAAACACACCTACACGGCAACTCCAGTCCACTCTACGATGGCAGAACTCTATAATCGGCTCCACGTGGCTTTCGATTGGGAAGGGTCGTCTGAGATTATCGGGGTCTTGGATTCTACAGGGACATGGGCTGAAACTACAGGAACATACGATGGCGCCAACAAGGTTAAGGCAGGGGTGGTGTGCGAGCACCGAGGCATTCTGTTTTGCGCCAGAATGAAAGAAGGAGCAACCCAGTATTTACATCGCATCCGATGGAGTAACTACGGGGATGCACAGGATTTCGACCCTTCCGGGGATGGAAGCTACGACAGTTATGAAGACATTGGAGACGACACTGACCCGATCGTAAATCTTGTTTCGCTAGGAAACGAACTTATCATCTTGAAGAGGCGTTCCATTTGGGTAGCGTCAGGTATTGCCTCAGACGTAGTTGCTCCCGAATACGTGCGACAGCTTTCGGCAGAATATGGACTTGTTGGCCCCAGAGCCGTGACCCGATACCACAACGGCATTATCTTTCTTTCCGATGTCGGTCTCATTTACACCGACGGTCACACTTTTCGTAACATGGACGAAGACTTGTGGCGCTGGATCAGGCCCACGTCTACCCTCACAGACAACTGGAGAGATCAGTACGTCCTCTGGCACGAAAGGCTTCGGACGCTTTTTGTATATGACGAAAACACAGGGGTCATGTATGCGAGGACGAACGGGGAGTGGAACGCGTGGATCTACGGGGCTCCTGCCGCTCTTATCCGAGCATTTGATTTGCTTGGAGACGTTTACTTTGTCACCACGACCTACGGTTTCCTGAAACTTGGTCGTACGCCGGGAACGTCTGCTTTGGACGTGAACGGGGCGACAACGTACAACATCGCACCTATTTTAGATATTGGCTGGCAGGATTTCGGAGCCGCTTCGCGAAAGAAACTGTTCAGAAGCGTGTACGTTAACAGAGCTACGTCCTCGCCAGCAGACCATGGTATGTACACCGTGACCACATATAGAGACTTGACGGCTTCCGATACGTCTACCGACTATCTGATTAACAATCAGGGTTGGGCTGACGTTGACGGCTCTGCGAGAAAATGGAAAGCCGTAGTGACGCTGACTCGTCCGGGCACGGACACGATGGACATTGATGACATGACGGTTGGATTCGTACTCGCTGGAGGCGTGTAATGCCGCGTTTCTCGCAGATTGAAGTCGAAGAGATTCTTGCCAGATCAAAGACTCTGACTGGCATGTATCTGACCGATTCCGTAGCTCCAGCGGCTCCGTCCGTGTCTGTTACGGCTGAGTTCTCTTCCGCTGTTGTCGTCATCTCTATGGCGTCACCGCCCGATGATTTAGCTGGCTATTCGGTTTACCGTCACACCGCAGATATCAGCGGAGCTTCCACTAAGGTTGGGGCGGTGTTAGCTGGCTCTGATGGAACTGCGACCTTTATCGACACGACGGCTGACATCGGTACAGCTTACTACTACTGGGCAAAGGCGATCGACCATTCGGGGAATATCAGCGGTTTTTCTGCGACGGCTGGGCCAGTAACGCCTATTCAAGTCCAGTCGGGGCAGATTGCGAGCGGAGCCATTAACGTCGCGGCAATCTTTGCTCCCGGAGTAGTCGATGCTGCGGCGATTGCGAACAACGCTGTCACTCCGATCAAGACTTGCCTTGCCGCTATTGACACTACCAGCGGCTGTCTTACGGCAAACTCTGTCGTATCCTGCAACATTGTAGCTGGAGCCATCTGCACCTATCACATTATTGCCGGGGCTGTAACAGCCTGCACCATAGCGGCTGGAGCTATCACCGCGAGTAAGCTCGCAGTGGCAGCTCCCGGAGCTGCCCTCAACCAAGACCCTAGTATACTGGACCCTGGTTCTTGGGGAATTCACTCAGGCACGACGCTTTTGTTTTGTTCCGTCACTGATGGAAAGGTGGGGAACTATACTCTTAGAAGCAGTACCTCGGCAGTGTGGGCCTGCGAATGCAAAGCGATCCCCCTTGATCCGAATAAGTCGTACCGCATCAGGGCTTGGGCGAGAAAAAGCTCTGCGGACGGACGGTTTTATCTTGCCATAGCACTTCAAGACTCCACTGGAGCCAATATCACCGGAGACGGAAGTTGGTGGAGTTACGATGCCGCCTCAAGCGTTGTTCCCGGAGATGTGTGGACGGAGTATTACGCTGTCGTAGGATACGGGACAGCAAATACGTTCCCGTCGAACGCGAGAACGATGAAACCGGGTGTCATTCTTAATTATGGCGGCACAACGGGATACATGGAAGTTCAGGACGTTCGCATTGAAGAAGCCACCCCTTCCACCCTGATACAAGACGGCGCGATCACCACGGATAAGTTGACGGCAAATGCCGTCACAGCCGCGAAGATTTGTGCCGGTGCCATATCTACCTGTCACATCTCCACAGTCGGGCTTTGCGCCAACTGCATCAAGGCTGGATGTATCCTGTCAACGAACTGGGGAACTTCGGCTGGCTCATGCTTTAACTTGGACTCTGGCACCTTCTACCTCGGAGGCTCAAGTGCGCCCAAGCTCTCGTGGAACGGATCTACCCTCACCGTGAACGGCGTTGTATGCGCGACTTCCGGTTGCTTCTCTGGGACGATTACCAGCACGGCGGGAAGCATTGGCGGGTGGACGATTTGCAGTGGTTGGCTAGGTTCAACTGTTGGGTCGAACTCGCTCTATTTTCGCTCAGATCGCCCGGTCATTTACACATACGGCACCAACGGAACGGTTGGCTCCTATGCGATGATGGGCAAGCTATACAAATGCGGCTCATATCAGAACGCCTACGGTTTCTCCGCGACTCAAACGGAGCCGGGTGATCTCGCCTTCGGTGCCGGGCTCGTCACGGGCGCATCGTTCTATTTGCCGGATTGCCCGTCTACGTGCTGCCTCACCAGCGGTTGCCCGTTCTTCTGGGTTGGTACAAGCACGTCATACATGAAGTGGTATAACGGGCTCCTGACGCTGAACGGGGCGTTCAGGATCACGCGCACGGCAAGCGACATATCAAGCGCATGGATTACTCTCTGTAATACGTGCTCCAACTCGGGGCAATACTGCTTGATTTACGTATACTCTTGCGCATCGTTGCCTATTTATGCGTATACGACTCAGAATACCGCTATACGTGCATCCGCCGTTGGCAATATTGGCCTATACGCAACGACCGACGCCAACATAGCAGTCAACGCGTGTGCTGCGGTTAGTTATGGCGTCTGTGCTCGTGCTATGTGCTGCTTCGGTGTTTTCGGCTACGCGTGCTCGTGTTACGGCGTATGCGGGCAAGCGTATTTTGCGTATCCGGTTGGTGGTAACGGCGCATACTACAACGCCTCCACGCGTGCCCTGAAAACCTCTTTCGAGTCCGTCGAAGTCCTCACGGCCCTGCGCTGCCTCTGCATCCAAAAATGGACTTGGAATGATGCGAACATGCGCGGGTTCGATGAGTTTATCGGCCCGGTTGCTGAGGACGTTCAAGCCGCTTTCCGTCTGACGTTCAATAATGACGGCGTGTATCAACTCGACGGTATCGCCCTGAAAGCGGCTCAGGAACTCGACCTGTGTATCACGGCGCAAAACGCCTGCATCTCGTCTCTCGAATCCCGCCTTGCAAACATCGAGGCGCGGCTATCTCAATGCGCGTAAAGGATTGAATCTCATGGGTGTGCAACTTGTACTTTCTCGGGAACAGAACGAAAGCCGTCTACCGCTCACCGAGGCATACGGGCGAATCGTGGACGTTCAGGTATCGGCAGACCGCGAAGAGGCGGCTATCCACGTTGCGATCTATGGCGACAAAGCTGCGAGAGACGCGAACGGCGCGAGCCTTCTGAAAAAAACGGTGTGGGTGAAAGCGTCCGATCTCACGCCCGCGAACCTCACGAAAGACGCTCTGAAGAAAGCCGCTTGGGAATATCTCATGTCTCGAACCGTCCAGTTTGGCGAGATCCACGACCCGGACGGCAAAAAGAAAATCGAAATCAATTTCACAGAAGGAACCCCTGTATTATGACGACAAAACCAGTGATAGACGGAACCATAGACGTGCCGCCCGGCATGAGTGTTGCAGACTTCAACGGTCACGCCTGCCTCGGCTTTTTCACTCCGTCAAACGTCTGCCCTGCGTTCCATTCTCCGATCTTGCCAGCAATCTCTTTTCGCGGCGCGAAGCATGACGACCTTGTGAAGAAATACGATTCTATTACCTGCGGGGGCAAAGTATGACCATCACAAAGAACACCGAAAACATCCTCTTCCGCGTCGGTAACGGCGGATTCGGGAAAACCATCGCGGCAACTGCGGTTGCGCGGGCGATCAAAGAGCAGTTCCCGAAATGCCGCTTGTATGTTCAGTCGAATTACGGCGAATGCTTCAAGGGTCTGCCGTTCGTCGATCGGTTCTACCCTCAAGTTCCCGCACCGTATTTCCGCGATCTCGTCGCAGAGTGCGAAGTCCTCGAAGCGGAACCGTACATCGACCTCGCTTTCCGCAAGGGGCGGGAACACCTGATTGATACGTGGTGTCGTCGCATCGGCGTGAAGCCACCGGCAGAGAAGCGCGGCACAATCGTTCTCGATGATTCCGAGAAAGCGGCGGCTGAGTCTGCGCTGGCTTCGTACAAAATCGACCGCCCACTTGTCGCCTTTCAGCCGTTCGGCGGCGTCTCGTTCCACGACCCTAGCAAGGGGCTCGATCCGTTCTTGAAGTTCCAAGCGCGTCACCTCTCGGTTGAGCAGGCGCAGGAAATTGTCGATCTTCTCGTGAAATCCGGTATAATTGTCCTTCAAATCAGTCTGCCGACCGAGCCGCGACTGAAAAACTGCTTAACGCTTGGCGATCAAGTTATTCCTCCTCGCGTTCTCTTCGCTCTCCTCGATCGTTGTACCTCGATCGTTGCCATTGATTCATTTTGCGTCCACGCGTGGGCGGCACTCGGGAAGAAAGACGGCGTTTTCCTCTGGGGGTATTCTTCGCCGCACCAATACGGGTATTCGGGCAACAACAACATGACGCTTTCCGGTGCCTGCGACACTCCGCATTGTAATCGCCCGGAAACACATCTCTCCGACGTGGATGGAAGCGGGCAACCGTGGAAGTGCTCGCACGGAAACGCGTGCATGAAATTTGATCTTAAAACAGTAACTGATGCCGCAATACGTTTTTGCTTCAAGGGGTTTCCGACAATGGACTCCGAACTCAAAACCTGATACAGTAAGCATAGGGGAAAATGAAATATGGGCGGGACGTTTAAAAAACTGTTCAAAGGCGATATCGGTGGCTTCTTCAAAGATGTTGGAAGCGGTGTAAGCAAAGCCGTACAACAGGCCGCTCCTGTTCTGCTCCCGCTTGCTGCTGGAGCTCTTACTGGCGGTGCCACGAACCTGCTTTCAGGTCTCGGTATTGGAAAGACCGCCTCGGGCATTATCGGTCAACTCGTCGGTCAGATGGGCGCGTCCGCTCTTTCCTCTGCCGTAGCTCCACAAGGGGTGTCTCAGCAGGAATGGGACATGGCTCGTCAAGCCTATCAGCAGAACCCCGGAGCCTTTTCACAGACGTTTATACCCCAGAAGGGTGTCGGTATGGACGAGCTTATCAAGCTCTACTCGCTTTTCAGCAACGACAAACCTGAAGCCCCCAAGAAGTTGGAGATGAAGGACATCGGCGGTAATCTGGCCCAACTGCCGTTCTTCTCCAATATGCAGCAGGTCGTCAACAACAACGAGATGAAGAAGGTTGGAGCCGACATCGCTGGAGAAAAAGAGCGCGTTCTCGGTCAGCCGCTTGGATGGGGGCAAAACAGGTATAACGCGGCGAGACAAAACCTTGAATTCTCTCTTGGCGAACAGAACCGAAAGAACATGAACCGACTCAACGCTTCAATGGCGAACAGAGGGTTGTCGGGCGGTGTCATGACGACGGCTCAGAGAGCGGCCATGCAGGACTATAACGACTCTCTTCAGCAGGGACTCAACAACCTGACTATTGGCAACGAAGATGCCATTCGACAGGATCGCACTCAGCAGAACGCCGATGTCGCCAGACTGCTCGGTATGAGCGGCGAAACTGCCAGTAACATCAACAACACGACCATGGACGCTTTCGGCAAGATGATGCAGGGTGTCGGGTCCAATATCGACTTGTACAACGCCCAGCTGAAAGGATACGACACTGACAGACAGGCGTGGTCAGACATGTTCGGCTCCATGGCTCAGGCTGGTTCTCAGTTTCAGCCCGCCTACAACCCGAACACCGGCCAACCAGTCCAGTCGTTCATGGGAAGCACGACTCCCGTATCCGACGCCGGTAAGGCTGTTGGTGGAGCTATCAACAACTGGATGACCGGAAAGTCAGATCCGGTCTCTGGTTACGTGAACTACTTCAGCAATCCCAATACTGGCGCTGGTCAGAAAGTCACGGATTTCATCAGTAATCCGTGGGGCACAGTCAAGGACATCTGGAACAACAACATTCCGACAACCATTACGGCTACGCCGAAGTTCCCCGCCAGCACTCCGATCCAGACCAAGACTCGCAGCGTCTGGGATCAAATCTACGGGAGGTAATGACAATGGCTTTCTATCACTGGGCTGGACCGGCCATGAAGGCCACCGTCGAAGGCAAACAGAAGGCTCGCGAAGACGAGCAGACCTCCCGTCTCCGCGAGATCCAGATGCAGCAGATTCTGGAATCCATCGCTGGAGCGAAGCAAGGTCGCGAATTCGATGCTTCCCGTTTTGGGTGGGAGACAGAAGATAGACCGATGATGCGCGACATTACCAAAACGAAGTTGGACTCAGCCCTGCAAGATATAACCAAAGGTGGACTAGAGATTGAAGGGATGCGACGCAAGAACGAGATTGAGGCCGCCCTTCAGCCCGGTATGTTGGAGTACGGGAAACTCGACCTTGCTGGGAAAACGAAACAGGCTCAGTTCGACTCTGAAAAATGGAGTAATCCAGCTTACGTCAACAGCATCAAGGAAGAGTGGCGTAAGGCTGGTCTTTCCAATCGCGAAATCGAAACCAGAATAGCTGAAAACAGGGCTCAAACCGCAGCCGCCTACAAGAACGCCGAGACAAATCGTCTTCGACTGACGAAAGAGTTTGCCCCTCAAAACCTAAAACAGTCGCTAGACGCAGCCAGTCTTGAGTTGGCCATAGCTCAAGGAAGCGGAGATCAAGCCAAAATAGACGCCGCCCAGAGAAAAGTAAATAGTCTTGCCGAAGCTATGGACTTCATGGCTAGAGCCACTAAAGGAAAACTGGACGGAGCTCCAGAGAAAACAGACGATCTTACAAACGAAAACATTATTGCTCTGAGAAATCAGGCTTTACAGATTCAGAAGGACAGACTGGCCAAACAGAAAGAAAAAGACAAAGAGTACGACGAAAGCTGGAATCCTTGGGCTCAAAAGGAAAGTGTTGGAGCCACTGACATCAACTCTATCGTAGACGAACTGCTTGAAAACCAGTTGAACATCAAAAACAAGATTTCTGGAGCAGGTGCTGCTCCATACGTAAAAGAGTCAGACCAGCAGGCCATTCGCGAAGTAACTCGTGGTGGAGGCGACGAAAACATCGAAAGAGTTAAGCGGCAGATGGCGGCTGGAGCAAGTGCCGGGACAGGTCAGGCTGCGTCTCCAGTAAGTCAGTTGACTCAGGCTTTCACTACTGGAGCGTCACAAATGGCTGGAGTCAATCCTCGGGAAATCGCCAGCGTTCCGCCCGAAATACTGGCTTTAGCGAATCCGGCAGACGTTCAGATGGCTCAGCAGATGGTGAACGAATCAAGGTCGCAGGCGGCTGGATCTATGTCTGGCATGGAGATTCCCGTCCTCACGTTGGCTGATGCTCTGACCATTATCGTTATGTCTAGGCGTCAGCTGCCGACCGGACCCTCTCAGGTTGAAGGCGTTGGCGCAACAAGTTCAGTTCCGACTTTCTCTCAAGGTTTTGGAGCCGTAAGATGAGCGTAAAGACTCCTCAAGAATATCGCAGACTAGCCGGTCTTGCCGCTGATCCAGTAGACAAAGCGCTGCTGGAGAGAGCTGCAATAGTTGCCGAGCAAGACGAAGTGCAGCGGCAGGGCGAAAAGTTCTTGTATCAAGGCACCCGTAATCCGGTAGTTCAGGCAGCTGAAGACATCACCGCCAAAGCGATCGACTGGGCTCCGATGATGGTTCCGGGAGTCGGCGGTCTTGTTGTCGGAGGCATAGATGCTGCTACCGGACACCTCCCTCGTCGAGCTTTCAACTGGATGACCGGACGAGAAGATTCGGGCGGTTCAGTTGGTCACGAACTTGCCGTTCAAGCCGGTCTGACGTTACCCGGCGTATTACAGGGAATGGGCTTGAACAAGGCGGCCATTGTCGGTAAAGGACTTGCCAGTTTGTTCGGAGCCAAGGTTATTGGAGACGTTTACAGCGGAGCTCAAGCTGACGTCCAGAACCTCGGTATGCAGCCGACAGTATCAAATACGTTGAGTCAGATGGTTACGCCGGGAGTTCAGGGTGTAACTCAGGGTGGAGACCTTCTCAACCTGTTCTATAACGCCAAGATGGTGGGCCATGGCCTTCAAGCTGGCGCTGCCGCTGAAATGGCTCGTCGTGGCATTCGTCCGTCCGAAATCGGGCCGAAAGTCGACAAGGCAATAGAAGGTCTTCCCTTTATGGGAAAGAAGGGACTGCTTCGCCCAGAATCCTACGTAGAAGACCTTGCTTCGCTCACCGACATGAGCAAGGCTGATCAATACAACGTCGTCAAACAGGATAATCTAGCCAAGCTCGATCCCGAGTCCAGAAGTGTTGTCGACTATATCGGAAAAGAAGGCGACGCTTTGTTTGATGGTAAGGATAAGGTTCAGATCAAGACGGACGCTCTATACATGCGCTGGCGCAGAGGCGGTCAGCTGGATGTAGCCATTGATAAAAACGGTCAGACGAGAATCGTAACCGAAGACGCTCCTCTTCAGGAAGGGGAGTCAGTTCATTCTGTCGACCTGAGCGGAACGTCTTGGGAAAACCTTCGTGACTCCACGTTTGCCCACGAGCTCACACACGCTCGCGGGAACATTGGTGAAGCTCAGGGTGACGAAAACCTCGCTTGGGCTGTTCAAACTCTTGCTCTGGAAAACCCGGAGAGATTCGAGATTTGGGCTGATAAAGCCAAACAGAAGGAAGCGTTTCAGGGTCCGAAGCCCCGCATCTCGCCGTCTCGTGGAGCCGAGTTACTCAACACTGCTCGTCGCCAGACCCGTGGTATTGAAAACCTAATGGCCCGAGAACGAGCGAATAAACCCATCGTCTCTCCTGAAGAGATCGACACCTTGTCTCGTATGTACGAGTATCCTCCTGATTACTCGGGAAAACCCATGGACCCTCTGATTTCGGCGAAAATCAGACAACCTTCCTACATGTCTTTCGGCGAAGAAGAGAAGCCGAGCTTTTGGAAGACAGTTAAGGGTGAGCGCGTGGAAGTTCCCGAAGAACGAGCCAAGGGCGGCGTCGACGTCGCTGAAGTTCGAGCGCGGGAAAGCATGAAAGAGGTTTCGTCCAAACCAACTCCTGATGTGCCGTCCAAACCAGCTGGAAGCAAGCAAGAGATCGTTCAGATGGTAGAAGACGCGGTTCAGGGTCGGGTCGAACTTGACAGCGGAGAGCTCGCTGAGGTTATCCGCACGAAGTTCACCGACTCGGATCGGGCTGAACTGTTCCGTATCTACGAGCTTCTGAAAGGAGAAAAGGGGAAACCTCGTCTGTCTGACGCCGAATCTATGGCCGAGGAAGGCGGCGCTGTTTTCTCTCCAGACTCGTTGCCTCGCATTCGCGGTGGCGTAGTTGAAGATGTCGCTGAAACCGGCCTTCGCGAAGCTGTCGCCGCTCTTGCTGAGAGGTTTCCGAAGATCGACGGTCAAATTCCTCAAGTCAGAACCATTCGTCCTCGCCGTCCTCTCGGCGTCTTCGCGTCTGGAGTCGACAACGACCCCGGATTGAAGAAGGAAATTTTTGATGCCGTAAAGCTCGGGGAAACCATTGAGGTACCCGAAAATTCCGCTTCCGCAATATGGGCGTGGTGGAGAGATAAAGGTAAGAAGGGCAACCGAAAGTCTCTTGAAGAGATATATGGAGAACGAGGTCTCGAACTGAAGCTTCGTGTTTCTCGCCCAGCAGAAAGCGTAACCATCAGGAATAAAAAGTCAGGTAAGCTGGAAACCATTCAAAGCGACGCCTTTAACGTGTTTCAGACAAGAGGTGATCCGCGCATCGAAAAGAAGATGGCGGCAAGCATCATCACGGCTTTCGATAAGTCTCAACCTGAGAAGTTGCGTCAGGCCGCTCGATTCACCGTTAAGATGGGGAAGCTGTTTAAGGAGTCAAAGACGAAGGAAGCGTCGAAACAGGCGTTCATCAAAGAGCTCGTCAACCTTCACTCGCCACCAAAAGACGCGGAAGGTCGAGATGAAGTTATCGCCCGTATCCGCAAGGAAGCCGACTTCATGTTCGAGTCTATCTACAACTACACTCAGAAAATGGCTCCGAACGAGAAGCGGGCCACACTGTTTGAGGCAGTCCAGACCTTCGACAAGGTTCTCGGAAACGAACGCGTGTCCGAGGACACCGTTTCCCAGCTTATCGAGAAGGGAGCTTTGTCGACTGACTTCATCAACACGCTCAAGGCTATTGGCGCGGAAAAGGGAAAGACGACCCCCACTCAGGAAGCGTTCCTCCACGTCAACGAGATCAAGCGGGCGTTACAGAACGGCATGGACCCGGACGCTCTTGGCGTTGAAGTCGACCCCGAGACCGGATACCTGCGGTTCGACAACTACCGCTTCGGAGAAATCTCGATTGAGAATCTCCGCAACTGGAATAACATTCGAGAGTTAAACCACCGCATCAGGAACATGACAGTAGCTGAGAAGAAAACTCGCTATGCCGACAAGCTGAAAGTGTTTGAAGAAAAGCTACTCCCCGACCCTCTTGCCGACGACATCCGTGGCGCTGGCAAACGTCAAACCATGACTGAAGACGGCTATCCGATCGACGTCGAGAAGGACGTCGAAGCCCCCGCTCGTTTCAATCAGGTTACTGCCGAGCGTGTCGAGGGACACATCGGGTCCATCTTGAATAGGTTTTCGGACGTCTCTGAGAAAATACCTGACGAGATCATAGACTTCATCGAGAACATGGTTCCCGAAAACAAATCCAGCTTGTATAGGGATTTGCTTAAAGAAGTCAACGCCATGAAAGACAAGAAAGCTGACCCGCTGTCCATATCGAAAGCCGTGGTCAAAAAGCTCAATGATCCGGTTTTCTCTTACATGTCGTTCGGCAAGCCTGAAGAAGCGACCTTCATTACGAAGGCTTTGCGCGGTATTGGACAGTTCTTGCACTACTTCGATTCGACCAGAACCTACTTCAAGGAATCTCTTGACGGTCTGGAGAACACGTTCGAGAAGTTCTTTCCGAACGATCAGAAGCGGGTCAGTGATTTTACTCGCATCACTCGTGAAGGTCAGGAACACGCGATCGACACGATTCCTCGTCAGGCGTTTGTCAATGAGACGGCTTACAAGCACAAGCTCCCCGAGCTTCTGAACACTCTTGACCCCAAGAGCAAGTGGTTCACGAACGCCACCGACATCCTCGAAGGTAGACTTCAGGTGTCTGGCAAAGACCTTGAAATGCTGAAAGCCATCAAGGGCTTTCGAGACGAGATGACCGCTGCGTTCAAGGCTGACGGCATTGAATACGGCGATGCTGCGCTTCAGTCCATCAAGGACTGGGTGCCTGCCGAATTCAAGAAGAAACACGGCGGAAACGGGACGTGGATGATGGCGGCCTACAAACACCTTGCCAGCCTTACCGATATTGATCCTGACGCCGTTCAGTCCAGCACTCTTGCTGATGGCGTCCTGATGGCCAACAAGGCTGAATTCAAGGCTCTTGAAGATTCGTTTATGAAGATGCGAAGCGAGATCATCAACAAGAATCCTCACCTGACTCCGGGTGCTGTTGACGCCATCCTTCAATTTGATGTCATGCAGAAGCTCGGTCTTTACAACTATGACCTCGTTGGTCGCGAGAAGGCTACTGAGATGGCGAAGAAGATTCCCCTTGGTAAGCGCAAGTTCGACAACGTAGGGAATGCTGGCGAAACCGACATTCGCGAGTTCCTGCCTCGCTACGTCCAGATGACCTACAAGAACTATCCCGCGCTCAAAATGCGCGAATGGCTGATCAAGAACGTGTTCGATAAGAATGCCGACGTAGCCCAGACCCTGATGGCCGAAAAGAAATACGACCAGTTCCTGAAGGTTGCTGAAGCTCATCTTCGCAACGAATACATGTCTGGCATGGAAACGGGGGCGAACGAGTCCACGTGGCTTACTCAGATGGTGAAGAAGGTCTACGGTGCCGATCTGTCGAACCAAATCTTTCCGCATCAGGCTTCAATGGAATACCTGAAGCAGAAGATTTATCAGAACATGCTGACTCGCCCAGCGTTTCTGATGTTGAACAGCACCGATATTCTCATTAAGACGGCCATGTCCATGGGGTTCGGCAACTTCGTCAAGATCGTTCCAAAGATGTGGACTCGAATGTTGCGGAACATGTTCGGTTACAAGAAAGGGAACGACAAGCTCGTCGACTTCCTGATGGACAACGCCGGTTCCGAAGGCAACCTGCTAGCAAAGATGTCGGGCTCCGGTATCGCTACCGAAAAGGACGCTGGAGTTGTACCTGAAACCATGCGCAAACTGTTTGGTGATGTCGGCGGTAAAGGTTACGCCAAGGCTGCAAACGCTTGGAGTAGTCTTAGCAGCCTGTCAGAAGGACAGGAAAAAGCCAACCGGGCCGGTATCTTGGGAGCCACCCTTGAAAACATTCTCGTTCAGCGCCATGGTGGATCTACAGACAAGCGAAAGGGATACTCCACATACATTGAGGCGTATCTCGATGGGAAACTGAACATTACTGACAGCGAATGGAAAGACATCGTGCGTCAGGCCAAGGGCGGTATGCTTCGATTGCAGGGCACCAAGTCAGCCATGCTGGGCGGGACGATTGCTGACGCCTTCGTCAAGGACGCTTTCGGTAAAAACAGCGGCATGGCTTCGCTCTGGTCGATGTCCAACATGTTCTTAAACTATCCCATCAACATGATTGTCAGAACCGTGGAAGCTATGCGTAAGCGGGCCGAAACAGCCGAGGGCAAGTATACCGGCAAAGGGAAAGCGGCGAAGGTTGCTGGCGAGGCGATTAAGCCAGCCGCCCTCACAGCCCTGATGTCTCTCATGGTCTACGGAACCGCTGCCAAGATGAAGGGTGAAGATGTTGACAACATGCAGCAAGTTCTTGATCTGGCTTTCAACGAATGGGGAATTCGTGGTATGATGCCTGCATCGTTCGCACGAGACGCGTATAATGCACTGACTGGCAGGTTTGAAAAGGGCTTGACTGGGCTTGGAAGAAAGTTGATTCCCGGAATTCACACGGCCCTTGACACTGAGAAAAAGATCGTTGATCCGTTCGCCAACATCATCGGAGGTAAGGACAAATGAAACAGAAGTATGAAGTTCCAGTGGTAGTAGCCCTGCTTCTCCTCAGCACGCTGATAGCATGGGCCTTGTCTCCGAGCGGGGCGGTGAACCCTTCTGGAGTTATTGTTCCTGTTCGGTGCGACGCGAACGGAAACCTTCAGGTAACTGGAAGCACAGGGTCCGGTCTTCCCGTAGCTTCCGCTACAGCCAATGCTACCGATGCCTTGCCGTCGCTGCGCTGTGGCTGCTGAGTGCCGCTGAGTCGTGGCTGACGACACCGCAGCAGACGAGCATCGTGGAGCCGGTGCAGACTGGGCCGAAGATGGAGCAGGCGTTGCAGTCGCTGTCGGATGCGTGGCGGGAAGAGAACAGGTTGAAGCGGTGAGTATGGATAAACACGACTTGGCGATGGCTCTGTTTAAGGGACAGCCACATACTGACGTTCCAGACATGGAAGAGTTCAAGGAGTGGATTACGCAGCCAGAACAAGAACAGTTCTCAAAACAAATTGCCGACAGGGCGCAGGCTGTTCACATGTTTCATCCACGGGCTATCGGTGATGTGCTGAAGATTCTTGTCGAAGCATACGAACAGTTCAAAGCGTCTAAGGTATAATGGAAGTGAAAGGCAATCTCACGGTGAGGTGAACTCATGGACTATGTTTTATTGTTTCTTGCCGTGGTAATCTGGATACACGCGGAGACTTACGATGGTAGAGGCCGACCTTGTAAAATGGATCTGGACCAATCTCCCCACGCTATCAGTTGCGCTGATCCTCGCCCGGATTTATGTTGTAAGTTTGAGGCGAACAGAGGCACAGGATCGGAGATGTGCGAAGCACAGTGCGCTGATAAAGCGGTTGAAAGATGTGGCGATGTCAGAGCACCCAAATAGGGCTCGCGAAATACTCGAAGGAGAAAATGAAGATGATTGATTTTACCTCACTGGCTATCGGCTTGGCTCTCGGTCCTGCGTCCAAGTTCATCGTCAAGGCTTATCAGAAGTATCGTCAGCCTGTGATAGACGGACTCAAAAACATCGACAACAGCATTGAAGAGAAAGCGAACATCGACATTCCTGATGATTGGCAGGAAAAGTACGAACGAATCGTCGACTCTGGCGTCGCTTTCGCCGACAGATACGCCATGAACCCGGCCTTCTGGCGCAACGTCATTCGTGCCATCATGGCCAAAGACGTGTCCAAGATCGACATTCTCCTCGATGAGATCAAAAACATCGACTGGTCGAAATACATTTACGACCAGATGAGTGAAGACCTGAAGGAAGTCGTGAACACCGAAAAGAAGGCTGTCGCCGTAAGTATTGTCGCCAATCGAGTTGCTGCTGTCGATGCGGTCAAGAAGGGTGACATGAATCTTGCCGTAGTCCATGCCGCTAAGGCAGACAAGTCAGAAAAGATTCGCGACGACAAGCCTGTCACCAAAGAAGACATTGAGCGCATGATTGAAGAGTCAAAGGCTCGTCAGGAACTACTTCGTAAATGAAACATCTCGTTCTCATCAGACATAAGGATACCGGAAAAGAAACGGTGGGAACCCTGCATCTCTACGATAGCGGAAGAGAAGTTACCTCTTTCGCTACCGTAGAGTTGCCGTGGAAACAAAACCGCCGAAACGTGTCCTGTATTCCTTCTGGCGTCTATGCTATTATTCCTCGGTCGACAAGTAAGTATGGAGACCACTTCATCCTTGAGGGCATCCGAAACAGAAGCGGAATCCTTATTCACAAGGGGAACTACTACACTCAGATCAAGGGCTGCATCCTGATAGGAAGTAAGCACGCCGACATCAATAAAGATGGAGAGCTTGATGTTGTCGACAGCACTACTGCTCTCAAGCAGCTGACAAGACTGGTCACAGAAAGAACAAAACTCATTATCGTGGAGACGCTGAATGCAAGTAAAGTACATGGGGAACCTGTGTGAGCCTCAAGTTGATGGGGACGCAGGGTATGACCTTAGAAGCAGTGAGGGAGGGACTGTAAAGCCCGGATCGTTCTTGGCTTTCGGAACCGGAGTTCGCATGGCTATTCCCAAAGGGTATCATGCGGAGGTCAGGCCGAGAAGCGGACTCATGCGTAAAGGAGTTGTCGCTGGTCTCGGGACCATTGATTCTGGGTATCGCGGAGAAATCGGAGTGGTCTTGTTCAATCACTCTCAACAGCATTTTGAGGTTTGTCCGGGCGACAGAATTGCTCAGCTTGTTTTCGTGAAACACGAGACCCCGGACTTGAAGCTGGTTAAGGAACTGCCCACGTCGAACAGGGGCGATGGAGGCTTCGGTTCGACTGGTCTAAAATAGGAAACCACGCGACGGGGTACTCGCGTGGTGATTTGGATTCTGCCTCTCCCTTATGGGAGAGGCTTTTTTGTGTGCGCTGGAGTGAGCTCAAGCGTCTCACCTTCCCGCACTTCATCCGGGTTTATGTAGAAGAACTCCTGCTTTTTCTCCGACCACACCACGTAGTAACAGTTGGTTCCACGGGCCTTCAGCTGTTTCAACATGAGGTGCTGGTCGAGTCGACACTTACTCCACGGCAAGGTGACACCAGAAACGCACTTGAATTCGAGGAACCACACGTCACCTTTTGGCCCGATGGCGATAACGTCTGGCATAGCCGATTGAAACCTGCCGCCATGAAGTTTCAGTGACCAGTACTTTTCGTTCCGAGCCTTCCATGCTTTTAGGGCCGCTGTTTCGTTCTTCATTTTACTCTCCTTGCTGAGTCAATCTTGACGTAGTTGTACTTTGAAACACACAGGTCGAAAACTTTTCCTTCTTCCAGCTCCACAAACAGTGGGTTGAAGTAAGCCTTTTCTGAACCCCACTTGTCCTCTATCATGCAGGAGCCGTCCTTGATCTCCCACACTCTAGCCCTGACGATCATTTCGTCCTGCGGCAGACGGCCAATCTTAACCCTGTTCTCAGGGAAATCGTCGAGAGCGGCCCACTGAGCGTAGACTTCAGGGCACTTCTCGGCCATGCCGATCGCTTTCATGGCACCCTTGTCGCCTTTGCCTTCCATAACCTTTTTAGCCTTGGCTGGCCCTATGCCCTTGATCGCCGTAAGTCCGCCGATAATGTATCCGTCGATAGCGGTAAATCCGAACTGACTTCTCTGAGGGTCGTAGATCATGTAGTGCCATCCCGCCCGAATATACTCTCGAAGCATTTCCCGTCTCTTTACGTCATCAGTCTGGTTGAGGTAGTGAATGGCGAACTGAGCGGGATACTTCATCTTCAACCACATGCACCAGTAAGCCAGCATGGCGTAGGCGATGGCGTGAGACTTGTTGAACATGTATTCTCCGCACCTGTTGATGACTTCCCAGAACTCTATAGCTGACGCCTTCTCCATGTGTTTGGATGCTTCGTCGACAAACTTCTGGAAGTAAAGGCCGCGCAACTCCGTAACCTTCTTCTTGGATACGAGCTTGCGGAACTTCGTCACGGACTCCCAGTCGAAGTTGAGGAACCGGAGAATCGCCATGAGTTCCTCTTGATACACGAAGTATTTCCCCTTGTAGATAAACGGCTTGAACACGTCCGGCACCTTGATGGTGCCAGTAAGTGCGTTGGAGGCTCCGGGTCTGGCAACTGCGTTGATGAAAGCGAGATCCTCAAGGTTCGTGACTTTAAGCGTCTGAAGCGCTCGACGAACTGCTCCACCTTCAAACTGAAAAATACCCGCAACATCTCCTCGGTTAAATGCGTCGTAGACTTCTCGGTTATCTGGCTCAAGACGGTAGAGATCAGTGTTTTTGAGTCCAGTGTCATGTAGGATGTTTTGAACCATGTCGAGAGTGGAAAGCGAAAGAATGTCGAGCTTGAGAAGCCCCATCGCCTCAGCTCTGTCTTTATCAACTGACAGCACGCTTTCTTCTCCAGACCTGTTAAACGACACAACATCCTGAAGCGGTACAGGTGAAACCACGTATCCAGAGGCATGTTTACCAAGCTGTCGTACCTGACCTTCGATCTGTTGCGCCATAAGGAACTGCGGGAAGTGTTCACAGGCGTCTTTGATTCCGGGTAATTCAAGGATTTGCTCCATGTCGATCTCATCGTTGACAAGTTTCGGAACCTCTTTCCCTAGTTTTTTAACGAGTTCTCGATCAATGCCGTAAGCTCTTGCGATGTCCCAGAATACACTGCCCCCTCGATATGTAGTAAAAGAGCAGAGTCGTCCGATACGATCATGGCCGTATCGGTCGCCCAGAAACTTAACGACTTGTGGTGTGGAGTTGTGAGGGAAATCCGTATCAATGTCTGGAAAATCTTTACGGTTAATGTCCAAGAACCGCTCGAAAGACAGCCCCCAGCGAATTGGATCAACTTCAGTAATCCCCGTAAGATAGGCGATGAGAGACCCTCCAGCCGATCCTCGCGCTGGCCCCACACACACGCCTCTGGTCTTGAATTCGTGGACAACATCGCCCATGACGACAAAGTAAGCGTGGAGTCCGAGCTTGTCGATAACCGACATTTCGTATCGGTATCTTTCTCGGTATACCTCGTTCCTGATACTGTCTCCGAGTCTTTTGGCGTTAGCGCGTACCATCTCAACGAGCTTGCTTCTGGCATCTGGAATTTCGACGGGTCTGAGAGACGGGAGTTCGACGTTACAATTGTTTCCGATTTCGTAAGTCCGGTCAATTTCTTCTTGGGTGAAGCCATGCTCCAAAGCCTCCTTTGTGCTCATCAACCAGAGGTTGTCCGTCAGCTTGTAGCGGGACTTGTCTGCCATCCTCTGCTTCTGTCCGATGCAAAACATCAGGTCTTCTGCCGCATACTGTTCCTTGTTCGGATAATGGGTGTCAATCGTCGGACACAGGGGAATCCCGGCCATCTTCGATACAAGACGGAAGAAGTCGCGCTCCTCCCGATCAATGTGCTGGATCTCGATGTACACTTTGCCGAGCTTATTGGCCATCCACTTCGCTTTTTTGAGGACTGACTCTCTGTCTTTCTGGTAGGCTCGATGCAGGTATCCGTCTCCAAAGCATCCCGTGAGAAATATGATACCGTCGCGATGTTCTTCGAGCTCGTTCCACGTGATGCAGGGGCGTTTGTTGAAGTGGTCTGGTTGGTTTGATATGGACACGAGTCGGCACAGGTTGCGATACCCATTGTTCGTAGCCGCAAGAACAGTGAGATGATAGTACTTCTCTGTTCCGCCATCAACATACATTTCGCATCCGGGGATAAGTTTAAGTCCGTGCTGTCTAAACACCTTGTCGAATTCTCTGTGCGCGTAAATGTTTCCATGGTCAGTTACCGCCATAGTTTTGATGCCTAGTTCCAGCAGCTTCTGGGCGTATTGCTCTGCTGTCCCGAATCCGTCGAGGAACGAAAACGTGGTATGAACATGAAGTCCGATCATACTTTCATGTCCCTCGCTTTCTCAAGAACTCTGATTCCAGCCTCCGTCTTGTAGTGCTGTCCCTTCTTACGAATGACGCATCCCTCCTGCATCAGCATGGACAACATGTGCCGAGCCTCCATGCGCGGCAGGTTGAAGAACGTCTCCATGTCAGCCATAGAGAATGAGTCGACAGACAAAAGCAGTTTGATACCCCTCTTGCGTTTGTCTGAGAATCGGATGATCTGAGTGATGACGTCTCCAGAACAGCGTGCCATTTCTTCTGCATCCTGCTTGGTTGCGTCAGAGAACGACTTGTACCCTATCGCTCTGGAGTTAAAGCAGCTCCTCATGAAGAAGTCAGCATACTCGACGTGCTCAGGCTTGACAATGAGTTTGCCTCCTTGCTCAGAGTAACACCTGCCAGCCACGGCTGTGGCTACTCTCGCCACTCTGATGCGCTGCTCGTTCGGTTCGACCAATGGCACTGATGAGCAGTAGGTCTTGGACTGTTCCGACGCAGTGCTTAGAACAGCCTCGATGGTCTTGTCAGAGAATATGACGTCTTGGGGCCGTAGAGACCAGATCCAGCGAACAAGGTTTCTGAGCTCGTCCCATCTGGCAGCGTAAATGACGTCTTTAACGTTTGCATTGATTTTGGAGATTGGCACGTCGTCCGAGCGAACCCCGACAACAAAGTCAAATCTTGCAATATCTTCCGGGCGTCCAATGAGTTCCGCGACCGCGTGAACGCCAAACGTATATGAAGACATGCTGCGATCTGATCTCGGGTTGCTAATCCAGATAAGACGAGTGGCTGCGCGAGTAATGCCGGACTGCACTTTGACAACTTCAGCCACACCAGACGAGCGGACTGCCGACATGTTGCCAATGTCGTCCAGATCCAAGGATGACATTTCATCTGCGGCAAGCAGTTTTCCGTTGTTGAGTGGGATCTTTCCCCAGACAATATCCCATTTCGTACGGCTTCCAATCTGCTGTAGCCCACCAACCAGTCCCGCAAAGCTGGTGTTCTCGCATTTAAGAAATTCACCCATTCTAATTCCCGACACAATTCCTTCAACGATAGCAGATTTTCCGCAACGCGTGTCGCCGAGAATGAGTATGTCGAGCCATCCACGAGGTAGAACCCTACCCTGAAAGTTGAATCTGAGCACTGAGCAATATGTAAGAAGGGCAGCGGTTGCGACATAGTGTCGTTCGTAAATGCGAAGACCGACTTCTGTAAGCTCACGATCGAATGCCTCCAGTTTCTCTTTAATTTTTTGCATCTGTGATCTCCTTGCGAACAGGTCTTCGAGAGTAAAGAAGGGCATAATCCATGGACACGCTCAAGCCGCAGGGACAGACGGCGCAAGCCCTGCACTCTCGTGCGTTATCCAACATGGACATGTGCCTCCCGCAGACAGGGCACGTCACTTTCCCGTTTACCGTCGTCAGCCACCTGTCCATCTTTGTCCTCCACTCGGAAGTATTCACACTTGCTCTTGTCGATGTCGGAGCAGTCAGTGTCTTCTAGCGGTTCCGCCTCCACGATAAGTAGGACTGAAACCTGATCTCTGTGGTCTGGGACCGGGATGGCGGTTATTCTGTAGAGGTTGTTCGCCTGTACTCCAGAACCAATGAAATACGCTCTACGCAACACTGGGGTCCATGCCGTCTCATGGTCTGAGACGGTCATCCAGTCTTTTCTTGGATACAAGGCCAGCTTCTCGACATTCTGGTATTCAGTCACCGTGATTCTGCACGATCGACAGGTCATCGGGATGTCGAGCGATTTCTTGATCTGAGCGTCCTTGTCTCTCTCGTGCATGTCGACAAAACCAATCAGCTTTCCGTCTCTCCAGTCGATAACGTAGTTCTTCTGACCGCTGGAGTTTGGACACACAGAGCATGTCGTCTTCTTGTCGACTGAGCACTCTACAGAAATCGCTCTTGGTACAAGGTAAGGAGCCCGGTCTTTTCCGGCCACCATGACGTCGCATTGGACTGGTTTGAATGCCCACTTGGAGTGCTCTGTCTCCCAGAGCTTCATGGTCGCAGGATCTTCTATCTCGGCAGAGCTCTTGGACACAACATACGGAGGCGTGTCCGATATGAGCGCTTTCAGGTCTTCCTGAGTTCCGCCGTCTTTCAGCACCCAGTCAGAGAAGTCTTTTGACTCAGGTGATACGGGTAGTCTCAGGTTCCTGATCTCTTTGGCGACAAACTTGATGTGATTGATGACCTTGGCGGCTCCGAGACGACCGGCTCGATCGACGTCGTAAATGATGTGGACGATTTTACCGACAAGATAGCGCGTCAATTCATCTGTCCAAGTACCGGCACCGGAGGTCTGACAATAAGCTGGCAAGCCAAGCTGACGAGCAAGGATGGTGTCAGACTCACCTTCGGTCAGGAAGATGACTTCCTCGGTCGGAGGAAATGGGAAGAACGACGGCTTGCCGAACCCCTCGGCAAACGACACGATCTTCGGAGTTGCAGTCGACGAATACATGCGAAGGTTCACGCACTGGCCTTCGTTGTTTCTGACCGGGAAAGTAAATCTTCCTCCGTTGTGTCCGATCCTCAAAGCCTTGATGCTGTCTAGGTTGATACCCTTTGTAGCGAACAGCCATTCCTGAAGTTTAGGCTCGTCGAGCAGGTTTTGGTGAAATTGCTCTACCGTCTTTTCGTCGATGACCTTGAATGTTGAGGCGACATCTTTGATGTTCCCGGCCTTACCGCAGCCATAACAACGAAAGTTGCCGTCCTTGACGTAAAGAGTGAGAGACGGGTCTTTGTCGTCGTGCCAAAGACAGTTGATTTTGTATACGCTGGTTCCTTCAGGGATCTTTACGCCGAAGAACTGCTCGAATAACTCTTTCACGTTCGGCCCCTTTCATTTTAATGAGGGCGAGGGATAGTTTCCTCCTATCCCCCGCCCCGTGTCAAGTTATATCAGAATGGCACGTCTCCGGTAGCTGTCGGCGCACTCTTGGCGATGCCGTTGATGTAGTAGTTCACATACTTGTCCTTGTGAACCACGTTCACCGTGACGGTGATGCCGTCGATCTTCCCTATGTTCTTGGGGAGATCAGACATCTTCTGGATGCACAGACCCATAGCGATGAGATCGCCCTTCAGGAACCGGAAACGCTCCGGGTTGTCCAGCGAGTACAGCTTGCTCGCCGCCTGACCCTTGAGTTCACCTTCCGTGACCTTCAGCTTGAACTTCAGGAAGAGGCGTCCCTGCTTCGACTCGAAGATTTCAGGGTCTTCGACGCGGCACGTGTAGGTACCAGCAGGCAGGTCAGTGGTAGCGTTGGTGGTAGCTTCAGCTTCATTGAAGGACTGGTCGAACTGTTCCAGACGTGATTCGAGACTCATTTCATTACTCCTTTGTAAATGTGCCGACGAAATCGTTGTAGCCTTTGTCGGGCGAGTTGAACCGGATGTTTTCCTTCAGGTGTCCGGTTCGGTCTCCGCACTCCAGCGTGTCCTCGGCCTTCACGCAAAGAGTGCGGGTGCCATCTTCATTCACGTCGAGATACGTGATGACGTCTGACATCGCCATGACGACTCGGGCGGCGTTAGCGGGCAGAGTCGTTGTCGTTACCTGTCGCTTGATTCCCTGTACTTTCACCTCCTTCTGAACAGTGTGTGTGATGAGCCATACTCCCCAGCCATTTTTGCTGATGAAGGCCATAGCCCTCATGAATTCAGCCCTGACGAGATCCCACAGTCTGCCGAACCCCTTGTCCTCGGACTCGTGATTGACTCCGTTCTTGTTGCACACATACTCGCGACATCGCTGCCAGAGCATGTCTACCGTGTCGATGACGATAGTGTCGAAACGGTCTTTGTTCTCCGGTTTCGCCAGTTCGGCAAGAGCCTGACCAAACGTCACCCAGTCAGTGACCGACACTCGAAAACACTTCAGGAACTGGGTTCCTTCGTTGTCGGTGTCCATGACGATAGCTTTTGGATTCTGGACAGCGAACGACGACTTGCCGCTCTTGGGCTGTCCCATGATGGTGACGCGCAGCTTACTCGGGTTGGTAACTGGTACGTTTACGGTTTCTGGAATGAGAGGCATTTTTCTTTCCTTTCAGTTGATGATTGACTTTTCTGGGGTTGTCGTGATCGTCTTTTTCAGTTCGTTCAACTCGTCGAGGTGTTCCATTACCTGAGTGCATGCGATACCCGTCGCGATCAGGAACATGAGAACCAACTTCTCCTCCATGTTTCCCGGAGCCGCCGACAACAGCTTTACCAACAGTTTTGGGGTGTTCGTCACCTTTACCGTCATGGACGCCGCCGACAGGAACTGGTTGAATGTTTCGAGGGACATCCCGAACATTTCTTGAGCCATTTCCTCGGTCATGTTTGTCATTGTTCTCATTTTTATCTCCTGTAAGTGTTTTGAACTTAACTCTACCGATACTCAGCATCTCTTTAGCGATCCTCTCGATCAGTTCAGGCTCCATCTTTCTCGCCACCATGTTCCACAGGATCTTCGCCTGAATGTCCGGGAGCTCGTAGACGTTGTTATACACGCTGTTTCTCCTTGTAAAGAGGCAGGTTTGTGGCTTCATCCTGACAGAGCTGGAGATACGGGCAGGTCGTCATTCCACAGCAGGCGTATGGCGCAGCCTTCGGCCACACATCTCGCTTCATGCAGTTGTTGATGTTGGCGACAGTCATGAGGAACTCGGACACAGCGCCTTTCTTCTCGATCGCCACATCAATGTGAAGGAAGTGTTCTTCAGGCTTGTCTCTGTATTCAGAGATGATGCGTTGTTCAAACATTTCCTCGTTCTCGTCCTTGCGCTGGCGAATCTGGGTTTTCTTCACCATGCGAAGGAACGCCCGCTCCTTGTTGAACGCGATGGCGTTGAGGCGAAGCTGGAGGCTCATGGAGTGAGCGTTCACGTTATCGGAATTTGCTCGTGACGTCAGCTTCCACTCTCCGATAGCGTCAGGAATCAGAATGTCAGCTATCGCAACCAGAGTGATGCCGTCACCCATGTCGAATTCAGTTCGCACCTCATGATCTTCATTCGGAATGACTCCGTAATATTCTGCCGCCATGCGCCCGACCTTGTGCCATACGGTCTCTCCATCGAGACCAGCCGCGCCTTCGTGGAAGGACTTGCCGGTGTCGAAGTAGCTTGGAGTAGCGATGGGAACCAAGTTTCGCACGTAGTTCCAGTAGTACTTTTTCGGGCACCCCATGAAGGTCGAGTACTGAGAAAACGAGGACCGATCCAATTCGATACGCATAGAAACTCCTTTCAGTTTAAGTTCATGGTTCTCTTGTGATACTTACATGCCTTCGCGTCGAACACCAGCATGTTTAGTTTGGTGCTGTCGCCGAAAACATTCAACATCAGGTTCTGGATCAGGTAGGCCATCATCACTGACGACGCCATGGACGCAGTAGGCAGAACAAAGTCTTCTTCTGACATCTGGCTGGCCAAGTCCTCCATCACCTCGGAAATGGTCTCGAAGTTACACGGAGAGATGTTTTTACCTACGTATACGATTTCTCCGTGCTCCTCGGCGGCAGAGAAATCCACGCCTTCACGCGGGTTCAGAACGAACACCTTAGCCATCTTTTTCCCCTTTCATTTTCGCTTCTATTAGTAACATGCACTTTTTCACCTTCAAAGTCAAGAGATATTTTTTAACTTTTTCATCACGAAGTCTTTGACTTCTGTTTTCTCGCTTACAGCCTGCATCATCCACTCTTCGACAGGTGACGATACGAGGGTGATGTAATGAACGCTTTCGGTCTGCCCGATTCGGTGACTTCGATCTTCTGACTGGGATCTCTGTAGCAGGGAGAACGTCGGAGAGTAGTATATCACCCTTCTTGCCCGGTTACACGTGAAACCATACTGAACTGATTGCAGTTGCGCTACGAGAACCTTCACTTTGCCCGATTCAAAGTTTTCCACCCCCCGCGAGGCTTTATTGCTGCCGTCCGCAACTGAATACGGGACACAATTTCTTTCGAGGACTTCGATGATTTGGTCTCTTTCTTCGGTGAAGTTGAACCAGATGATCGTGGGGGAGTGGTAGCTGATGGAGTCGAGGTAGTCGATTTTGGGAGTTCCAAATCTAACAGTATCTCGTTTTCGCTCAGGAAGTTCGCCCACATCCCCATCGACTCCATCATCACTCTCAGCATGTGAGGTAGTGTAAACGAATCCCGACGACACTTGACGTAGCTTTGCAATTTCTGCAAGGATCGTCGTAACTGGGACATCGCCGACCGCGCCTGCTTCAACTCGCTTATAAACTCGCTTTTGTTCATTGTTCATCTCCATCTTTATGGTTTGGTAGGTCTTGTCCGGTATATCCAGACAGTCTTTTTTCATCACGGAAACGGAGTTACGTCTAACAATTTCTTGTAGAAGTCCAACATTTTTGAAACCAACCACCTCTTTGTTCTCCCATCCTCCGAAGACGCAGAAAGCAGATTGGAAAGTTCTTTTATTTCCGAAAACCATTTCATCAGCAGCTTGGAACTCGCCAAAGAGGTCGAGGAACCCATTCCCAACCGGAGTCCCAGTGAGCAGCACTTTAGATCGAGCTCTAACCGAGCGGCAAGCCTTACTTCTCGAAGCAGACGGATTCTTGATCTGCTGGGCTTCATCGAAGAACGCGATGTCGAACTCGGATAGCGATACATCATCAATGTCATTCCTCAGCGTTTCGTATGATGTAAGCCAGACAGGAAGGTTATAATCCATGATCCTGTTGGCTCCATGAAGCACATTCACGAGTCTGATCATGTTGTGTTTGTCAAACTCTTGCGTCCACACCGAAATAAGAGGAGCTGGGCATGTGATGAGGAATCTGGGTTGCAGACTAACATCTTCGTACATGACTTCACTTACGGTGTCGATGACGGATTTTGTCTTGCCTGTTCCAGTTTCAGCAAAAAGTCCTAGTGGACGCCCGTTGCGATAAGCCCACAACATAGCTCCGGTCATCCTCTTTTGATGTTCGTAAGGTTTAACTCTACTTTCAAGTCTGACCGGATCTATGTTAACTTCAGGGTAATCTGGAAACGAGAGTCCTAGATAGTGTTTCAGGAAAGACCTGACTACAAGGCAGTCTCTGAACTCCCATGCTTTGTTTTTAGGATTCCACCGTCTACCGGGAATTTCCCGGCATTTCTCGACGATGACCGGATCAAAAGGGAAGGTAAGACTTAGTGTCTTCTCGTTTTTTGACAGGAATAGGCTCATTTTCAGGCTCCTCCCAGTACTCAGCTGTTCCACTGCCGATCACCTTTAACTTGTACCTTTTCAGCTTCACGGTTGAGAACATTATAGGCTCGTCTTCAGTAACATGGCGGGAGGCAACACAAGCTCAGGCTCCATGTGTTTGGTCTGCGTCTCATAACAGCAGTATTCGGTGTCGGAGCAATAGGCGAAAACAGGAAAACAGTTTTCACACCAGATCAGCTGTTTCCCGCACTTCGGGCACTTGTCGGTATCGTCGCTCACGCCGCGCCTCCTTTCCCCGGCTGTCGCGGGGTGTAGTTGTTGCATGGTCCGGTTTCGTTGTGCGCCAATGTTGACGACCATCTGCAATTCTCGCACCATCTGCAGTCTTCGCAGCGGGGCGGCATCCTGAAGCCGACGATCTCACGGCCTGCGCCGGTGCAAAGTCGGCACATTTCCGAAAGCGTGCGGTGGTGCGAGTTCCAGCAGTCGTAGATCATTCCGGTTGCATCGCAGGCTGGGTTGTTCTTCTTGTCACACCGCCACAGCTTCACCGCTTGCTCAACCTCGGACCTTGTTGGGTGGCTCATGGTTTCTTTCCTTATGGTTCGTACTCGATGTCACAAAGACGTGTAGCGCCCATCACCCGGTTCCACGCGAGGATTGCCCCGCGTGCGGTCCGACGGATCGGGCCGTTCCACCCGCATCGACAGAACACCTCTTTGGCTGGCCTGCCGTAGCCTCCGCAAATAAGCGCGGCTCTCCCGCACGCGCACCGGCTGATGCTCGGCAGTGGTTTCTTGGCTGTCATTTTCCTTCCCCTTTCGCTTCCTGTTTGCACTGATACGACAACAGGCTTGCGCCACACTTGCGGCAATACGGCGGGAAGCCAGTCCTGCGCTGCAAGTCTAGTTCGTCATCCGTAATTTTCCGCACGTTATTTGGGTGCTTACAGTCGCAATACCAGACAAAATTGATGCTCATGCCGTGTCTCCTTTGGCGGTTCTGATAGCCTTGTTCCATCCGTCTTGCCGCGCAGCTTCAATCTCTCCTTGCGGCAATCCGGCGGCAGGCATCCCCTCCACCCTTCGCCCGATCTCCGCGTGACGGCGGCAGGCTGGGCAGACGCCGTAAAGAGCACCGGAGTACTTGCTTTCAATGGCGCTCTGGTCTCCTTCATCATAGGTCGATTCACAGATCAGGCACATCACTGTCCTTTGCATGACTTCTTCTCCCCGTCGGAAAATCCGCGCTGATACCACAGATGAGCTATCCCGTCGATAATCCCGCCGCATCTGTCGCACCTGAATCTGAAATCGTATTTATGCCGCCCCTCGATGCGCGTGAACGCGTGGCCCTCGCACTCTTTCAGCTTTTTAGAGTTTTCTTGAATCTGATTAAACCGCTCTATATCTTCTTTCGTGGTCATCACTCTCCTCCTTTGATTCGATTCAGCAGCGCACGGGCGCGGCAATACAGGCACTCGCCGCAAACATTCGACAGGTCGTACGTTCTTTGGCACCCGTTGGCAACGAAGATGTCCTCCAGCAGCTCCGCCATCTCGGGCGCGGCAACTGCCTCTGCCACCGCTACGCCAATCCGGTTATCCACGTCTTTGATGTCCTCCGGCATCTCATCGTAATCACAGATTTTGTGGTGCTCGGTTACTCCGCGTTCCTTGCACCACTCCACCCACGTTTTTCTGACAATGCGACCAAGCTGTTCCGGTGTCCACGGTGTTTTCATACTCCCCCCTTTATTTTCTTCAGCAGCGCATGTCGTAGTCATCACCCGGTTCCACGCGAGGATTGCCCCGCGTGCGGTCCGACGGATCGGGCCGATTGGCCGCCAGTGGGTGGGAGTCCGTCCGATGCCAGCTGTAGAACGGTCCGGGCGTGTGCTTATTCATGATTTTGTCTCCTTTCGGTAGATGAGCTTGTCGGCGTAGACTTCGAGAACCTCGCGGTTGCCTTCGATGATGAGCTTGTCTTCGTAGCCGTCTGGAGTTCGGTAGGCAATCTGGATTTCAAATCCAGAGTCGATATTGAGGGTGCACACGTTACTGCAGTCCCTCCGAATGATGTTGATGAAGAAGTCTTTGTTCGGGTTCTTCATGATTTGACGTAGCTCCCATCTGCGAGTTTGTTCAGGAGTCCCTGACTGATGAGGTCCATGAGTCTGGCTCTTGTGGTCTTCCTGTTCTTGTGTTCAAACCACACCTGAGCTTCGTGGGACGTGAACGGACGTGTCGGCAACAGGCTCATGAGTTGGTGGTCTCTGAGTTTCTTCATTACCACATTCTCCTCACAATGATTTTGCGCTTCGGCGAGTGGATTCCCCAGTCGTAATAGCAGTATCCCTCTTCCGGCATTTGTACGCAGCACGGCATAAGTACGACATACAGGCTCGACGCATTCGGAGCCATACTCACCATTTCGTCAAACTTGGCGTGTGGATGAACCCCCACAATCACGGTAGGATGATGCTGACTGACGTGTTCGTTTTCAGCGGCGAACTGTCCGGCAGTCATCTTGAAAAGGTTGAGTCGAGCGATGTCGAACTTGTGTTCGGTTCTGAGCGCCGGGTCGATCGAGTAGACGCGCCACGCGGTTCGGTAGGCAAACATGGCTCCCGTCCTCGGCATATGTCCGTCACACGGACACAGGCACACGACGCTTTTGTCGGCCAGATCAAGCTGAACATTCTTGCGAACCGCATCGTAAGCCGCCATGGACTCGGTGATTTCTTTTGCATTCGGGAAGAGGTTCTTCGCCAGCATGTCAGGAGTCGATCGAAGCCTGATGAATTCATCGAGGTATCGGTTGCTGGGACGTTTGATAGCGACGCTGATTGTCTGCTCTGTTTCGGTAACGGACTGGAGGATGCTGTCAGTTTTACTCATTTTCTGACCTTTCAGTTTAATTTTGCCCTCTACTAAGAATATATCTTTTCGAGGGCGAAAGTCAAGTTCATTTTTCAGTTACATACTCAAATACATCCACCTTTTCTCCACCTGAAATTTTCTCCATGGTCTTCCGCAACATCATCAGCCGCTGCGCGTTCGGCACCGTTTTCCAGAAGTTGATCATCTGGGTCGGAGTGAGTTTGTTCTCATGGAACATGAACATGATGCTGTAGTCATGCTGAGTGAAAAACTCGATGATCTTCCGCCTATCGAACTTAAATTTGCATTTCATAAAAACCTCCTGTAATTCAAATATGCACTTTGAATGCGATAAAGTCAAGTAAAATTTTGCCACTCAAATTTTCCGCGCAGTAGGTCTCCGGGGTAAGACTCAGTAGGTCTCTTCTGTCTCTTTTTCTTTTTTTCAGTAAAAAAAATAGCCGAAGGCACGTGGCCCTCGGCTATTTCTTATTTGAGATTCATCAGCTTTCTGCGTTGCTTTTCGTTGACGTCGAGTTCGTTTACTTCAGCTTTTCTTGTCTGGCAGCACTTCTTGCAGATGAATCCCCATGTCTGCCTGATGAATCCCGTGGTTTCTGTTTGGCACAGGAAGCATCTTTTTTTCATTCACCTACTCCTCTCATGATGCTTCTGTACAAGTCACAGCTGTTGTTGCATCTTTTGCTGCCCGACTCTTCTGGACATTCCTGACATGTGGTTATCGTTTTTACCCATGTCCTACAGTTATAACACCATGATTCTTTGTATCCGATTCTTGTTGTCTGTTTCGTTCCCAGTTTTGTCCTGCACGCTTGGCAATACGTTGTTTCCCACGTTGGTCCTTGATTGTATGACTTGTACTCGTTCCAAATCATCTGTCCGTATGTTGTGATTTTCTTCTGGAATCGTTTTGCCGATATCGTTAGTCTTGGTGTTACTTGGTACACTCTGTTTCCCAGCGCGTGCATCTTAGCACACTCGTCCGGGATGTCTTTCTCTTCGGATGCGAAGCACACGTAGTTTTCGTCAAATCCGAAATACACTGGATCAGACGAGTCGCATACTACCCATAGGTCTGGACTTTCCGTGTGCAGCACTCCCAGTCTGAACGATCCGTCGATTTTCTCTGACGTGTTTCTCAGCGCTGTCATGAGATCGTTGTGTTTTTGACCGTTCATCTGGTCGATGAGGATTTTCAGAATCGCCTCTGAGTCGCACTCCGTTTCCTGCTTTTCATGCTTGTTTGATACTACTCCGTTGTGTACAAGCATTACTCCGAGCGCTGTGTTGATGTGTGGGTGGTTGTTTTCGTTGATTTCTGGTTTTCCGTGTGTTGCGAATCGCGTGTGCGCGATCATGAGTCTTGTGTTTGGGATTGTTACTTTTGAGTCTTTGAACTTTCCCGGTTGTTTGTGGTAGTAGAATTGTTTCTTTTTCTCATCTAGGTAGGCCCATCCCCACGCATGTCCGCCACGTGACTCGTTCTTCACGAGCATTTCTTCGAATAGTTTTTTAGGCATGTTTCCAATGTATCCGCAGATTCCGCACATATTATTCGACCCATCCTTTCAGTGTGTTTGTGTTTTCGAGATCGACAATGAATTCTTCGAGTTCTTCCGTTTTCGTGAACTTTACGACGTCATGTCGACTCAAGTAGATGTGTACTGGGCTCGTGAAGAACTTCAGCTGTACTTTTGCGTCTCCGTTGTGCTTTGGTTCTTTACCGCAATTGAACATTTTGTTTCCTGCTGATATTCTCCACGTCTTCGGATGTAAGACTTGCGATCGTGCTTCCCAGTACTCATGTCCGATTCCGAGATTTTGCAACATGTGAACTGTGCAACAGTTGTAGATCATTGGCGCACCTTCGATCGTGTGCATGTACAAGTTTCGCCATAATTCGATCCATTTCGCCAACTTTTGCTCGTTTACCGTTCCTTGATGACACCGGATTTCGATTGTTTCGTGCTCTGTATACGCACATCCGTTAATCGCTCGGTATCGTTCGTATTCGTCAATTATCCACCATCTCGGATACCTTGTGGTGTTTGCTACGAGTCTCAGCTTCATTTCTGGTCTGAACATGCAGTACGAGTTCTGCGTTCTTGATGGAGCGATGATTTGCTTGAGTGTTTCTTGGATGTGCGTTGCGTTTAGATAGAATCTGATCGCATGAAATTGGTCAACCCAGTTTCCGATGTGTAGGTGCGTTCCCTCCTTTTGCGTGATGGCGCACTCTGCTTCGAGTTTGTTGAGCGTTTTCTTGATTTCGTTCCATTCTGTGATCTGGAATGGTGGCGTTACGAATTCGTACCCACTCATAGTCGATCCATCTTGATGTATTCCCCATCTGGATGGTACGATTTCGTTCACCGGACCTTTTGGAAGTGAGCCGACTTCGAGTTCAATTCCGAAGGTCGGTTCTCCTGGCAACATGTCTTCCATGTTTTTCTTTGGCTCTCGAACTCGAATCTGCCACACTCTTTCGATGTGACGACTCTCGTGCGCTGACTCGCACGATGGGCAGTAGTGTGTGTCACATTCGTCGCAGTATGCGACTTCTTCTTCAATGTGCCATTCATCGCATGATGGGCACCTTTTATACCCTGCGCTAATAGCGCAGTCGCTTGAGCAGTAATTCTCTTCTCCGATTACCAATTCCTGCTGGTGCCATTCCTCGCAGTTTCCACATACTCTCCATCCTGCTTCTACTGCGTGCTCTTCGCAGCAGAAGTGATGGTCTTCTATGTTAAGCCAGTCTTTGTGATCTTTCGGCCTTGGTATTGAGCACGATCTGAGATCACAGCTCACGAAGCCTGCTGCTCTCTTGCATTTCTCCGAGCAGAAATGCAGGAACTGCCGACTTCCGGGAATTCGCACATTTACTGTAGTTCGTGACCTATATCTTGGAAGTCGCGAGTCTTGGCATGTTGGATTGTCGCATGGATAGAGTTCTGTGTTGTTTCTTGCTTCTTCGCAGCACTTTGCGCAGATTACTTTGTCGTGTGTGATGAAGATTTCCTGTTCTGGGTCTTCCAGAACTTTCACTGTTCCTGCGCAGTTACAGCATGATGGGATGCTGTGCATTCCCATTAGTATTCGCTTGTAGCTTGAGATGTGCTCCGTGTTTGCGCTTTCAATTGGAGTCCATACTGATCGTGAGTCTGGGCCGTTTATGCGACCTTCTCTGTTGACCCAGATCAGGTTCTTTTTTGGCCACCAGAAGCACCATCCTCTTGTGAACTGTGATTTTACTCGGATGATCAGTTTGTCGATGTTTTCTACTTCTCGGTAGTTCATGACGCGTCGAAGAAGTCTTTGTGCTTTTTGATTCCATGTGTTCCATTCCTCCTCGTCTTGGAGGAACCTTCTCATTGAGATCAGGTCTGCCATTGGCGTTGTTGTCTCTTCGATCAGTGTCATTGTTTGGCCGATATACTCTGCCCAGTTTTTCAGGGCTCGTATTACTTCAGTTTCGGTAGCTGGTAGATCCCATCTGATTTTCGTGCTGTTTTGCTCTCTCTTTGTTCCCGGCGTGTATATTGCGTGTCGTCCGCTTCCTTCTATTATGTACTCTGGGCAGTTTTGCGCACAGACTGTGATTGTGAACGCTCCTTGTTCTGTCATGAATTCCGTTTGTTTCGTTTTTGCGACCCATAGATCGATGTTTTTCGTTACGTTTTCGTATGAGATCGTGTAGGTTTCCTCGTCGATTCTGACGTTGAAGCAGTTGCTGATGTTGAACAATTTCATGCCTATTCTCCTTTTCCGTTTGAAATGATGGGTTGGTGCTTGAATTCCGTTTCGTAGTTGGCCCGCATGAATGCAGACCACGCTTTGTCCCATTTGCTGTGGACGTTGAAGACCTTTGTGTCTTCGTCTTCGATGAGCTTGTTGTACTCCTCGATCGTCATCGGATCAATGCGAAGCTCGTTTTCGGACTTTTTCAAACTGATTACCCAGATGATCATTTTTCTACCTCCTATTTTTGAAATTAGGCCGTAGGCAACCTACAAGGCCCACCGAGTCACAGGAGGGTGAGGTGCCGCCCAATGCGTTACCACCACGGAACGTGGACCAAAGCCGCGATTTATTACTTAAGATTGTGGAGCTGGGTATTCAATGAACTCAGTAAAAAAAACCCGGCTTGCGCCGGGGATTGCGACTAGAGCTTGATCAGTTTTTGCCACTCCCGAGCTCGGTCGTAGTGCCATGCCGGGGTCGAGTTCGTGAAGAACTCGCGAACGTAGCGTCCGGGCTCGTCGGTGAGGACGTGAAGACGGGCCTGAAGCCCGTGCCCCCCGACATTTTCTGCCTCGATGTGAACGAGGGCTTCGGGGTTAAGCGCCATTAGTTCCTGCACGTCTTCCGTGCTGAGGGCGTTGATGATTTCGAGGTTGGTCATTGTTTTTTCTCCTAAGTTTGATGAGCAGTTTTTGTTAGCGTCTCAAGACTTGCTTAGGTCTCCAGCCAGTTCTGCGGTATGGCGACCGAAGTTGGTGAACTAGAAGGTGGCGGCGACACTTTCCATGTCGCCGATGGTGGCCGCTAGTTCCTCAGCCACCATCATGGAACTGTCGAATTCGCAGAGCCAAGCGAATCCGACTGGGTTGCCCGTCAGATCACGGGCAATAACTAAGCCACCCTCTTCGAGGGTGAGAAATCCCTCGAACGAGGGCAGTTTGGAAACCAGACAACTCTTGATAACGTCGAGATTGAACGACGTCATGCTTACCTCCTTTGGGAAAGAGTGCCGTGCGTCTTCACACGGCGGTAGAGGTCTACTTCGATGAGTGCATCGACTGGAGGCGGCGATGCGCCTCCTTTACGGCCTCGAAGAAGGACATTTGTGCCTTCTCCTCGACCAGCGACTCAAACGCTGGTTCGCGTTTTCCGGGGTTCTCGACCCCGAGGGCAAGCGCCAACGCGCTGCAGGCCAACGCGAACTGCGCTGGCGTCAGGGGAGTGTTAAGAGCGTCGAATTTTTCCCAAAAGTTTGTTTTCACACCAAAACCTCCGAGTGAAATCATCGCCTCGGGCGAACCGGACGATGTTCATGGGGTCACAGGAGGGTGAGGTGCCGCCCAAATTGTGTACGGAATGACTAAAATTGCAGGTGAAAAATGGGAGCTTAAAAAAAAGAGGTAATTAAAGTGTATTAAAATGATGGCCGAGGTGTTTGAGGTAACGAAAAAGTGGTAGAAAAGTGAGCGTTAAACGTTGGCTTTGGAGAATCCGATGAATAGCGGAAAAGTCGATTATTTGAAGGCGAGAAATTGCAATTAAGAAATACAAATACTCTCGTTTTGGGGGAGCTCTAATGGTCTCTCTGTCTCTCTCTATGCTACTATATACTACTCTCTCTCCTTTTTAGACGAGCCACGAGAGGAATGATTTAAGATGAGTAACGTTACAATTATGCGTGCGATTTTCGTGCGATTTTTTTCGTAGGTAAATAAAAAAAAGGTGTACCGCGTGCACAGGCAAAGCGCTGAAACCCAGCCAGCAAGCGAGTGACAGGCGCAGCACTTGCCTAGCAAGTGATGTGACTGGCGCGTAGCTTGCGCCCTTCTCTCTATGAATACCTCCCTTCTGGGAAGAGAAGAGGCAGGCAAGGTAGTCAGGTTGCACTGCAACGCCTACTATATCTTAGCTGCACGCGGGACGCGTGACAGCGTAACGCTGAACGCATAGGGCGAACGAAGTGAGCCCGTCCACAGGGGGTGAATGCGAAGCAGAGGGGGCGCGAGGACGCCCCCTCCCCCAAACAGCCGAACGAAGTGAGTCCCCTATCTATGAACGGGGAGACCGCTTGTCTGTATCTCAAATAAAAAAAATTACAAGATGTCGTATCTCAACCAAAAACCAAAAAAAAATTGCAAAAAAATTTTTTTTGTGCTATAGTAGAAATATGCTAGACGAATTTGCACGTCAAATCATGCGAACGCTCATGAGTGAGATGCAGGCTGTGGATACGGCGGGGAACATTGACCATAAGACCCGAATGGCTGCTCTCAAGGAGGCTCGCGCCTTTGTTCAGAGTATCCTTCCCCGTCTGACCGAAGAGGACAGAGGAACGTTCTCGCACTCCATGGCTTCGGAGATGAAGAGTAAGCTGGCACTTCTCATTCAGGAAGAAGAGAGACTGAAAGCACTCCCCGATGCAATCTCCCAATCTAAATAACACCCTCCTTCGTTTCGCTACGCTTGGCCTTGGGTACGATAAGGTAAACGTCGACGAGCACGGGATTATCCTGAATCTTCTGGAAAAGCTGGCTACTCCGTATATCGACCCGAGCATTCCGACGCCGAAGAAGCAGACGATCGCGAAAATCATGCTTCCTCGGGCAAGCTATAAGACAACGATCGGGTCGGTGAGTTTCCCCATGTGGGTTCTCGACAGGAACCCGGATTTACGAATTCTTGTCGACTCGGAAACCTACAATCTGTCGAAAAGCATTCTTTCCGAGATAAAGCAGCAGTACGAGAGCGGACCTTACACGAGGTTTCACCCGCCGATCGACACGAAGAATACCCGGTGGAGCGAAGACTCGATTATCCTGCCTTCCCGTAAGGTGCCGAAGAAGGAAGGAAGCATAAACGCAGCCGGTCTTGATGGTATCAAGGCTGGTATGCACTACGAAATCATTATTGCCGACGACTTACATAGTCAGCACAACACGAAAACGCAGCACCAGATTGACCAAGTAATCGAACACTACCGTCTTCTTCTTTCGATTTTGGAGCCGCACGGGACTTTGATCGTGATTGGAACGCGATGGGCGGCGGAAGACGCCTATTCAACGATCGAAAATGACAGCAACTATTCACTTTTCATCCCTGCCGCCAGTACGGTTCCGATGAATCACGCTTCTGACAGGCCGTCGTTGCCTACGGCACCGCTTTTCGTCTACGACCACACGACAAAAGACTGTATCCAGACGTCGGATTACTTCCTGAATTTCCCGAAAACACTGAACGAAGACCACTTGAAGGCGATTCATCGTCGACAGGGGGACTACATCTTCTCGGCTCAGTACCTGCTTCGTCCTGTAGCCTCTAGGGATCGGCGTTTCAGGGACGAATGGATTCAGTTTTATGAGGAGAGCACGGAGTCTCCGCCCATAGATTACATCCCCACAGCCCCGCCACCTCTGAGTTCAAAGTTTTTCCGTAGGATAGGGTTCGTAGACCCGGCGTTCACGACTCAGGATTACAGCGACCCTTCGGGTATTGTGATTGTGGCGACGAACTCGAAGCGGGACATTTACGTGAAATACGCGGAACAGCACAAATTGGAGCCGTATCAGCTGATTGAACTGTTGTTTCAGCTGACGGAACAGCATGGAGTCGGAGAGTGGTACATTGAAGATGTCGCTGCACAGAAGGTTCTGAAGTACTTTTTGGAGTATCTGGCGGGAAGAGAGAAGAAAAGACTCGTGTTCAACCCGATCAAGAGCGGGGGAAGAAAGAAGGAACACCGGGTATACTCCTTGCAGCCGTATTTTCAGAACAAGAAGATATACTTGCACAAATCTCAGGAGATTCTGTTGCAGCAAATCAAGAACTTTCCTATTTTACGGTACGATGACGTGCTCGATGCGCTTGCATACGTGCCCCAAGTAGTCTATGATGGCATGAAAGTGACCCCTTTGTCGATCAGACCAGAGGGATACACGTTGGCAGACGCCCTGAAATCAATCCATAAGACGGAGGCACGTGGGATTCGGCCCATGAACACCCTATGAACTACAAAAGCATGGTAGAAGCGGCCCGAGAGTACTGTAAGCGTCAACACGACCGCTGGGATAAGAGCATCGCCTTGTACAAGGGCATCATCTCCGACTTCCGCAAGCAGAAAAAGAAGGATTGGGTCCACATGATCGAGGTCAACGTGACCAGACCGACGATCGACGCCATGCTTCCCAACATCATTTTCAAGACTCCGAAGATTATGGTGCGTCCTGCTCGGGAAATTGCGGACCAGAATGAGTCGACAATTGCCCTCGGCATTGAAAACGACATGAACGCCATGCTTCTTGAGCTCGACATCGCTCGGGAATACAAAGCGGCCACCAGAGACGGGCTCATTCTCGGCGTTGGCTTCGTGAAACACGGATTGACCACGGATATTGGCTACGACAAGGACAACTACACGTTCCCGGCCCCATTCTCAGTGAGAACTTCGCCTTGGGAGACATGGGTTGACCCGGCTTCCAGAGATCCTCGCCTTGCCGACGCAGGATACGTTTGTTTTCGCACGATCGTCCCTCTTGAGCGAGCCAAAAAAGCTCCAGAGCTCACGAACACGAGCAAATTGCAGGCAACCATGGTTCTTGACACGCTCCCACAGCACGTCAAAGAGCAGAGGAATGAAAGAAGCTCCTCGATCGAGTACACACAACTCATTGAACTGTGGGATCGAGAAAAGAACAAACTCATTGTACTCGACGATGCTGGCGTTATCTATCGAAAAGATGACTGGCCCTACGATCTGAAGGGAAACTTCCCTCTTTCGATTATCTCGTTCAATCAGGTACCGGAAGAATTTTACTGCATGGGCGAACCGGAATTCCTGTACTACCTACAACTCGAAGCGTCTGAAAAACGCACTCAGCAGCTGAATCACACTCGTCGATTCAATCGAAAATATCAGGTACCGAACGATACTTCCGACGACGACGTGAACTCGCTTCGCGAAGGTGAAGACGGCACGGTAATCCGCTCCAACGGCACGGTTACGCCGATCGCTGACGCTCCTCTGTCTCAGGACGTCTATCAGGAAATCGGCATGATCATGGCCGAGGTCAAGGAAGTTACTGGCATCTCTGCTTACCAGCGCGGAGGCTCTGAGTCTGGCGTTTACTCCGCAACAGCGGCCAAGATCATTGATGCGAACGCCAACATTCGTGTCGAAGAACGTCGGGATGAGGTCGCCAAGTCTATTGCTCACGGAGCTCGGGTTCTCTACAACGTGATGCGCGAGACAAAGGGCTGGCCCGAGATGGAATTCAACATCACTGTCGACGTATCCACGATGCAGCGCCCCGACGACGAAGGAAAGCGCAACCAGTTGATCCAGTTCGGCCAGATTGGCGGTCAGATGCCTGAGTTCAAGCGGGCCAACTGGCTCCGCGACCTGTCAGTCACGTTCCATAAACCGCCCGAGCAGTATGCCATGACTGATGAGGAGATCCAGCAGGCTCAGGCGAATCAGCCGCCTGACCCGGAAGCCCAGAAGGCTCAGATGGAGATGCAGTTGCTCCAGCAGAAGGCCCAGATGGACATGCAGAAGGCTCAGATGGACCTCCAGATGAAGCAGCAGGAAGCTCAGATTGAGCTCCAGAAAGCTCAGATGGAGATGGAGATGAAGCGTCAGGAGATGGAGATGAAGCTCCAGCTTGAACGCGAGAAGCTCGATCTGGAGCGGGAAAAGATGAGTCTGGAAGCTGAAAAGGCGCGATTCCAGCAGGAAAACATGGTTCGTGAAGGCCAAATCAAGGCGCAGCTGAGTGAACACGAGATGAGTCTCAAAGCCAAGACGGCGGAACAGAATGCCGAAATCGCACGCCAGTCGGGCGAGATGAAGCTCAAGCAGTCTGACGAAATGCACAGGCAAAAAGTCAAGCAGGCCAGAGGTAAGAAGAATGCCAAACTTTGATTTCCGCTGCTCGGTGTGCCAGTCCACCCAAACAGACTGGCTTCCGTTCAAGGCGATCGACAACAAGGACTTGTACCCGCAGTGCTGCGGTCAGCCGATGACGAAGTTGATGTCGGCACCCCCGTTCAAGTTCACGGTGCCTCCTTCCGGGCAGTATTTCCCGACGATCGACAAGGTGTGCCACACGAAGGAAGAGTTCTACAGGGAAGCGGAAAAAACGAAGAAAAGTATGCGGGAAGCGAGCGCGAAAAGAGAAAGCATTGACACCTGACGGGTGTTGTGCCATATATGTAGTAGGAGTTGGAAATGGAAGACGAACTGGAAGTCCTCGATGAAGGTACGGTAGAGTCCGAAAATGAAGGTACGGTGGAGTCCGAAGTAACGGAGACCCCCAAGCCTGAGTCTACGGAGACTCCCGAGCCAAGTGAAGAGGAGACTCCTGAAGTCGATCCCAACAAGTTGCCGCCCGAGCTTCAGAAGCTGTACAAGGGCTTTCAGTCCTCATACACGAAGAAGATGCAGGCGCTGCAAGAGGCGATGGATGCGCTGACACCGCATAAAGATCGCTTGGCGTTGATTGACAAGGCTATCTCCGGTGACAAGGAAGCTATGGCTACGCTTGCCCGCATCGCGGGAGCGCAGCAGCCTCCGTCCGAGGCAAAGGAAACGAAAGAGTACAGCTACGAAGACGTTCCCGAAGCATTCGAGGACACGAAATCCTTGATGAAATTCATGGATTCTCGCTTCAATGCGGCACTGAACAACTTCGCTCAGTACTTTCAATCGCAAGTCCTGCCTCAACACCTTCAGCCTGTCCAACAGCTGAGAGAGGAATCTGAAGCGAAAGCCGTCCAAGCCCAGATCGCAGAGATGCGGTCTAAGTACCCGGATTTTGACTCGAAGGTCAAACAGATCATCGAGATCCGCAAGGAGAATCCGGGGATTGGTCTGGAAGCGGCCTACAAACTTTCGACGTGGGCACCCAAAGTGTCCGCTCAGAAGATTGTGGCCAAACCGGGTGCTCGTCCGGGAGCTATGACAGCCAAGGAGCCGAAAGGCCCAGTGTCGTGGGAAACGGCATTCAAGCTGGCAACCGAACGGTCGGGCAGATCGTAACATTCTAAGGAGTAATCCAAATGCCTCTCAGTTTCGACGAACTTTCCGCGACAACCTTCAAAAACTATCGGAAGACCTTCTCCGATAACATCATGAAGAAGATCGCCCTGTACTCGTTCATGAAGAAAAACGGGAACATCGAGCGCAAGCGCGGTGGTCTCAAGCTGGTCGAGCCCCTGATGTATGGCCTCAATACGACTTTCAAGTCGTACTCTGGCTATGACACTCTCGACACGACTCCGCAGTCCGGTATCACCGCTGCGGAATACGACTGGAAGAACGTGGCCGTCTCTGTCACGATCTCCAAGGAAGAGGAAGATCAGAACTCGGGCGAATCGCGCATTCTGAATCTGCTCAAGGGCAAGATCCAGCAGGCCGAAAAGACCTACACCCTTCGCTTCGACCAGATGTTGTTCGGCGACGGTTCCGGCAACGGCGGCAAAGACTTTCAGGGTCTGGACTATTTCCTCCGCACCGATCCCACGGCTTCGGTGAGCATCGGCGGAATCGACCAGAACACCTACTCTTGGTGGCGCAATCAGTATGCGACACCTGCCACCTTCGTCACCAACGGTCTGGGCCTGATCAACATGCGCCAGATGTACAACAAGTGTTGCCGCGAAGGCGACGCTCCCAAAGTCATCGTCACGCATCGCGAAGTCTTCGAAACCTACGAGTCGCTGATGACCTCTCTGGAGCGCTTCACCTTCGACCCGAAGAAGAACCTTCATGGCGACCTCGGCTTCGAGACCCTGACCTTCAAGGGTCTGCCGATGTTCTGGGACTACTACTGCGCTGAAAAGACCATGTATTTCCTGAACACCGATTACCTGAAGCTGGTCATGGACAGCAACAGTGATTTCGAGATGACTGAATGGCGCGTTCCGTTCAATCAGATGGCCAAGACCGCGTTCATTATCGCCCGTGGCCAGCTGGTGTGCAACAACCGCGAACTTCAGGGCAAGATCGTATTCACCGCTCTGAGCTGATCTTGACTGACCGACTCCGACAGGGTATCCTGTCGGAGTAGGTCGAACCACAAGGAGAACATCAATGTCCATCAACAAGATGCTCAATAACCCCGAATCCGGTCTGGACGAGGAATTCGTCGACTTCGTGAACAATCACAGCGCGGCTCTGGCCGATGGTGATGTTGTCGTCATTGACGCTTCCGTCATCACGTCGACTTCCCAGAAGCAGGGTGCCACCGTGACTACCACGAACTACAGCGACCAGATTCTCGGCGTCGTCCATGACCCTCTGGGCAAAGGCGTCGGCGTCGGCGAACGCGGCGTAGCCATGATTAAGGGCTACGCCGCGTTCGCCGACGCCGACGCCTTTGCCCAGA